>Ga0208624_1000036_pt1 | contig 80142 bp, 56 predicted proteins | sample Knorr_S23_td_DCM_FD_185607 | JGI IMG/M metagenome (GOLD analysis project Ga0208624, IMG submission 185607) | Marine microbial communities from Southern Atlantic Ocean transect - Knorr_S23_td_DCM_ad_71m_LV_A (SPAdes) (version 2) | ecosystem: Environmental > Aquatic > Marine > Oceanic | place... | reverse complement strand
CGAAGCTAGCGCAGCAGGGGACCTTTGCTCCGCTCACCTCGACCATCTCGCCTGAGTCCCCCACAGCATGGGCCGCACTCAACACGGGTCGAAACCCCTCAGAGACAGGCGTCCCTGGATTCGTCAAGCGGACCTTTAGAGACATCGGTGGTCAGGAGGTCCCGATGCCTGACATCGGACACCAGGTCTCTGGCGATCGTCCCATGAGCGACTTCCAGGCCGACGGCCTCCTCGGACTGATCCAAGGCTTGGGTGGCGGAAAGCTGATGGCTCTCGTTGGCATCCTCGCCGCTCTCGTCTTCTTCTTCGTCCTGAAGTTCTTGCTCAAGCTCGGTGCCCTACCCTCAGGACTCATAGCTCTCTTCATGGGTGGCGTGGGCGCTTTCTCAGCGAAGCAGGCGGCGCGCTTCGTCCCTGAGACGATCCCCTCAGTTGTCTCGAACCCGCTGAAGGCGGCTCCTTTCTGGGAGATCGCGGCAGAGGGAGGAGAGCGATGTGTTGTCCTCGACGCCGCCATGGCTTGGGACCGTGATCCTGTAGAGGGCGCTCGCGTCCTCGCCGGACTGGGCGTCCCGGACATTCGCGGGGCAAACGGTGAGTGGTTCATCTACACGACCGACGACTTCGCATTTGAGCGTCCGCCCAAGGGCAAGAAGAAGGGCCTCACCGCAGGCACCATCTTTCGTGTCGACTGGAACGGCGACAGAATCGACACAGAGCTGTTCGGCCCTCTAAATCCGCACGCATCAAAGGCTATCGAGGCTGAGATTGCAGAGATCGAGCAGAAGCTCGGTGACCCCGGCCTCGGCTGGAAGGAGGGCAGCGCTTTGCGCGACCGGCAAAAGCGCCTCAAAGAAGAGCTCAGCCTTGGGCCGCGTGCGACTCTTCCGCTCTCAATCAAGCGGGCTGAGAACGGGCTGCGTGTAACGCTCGGTACAGAGACGCAATTAATCGAAGAGGGGGCATGGTCCGACTGGTACAGCCTCGCCTTCGAGCTCAACCCCCTCGTAAAAGCGCACGCGGTAACGCGTGTCAAGCTGGTCTCTATCAACGAGCCGCACTTCGAGCTCTTCGTGAACACCCTCGACATCGACCCGTCTAAGACTCCCTTCTGGCAGCCCATCAGTCAGCCGGCAGGCTTCTCGAGAGAGCTCGCTGAGTGGCTGGGAGAACCTTACGAGACCTTTGGTTGGGCCTGTGTCACGATGCCTTTCAAGGACGGGAAGATCGGCGGAGAGACGCTGATGGAGGACATCGAGTTCACGCTGAGCTGGCGTGAGCGACTCACGGAGGAGGTCTTGAAACGCGATGACTGGGACGTGCTCTTTACCGTGTTCAGCACCCCAGACCGTGTCCAACACATGATGTATCAGTTCTATGACCCCGGGCATCCTCGATTTGATGCGGAGGCCGCAGCGACGAAGATTCAGTTCGCGGGTGAAGAGATCACCTTCGCTGAGACGATCCCCGCGATCTACGCGGAGTTCGATCGCGTCGTGGGAGAGGTCATGGATGATTACTTGCGCCCTGAGGACACCCTCATTATCTGCGCTGACCACGGCTTCCAGACCTTCCGTTGGCAGTTCCACGTCAACAACTGGTTAGAGCAGGAGGGCTTCCTTGTCATGAAGGAGGGGGTCTCCTCCGGTATGAAGAGCGCGCTCATGTACGTGGACTGGGAGAAGACGCGTGCGTACTCCCTTGGACTGGGGATGATCTACTTGAACCTCGAGGGGCGTGAGCCGACGGGGATCGTGAAGATGGAGGATGGCCCAGCCCTGATCAATGAGATCAAGGCGCGGCTCTTCGAAGCCACTGACCCTGCCACTGGGGCCAAGGTCGTCGAGGAGGTGCACGTCATCGACGAGCTGCACCAAGGCGAGTATCGAGACCTCGAGGGTGATCTCATCCCTGGGTTCGCGCCGACATATCGTGTCTCTTGGGGTACGACCATGGGTGATATCAAGCTCACGAAGGACGAGTCCGGCGCCTGGGTCTCCGCCCCGGTCATTGAGGCGAACGACATGAACTGGTCAGGAGGGCATGTCTCGGTGGCGCTGAAGCGCGTCACAGGGACATTCTTCTGCAACCGTCCCGTCGAGGTACCCGCCGGCGGCGCGCACCTGCTCGATATCGCGCCGACGATCCTCTCGATTACGGGCGTGCCGATCCCTCCTGAGATGGATAACCCACCTCTTAAGTTCTTGGACTGAGGGGTCTCTAGGCAAATACATAGAGCCGCCAAGCTTTCAGAGCTAGGCGGCTCTTCTGTAGGCTCAACGCATGAGCCTGCACTGGAAAGTCCTCTTGTGGATGCTCGCTGGCGCCCTCTTCGGCGTCGGCTTGCAGCAGTTTGTCGAAGGAAACCCCCGCTCTGGCCTGAGCTTTGAGGCGGCCCCAGGGGGGCTCGTCGTCACCCAGGCCATCGGCCCTGGCGCAAAGTCCTTCAGCGCCGGCGACGAGATCGCCGCGGTCATCATCGCGCGCGGCGCGCCGGAGGAGGAGCGGGTCAGCTTGAGCGAGCCAGCGGAGTTCGCAGAGCTCGTGAGCGCGCGTTCTATCGGAGAGGTGCTGTGGCTTGAGCGGGGGGGCGAGCTGGCTCCTGTCGCGCTCGACCTAGACCCCGCCTCCGCGCGAGCTCAGTGGATCCAACCCTTTGAGATGATCGCGACGATCTTCATGTCGCTCTTGAAGATGTTGATCGTCCCGCTGGTGCTCTCTTCGATCGTCTGCGGGGTAGCGGGCGTCGGGACCATGAAGGACCTGCGCAGGCTCGGGGGGAAGACCTTCCTCTACTACGTCTCGACGAGCCTGCTCGCGATCTGCGTCGGGCAGACCCTCGTGAACGTCGTCAAGCCTGGCGACGGCGCAGAGCTCGGCCTCTCCCCGACCGCGGCCGCTGGCGCGCGTGAAGAGAACTTCATCGAGATCTTCGTTCGAATGGTCCCCTCGAACATCTTTGAGGCGCTCACGGACAACGGCGCGATGCTCAAGGTGATCTTCTTTGCCTTGCTGCTCGGGCTCTTCATCACCAAGGTCGGCGCTCCGCACTCAGAGCGCATGCGCGAGCTCTTTGAGTCCATCTTCGCGGTCATGATGAAGATGGCTGAGGGCGTCCTCTTCCTCCTCCCTTACGGCGTGTTCGCCTTGATGGTCAAGGTGGTCGCGCGCACCGGCTTCGCGGTCTTCGAGCCCCTCTTCCTCTACATGGGCACGGTGGCCCTGGCGTTGGTGATCCACGCCTGCGTGACGCTGCCCGTGCTCCTCAAGGTGGTCGGGGGGATCAGCCCTCGGCGCTGGCTGAAGGCTATGTCTCCGGCGCTCATGACGGCCTTCAGCACGAGCTCCTCGGCCATGACCTTGCCCGTCACGATGCGGGCGGTTGAGGAGCGGGGGAAGGTTAGCAGCAAGGTGACCTCCTTCACGCTGCCCCTCGGCGCCACCATCAACATGGACGGGACCGCCCTCTATGAGTGCATCGGGGTCATCTTCCTCGCCCAGTACTACGCCACCGTGGACCCGGAGTTCGCCCTGACGCTGAGCCAGCAGGGCCTGATCGTCATGATGGCCCTTATGGCCAGCATCGGGGCAGCGGGCATCCCCTCAGCCGGGCTCGTGATGATGCTCACGATCCTCTCGGCCTTGGGGCTGCCATTAGAGGGCGCAGCGCTGCTCCTAGCGGTAGACCGGCCCCTGGACATGATGCGCACCGTGGTCAACATCTGGTCTGACTCCTGCGGAGCGGCGATCATCGCCCGAACTGAGGGTGAGACCCCCGTCCCAGCGCCAGGGTCGAGCGCATAGCAACGGGCCCCGCTGACGGTTAGAATCCCGGGCTAAATCACCGGCGTCCGGGCGGGGCAGACACGACCCTTGGGGACGCTAAAAACGGCACCACCAAGACCTATGAGCGACAACAACAACCACGAGCGCCTGACTCGCAAACTCGCCTACATGCTTCGGCACCAGCCGGAGGAGTTCGACGTAGAGGTCGACAAGTTCGGATACGCCGACCTCGAGGACGTCTTGGACGCCCTCAGCGAGGAGTTCGACGAGGACATCGAAGAGGAGGACGTCGTAGGGGCCATCGAAGCGGGGGACCGCCCGCGCTATGAGATCGTCGATGGCAAGATCCGCGCCCTCTATGGGCACTCCATTAAGGTCGACCCCGGCGAGGCGACCGAGCCGCCGGAAGAGCTCTACCTAGGTATGGGCAGCCGCGACGCTGACCGCGCTACGCGGAACGGCTTGAGCGCTGGGCGCCGCAACTTCCTCCACCTCGCGACCAGTGAAGAGGACGCGATGGAGATGGGGCGTCGCGCTGCGCCGGAGTACGCGGTCGTGACAATCTTTGCGCGTGATGCGTGGGAAGACGGCGTGAGCTTCTATGACCGCAAGGCCCTGTACCTCTCCGAGGCGATCCCCACCGAGCATCTCGAGGTGGGCGACGTGCACACAGACGGTGAGCGTCGCGAGCGGCGCGGACGCGGTCGTGGGCGTGGACGTGGCGGCCGAGATCGCGGCGGGCGCGGGCGAGGCGGGCGCCGAGACGACCGCCGAGACGACCGCCGAGATGATCGTCGCTCCGATGAAGGGCGTCAGCGAGATGACCGTCGTCGAGACGATCGTCGGGATGAGCGCCCCGCACGCCGAGAGGAGGCGCCCGCAGCGGTCGCTCCCCAGGCGGAAGAGGCCTCCGGATTCGGCGGCGGCCTCATGGAAGACGCGGCCCCCGCGCCCCGCAAGGAGCGCGCCCCCGAGCCGGTGATGGAGGCCGCCCCCGAGCCGGTGGCAGCTCCTGAACCGCAAGAGGAGCAAGACTCCGGCGCGAACTTTGGCAGCGGGCTCTAGGCCTCTCCACTCGACCTCCAGAGGGAGCGCCGACACCCCTTGCTGAAGCCCGAGACCCTGGGCCTCGAGCTCCCTGCGGGCTACCGCTGGGTGCAGGGAGGTCGCGGCCTCATGGCCGTGTGGGGGGATGCTGAGGAGGGGCTCCGGAGTGAAGGCTTCGGCCCTGACTCTGATGGGAGCATGGCTTTGAGCGACGCCGTAGGGCGCAGGGCCCTCGGTGCGCTCAATACGAGCGGTGGGTCCTATCTCGTACGTAGGTTCAGCCACGGAGGACTCTTGCGATGGCTGAGCGGGGCGCGCTTCTCGGACCCGCGCCGCCCCTTCGAGGAGCTCTCTCTCTCGTGCGCTCTTGCTGGAGCCGGCGTCCGCACCCCGCACGTGATCGCTGCGCGCGCGCAGCGGGTCGGGATTTGGTGGGAGCTAGCGCTCGTGACAGAGCGAGTCGAGGGCACCACGGACCTCGGCCGCTGGCTCGCAGAGACGCGGCGCGGCGCGCGCACTCGAGCAGGCCTCGATCGAGTTCTCAGGGCAGCAGGAGCCCTCGTCCGCGAGCTCCATGAGGTGGGCTTTTGGCACGCGGATCTCCAGCCGAACAACATCCTCGTAGAGGAGCCCTTGCGCTATGAGCAGGAGCCCGCGCTCTGGGTCGTTGACCTAGATCGATCGACGCACGGAGCTCCGCTCGCTCCTCTTGATCGCCTCGCGAACTTGGCTCGCCTCGTGCGCTTCGTAGAGCGCCGCGAGCGCGAACGGGGCGCTTGCCTCACCAGGGCGGACAGGATGCGCTTCCTTCGAGGCTATGAGCCGAACAGAGGCCTGTGCAAGGAGCTGTGGGCGAGCCTCAGCTCTAAGGCTCAGGAGGCAGGGGGGCATGGCCTCGGCTGGAAGCTAGAGCGCGCCTTCGGCGGGCCGGACCCCCGAGAGGGCTAGCCCCCTAAAGAGGTAGCTTTGACGTCGGCGCTGCGGGGGAAGACTGGCCCCAGTTCAGTCAGCGCGCTTTGGAGGAGTCGCGTCGTACCGAGTCGATGCCGCCGCTTGAGGACCGCCCCCTCGATCTCCTCTGTCGCTTGGCGCATCTCACGCCGCAAGCGTTTCACGACGACGCGCGCGCGCTCAGCCTGACCTAAGGTCTCAAGCACGAGCGCTTGGCTAGCGACGATCACGATGCGGTCGACGAGCTCTGCGCCGAAGCGCTCCATGAGCCATAGAGCGCGCTCGAGCCCTTGCGCCGCTCGCCCAGAGTCTCCTGCTATGTGATCGATGCGCGCGCGGATACAGAGACCGATCGCCTCTAAGCGGTGATGTCCGGCTTCTCGAGCCAAGCGCGCGGCCCTGTCCAAGAGTTCGGAGGCGTCGTCACGCTCAGCTTCAGCAGAGAGGATCCCGAGGTGCAGGAGGGCGATCACCACTCCGCGGTTGAACTCGATCTCTTCGGAGAGCAGCACCGCGTCACGGAGCCTGAGCTCAGCCTCCTCCGTAGCGTCTAGGTCAAGGTAGGAGGCGCCTAGGCGCGCGAGCGACTCTGCCTCAAGGCAGCGGTCAGCAGCCCGCCGTGCGTCGCGGACGGCGCGCTGGGCAGAGGCGAGGGCGCGACGGGGCCTCCCCGCGCTGCGATAAGCGCGGGCGCGCAGGAGGTTGGCTGCCCCCAAGCCTGCGGTCGTATCGAGCTCAGGGGTGCGGCGAAAGAGCCGTACGGCTCGGTCCGCTCTTCGGAGCGCGCTCTCGGGGAGATCCTCCAAGACGTCGAGGGCGCCGAGGACGACCTGCGCGAGGCCGCGCGACTTGTCGTCAGGAGCGTCGATCAGCGCACGCTTCGCAGCGCGTCTGGCGAGGTCGAGCTCGCCGGCTTGGGCGTGCACCTCTGCGAGGCGGCGGCGAGCGTCTGAGAGTGGACCTGAGAGGTCGGCCTGCCTCAGGAACTGGATCGCGTTGCGGAGCAGGCCGCGAGCCATGCCGAGCGAGCCCGTCGCGGCGGCGTGGCGCGCGTGCAGGAGGTAGACGCGCCCAGCAGCGCCGGGGTCTGAGTCAGGATCTCCGATCACTAAGGCGAGGTCATCGAGGTCCGCGCGCTGTCTCGTGCGGTCACCGAGGAGGTCGGCGGCGTCGGCCCTCAGCTCTAAGAGCTGCAAGCGATAGCGCTCGTGGCCCTCATCCTCAGGCCATCGAGCGATGGCCTCTAGGCCCCAGTCGCAGAGGCTGCGGACCCTCGAGGGTTGGCCGCGGCGTGAGAGACGCTCGAGCAGGGGGGGGAGGTGTCGCAAAAGCTCCTCCCACGCTTCGCTGGCGCGCAGGTGCCAAGCGAGCTGAAAGGCAGCAGAGAGCGAGGCGCTCGCCTCAGCTGATGAAGAGAGCGAGCGGGCGACCGCCGCGTGGAGCTCTTTGCGCTTGTCCTCTGTCAGCGACCTGTAGACCGCCTCGCGCAGGGCTGGTCGCGCGAAGCGGAGCCGGTCTCCCGCAGGATTGAGCCAGCCTGCTCGCGTCAGTCGAGAGAGCATCTCGGGGAGCTCGGGTCCGCTCGCCATCGGCCAAGTCTGTCGCAAGAAGGCCTCGGTGATGCGCCCGCCGCAGACGGAGAGGCGCTGCAGCCAGCGCCTGTCGTAGCGGTCGAGCTCTCTGTGGGACTCTGTGATCGCCGCGCCGAGGGAGTCGGGCAGAGGGATCTCATCGGGGTTCACCAGGAGTCGGAAGGGGGCGTCGGGGCTGCTGCGTGTGATCGAGCCGCGGCGCTCGAGCCCCTTGAGGAGCTCAGCGAGGAAGCCTGGGTTGCCCCGGCTGCGCTCCCAGAGGACGCGGCTTAGCTTGAGGCGGGGGACGCTCGGCTCGAAGATCGCTCGGACAACGTCTAGCACGCCGTCTTGATCTAGAGGTCGCAGCGAGAGGGTCCTCGCTGAGCTGTGAGCGCGCACACGAGCGAGCAGGCTCGCGAGCACCTCGGCGCGTCGAGGCTTGCGCGTCGGGTCCAAACCCAACACCAGCAAGACGCGAGCGTCTCCCAAGCTCTCAACGATGCGGTGAGCGACCGTGAGCGAGCCCTCGTCCGCGAGGTGAATGTCATCGAGGTACACGATCACTCCGCGCTCGCTCGCGAGGGCGGTGATCCACTCCGAGAGGGCATACGGGACGGAGGTCGGTGTGAGCCCATCGAACTCGGGGTCGAGGGCTTGGAGGAGGGTCTCGGTGGAGCTCGGGGAGAGCGATTGGCTGAGCTCTGCGCGCTCTCTCTCGCCTTGCTCTGCGCCAGGCGGGAGGCGGAGGGTCCTCCTCAGCATCCGCAGGAAGGGCCTACACGGTCTGGTCTCGTCTGCGGCGATGGACTCCGTCAAGAGCGCGAGGGGCGCGGGCGCTTGCCTTCGGACCACCTCAGCGAAGGCGCGCACGAGCCGGGATTTGCCCGCCCCGGCGTTGCCCTCGAGGATCACCACGCCCCCCTCGGTGGGACCGAGCCCTCGCCATAGCTCTTGGAGGGTCTCGAGCTCTGCCTCTCTCTTGACCATCGGGATGTCTTCTGCGCGGGCGCCTGCGCCCCAGTCGCCGCGGTCGGACTCCTCTCGCCACCAAGCCCCGGTCTCTCCCTCAGAGAGTCGCTCAGAGAGCTCCTGTGCGCTTGGGCGCTCGCTGGGATCAACGCTGAGCGCCTCGAGGAGGAGGTGGTCTAGGAAGGTGGAGACTGTCGGCGCGCGCAGCGAGGGAGGCGGCGCTCCGCCGGCTGCGATGGCGCGGAAGACCTCGGCGGTGTCGTTGATCTGGCTTGCGACGAAGGGGTGGGTGCCGGTGACGAGCTCGTACAGCACCACGCCGAGAGAGAAGACGTCAGCAGCTGGCGAGAGGGTGGCCCCGCGCGTTTGCTCCGGGGCGAGGTAGAGCGGGGTGCCGCGTGTCGCCTCATCCCATGCGCCGTCTGAGCCCGCGAAGCCGAGGTCTACGAGCACGCTCCGACCCTCCTGGTCGAGGCGGGCGTTCTCAGGCTTCAAGTCTCCGTGGCTGATCCCTGCCTCGTGGAGGGCCGCGAGCGCGCTCGCGAGCTGTCGACCGATAGACCGGACTAGCGGCTCTGCGAGGGCGTGCTCCTGGGCGAGGACCTCTGCGATGTTCCTGCCTGGGATCAGCTCCATCAGGACCCAAGGGCCCTCATCATCTTCGCCAGAGGCGTAGTGCTTGACTAAGCCAGGGGCGTTTATCGTCGCGCCGATCTTGGCCTCCCGCACGTAGCAGGCTCGCGCCTCACGCGCGTCGAGGTAGCGCTTGCAAGCCACCTCTGTAGCTGCAGGCAGCGCAGCGATGGGCTCAGTCAGGGCAGCCCTCCAGACCACCGCGGTCGAGCCGCGGCCGAGCTCTTCGAGGAGGGTGACCGGCGGGGGAGTTTGCATGTGCTTGGGAGCCAAAGGTACAGCGGTGGGCAGCGATGTGCGTGCACGCATAGTGAAGACTGGATGAAATCCAGCCTTGGCTATAGGCCCAAACGGCGGATATTCTGACGACTCTCCAAGAGACCAAAGAGCACATGAGCTTCCACGTATACAACAGCTACTCCAAGAAGAAGGAGCCCTTCCGGCCGCTCTCTGAGGGGGTCGTCCGTATGTACAACTGCGGGCCTACGGTCTACAGCCGCGTGCATATCGGTAACTGGCGCGCGTTCTTGTTCGCTGACCTCCTCCGTCGCTGGCTTGAACACGAGGGCTATGAGGTGCGCCAGGTGATGAACATCACGGACGTAGGGCACCTAACTGATGAGGTGGCGGGTGAGGGGGAAGACAAGATCGAGGCGCAGGCGCGCCGTGAGGGTGTTGACCCGTGGAAGATCTCTGAGAACTACGCGGGGCAGTTCTTGGCGGACGCCGAGACCCTCGGTTGCAAGCAAGCCATGATCTATCCACGGGCCTCGGATCACATCCCGCAAATGGTCGAGATGATCGAGGCCCTCGAGGCGAGCGGTCACGCCTACAGGCACGGTGAGAATGTCTACTTCGATGTCACCCGCTTTGAAAGCTACGGCGCCCTCTCCGGGAACAAGATCGAGGAGTTGGACGCAGGTGCGCGGATCGAAGTGAATCAAGAAAAGCGTCACCCCGCAGACTTCGCGCTTTGGAAGAGCGACAAACATCACCTGATGAAGTGGGACACGACCTTCGGTCCGAATGGCTTCCCCGGTTGGCACATCGAGTGCTCTGCGATGGCCCGTGAACACCTCGGAGATCAGATCGACATCCACACCGGCGGCGAGGACAACGTGTTCCCGCACCACGAGTGTGAGATCGCGCAGTCGGAAGCCTTCACTGGGAAGCAGTTCGCGCGCTATTGGATGCACACAAAGTTCTTGCAGGTTGACGGGGGCAAGATGAGCAAGAGCCTCGGCAACGTTTGGAACGTAGACGACGTGATTGAGCGCGGCTACGAGGCGCGCGCGCTGCGCTTCGCGCTGCTGCGCGGGCACTACCGCCAACCGCTGAACTTCACTTGGGACATCCTCACTGAGAGCGCTCGTGCGCTTGAGGGCCTCGACGATCTCGCCCAGCGCCTCTTAAGGAGGCTCGACGGTGAAGACGCTGGCCTAGACCACGTCGCCGCTGCGGCCGCAGAGTTTCGCGGCGCGATGAACGACGACTTGAACGTCCCGAAGGCTGTCGCGGCCCTCTTCACCCTGCGGGGCGAGGTCCTCGAGGGCAAGGTGAACGGTGGCGGGGCTCAGGCAGCCCTAGACCTCTTAGCTGAGGCTGACGCGGTCCTCGGGGTGCTTGAGCTCGAGCCTGCAGGCGGGGGAGCGGAAGAGGACGCTGAGATAGACGCCCTCGTCGCAGCTCGTAACGCGGCTCGCGCAGCGAAGGACTGGGCCGAGGCGGACCGGGTCCGGGATGAGCTCAACGCGCGAGGGATCGTCGTCGAAGACACCGCGGACGGCGGCACAAGCTGGTTCAGGAAGTAGGGCTCGAGCCCTCGTCCTCAGCCTCAGGGGCGGGCTCGCCCCTGATCTCCTCATCTCGCGCGACCGCCTGCTCGATCAGGCGCTCCATGTCAGCGGCCCGCTGGATGCTGTCGTCGTACTCCCAGCGGAGCTCAGGGATGGTGCGGGTCTCAAGCACACGCGCGAGCTGCTTGCGAACGAAGCCTGTAGCTCCCTCGAGCATGTGGAGGGTCTTGCTCTGATCCTTCTCTTCAGGGAGGGTCCAGAGGATCGTCGCGTTGCGCATGTCCACCGAGAGCCTGACATCTGTGATCGTCACGACGCCTGCGCGAGGGTCGTTCAGCTCAAACTGTAGGCAGTGAGCTACGCGCTGTTTGATCCGGGCAGAGACCCGAGCGACGGTGCGAGGATTCGCCATGGGCGCGTGGCGCTCAGGCGGAGCCGAGGGTCCGCTTGACCTCGTTGATCACGAAGGCCTCGATGATGTCGTCTTCGCGGATGTCGTTGTAGTTCTTGAGGAGGAGCCCGCACTCGAAGCCCTCCCTGACATCCTTGACCTCTTCTTTCTCGCGCCGGACAGAGGCGAGCTCGCCAGTCCAGATGACTTGGTCGTCACGCAGCAGGCGGACCTTGTCGTTGCGGTTGATCTTTCCGTCGAGGACAGAGCAGCCGGCGATGTTGCCGAACTTGGAGGACTTGAAGACGCGCTTGATGTTGGCGTGTCCGCGGACCTCTTCGGTGAACTCCGGGGAGAGACGGCCCTCCATCAGGTCGCGCACGTCGTCGAGGACCTCATAGAGGACTTGGTAGTTCTTGATGTCGATCCCTTCGCGCTCTGCGGCCTGGCGGGCGCGGCTCGCGACGCCGACGCGGAAGGCTACGATGAGCGCGCCAGAGGTGGAGGCGAGCAGGATGTCATTCTCTGTCACCGCGCCCACGCCGGACTGGAGGACCTCGACCTTGACCTCTTCGTGATCGAGGTCATTCAGGGAGGCCTTGAGGACCTCCGCGGAGCCTTGCACGTCCGCGCGGACGATGAGGTTGACGGTCTCAAGCTTTGTGCCGCCAGCAGCGAGGATGGCGACCGCGTCTCCACGGCGCTTGTCTGCGAGTGAGGCCTCACGGAGCTTGCGAGAGCGCTCCTCGGCGACCTCCTTGGCGTGTTCGAGGCGCTCGACCACGTGGAAGGGCTCGCCGATCCCCGGCAGGGCGGAGAGGCCAGTGACCTCTACGGGGCATGAAGGGCCCGCAGTTGCGATTTCGTTGCCACGGTCATCGTGGATAGAGCGGACCTTGCCGTAGCCCTCACCAGCCAGGATGACATCGCCCTTCTTGAGGGTGCCGTCTTGGACGAGGAGGTGAGCGACGATGCCTTTGCCTTGGAGAACCTCGGCCTCAAGGACCACACCAGAGGCATCTCCATCTGAGTGCGCCTGGAGCTCAAGGAGCTCGGACTCAAGGAAGACGCGCTCAAGGAGCTCATTGAGACCCTGCTTCTGAGGTGCGCAGACCTCGACCATGCCGGTGGAGCCGCCCCAATCTTCTGCGATGAGGTCGATGGCGGAGAGCTGCTCCTTCGCGCGCTGGGGGTTCGCCTCAGGGCGGTCCATCTTGGTGAAGGCCACCACGACAGGTGTGCCGGCTGCCTTAGCGTGTGCGTAGGCCTCTTCGGTTTGAGGCTGAACGCCAGCGTCCGCAGCCACGACGAGGACGACCACGTCCACGGCGTTCGCGCCGCGGGCGCGCATCTGCGTGAAGGCGGCGTGACCAGGAGTGTCGACGATGGTCAGGCTCTTACCGGACTCAGTCTGTACTCTGTACGCGCCGATGTGCTGGGTGATGCCGCCGTCTTCGCCGTCAGCGACAGCAGACTCACGGAAGGCGTCTACGAGGGTGGTCTTGCCGTGGTCAACGTGTCCAAGGAAGGCGACCGTGGGCGCTCGCTCTTCGAGGTGCTCGTCTTCGATCTGACTGCGCTTCTCCTTGAGCCCGGAGATGAGGGCCTCCTCGGCCTCGACCTCCTGGACGACCTCGACCTGCACTTCGAACTCGCCCGCGAGGAGGATCGCAGTGTCCTCGTCGATGACAGAGTTGATGTTCACAGCGCCGAAGCCCAGCTGGTCAAAAGCGACCTTGAGCACTTGGTTGGCCTTGATCGCGAGGGTCTCAGCGAGCTTCTTGATCGTGATCGGCTCCTCGATCTTGACGCTGCCGCCGGCGTGGGGGGAGCCGGTAGGGGCGTCACGACGGGGTCTCGGCTTGCGCTCTTCGCGCCCTTTCGCGCCACCTCCGCGGCGGCGGAAGCGACCGGCCTCTCGCTGGCGCAGCTCTGAAGCAGACAGCTGGTGCCTCGGTCCGCGGTCGCCGCGCATGATCGCGCGGCGGCGGTCCACACCGAAGGTGGGCTGGACGTCGGGCGTGGCGTCATCTCTCGAGGTGTGACGGCGAGAGTCGCTGCTTCGCTGCGGCTGTTGGATGGTGCTGAGGTCGATGAAGCCAACGACGTTTCCGGCGGGGCCTTTCTTCGCATCCTCCTCATCAGCCTCTTCTTCCGGAGCCGCCGCCTGCTCGCCCTCTTCGGGGGCCGCCGCCTGCTCCTCTGCAACCTCTGCCTGTACTTCCTCAAGAGGCCCCTCGACGGCCTCAGGCTCTCCTTCGGAGGCCTCCGCCTGCTCGTCTACCTGGACCTCTACGTCCTCGGTGGGGGCGGGGGCTTCCTCATTAGGCTCGACCTCAACGGCCTCTTCCTCTGCGGGGGCCTCAGCGGGGGCAGGCTCTTCAGCGACCGGAGCAGGCGTCGAGGGGGTCTCAGCCTTCTTCTTTTTCTTCTTACGAACGACGAGGCCGCCGAGGCCGTCATCATCGTCTGCGGGCTTGGTGGACTCCGCGAAGATCCCGTGGGCCTCGAGGATCCCCTGCACTTGAATGACCTCGAACTCATCGAGCGCGGTCATGTGACTCTTGACCTGACTAAAGCCTAGGCCACGCAGCTTGGCTGCGAGGTCCTTACCGGCCATGCCGTAGTCCTTAGCGAGTTCGTGTATGCGCAGCTTGCTCAAAGCAGGCGGGTCTCCAGGCGTTGGTGGTCAGCCCTCCGTCGTCGCCTCTTCCTCGGCGGCGTCGGTAGGTGCCTCTTCGTCGTCCATCGATTCGGAGGGCTCCGAACCGTCTTCTTCTGCAGGCCCTTCAGCCGGCGCTTCCTCTGCAGGGGCAGCCTCTGCCGCAGCGGGCTCCTCGGTAGAGGCAGGCGCGGGCGCCTCAGCAGCCGTAGCGAGCGCGTCATCGGGTTCCGCGCCCTCTTCGCTAGCCTCGCCCTCTTCGCCGCCGTCAAACTCGGAGCGCGTCTTGATCTCAATGTCCCACCCGCAGAGCTTGCTCGCGAGACGGACGTTCTGGCCGCGCTTGCCGATTGCGAGGGACTGCTGGTCCTCGTCCACGATCACGATCGCTCGGTGGTTCTCGATGTCAGGGAAGATGTTGTCGAGGTGGATCACGGCGGGCTTCAGGCCGTTCATGATCAGCTGCTCGAGCGAATCACTCCAGCGGATGATGTCGATGCGCTCGCCGCGCAGCTCGTCAATGACAGCCTTGATGCGCGAGCCTCGGACGCCGACGCAGGCGCCGATACAGTCGATCTTCGGATCGGAGGAGACGACCGCCATCTTGGTGCGGTAGCCGGGCTCCCGGACGACACGGCGGACCTCGATGATGCCGTCGGAGACCTCAGGGACCTCGAGCTGGAAGAGGCTCCGCACGAGGTCAGGGTGGGTGCGGCTGACGAAGATCTTTACTCGGCTGCCGTCCTTACGGACCTCGACGATGAGGCAGCGGATTCGGTCTCCGGGGGCGAAGTTCTCGCCGCGGACCCGATCGTCCCTGCTCAGGTAGGCCTCGACCTTGCCGAGGTTGACGACGAGAGACTCGCCCTCAAAGCGCTGGACCTGCCCGTTCACGAGCTGACCGACGCGGGTCTCGTACTCTTCGTAGAGCACGTCCCGCTCAGCCTCCCGCACGCGCTGTAGGAACCCTTGCTTGACTGCCTGAGCGACGATCCTGCCGAGCTGGTCGAGGTCGAGCTCATAGACCTCCTCTTCGTCCTCCATATGAACGGCGCCTGACTTGCGGTCGATGGTCACGACCAGGTCATCATCTACCCCGAGGCGTTTACGTACACCTTGCGACAGGGCGTCTTCCAACCCTCGGAAGATGACTTCCTTGGGGATGTCCCGGTCGCGGTGGATCACGTCCACGTATCGGATGAGGTCTTCGCCGTTCATGGCTTGGCTGTTTGGATAGGGGCTTCGGATGGGGGAGAGGGGCCAGGCGCGCACCTGTACAAATTGACCAGATGCACAAAGGGAGAGGCCGAAGCTGGCTCGCACCTGCTTCACCTCTCCATTTCTGACCACGCTGAGCGTGAGTTTTCGATGGATTCAGGGAGGCCCAACAGTTTGAGATATTGGGTAGGGTGAGTCAACCGATAGGGGCCCTGCTGCATCTGCGCTCTAAGGACCCCTCGCGGGCCCTTCAGCGCCTATGTCTCAAGATAAGCATTCCTACCTCGAGGGCACCTCAGAGGCATCTCGGGAGCTCATGGAGCAGGTCGAGAGGCTTGCTGCGTCTGAAGCTACGGTGCTCTTGCTCGGAGAACCGGGGAGCGGAAAGAACGCCTTGGCGCGCGAGCTGCATATGCGCTCGCCTAGATCCGCGCAGCCCATAGTGGAGGTCTCCCTCGCCGCGCTCTCTCCAACCTTGGTAGAGAGCGAGCTCTTTGGGCACGAAGCAGGCGCCTTCACGGGCGCTGAGCGCGACCGCAGCGGGCGCTTCCAAGCGGCAGGGAGAGGGACCCTGGTCCTAGACGGCGTAGAGGTCTTGGACGAGCTGGTTCAGGTCAAGCTCCTCCGCGCGCTGCAGGAGCGGGTCGTTGAGCCCCTCGGCGCCGAGGAGGGGGTCGAGGTCGAGGCGCGGGTCTTCGCCACAGCCAGCCCTACGCTCAAGGCTCGGGTGGATGCTGGCCAGTACCGCAAGGACCTCTGGTATCGCCTCGCTGTGGTGGTCCTTGAGGTCCCGCCGCTAAGGGCGAGGGTGGAGGACATCAACGCGCTCGCGGCGCACCTCTCGAGGAGGGTCGCAGGGCGCCTAGGTGTTCCCGAGCGAGGGCTGAGCGCGGGGGCGCTCGAGCGGATGTTGGTGCACACTTGGCCCGGGAACGTGCGTGAGCTAGAGAACGCCTTGGAGCGTGTGCACGCGCTTGCGGGATCGGGAGCTGGCGCCGTGCAGGCTGAGGAGCTCGACTTCCTTCGCGAAGAGCAGCTCGGGGGCGCGCAGGACCTCGCTAGAGCGGCCTTGGCGCGCGGGCTCTCCTTAGATGAGTGGACCCAAGAGATGATTCAGGCGGCGCTTCTGGAGCAACGTGGGAACAAGAGCGCAGCGGCTCGCAGGCTCGGGATCACCCGGCGGGCGCTGGACTATCGTTTGGCGCGTGGAGAGGAGGAGTGATGCTGCCTCAACTCTTCATGCTGGTGGCGCTCACAGAGGGGCCGCTTGAGGAGCTCAACAGCCCCGAAGTAGACGCCCGAGGTGCAGCGATTGAGGCGCTCTCGAGCGCGCTTGATCACCCGCAGCCTGCAGAGGAGATCGCGGCAGCGCTCGCTCGGCTCGCGCTGGGGGAGGACGAGCTTGATCTGCGCCGGGCGAGCTTGCGAGCCCTCGGGAGGCGTGGTGACGAGGCCTGCCTCGACAGCTTGACGCAGCTGGTGAGCGCCCTCTCAGGGGCTGAGCAAGGGGTCGCCGCGCGCGCTCTCGCCGAGACGCCGAAAGGGCGGGCGCGGGCGTGGGAGCTCTTGGTGAGCGGGCTGCGAGAGGGGACTGGCGTGGAACTACCGCTCGACGACCTCATGCGAGTCGGCTCCTCGAGCCTCGCAGAGCGCGGGCCGGGGGCTTGGACGAGCGCTGCGCTGAGTCCCTTCGCGCGGCTCCTCCAGAGTCCAGATAGCTCGATCAGCCAGGCGACTCTCTTCGCTGTCGACTCACTCCTCGACGTGCTGCTCCAGTCGGGCGGAGACGGCGCGCTCTCTTTCCTGGAGGCTCTGGGCGAGGCTGGATACCGCGCGGACCTCGTCGCAGAGCACCGCGCTGAGGTGAGCTTGCTCTTGGGCAAGGCTGAGGTCGCTCTCGCGGCGGCTCGCCCCCTCAGCCAGGGGGCCTTCCTGAAGGAAGACGTGGCCAGCCAAGCTAGAGGTCAGGGGTACCTCGCCACCGCGCACTTCCTCGAAGGAGAGTATGAGCGGGCTCGCGCGGCCTTCCTCACCCAGCGCGACCTCGCCGACGCGCTGTCAAGGCGCTCTTGGAGCGGCAGGACAGAGCTCGCGCTCCGCGGTGTCGCGGCGCAGCTCGCCGCGAAGGCGGAGACCAGCGCTGCCCTGTGTTGGCTCGCAGACGGCGGGCGAGCGACAGACCTCGAGGTCTTAGGCGCTGCGCAGCGCGCGCACGCACTGGCGTTGCGCGCGCACCTGTTGAGCGCTCAGTCTGACCAGCTCACCTTCTCCTCTCTGGACTTCCTCTTCGGCGAGCACCCAGCCCCGTGGCGTGTCTTGGAGTCGGCTAGCGCTGCTGCGCGCCTAGACCCACGCGACGCCTTGCGCTGGCGACTCGAGCTGTTGGCGGCCTTCGCGACGGTCGCTCCCTTGGAGCTCCCAGGGGTCACTCCGCTAGGGGTCGAGGCGCAGCAGACCGTGCGAGATGAGGCGCGCCTAGGGCTCATTCGTGAAGTCCTGAGCGTGAGGACAGAGCGCCTGAGGCAACGATTGGCTCGCAGTGAGCAGCGCTTGCGGCAGGCGCTCATGCGAGGCGGCGCTGACGAGGAGCTTGAGGAAGAGATTGAGCGTCTCGTGCGAGAGGTCGGGAACGCGCGCTTTCAAGAAGGGCTCGATGGCGAGGACCTGATCTACGCCGCACGGCGGCCATCCTCCGTCGCCCTCGACCTCGCCGCGACGCTGCGAGAGGAGGGGCGCGGGGCAGAGGCTCAGCGCCTGCTCGAGTCCTTCCTCAAAGAGATGGAGGCTGGCTCTCTCCTCCAGACCTATGTCTGGGCGATCCAGTCGGCGGCTCGCGCAGAGTCGAGCATCGGCTCTTGCCTCTGTGATGAGGGCGAGCCTGTGGAGGCAGAGCGCTACTTCCTCCGGGCCGCTGGGCGTCTAGAGGACCTAGAGGCTCACTTCGAGTCACGGGGGCTCTCTCCAGCGTCCTATCGCGACATCACCTCCATGCGCGCTGGCGTGCTGATCTCGCTCGCGGTCAACGCGAACGTGCGCTTGAAGGACACAGAGCGCGCGCTCGAGTTCTTCGAGCGCGCGTATGAGCTCAGGCAGGATGCCTTCGCGACCGTCCTCCTGGCCTGCTATCGGGCGCGCTCTGGCAAGGAACGCGAAGCCCGCGCTGCCTTAGCGAGGGTCGTCCCGGAGCCCGGGCTCTACTACAACCTGGCTTGCACGCACGCCCTCTTGGGGGACACGCAGCGAGCGCTCTCTTTCCTTGAGCTCGAGCTCAGCGTCAATCACACGACCCGAGGGGCGAGAGAGCGGCAGCGAGCCTGGGCCCGTGATGACCCGGACCTGAGCTCGCTTCGTTCCGAGGCCCGCTTCGAAGAGCTCACTTCGCCCCGCTGAGCGGGCGAGGCGCGCCCCTTCTAGGGAGCGCTCTGTGGCTCGCGGGCCGCTGTTCTGGGATGATGTGAGCGGACACCGCGCTCCGCTCCAGCACACCTTGAAGATCGTCCTGAATGGAAGCCCCTCAGAGCTCGCCGACGCCATGAGCGTCGCCGAGCTCATCGAAGACCTCGACCTCTCTCCAGAGCAGGTCGCTGTTGAGGTCAACGGCGAGCTCGTACCGCGCGCAGAGCGGGCGGCGCATCAGCTCGCAGAAGGTGACGCGGTGGAGCTCGTCACCCTCGTAGGTGGCGGATGAGGAGCGCAGCTCACAGCGAGACCGACCCCATGACAGACCCGACGCAAGACGCCCCGCTCATCTTGGGAGAGCACACGCTCTCTTCGAGGCTCCTCGTAGGCACCGGAAAGTACGCGAGCTTTGAAGAGACCGCGGCAGCGCTCGAACTCTCAGGCACCGACTGCGTGACCGTCGCGGTGCGCAGGGTGAACCTAGACGAGAGCAAGGGCCCGAGCCTGCTCGAGTACATCGACCGCGATCGCTACGTGATTCTCCCGAACACTGCCGGCTGCTTCGACGTAGAGAGCGCCGTGCGGACCTCTGTGCTCTCGCGCGACCTGCTCGGGACCAAGCTCGTAAAGCTCGAGGTCTTGGGCGACAAGACCACGCTCTTGCCGGACCCGGTAGGGACCCTCGAGGCGACTGAGGAGCTCGTCAAGCAGGGCTTTGACGTGATGGTCTACTGCTCTGATGACCCGCGCATGTGCGTCCGCTTAGCGGAGCTGGGCGCGACCGCGGTGATGCCCGCGGGCTCTCCCATCGGCTCTGGGCAAGGTGTCCTCAACCCGAACGCCATCCGCATCATCTTGGAGCTCGTCGACGCTTGCCCGATCATCGTCGACGCAGGTGTCGGCAAAGCCTCCGATGTCTGCGCGGCGTTCGAGCTGGGCGTCGAGGGCGTCCTCCTCAACTCAGCGATCGCCCTAGCCCAGGACCCCCTGCGGATGGCGGTCGCGATGCGTGACGCAGCCAGCGCAGGTCGGCAGACCTTCTTGGCAGGCCCGATCCCCAAGCGCCTCTACGCGAACGCCTCCTCTCCGACAGAGGGCATGATCGCTGGCACCAGCCTCCCGTCAGAGGCGGGAGCGTCCTGAGGGCAGCTTGGACGTCACCGAGGGCAGCTTCGGAGACTCACAGGTCGCCTTGGTAGGGGCGCTCCTGCTCTTCGTGGGGGTGGGGCTCATCCCCCTCGGCCGACTCCTCAGTGAGCGCCTCTTCCCTTCTCCACGGGTGCTCTTCGTGCGCTGGGGCTTCACCCACGTCATCGGTGTCGCAGCTGTCAGCCTCGTGGCCATGGTCTTCGCCTCTCTCGTAATGGGAGCCCCGGGCAGCGACCGAGTCGTACAGGAGGGGGGCTTGACGATCACTTACAGCACGCCCGAGAGCGTGCGCGTGACGAGCGCGCTCTCGGCGGGTGCGCTGGCGTTCTTGATCTCAGCGCTCGCCATCTTTGCTGTAGCCAAGCGGACCGAGCCCGCGCCCCTGAGCTCGCTCGGGTGGAGCGAGGCCGCTCACTCGCGGGCTGTCATCCTTGGCCTCGGCCTCTACCTGCTCTTCCTCCCAGCCATCTTCGGGGCAGGGCTTGTCTCCCCTTGGCTGGTCGAGCGCTTTGGCGGTGTGGCAAAAGGGCAAGAGGTCCTCCTTGGGATCGGCGCATTGGAAGGGGGGACGCTCGTCTATGCGATGTTCCTCGCGGTGCTCGTCATGCCCCTCTTTGAAGAGCTCTTATTCCGAGCCTTCTTGCAGCCCCTTCTCATTCAGAACTTTCGTGAGACCGGTGGGGTCGTGCTGACCTCCGCCCTCTTCGCGTTCATCCACACGGGCTGGGTGACCTTCCTCCCGATCTTCTGCCTCAGCTTGCTGCTAGGGGCGCTCTACCTTCGGACCCGCTCGCTGACAGCGGTCGTGCTCATTCACGGCCTCCACAACGCAATCGTCTTGAGCCTCTTCCTCGCCTCCGAGGAGTGGCGTGAGCTCTCTGGGGCATCCGGCCTCTTGGGAGGCTAACCTGCATCCTGATGACTGAGTTTCCGAAGAGAGGCTTGTTCCGGCGCCTGCCTGATGGCGCCTTCGCAGCAGGGAACGCGACGATCACCGGGGACGTGACCCTCGGGGTGGACGCGGGCGTCTGGTTCGGGTGCGTCGTGCGTGGTGACGACGCGCCGCTCTCTGTGGGCGACCGGACGAACGTGCAAGACCTGACGATGATCCACGCGGACACAGGGGTCCCAAACCGGATCGGCTCTGAGGTCACCATCGGTCACCGCGTCGTGCTGCACGGGGCAGAGGTTGAGGATCGCTGCTTGATAGGGATGGGCGCGGTCCTCTTGGGCGGCTCAAAGATCGGCGCGGAGTCCATTATCGCTGCTGGAGCTGTCGTGAAGGAGAACGCGGTCATCCCGCCTCGCTCTCTCGTCGTCGGGGTCCCTGCGCGGGTCGTGCGCGCGGTCACAGACGATGAGGTCGCGATGATCAAGGCCAGCGCTCAGGGTTATGTCGATAAGATCGCGCAGTACCTAGAGGATTGAAGGATGGACACGGCGAAGATCAAGGCGCTGGCTAGCGCACCCTATGAGCTGAAGCTCGCTCGCTTGGACGCGCAGTTGAAGAAGCTCGAGAGCGTCCTCGTCGCTTTTTCTGCGGGCGTCGACTCCACAGTCCTCCTGCACGCAGCCCACCGAGTGTTGGGCGAGGGCGCGCGAGGCTTCATCGCTGACTCGCCCTCTCTCCCACGCGCTGAGCTGAAGCAGGCGAGGGAGCTCGCTGCACAGATGGGCTGCACGCTCGAGGTGGTCAAAACGAGCGAGCTGGAAGATGAGTCATACGCGGTCAACAACTCGATGCGTTGCTACTTCTGTAAGGAGGCGCTCTTCGAGGCGATGAGCCAGGCGCAGCTGGCGCTCGGCTTCCGCGCGATGGCCTTCGGCGAGGTCCTCGATGATCTGGGAGATGACCGCCCTGGAGCGCGAGCGGCGTCAGAGGCTGGCGTCTTCGCGCCGCTCAGTGAGGCTGGCCTCACGAAGGAGGACGTCCGCCGTTACGCGCGAGAGCACGGGCTCGGGGTGGAGGACAAGCCCTCCTCTGCTTGCCTGGCCTCGAGGATCCCGCGCGGGACGAGGGTCACCAAGGCGCGCCTCACACAGGTCGAGGCTGCGGAGGCGCGATTGCGGGCGCTCGGTCTGAAGCAGCTTCGCGTGAGGCATCACGGCTCGCGCGCGCGAGTCGAGGTCGGGGCGGGCGAGGAGGAGTTCGCCAGGCTCCACCGGACCCGCTTGGAGGAGGCTTTGGCCGCCGAGGGCTTCTCCTGGGCAGAGTGGGGCACTTACAAGGATCCCGGCGGGGTTCCAAGCGCCTGATCTATAAGGGCTTAGCGCCCAGGCAACTTCGGCGCTCTCGGCGCCCCTCGCGCGTTCTGGGGGTACCCTTTCTTGTGAACCGCATTCGTCGCCTCTTAGGCGCCAAGACACCCGCCGTCTTCGCGCTCTTGGTCGGGCTCCTCGCCCCGAGCTGCACCATCGGGGAGTCGGGCTCAGACCCGCTCAACTACGGGCCCATCGTTCCGGAGTACACCGGGACTTGGGTCGTGCAGTATTTGCCTGTGCAGAGCTCCTTCGGTGACTACGAGCGCAGGCTCGAGACCTGGCGCTTTCTTGAAGAGGGGCCGATCGAGGTGCGCATGTATCCAGACACGAACGAGAACGGGCTCTTTGATGACGAGCTTGTCTTCATCGGTCAGCAGGATGGCGTGAACTTGAACCTCAACGGCGGTTGGGAGTGCGAGGGTGTAGAGACCGGGTGCTACTTCCAGGCAGACCTCGAGTTCATCACCTGGGGCTGTGTGATGGGGACGGTGGAGCAGCAGCGGCCTGACGGATGCCTAGAGATCGCCGAGGTCCTCGTCGCCCGCATCTCAAACCCGCCGAGCATGGACGTCTCAGGTGTTTGGAACATCAGTCACGAGATCACATACGGGACCGGGCTGCTAGAGCTCTCGATCGGCGCCACCTTCGATGAGCAGTGGGAGATCTACCAGCATCCTGAAGGGCTCTGGAGGGGGCTGCTTGAGATCACGGACTCCGAAGGGCGGCAGTTCCTTGGATCCGTCAACAACAACCAGGTCATCCTCGTGCGTAGCTGGAGCACGGGAGACGTGGACTATAAGTACAACTTCACCAACCTCCTCTTTGACGGCGACTGGATGGAAGGAGACGCGTTCGGGACTGGGGTGATCGAAGGCTCCCAAGAGATCGCCTGGGATATCGTTGGCTCGCGCGTAGGTGGAGGGAGCGAGGGGCTCTTGATCCGCGGCGGAGGTGGTGAGGTGAGCGGAGACAGCGGCCTCATAGAGCTCTCTGGGGAGAGAGGCCAGCGGATCGTTGTCGCTTGCCCCTACGATGCAAAGGGCGCGACGCGCGTGCGCTTGAGCCCAGGTCCGTGGCGAGTTCGCCACGCTGGGCAAGAGCGCCGCCTAGACCTCAGGCCTGGGCGCTGGGAGCAGCTCACGCTGCCTCAACCTCGCCGCTGAGGCGAACCTGGAGCGCGCAGCGAAGTATCTCACCCGCGCTGATACGGTGATGGGGCCCTAGCTTCGGGGTCTTGGGCCTGCGCTGAGCGCCCATAAGGGGGAGGGATGAGGCGACCCCTCCCCGAACGCGCGCTAGGACGCTACCGTACCGCGCCTGCCCGACGCTCCCGTCGCGGCTCTTCGCGATGACCAGCCCCCAAAACCTCTTCGTCACATGCGCCCCGGGTGTCGAGCCCTTCCTCGACGCAGAGCTTGAGGCGCTGCGCATCTCGAAGCGCGAGCGGCAAGTGGGGGGGGTGAGCTTTGAGGGCGGCTGGCGCGACATCTGGAGAGCGAACCTCGAGCTGCGCACCGCGATCCGCGTGCTCTCGAGGGTGGGCCGCTTCCGCGCTCGAGACGCGGACGAGCTCTACCGCGGGGCGATGAAGGTGGACTGGTCTCGCTTCTTGGGGCCAGAGTCCACCATCGCTGTGCGCGGGCAGACGCGGGACTCCGAGCTAGATCACACGCTCTTCGTCGCGCAGCGGGTGAAGGACGCCGTCTGCGACCAGCTGCGTGAGCGCACTGGCGTGCGCCCCTCTGTGGATAAGAACTCGCCCACCCTGCGCATCCACGCTCACATCTTCAAAGACCGCTGCACCCTCTCGGTCGACACCTCCGGAGACTCGCTCCACCGACGCGGCTGGCGAGAGATCCAGGGGCGCGCGCCCCTCTCAGAGTCCCTCGCCTCTGCGCTGCTGATAGCCTCGGGCTGGGACAAGCGACAGCCGCTCCTCGACCCCTTCTGCGGCTCAGGCACCTTCTTAGTGGAGGGCGCATGGATGGCGATGGACCGCGCCCCTGGCCTCGAGCGCACCTTCGCCTTTGAAGGTTGGCCGGGTCATGACGCCGCGGGCCTCTCGAAGCTGCGCGACGAGCTGCGCGCGCGGGTGAAGCCCCTCGGGAAGAGAGTCATCTGGGGCGCAGACTCTGACGCCTCAGTCGTGGAGGCAGTGCAGCACAACCTCGCCCGGGCTGGCCTCGCGGAGTGCGTCCGAGTGGAGCAGGCGGACGCGCGCTCCTTCGCGCCGCGCCATGGCTGGAACGCGCAGGTGATGACGAACCCTCCCTTCGGTGAGCGGGTCGGAGAGGAGCGCAAGCTCGTGAAGGTCTACGAGGGCTTCGGCGACGCGCTGCGTGAGCACGCCGAGGGTTTCCGCGTGTCGATGCTCTCCGGGAACGTCAACCTCGCCCGCAGCACAGGGTTGCCCAACCCGAAGGACTGGATGGACATCAAGAACGGGGCCTTAGACTGCCGCCTGCTCAGCTGGCAGCTCTGAGGGCGCCGGGGTCTTCACCCGCCTCGTCCTTCTGTTTGCGGCGCTCTTCACGCGCGCGCTTGCGCTCTTCCTTGCGCGCGTCTCGCTCAGCGATCTCTGCGGCGCGCTTCTCCTCAGCGATGCTCTTCAGCCGCTCCATAGAGCGCGCTCTATCGAAGATGAAGTCCTCCTCTTGGAGCTCCTCGTACTCGTTGACGAGGTGATCTCCGACGAGGAGGCACACCGCCAAAGAGCCCTCCGGCGTGAGATGCAGAAGGTCAGCCTGCAAGAGCTCCTTCAAGCTCTCCGGCTGGTATCGGACGGTACGCAGCTGGATGTCTGCGCCTGATTGGATCTTTCCGAGGAGCTCGGCGAGGGGCACCACGTGCGCGTGCTCTCGCTCAGAGGCCCAGGCCCAGAGCCGCTCGTTCATCGCCTTGAAGGTCTCCTTGGAGGGGATCATCTCGCGCGAGATCAGCGGGCGGCCAAAGTAGTTGCCCTCGAGGGCTATGGACATGTCAGGCAGGTCTCCCAAGATCACCGGGCACTCGAGGGTCTCTAGCGCCTTGAGGGCGCTCTCTACGTTGCTGAGTCGGCGCTTCTCCGACTTCGCCCCGTAGGCGTACCAGAAGAGGAAGTCCACGCCGATAAAACAGCTCGCCTCGCCCTCTCTCACGGTCTTGATGATCCGGCTCCCTGCGCCTAGCGGGTCGAGGAAGAAGCGTGCGTCGCCGAGGGCCACAAACTCAGCTCGCTCATCACTGCAAGCCGCGCGGAAAACATCCGCGAGCTTGATGGTGGTCTTCAGGTCCTTTGAGAGCCCGAAGCCGTCCGAGACGCTCGCGCCCGCGACGTAGACGCGCTCGAGGACCGGGGCGCGCTCGGGTGCCTGCTCGTCCTGCGCCGCGAAGGTGGTGGTGCTCAAGAGGCAGAGCGTGGAGAGCGTAAGGGTCAGCCGCATGCGCACATGCTAACGCGGAGCTGTGGGTGAGCGGAGCCCCCAGCCCAGCTCAAGGTGTGATCGTCCAGGTGCGGTAGTTGTTGGGGTTGTTGGCCTCGAGGACTATGAGCTTGCTTTGGGGGTCATAGCTCCACCAGGAGGTGGTCTGTGTTCCCCTCTGCACGGTCAGGGGACGACCGCGATAGCCTGTGATCGCGATCTCGATCGGCTGGGCGCCCTGGGTGGGGCCGAGGACGACGCGCAGGGGGCGCCCAGGCTCGAGCCCAGCGTCTTCAGCATGGATCACGAGGCGGGAGATGTTCTCCATCTGGTCGAGAAAGATCCGATTCTCTTGCGATTGGCAATTGAAGCGGAACGGGCTCAAGACATCAGGTGTTAGCTGCTCGACATCTATGTGGTGATAGCGCGCGTCCCTGTCAGCGAGGATATTCGTGGTGCCCGTGTTGGGCTGCAGCCGGACGCGACCGAGTGAGTCGAGGATTTGAGCTTCGTCGAGGATGCCCCAGGTGTGCAATCCAGTCATGAGCTCGACCACGCTCGATGTGAAGCGCTGATCGAGGTAGGGCGAAGCGAGGAGATAGCGGTTGAACAGCAGGCTCTGGAAGATCAGACGGCAGGTGTTATCGAACTTCGCATACCAGCTCTCGATGTAGACCTGGTGCAGGTTTCGGGCGAGGTCCGATGTGAGGTCGACCGCGTCTGCTTGCGGCCACACGTGCATCACGGAGGCGCGCTGGTAGCCGATCTCATTCGTGCTGGGTGGGCCTCCGAACATCTCGGGGTGATTAAAGAGGGCCGGGTTGGGGCAGCGCGCGTAGATGTCTGCTACCGACAGGGTGCCGGTGTGGTTGAGCAAGGCGGCGAAGCGCACGCCGCTCGAGTCGATATGCCGCGCGGCGTATGCCATCAGCCAGCCTCCGCCCATGGAGTACCCCACGCCATAGACGCGCTCAGAGTCTAGTGCGCCGCCAAAGAAGTCCGTCACCCAGTTGAGGCAGACCTCCGTGTTCCGCTGCGCGTATTCGATCCCGAAGTTCAGCTGGTGGGCTCCGAGCGGCGCGAGGACGTACCAACCTCGCTGCATCGCTTCCTTAAAAAAGGATGTCTTGATGTAGGTGTCCCGCTCCGAGACGGAGTACTGGTGGAAGAGGACCAACAGGGGAGCGGGCTCGAGCGGCTCCGGGGGGATCCCTAGGAGGAAGTCCTCGTCCCATCCCGTGCCTGTGCCGGTGATACGCAGAGAGTAAATGCTCCCTTCGAGTCGACCGAGGAGCATCACCTGCGGGCTCTCGTTGGTGCTGTTCCAGAGGGTCCCTCCAGCCTCATTCGCGAAGACAGAGGCACGCGGATTACCAGAGACCGTCCTCGGCGCGCTGGTCTGACCTCTGAGCACCTGCGCCTGCACCGAGGGCGCGCCCGCGAGGAGCGACGTCAAGGCGATGAGGGAGAGGAGGGCGCTGTGCATGGCTGACATGGAGATACTAACCGCTCACGCCCGGCGTGGGCGCTTCGGCAGTCCTCCCGGGCTCTCACGGGACGATCACGTAGAGGGGGAGGTTCGCTGCGTCCTTCTCAGTGAGGGTTAGCTCACCCCGATCCGGGTTGTACTCGTAGCTGACGGGCCGACCCTCTCGGAGCACCGTGCGCGGGGCGACCTCGAAGCCATCAAGCACGAGGCGAGTGGTGCGCTGAGAGTGCTGAGTGCGGTCGGGCTGCGCGCCGAGGATGAGACGCAGCGTCTTGTGGGGGCTGAGCTCTAGGTCTTCAGTGCGCACCCGCAGGGTCTTGATGTTGCGGAGGCCGTCTAGGAAGAGGAGGTTGGAGTCTGAGTCAGCGTGCCAACGCCAGGCGCTGAAGCCTCCTGTGACAGCCTGCTTGAGGTCGAAGTGCAGCCAGCGTCCGTCGTGGACCGCCAGGACAGAGTGCGTCCCCTGCGTCGGCAAGCTGAGGCGCTTGGACTCGAGGAAGTCCAGGGCTTGGACCTCATCCAGCGAGTCCCAGGTGTGGCGGGCAGCGCGCTCCTCGTGGCAGTCCACGTCACCGCCGAAGCGCATCAAGTGTCGCAGGAGGGCGCGCGTCTGACGGACGAGGTGCTTGAGCGGGTCCTGAGGTGCGCACCAAGTCTGGACCGAGACGTGCCCGAGGTTGCGTGCGAGGTCGGAGCGCTCATCGATCCCGGACCAAGGGGTGAGCTCGATCGTGCTGGCCTGCTGGTAGGCGAAGGGGAAGTCATAGGGAGAGCCGCCGAACATGAGCGGGTGTTCTAGGACGGAGGTGTCTTGGGCGCGATGCCAGATGTCGCGCAGCGAGACGGTGCCGGTGTGGTTGACCACCGCAGCGAACATGGCTTGATCGGGGTCTAGGTGACGGGCTGCGAAGTTGAGCGCGCAGCCGCCGCCCATCGAGAAGCCGACCCCATAGACGCGCCCTCGGTCGACGCGGACGACCTCACTGATCCAGTCGATGACGACGCGGATGTTCTGCTGTGAGTATGAGATCCCGCAGTTGACCTCGTGAGCTCCGAGGGGAGCGAGCACATACCAGCCGCGGCTCATGGCCTCTTGGAAGAGGCCGGTGTGGACGTAGGTGTCGCGCTCGGAGGTGGAGTATTGATGGAAGCAGACGAGGAGAGGGGCGGGGTCGATCGGGTTCGCAGGCACTCCGACGAGGAAGCGCTCCTCCCAGTCCGTGCCGGTGGACTCCATAGTCAGGGAATAGACGCCCTGTTCGAGGACCTCCTCTACGCGGACGCTCGGGCCATCGAAGCTCGAGTGCGCGCCGCCAAGGACTTGTGCGAAGGACTCTCCGTGGGCGAGGGCCTCTCCGTTGAGGCCTCGGGTCGGAGCGTCTTGAGGTGAGAGGAGGGTGAGCGCTGAGAGAAGGAGTGCTGTATGCATGGTGTCGCGGGTGGTTTGGGAGTGCCCCGTTGGGGCTGCGGTCTCCCGGAGATCAGGGGGCCTCTTGCCACAGCGGCCCCACAAAGAAACCTACCCCGACCTCGCCCACCGGGCGGAGACACGCCATCTGATAGGCCTGAAATCAGGCTCCTTTAGCGCAAAGTGCTCTGAAATAGAGACTTGCGACGCTAGTTAACCCGTGTCTGGGTCAGCCCTCAGAGGCTTGTTTCTTCTGGAGGGGCTCCAAAAAGCGGCGCTGGATCACCACGATCCGGGGCTCTCTCCAGGTCGTATACCACTCCCAATTGACCTCCAAGGGGCCGAAAGAGGTCACCAGCGCGCCTGGGAGGTTGGACTCAAGGGTCCCAGCAGGGTCCCTGGGGAAGGCGCCGATCGCGACCTCAGCGGGGCGGAAGGCGGCGAGGTCTGCAGTGGCTCCCTGGTCTACGACCATCCAATCGGGCTGCTCACCGAGGAGCGCATAGACCTCACGCGCGAGGGGCTCAGAGAAGAAGAGCGTCCTGTCACCACGCTCTCTCTCGATCCAACTCATGAGTGCCGCTACGTCATCGCGAGTCTCTGCGCGCCGGGCTCCGATCGAGCTGGAGGCCTCCCAGCCCCAGGCGGCGTTCACCGCTAGGATGGACGCCCCGATCAGGCCCAAAGCGGTGCGCGCCCGCCCGGTCATAGAGCGCCCAAGGGCACTGAGACCTCGGGCAGCGAAGAGCGCGAGGAAAGGGGCGATGGGCAGCAGGTTCCTCACAAAGAGGACCTTCTGTGTGGAGAAGAACAGCACCCAGCTCACCGGGACGAGGAGCAAGAGCGCTGCCTCGACCGGATCGCGTCGCCAGCTGTGGAAGGCACCAACGAGCGCGAGGAAGCTCACGAGCAGCGCGACGGGAGCGTAAGGGGAGGCGAGCGCCGCGCTGATCCAGCGCATCATCAGCCCGAGGTGTTCGAGGCCAGCGTCTACCCCGAAGCCATAGTGCCCGGCCTCCCCATAGTGGAAGCGCTCGAAGGCGACGTCCCGCCAAAAGCGAAGGGGTTGCAGGACCGCTCCAGGCGTAGACGCGAGGAAGGTCGCAGTGAAGACCGCGAGGCTCCCTGCGAGTCGCTTAGGGTCTCGCTCGGGCGGCGTGCGCCACCAGAGCAGGAAGATCGGGAGGAGTAAGAGCCCTGCTGTGTACTTCGTCCCCGTCGCCCGCTGGGTCGCGATGAGTCCAGCCGCGAAGAGAGACTCCCAAGGACCGCCGCGTCTGCGCGTCGCTAGATAAACGCCGAGGATGGCTAAGGCGCTCACGGACAGGAAGACGCCGCGCATGCGCAAAAGGAAGCTCGGGTCGCGGGCCACCTGCGTGAGCTCCTGCTTGACGGGGGCGATGCCCTGTACGGGCTCACCGATCCCCAGCGGGCCGCGCGTCTTCATCCCGGAGTAGTCTGCGCCTAGAGCCTCGGGTGCGATGGCGGCGAGGGCTAGCCAGTAGCTGACGGAGGGGTAGTTGTACCAGTCGGGGAGGAGGGTCTCTTCCTCGATGGAGCGCTCGACCAAGCGCACTTGGAAGCCCTCGTCCCAGTGCTCACCGAAGTCGAGGCCGCGCGCACCGGTCCAGAGGAACCAGCTCAAGGTGATGAGCAGCAGCAGCCAAGCCGCCCGGTCGCTTAAGGGGACCCCAGCTGACTCAGCCGCTCCAGTCGCTCTGCTAGGCTCCTCTGTCATGCCCTCTCATGGGTCCAGTCCAGCTCCCGCCAGAGCCCCTTCGTTCGCTCGCGTGAAGCCATGCTTCGGAGTATGGCGTGTGAACGCGGCCGAGTCTCGCTTGCTGGCGCTGGAATCCTGAGCGCCTCTCTCTCGCCCTCTCAGCGCTGAAAGATGGGGAGCAAGCTGTCAGGTAGGGCCAAGACCAGCGCGTTCGTTGCTGTGGCATAGCAAGACCCGAAGCGAGCGTCCGGCCAAGCCCCGGAGGGCTCCTGTAGCGCGATGAGCCGCTCACGCTCTGCTTGGAACCAGCCGCGGAAGAGGGCTCGGTCTGGGTGCTGCCAGTAAGCCTGGGCTAGGTAGAGCCGCTCATAGACCGGGAAGGTCGGGTTCTTGATGGTGACCGTCTCCCTAGCGATGAGCTCACGCTGAATGGACGCGTAGCCGCGAACGACCTCCTCACCGGAGTAGATCCCCGTCGCGTTCATGGTCGAGATAGCCGCGGCTGTGAGAGCGACGGAGGTCTCTTCGTGTCCGATCGCATAGCGGAAGGAGCCGTCCTCTGCTTGCGAGCGGCGCACATAGTCGACGGCGCGCTTGATGACCTCAGGGTTCACGCGCAATCCAGAGTTGCGCGCCGCCCGCAGGGCTTGAACGAGGGCGATGGTGACCGAGCCCTCGTGCTCGAGGCTGCGCTCTGGGGAGTAATACCAGGCGCCCTCGGAGCCTTGGCTGGACTCGATCCTCTGGATCGCGAGCTTCAGAGCGCGCTCGATGCGACGGCCCCTAGGGCTCCTGGGTGACATCGCGTAAGCCTCTGCGAGTGCCAGGGTCGCGAAGCCGTGGCCGTGCATGCGCGAGAGTTGGTCCCTGCTGTCTGAGATATAGCCCGTGATCTTGGACTCAGGAGAGAGCTCGACGCGTCCGAGCAGGTAGTCCACCGCTGCCGCGAGGGGCGCGCCGTGTGGCCCGCGCTCTGGGGTGCTGCCGCTCGCCATCCATGCGAGGGCTGCGAGGGAGGTGACCGCGAGGGGCGCCTCTTGCCGCGCGCCAGTCGTCGGCAAGCTACCGTCCGGCTGCTGGGCTTGCTCCTTCGCGAGCCAGTCCAGCGCGCGCTCTAAGGCTGCGCGGCCTGCGACAGCATCGCTGCCTTCCTCGTCGAGCTGAATACGCCGAGGGTCGCTGACTTGCTCACCCTGAGGAGCGCCCGAGGGCTCACCGTCTGTGCGAGGCGCGAGCAGCCCCGCGGCGAAGAGGAGCGCAGTTTGGATCAATCCCTACCGACCTCCGCGTCGGTTGAGGCGGCGGTAATAGGCGTCGATCCACTCGCGGTAGCGGGGGGGCATCTCCTCCGCGTCCTCGCCGCGAAACACGTCCTGGACGTGGACGGGGAGATCTCCCCAGCGATCGCCGGAGGGGTCTTCAGGGACGCCAGCTCCAGTCGGGTCTGTAGGGGGCTCGCTGCCGGGGCGCTGGCTAGGGTCAGTGTTGCTCACCGCCTGGCTGTCGGAGGGCTGCTCACCCTGTGGGTTGCCCTGCTGCTGCTCGCCAGGCTGTTGGCCGTCTGGCTGCTGGCCCTCTGGCTGCTCGCCGCCTTCGGGGCTCTCTCCACCTTGCTCTTCCCCTGGGCGCTCAGGGGTCTGCTCTCTTCGGGTCGTCTGCTGGCCGCTCTGCTGTGATGACCCTTGTGAGTCTCCAGAGCTCTGCTGCTGACTCTGCGATTGGCTGGACTCGCTACCGCCACCGCTGTTCTGTTGTTGGCCCATCTGCTCTGCGATCTCGAGCAGCCTGTCGATGTCGCTGAGGACCTGCTGGCTGCGGTCACGGGAGTTCTCGAGCAGTCTGCCGATCCCTGCTTCTTCGACATCAGCGAGCCCGCTCGTGTCTCCAGCGCCGGCGTCCGAGAGCAAGATGTCCACCTCGCGCAGGTTCTTCTCGATGTCACGGAAGAGCTGCAGCATCTCGTCTTGGGCCTGATCCACCATCCCCGGCAGCTCGATCGGGATGTTCTCCCCATCGTCTACGGGCTCTTGAGCTGCATAGACCCAAGGGCTCAGGCAGCAGATGCCGAGGAGGAAGAGGCTCGCTCTGTTCTTGATCCGAATCATCCGTCCTCTCCTTCTTCTGTCGGGGCGGGGGAGTCAGTGTCACTTGGCTCTGCGTCAGGGTCCGGGAGACCGAGGCGCGCGCGGAAGGTGCCGAAGAGGCGGCTGGTCCGCTCATGTCGGTGGCCTAAGCGGGCGATGTCCTCCAAGAGGAGGGGGTCGGCCTCGCCGCCTTCAAGGAGCTCAGGGTGTAACAGCAAGAGCTCATCGACCGCATCTAAGAGGTCGCGCTCCATGCGGCGTAAGAGGCGCAGCTCAGCGACGTCGGGCACAAGCCTGTTCTCGGTGGTGCCCTCCTGCTGTTCGTCGCCCTCCTCTTGCTCTTGCTCCTCCTGCTCTTGCTCTTCCTGTCTACGCTCCTTCTCGTCTTCTAAGGCCTCAAGCAGCCAGCCGAGGGCCTCTTCAACATCTTGTTGAAGGGCTTGGATGCGGGGCCCGCTCTGGTAGTTGCCCTGCTCACCTAGGTCCCGTGCGATGCGAGCGAGGTCGGTCTGGACCCCTTCAATGAGGGAGCCGAAGACTGCGCTGCCCTCCTCAAGGAGGGAGTCTTTGATCTCTCCTGCGCGCACGCCTAGGGCCTCCTCCTCGCGTGAGATCTTGCGCAGGCGAAGGCGCTGGGAGCGGCTGGGGCGAGCGCTAGAGTCGCGCTCTCTGTCGAGCTCGACGGTCGCTTGCATCTGGGTTTGGTGCACCTCGAGCAGCTGTGCGACCTCCTCCGCGATTTGGAAGAGCAGCTCCTCCTCACGCAGCTCCTGATAAGCCTCCTCTTCCTCAGCGAGCTCTTCTGCGGCCTCCCGCAAGTTGCGCTCTGCCTCCTCCTGCTGCTCTTCAGCCTCGGAGAGGTCGCCCTCTTGAAGTGCCTGTTCAGCCGCGGCGGCGTTCTCTTGCGCGCGCTCGAGGGCGCTGGTGTCTCGTGTGGGATCATCCTGCTGGAGCTGATCCCTGAGCGCATACATGCGCTTGCGGAGCTCCTCTTGTCTACGAGCGATCTCCTCTGCGCGGGCTTGCTCGTCTTCGGTCTCTGGTCGCACGCCTTGCTCCATGGCCTCGACCGCCTCATCGAGGGCCTCCATCGCGCGACGCTGCTCTTGCGTCGCGCTCTGCGGGCTGTTCTGGCTGAGCGCCTCTGAGGCCGCTTGCATGGCCTCTGCAGCCTCTTGGAGCGCGGCCTCCATCTCAGCTTGCGCCTCTGGCGAGATGGAGAGGTCCCGCTCAGCTTCTGCCTCTTGAGCGAGCTCCTCTGCGAGAGAGTCTTGCTCTTCGGCCGCAGCGCTGGAGGCCTCGCTGGCTTGAGCCTCTCGGCGAGCTCGCAGGGCAGCAAGGGCCTCTTGCAGTGACTCGAGTGCCTCTGCGGCAGGCTCACGGGCCTCTCTCGAGTCTTCTCCTCCGAGGGCCTCCTCGGCTCGCTCGAGCTCCTCTTGTGCCTCGCTGAGCTCCGAGCGCTCAGCCTCGGTAGGCTCGCCGGGTGCGCTCTCGATCCCGCTCGAAATCCGCGCTGTACTCTCTCGATTGGCCCGCTGGCTGCGAGCGAGGGTCTCGGGGAGTCGCTCTGAGTCATCGACCTCTTGGCGCACTGCTTCGAGGGCGCCCTCCGTGTCTCTCTCCTCTTCACCGCGCTCGAGGAGCTCAAGCGCTTCGCGCGCGGCTTGCGCAGGCGCGCTGCTCTCATCGCCAGCGGCGACCTCCTCGAGCTGCTCTGCAGCTTCACGCTCTGCGGCCGCGCGCGAAGCGGCACGCTCCGCTGCTGCGCGCTCGAGCTCTGTCGCGAGCTCTTCGAGGGCCTCAGCAGCGAGCTCCATCGCTCCTGCCTCGTCTCCAGCGTCTTCGAGCGCCTCGCTCGCCTCTGCCAAGCGAGCCGCTGCCTCTGCCGCCGCTGGATCATTGGAGGCGCGGGCGCTTTGCGCTGCCTCCTCTGCCTGGGCCTGGAGGGCCTCAGCAGCAGCGCTCGCTTCGCCTGTCTGCGCGCGCTCGGAGGCCTCTCGCACAGCCTCCGCTGCGCTCTCCAAGCGCTCCTCACGCGCGCCCTCGAGGCGCCCACGCTCTAAAGGTTCGATCGCAGCCTCGAGCGCGCTCGCCGCCTCTGGGTCAAAGGATTCCAGGACCGCGACGTCACGCGCTTGGTCTGAGACTAGGCGCTCGAGCTCGCGCTCGAGCTCCTCGAGGTCCAGCGCGCCAGAGGCGCGTCCGTTCGACTCGGTCTGGGAGAGGAGGGCGCGCTGCTCTTCCCTCATGCGACGCAGCTCGTCGAGGCGCTCTGACATCTCTGGGCCGCCGGCTTGCTGCTTGAGCGCCTGGGTCTGCTCTCGAAGCTGACCCTCCTCGCTCGCCATCTCGGAGAGGGAGCGCTGAAAGGCTTGCAGCTCCTCGAGGCGCTCCTCGAGTTCCTCTACGTCCGGTCGATCCAAGAGGATGGAGAGGAGCCTCTCAAGGCGCGCGACGGTCGCGTCCATCTGCTCGAGGGACTGGTACACCCGACCGCCGCGGAGCTCGCTGGTCGCGCTCTCCATGAGCTCGCCCAGGTTGGAGGTCGCTGTCTGATCTCCTTCGCTGACGTGCGAGAGTCCCTTGCGTAGCAGGCCCGCTGCGTGCACGCGGCCTTCGGTCTCAAAGCGCTCAGCGAGGGACTCCATGGAGCCTTCGAGGCGCTGGAGCTGACGCCTGAGGAGCTCCTGCTCTTCAGAGAGGGCGGCCTGCTCTCTGGAGGTGCCGCCCTCGTCTTGAGCGAAGAGGGGGGTGGCTGTGAAGCCAGCGATGAGCAGGAGGGCACTGATGTTTAAGGGTCTCACTCTCAGTTCTCCTTGGCGTAGTTTCGAGCGCGCTCGGTCAGGCTCTTCTGACGGTTGAGGATGTCGCGGGTGAGTGACAGCACCGACTGGAAGTTGTCCCACTCTGCGAGCTCTGCGAGGAGGACCTCGGTCTTGGCGCGAGCCTCTTGCTGAAGGGCGAGCGCCTCTCGGAGTGAGGAGCGCAGCGCCTCATAGTCCTCGCTCTGACTCCCACGCAGCACAGCGAGTCGCGCAGGTTCGACGAGGTCTTCCGCGATCTCGATAGCGAGCGCCGTGACACCGACGAGGCGGCCGGTCAGACCAGCGCGTGCGTCGTCGCGCGCCGCGAGATCGCGCCAGAGCTCAGGGTCAAAGCTACGGTCTGTGCGGGAGCGGGTCGCAGCGGTGAGCGCGGTGAAGAGCCCGGTGCTGCGCTCGTCTAGGCGCGCGTGAATGACGTTGTCAGAGACCTCAGAGAGGTCTCTGGAGATGGAGCGAGCGTCTCCATAGATGCGTCGCAAGCTGTTCGCCAGGGAGAGCGCCTCTCCGCTCCCTGCTGCGTCGGGCTCCTCGCCTTCTAGCGCGCGCAAGAGCTCGCTTGTCTGCATCACCCGCTCGCTCTCGAGGTCTAAGAGCTTGGCGATGGATTGCCGTACGCGGGCGAGCCTGTCTTGTAAGCGCCGCAAGAACTCGTCGGCTGAGACGACGCGCACGAGGATGGGCGTCGAGGTGGACTCTCCCTCCGCGCTCTCAGGCTCACGCTTGTCGCGGGTGATGACCTTCAGCTGCAGAGTCTGGCCAGCGACCACAGAGAGCGCCTCGCCTGCGACCCCCTCAGCTTGCGCGTCTTCGAGCTCTATGAGTGAGAACGCGAAGCGCGCGTCCTTGTGCTGCGGGCTCCAGGGCTCGATGGGGCTGACCTCGGTCGCACTCGAGATGGGGGTGGCCTCTGGCGCGGTGAGGAGCTCAGTCCTGACCAAGCCGACGCCGTGATCGTCAGCGATCCTCGCTCGCAGGGAGATGGCTCCGCCTGGCACAGTCTCTACCTCTCCGCGCGCGGGGGAGAGGAGCTCGATGTCAGGCGCGCGGTCTGGAACGACTCGGACAGCGAAGAGCCCGGGGTCGGGGTTAACGAGACCTCGCGCATCGGTGAGCTCGAAGCGGAAGGTGAGCGACTCTGTCGGCTGGAGGCTGAACTCACGGCACGGCTCAGGAGCTGCGCTCTCTCCGCCGGCGGAGAGCGGCCACTGACCCGGCTCGAGGGTGAGCTCGGTGTCCGCGGGGAGCACTCGCACGACCCCTTGGGCGTCGATCGGGTCAGTCTGGACGCTGACGCGCAGGCTCGAGCCAGCGAGGACCTCGACGTCCGCGTCGGTCACGATGGACTCAGGCGAGCCGGTGTATGCGGGCGGCGTGATCGCCACCGCGAGGCCTACCACGTCGGGAGGTCTCATCACGGTCACGGCGACGAGGGGCAGCCCGTCTTGGTCATCTCCGCCAGTCACCCCGAACTGCATGTCCTCCTGGACAGAGCGGAGGAGGGTGCGGAAGACACCGCCTCGTGTCACGGAGAGGACCGTCCGCGCGCCTCCTGCGTGCTCAAGGATAACCTCCTCGGGGATCACTCCCTCCGCACGAACGACCACGGGGATGTCGCTGCCGCGAGCGCAAGAGACATCGACCCGCTCTCCGTCGTCGCTGAGCTCTACAGCTCCCGCGGTGAGCGGGATCTCAACCGTTAGGGTCGTAGCGCGCGGCCACTCTGGACCGCTGCCGGTCATGCGGGAGAAGAAGATGGAGGAGCGGTCGGGGTTCGCCAGGAACACAGAGCCCACGAGGAAGAGCGCGCCGAAGCCGCCGAGGAGCGCACGCTTAGGTGCGCGGGGGTCTTCGACGGCGCCGAGCTCAAACTCGCTCGCGCGCGCCTCTGCGCGCGTGACGAGGCTAGAGATCAGGCCACGCTGAGTCTCACTCTCAGCCTCAGCGGCGCTGAGCTGAGCGGCGCTGGTGAAGAGCTCGAAGAGCTCGGGGTGGGCGCGCTCAAGGAGCGCAGCGAGGCCGACACGTTCGGGGATGGCCTTGAGGGGGCGAGAGAGGTAGCGCCAGCCCACGTAGCCGAGCGCACCGAGTAGCAAGGCAAGGTGCAGCGCGCGGATCGGACCGGGGAGGTCTAGGGCTAGGTCTGCGAGGAAGAGCAGTCCGAGGCCCGCGGAGCCGACGAGGAGGAAGCGGCCGATGGCGTAGCGCCTGACGTGCCCGACCAGACGCGCGCGCAAGCGCGCGAGCAATCCGTCGAGCTTCGGTGTCGGGAGCGGCGTCAAGGTCTCAGGGCTCAGCGTTGGAAGATGGGGAGGAAGCGGTAGGGGATCTCGAGGATCAGGCAGCCGACCGCAGTCCCAAAGACGTCTCCGGGGCCCGTTGAGTTGGGGAAAGAGCCGTCTTTTCTCTGCAGACCGAGGAGGACCGAGCGGAGCTCCTCAAAGTAGGTGCGCCAGTAGGGATCTCCACGGGTGTAGAAAGCCTGCACGCCGTAGTAGTGGCCGTACCAGAAGAAGTAGTGGCCGTCCTCACGCTGCCCCCAACGGCGGTTGAAGCGGGAGTGCTCCCGCATCAGATACTCGATGCCGCGCTCGATGGCTTGGTCTGAGTAGATGCCGACGCCGTGCAGAGCGGTCACCCCTGCGGCAGTCAGGGCGAAGGTGGAGCGGGAGGCGTCCTCCGGCTGGTAGTGGAAGGAGCCGATGTCATCTCCAGAGGAGAAGCGCCCTGAGCGGAAGTGCCGCACGCTCTGCTCGGTGACGGCTGAGTCCACGACGTATTTGGCGGCGCGGTCTACTGTTGAGCGAGGCACGCGGATCCCGATGTTGCGCGCGGCGCGCAGGGCGAGGACTTGGCATACGACGATCGACATGTCGGACTCGAGCGCGTAGGGCTCATAGCGCCAGCCACCCTGGGCGTTCTGTGACTTCACGATGAAGTCGACCGCCTCCTGCAGCTTCCTGCGGACGTCGTCTCGGTGCGTCATGCCGTAGATCTCGGCGAGGAAGAGCGTGGCGAAGGCGTGGCTGTACATGCGTGAGCCGCTCGCCGTGATGTAGCCGTCATCGCGCACTCGCGAGAGGACGTAGTCGAGGGCGCGCTCAATCTCGGGCCCGTACTCGCCGCGGCCAGGCAGGTGTCCGCCAGCCAAGAAGGCCATCCCCGCCAGGGCGGTGACGCCGATGTGTCCGCGGTCTGCGGCGGTGTAGCGATAGTCCTCGTTGAGCTTGTAGCCGACCATGGCACGCCAGCTGCCGTCTGGCTGCTGCTGCTCCGCGAGGTAGGCGAGCCCACGCTCCACCGCTTCGCGCTGCTCATCGGTCACGAGCTCCCGGTCGTCTGCCGGGACCCAAGCAGGCTCTGACACGCCGCCGAGGGCGAGGCTCATAGAGAGGAGGAGATTGATCATCGGAGCACCTGCATCATTTGGACGCCTGAGACGAAGAGCGAGTCACCGAGGCCTTCGAGCTCGATCTGGTCAGACCAGCCGAGCGCGTCTGGGAGGGTCACGCCGCCCATCCGTGCGCCTGTGAGCGGGTTGAGGAAGAGGAGGTTTGTGCGCATTCTCGGGCCCTTCTCGGTGAAGACGATCGCGACAGCCTCGCTGCTGATCGCAGGCTCAGGCCAGCGCCGATTGTACAGCTCACGGTTGGATCCGAGGCTCCAAGCCCACAGACGCGCCCCCGTCGAGAGGTCGTGGGTGCGGAGGCGATGCACTGCGCCGCCCTGCTCCTCTGAGCGGACGAAGACCTGAGACGAGTCGATCAACAGGGTGCGACCGCTCTCCACGCCTAAGAGCACTTCGTTTCGGCCGAGCGAGAGCCCGTGGACCCGGGCTGCTCCGCCGACGCCGAGGTGGAGCTCGAAGAGCTCAGCCGCCCGTGTCTCATCTCCTCCGCGAGGCCTCACGAGGAGCCACGTGCGCTCTCCTTGGCGTAGGCAGGCGTCGAGGTAGGACTCGCCGCCGTCGGGGAGAGCGACCGTGATGTTCCAGACGGGGCCGCCGCTGGCGAGATCGACCACTCCTAGCTGGGCAGAGGTCGCGTCTCTGCGGGCGGTGAGGTGGGGGATGACCAGCTTGCCCTCTGAGATCCACGCGCCTTGAGCGATGCGACTAGAGAGCGGCTCTCCGAGGTCGAGGGTGTAGGCCACGCGACCGGTGAACGCATCTAGGATGACGGCGTCACGCAGTCTGCCCGTGGGGAGGAGGACCAACCATGAGTCACCACAGACGGCCGTGCGGTGATACGAGCGGGAGTCGTACTCAAAGGACCAGAGCGGCTCGCCGCGAGCCTCGTCGAGGGCCTGGACTCGGAAGGTACGCGTAGCGAGGCGACAGGTGGCGAGGACGAGACCTTCGACGGAGTCTAGGGCGTAGACTTCGCCCTCGTCGGGACGCCACTGCCAGCGCGGCATGCCATCGCTTCGGCCGACGCACTCGATGCCGCGACCTGAGGCTACGGCCACGTAGCCGGGGCCGAAGAGGCGCATCTCCTCTCGCCATCCGATGGAGACGAACTCGCTCCGCAGCTTGTGCTTCCAGAGCGGCTGATCGAGGTCGTCTGCGCTGTAAGCCGTGAGCTCGCCGTTACCTGTCGCGCTCTCGACCTCTCGCGTGCCAACCAGGAGGACCCGCGCCGGGTCTTCTGGCCCATCGAGCGCTGGGGGGATGTCTCCCAAGATCTCGACGTCGAGGCCTGCTCGTGTCCCGAGGTCACCGCGAGAGCGCGCGGTGGGGAGGAAGCTGGAGGCGCGCGTGGTCTCAGGGGGCGTCTTCGACAAGAGCTCCTCCGTGAGCTGGTCCAGATCGACGGAGTACGCCGTCGGGAGGAAGGAGCTGTCGGAGGAACGCGCCTCTGAGAGCCGCCTCAGGGCGCCCCTCAGGTAGGCCTCGTTACCAGACTCGCGGAGCGCGAGCGCGAGCGCGACGACGCGCGAAGAGTGCAGCGGATCCCCCGCCCCCAAGGAGAAAGACTCTGGGAGGAGGTCGAGGACCAAGCTCGCCGCTGTCGGGACGTCTCCAGAGGAGATCGTGAGCATGAGGAGTTCGTCCGAGGCGCGGGTCGCAGCTTCTGTGCGGGGATAGCGAGAGAGCACAGCCTGGATGGAAGCTGCGTCTAGCTCCTCTACTTCCTCAAGGAGCCCTGCGGCCAGGGCCTCATAGGGCTCAAGCAGAGAGCGAGCGCCGGGTCTCTCGAGCAGCTCGTCGAGCAGGCGGAGGGCGACCTCCCGTGAGTCGCCGGCGGGGAGCTCCTCCAGCGTCCCGCCGTCTAAGAGCTCATAGAGCGCTGCGAGCTGGGCAGCTGAGTCACCTCGCTCTTGATAGTGGTCAACCTGTGCCCAAAGGGCCCAGCGACTCGCCTCCAGCTTCCACACATCTTCAGGCGTAGGCTCAAAAGACGGCAGGGGAGCGAGGCCGCTGACGCGCTCGTCATCGCTCTCGCAAGCGACGAAGAGCCCGGCGCATTCACGGGAGATCTTTTTCAGCGTCTCGACGCGCTCAGGCGCTCCGACCTGAAGCCGCTGCACCTCCACCAAGCTCTCGAGGAGCGCATAGGCGTCAGGAGCGAACTGACTGGACTCCTCCCAAGCAGCGAGCGCACCGGTCGTGTCTGCGAGCTGCTCGAGGGCGCGCGCGCGCATCGACAGGACTTGGTGCAATCGTCCGCGGGCTCTAGGGACGCTGTCGATCCGCGCCCGCAGGAGCGACTCGGCCTCGCTCAGGAGGGACCGGCAAGCGCTGACTCGCTCCTCTGCTAGCTCCGCGCGCGCTTGCTCGCGCAGGAGGTCAGCGAGGGCGAGGGCCCTCCCAGGGTCATCGGGAGACTCCGCTAAGCTCTCGCGGGCGGCCTCCAAGAGTCGCTCCCACTCGAAGTAGCCGTTGAGCTCGAAGTTGTCGAGAGTGAAGAGGGCGTCGTTGCACACGAGCACGTTCCCCGGCTTGCCCGCAGACCAGCGTGTGGGGTTCGCGAGCCGGAAGCCTTGGTGGCGGTCCACGTCGACTCGCCCTGCGTGCGTGGGCCAGACGACCCGGTCTTCCATCAAGACCGCTCTAGATGTCCGGCTGGCGTTGTCCATGGACTCGTCCTTAGCGACCCAACGGACGCGGGTGGGCGCGCCGCTCTGCAGCCCCATGGGGGCCTCTATAGCGACGACGCCCTGACCTGAGAGGAAGACGGTCGCGCGGTCGCAGCCGACGAGGTGCGAGAGGTCCACCTTCGGCGTGCCTGTGATGGACTCGATGTCGCGAAGACCTAGGCTCCAGAGCATGGCGCCAGTCTTGAGGTCTAGGCCGAAGATGTCCCTCGAGTCGATCGGTGTGCAGACGACGACGTCGTCTCCCACAGAGGGTGCCGTGTTGCTCCAGGTGGACTCGCGTCGGCGGGTGGTGAAGCGGCCGCGCTGGGGGATCGCAGTCTGGTCGTAGAGGGTCTCCCAGAGGAGCTCTCCTCCGAAGAGGTCTAGGCACGCCACCGAGCCCAGCTGTGTCAGCGCTAGGACGCGATCCCCCTCGACCCGCAGCGGGGGAGCGCAGAACTCGGTCTGGTGGCGGTTGAACATGTTCAGCTCGCGCTGGCCGCTGATCACCTGGGTGTTCCAAATGAGCGCGCCCGTCTCCAGGTCGTAGCAGGCGACGTGATAGGCGATGCGGCCCTCGAGGCGGTAGGCGGGGACGAGGACGCGCCCCCCAGCGATCACGGCGGGACCTGCGACGCGGCTAGACTCTGGGAAGGTCCCGCTCTCACCGTCCCAATTCTTCGGGGGCATGTGCGACCAGAGCTCTTCGCCAGACTCTAAGTCAAAGGCGAAGAGGCGCCTGTCAGGTATGCGCCGAAGGATCGGGATGTGGTTGAAGTCTTGATTCTCATAGACGGCGAAGGGCACCTCCAGAGCGCAGACGGCGACGCGGTCTGAGAGCGCTGGGGCGATGACCGCGCCTTGGTGATCGATGGCCTTGTGGAACTCGTTCCGCTCAGCCTTGCTGAGCCCTTCCCAGCCCGGCGCCTCACCGCTGTCCCAGAGCAGCTCTCCGCTAAAGGCGTTCACGCAGGCCGCGCGCATGGAGGTGCTGATCACGACCCTGTGTTCGGAGCGAGCGGCGAAGAAGTTGTTGTAGCTGGAGGTGAAGGGGTGTCCTTGGGCGAGCTCGAAGGGCTCAGCCCAGGCGCTGGCTACGCCAGGCGCAGGGCACGCGCGCAACTCTCCCTCTCCTGGGATCCGCAGCTCGCCGTGAAGCGGTCGACTCAGCGCGGCGTCAAAGCTAGGCGTGGACTCAAGGCTAGAGGCCGCGAGCTCGACTCTCGCGCTGATCGCGGCGGCGTCGGGCCGCTCACCGAGCTGCCCGGGGAGGGCGCGCCAATCTTCGGGGGTGGAGAGCGAGAGCTCGTAGTCCTCTAAGGCCCAGGCCGCGCCGCGCCGCCACGCGTGCCGCGCCTCATCGACAAGGCCACGCTCTAAAGAGAGGTCGCCGAGGATCCACCAGGCCCGCTCTGCAGCTTGAGTCAGCGGCCAGCGCGCACCGACTCCAGCCAAGGCCTCTCTGTCTGTGGTCAAGCGGGCGCGCTCGAGCTGGGCTGCGGCCATCTCCTCGTATCGCCGACGGTAGCTCTCCTTCGGACCCTCAGGCAGAGAGAAGAGCTTGGCCGTGGCCCAAGGGCCTACGCCCTCGTGTACGGGTTGCTGGGAGCGGAGCCCGTTCTCGAGGGATACGCGCCCAGAGAGCAGAGCCTTCGAGTGCTCCTCTAAGAGCTCTTGCAGCATGACCGAGGCCTCCTGCATCCGCTCTGCGGCGAGGTGGTCTTGGACCGCTGCGACGAGGCCCTGCGCTGCGCGGGTGTCGGGGAGGGAGAACGAGCGGACCTCGGCTTCGTCTGATTGGGCGGTGGAGAGAGGGACGAGCGCTAGCCAAGCGGCGACCCAAGTCCCCGCACGCCCTCCGCTATGCCAGCGCCTCTTCAGCATCTCTCTACCCATATACATGAAGAATAGCCCCTGTGACCCGGTGTGTGACAGGTGGCTTCACTTGAGAGTTGTAAGAGTATCTCTGCTGAGCATCAGACCAGCTCGACTCTCTTCCTGAGCACCCACTCGAGGCTGAGCAGGCCTAGGGCTAGGAGCAGGGTGTGCCAGTCGTCCCAAGCGTCGTTGAGGCGGGTCGAGACGGGCTCCCTGCGCTCCTCGCCGCCCGGGAACTGCTCGAGCAGCTCCTCTAGCTGGGAGAGGTGCAGCGCCGTGCCAGAGGTCAGCTCTCCGAGGAGGGCCAGGGTCTCTGGGTCAGGGGAGGGGTCAGCCGTCTCAAGAGAGGGTAAAGAGACCTCGAACTCGGTGAATGCTGGCGGTTCACCGTCGCGCTCGAGGACGACGCGCCAGCGGCCAGGGCGCTCTATGGAGAAGCCCGATCGGTAGAGGCCCTCTCGCCCATCGACCTTGTCCATGCGGAGGCGCGTGCGCGCTCCGTCTGGGTCTTCGAGCCACGCCTCTTGGTAGTCTGCCTCGGATGGGCGGTAGTCCTCATCCAAGACGCTAGCCTCCACGGTGATCCTCTCCTCCAGAGACCAGAGGCTCTTGAGGCTGTCGAGCCTGACCCTGCGGTTGCCGCTCTTGAGCCTGCCTAAGGCGAGCCAGCGGATCGCGTTCCGCCAGAAGCGCTCGTGGTACCGATCCCCGAAGCGATAGCGCCACATCCAGGTCGAGTCGAGGGCCATGAACATGGTCCGACCAGAGGGGTAATAGCCAACGGCGAGCAGCGGGAAGCGGCCGTGGGCGCCCTCATCCGTGGGGTGACGCAGCAGCACGCGCGCGCCAGGCTTCGCGCGCTCTACGGTCTGATACCAGTAGAAGCCTCGCAGCCCGCTCTCGCTCTCCCACAGGCGACGGTTCACCTCGAGGTCGGGGTGGAGGCGGACGATTTGGTGCGGTGCAGTGGGGCTCTCGAGGCTAGGGCGCTGCTCGCGGCTGGTGTCTGTGGACGCGGCGGCGCGGGTGTCTGCGTCTAAGGTGACAGGGAGGAGCTCTTCGAGGGTCGTGCCCTCGAAGGAGTAGGGGTCGTCGTACTCGCCTGCTTGGAAGAGCACGCCGCCGCCGCCCTCGGCGAAGTCGCGCAGGGACTCCATGAACTCTTCGCAGCGCGCGGGGTCCGGCGAGATCGCGTAGGGGTTCACGTCTCCGAGGATGATGACGTCATAGCTCTCGAGGAGCTCGATCCTGGAGGTGGGTACGGCCCGGAGCGGGGGGAGGTCGCGACTCGACTCTTGGACGAAGTCTGGCGTGGCCGAGAGCAAGTAGCACTGCGCTTGGAGGTGGGAGTCTGCGCGCAGCAAGAGGTTCTTCAGGTAGCGATACTCCCAGCGTGGATAGCCATCGACATAGAGGACGCGGATGCGCTCAGGTGTGACACCGACCGAGAGGTTGATCGTGTTGTCGTCGAGCAAGGTCTCGTCCTCGACGGGCGGCAAGCTGACGCGCAGCCGACGCTCTCGAGCGCCCTCGACGTCGGGCGGCGGGACGACCAGCACGACGCGCACCGAGTCCTCGTTGACCTCGATGAGCTCCTCTGTCACCAAGCGCTCCTCTCCAGAGGGGAGGAGCTCTTCGAGCATCACCTGTGTCATCGTTCCCGGCGGCAATCCCCGGCTCGTGACGCGGACGCTCACGCCGAACTCGTCGCCTTCGAGGACGTTCGGCGGCGCCTCGACGAGCTCTAGATTGAGGTTCCTCTCAGGGCGCACGTCGCCCACGAGGAGTGAGTGGACGGGGATGCCTGCTGCAGCCGCTGAGCGGGCAGCGTCTACGGCCGGTGAGCCGCCAGTGGAGCGCCCGTCGCTCACGATGATGACGTCTGTCACGTGCCGTCCGCGATGTGAGGCGAGAGCGCCGGCGAGGGAGTCGCCGAGGTGCGTCGCGAGGCCTTGTGCAGAGAGTGAGCCCGGGTCTGCGAGGGCGGCGGCGCTCTTGTCGAAGCGCAGCGCGCGGGTGAGATAGCCCTTCCCTTGCAGCGCGGGGAGGAGCCGCTTCGTGGCGGCATTTCTCGCGAGCTGGACGCGCGCGGTGTCGTCGAGTTGTACGCCTGCGAAGGGGGTGAGCCCGGTGCGAGTCGCTTCATCAGGGTAGGCGTCAACGCGGCTCATAGAGGCTGAGTCGTCGAGCATGACGAGGACCTCGGCGGGCAGGATCTCCTCCTCGCGCTCGACCATCACCGGCCGGAAGAGGACGAGGCAGAGCAGCGCGATCGCCGCGAAGCGCAGCGCGCCGAGCGCAGCCTTCCAAGGGGTGGAGATCGGCTCCGAGCGATACGAGAGCAGGGCGACGCCAGCGAGCACAGGCAGCACGATGAGGACCAAGATCCAAGTCTCGGGGGCGTCGACGAAGCGGAGCTCGCTGCTCGCGCCCTCTGCGATTTGGAAGAGGCCGACCATCAGGCGATCCCCCTGCGTCGACCGAGACGCGCTGCCCACAATGACTCGAGGATCAAGAACGCGAGGGCGAGGGCGCAGAGCGTTCGCCACAGTTCGCCGCGCGCCTCGTCCCCGACGGTCTCGTCGGTGTCGCTCTCGCCAGTCGGCGCGTAGTAGCTGAGCGCGGGATGGCTCGCGTCGAGCTCAGCGGGTGACCAGCGCGCGAGGTCTCCCTCTGCCGGCTCACAGGTGACCGCGAAGGGGATGTTCGGCGCCCCCTCTAGCGTGATCTCGTAGAGGCCTGCGCGACCGGTGTCGCTGCTGGGGACCTCTGGCAAGAGCCACGCGCCTCCGCCGAGCTCTACAGGCGCTCCCGTGAGGGGTCTGCGACTGCCGTCGGGGTTCAAGAGCTCCGGAGCGCGAGGGAAAGAGTCTGTCCTGGCGGTGAAGGGCTCTCCCGGTCGGATCGGCGCGGGCGCGCGCTCTCGCAGCCCTGCGTAGCGCACGAGCTCGTGCACAAAGGGGATGAGCGTGCGCGGGCTCTCGGCGATGCGATTCCAGCGCGGCGCGATGGTGGTCGCGAGGAGGAGCACGCGTCCGCGGTCTACCTCACGCTCGATGAAGAGAGGAGATCGCGCGATGTCATCGAGCCGCGCGAGGACTCTCGCGTCTTCTAGGGGGGAGAGGGTCAGGAAGTCGTAGTGGGGGACCTCTGTCCAGAGCGGGCGCCAGCGCTCTTCCATAAAGAAGCTAAGCGAGGGGTGCTCGAAGTCGGAGTCCGTGGCGCGCCAATACCCTTCCCGGCGAGAGGCCACGGAGCGCTTGGCGCCGAGCTCTGCGGGCAAGACTCCTGATCCGTCGGGGCGGAACGCGGCCTCGTTCCAGCGTGAGGGCTGGACGCGGTCACCGAGGCTGACGATGAGCGCGGCGCCGGCTTGGACGCGGGCTGTGATCGCTTCCCAGGTAGAGGAGGCGAGCCCGTCTACGTCGGCGAGCCACAAGACATCTAACTCGGTGAGCGCTAGCTCGCCAGAGTCCAGCTCACTCGGAGAGACCTCGCTCACTCGGAAGGCCCCTCCGGCGAGGTCGCTGTCAGCGCTCGCGGGCTCGAGGGCGGCAGAGAGGAGCCCGATCGCATCGTCTTCAAGCGCGGTGGCGGGGGCGCCGTTCACCAGCGCGACCCGCAGCGGCGCAGGGCAGCGTACGACGAGGGCGCGTGAGTCATCTACGGTGAGGGAGTCACCCTCGAGGCGGTACTCGAGGGTGTGATCACCAGCCTCCGAGAAGGAGATGGGCAAGGAGACCTCAAGCGCTTCACGTGCGCCGAGGTCGATGGAGCGGCTCGGGCGCCGCTCGCCGTCGAGCTCCAGAACGAGACGCACGCCAGCGACGGGCTCGTCGCCGTGGTTGGTCACTTCGCAGCGGACCTCCACGGAGGCGCCTGGGCCAGGCACGCGCTCAGGAATCGTGAGCGCTGTGATCCCGAGGTTCGCAGGGGTCATCACTGGGGGGCCGAGGTCTTCGACGAGGACCGTCACGCCTAGCTCTTCGAGGGCGTCGAGCACTTCCATCGCGGCGGCCGCGTCCTCGGCGCGGGTGGCGTCGAAGGTGTTTCGCTGGAGATCCGTCAAGAGGTGGACCTCGATCGCGCTCTCTCCGGTGCCAGCGGCCTCTTCTTCGGCCAGGGTCTGGACCTCAGCTAGCGCGCCGGCGAGGTTCATCCGCTCCGCGGTCTCTCCGGGGACGGCGTCGAGGGCAGCGCCTGCCTTGGACGGGTCACCCCAGGTCAACAGCCTCGGGCTCCGGCCAGCGAGGAAGAGCCAGGCCCGGTCACCGCGCTCATCGCTCAGTTCATCGAAGAGCTCGACGGCTCGAGCGCGGGCGCGGTCGAAGGAGGTCTCTACGCTCTCGCGGTGCCCCATCGAAGCAGAGGCGTCGAGGATGACGACGAGGTCGCGGCGGGTCTCGGTGAGGGCGGCGAGGGGGCTCGAGCTCTCGAGGAAGGGGCGCGCGAGCCCCAGCGCGAGGAGCGCGATCGCGCCGGCGCGAAGGAGGAGCAGCAGGAGGTTCTCCAGCTGCATCCTGCGCCTCGTCCTGCGCCAAGCTGCCTCTACAAAGCGCATGGCGCCCCAAGCCGTCGGGCGGAAGCGCTGCCGGTTGAGGAGGTGGATGAGGATCGGGACGCTCGCTAAGAGCGCGCCCCAGGCCAGCGCCGGGTGTAAGAAGCCCTGGATCATCGGCGTCCTCCGTTCATCGCTCGAGCAGAGCGGCGGCCGAGGTAGGTGGACAGGGCCTGATCGACGGGCTGGGAGGTGTCGAGCATGACGTAGTCAACGTCGAGGGAGCGCGCGTGCTTGGCGAGGGCCTCGTTGTGTGCGTTGAACTCTTCGAGGTACGCCTCCCGAAGGGCGCGCGGATCCACCTTGCGGCGACCGGCGTCCTCCAGTCCATCGAGCCGCAGCAGCCGCTCAAAGGCGAAGCTCCGCTCCAGAGGGTCGACGACTTGGAAGAGGATCGGCTCGTGCCCGTCATGGACGAGGCGCACGAGCCCTTTGACGATGGCGTCGATGTCGTCGAAGAAGTCTGAGAAGATCGGGACGATCCCGCGCCGGGTGAGGCGAGAGGCGAACCAGTCGAGGACGCCGCCGATCTGTGTCGGGCCGCCCGGGTCCGCCCCCGCTAAGGTCTGGATCACCTCGACGAGCTGAGCCTCTCCGTTCCCGGGGGGCACTTTCTGGCGACCCTCCTCATCAAAGACCACGAGGCCAGCGGTGTCTCGGCGCTTGAGGGTGAGGTGGGCGATCCCTGCCGCGCACCAGCGCGCGTAGTCAAGCTTGTGCCAGTCGAGGGAGGAGTAGCCCATAGACTCAGAGCCATCGACGAGGAGGTGGCATGCCAGGTTCGTCTCCTCGACGAACTCCTTCACGACGAGGCGGTCAGAGCGCGCGAAGACCTTCCAGTCGACGTTCTTGAGCTCGTCTCCAGGGACATACTGACGGTGCTGCGCGAACTCGATCGAGCTCCCCTTATGCGGGGAGCGGTGGCTCCCGGCGAGGAAGCCTTCGACGATGGTGCGCGCGACGAGCTCGAGGCCCGAGAGTCGGTCGAGGACCTTCGGGTCGAGGCTGCGGTCGGCGGCCCCAGCGGCAGCCGCTCCGTCAGCCATGGCTTAAGCCTCTGCCTCCGTAGCGACGCCAGGCACGCCAGCGCCGACTCCGCCAGAGGGGTCGACCTCGGAGATGATCCGGTCGATGACGTGGTCTGAGGTGATGCCTTCAGCGCGAGCTGAGAAGCTCGTCACGATCCTGTGGCGCAGGACAGGGTGCGAGACCCAGCGGACGTCCTCGATGGCGACGTGGTCGCGGCCCTCGAGGGCAGCGCGCACCTTCGCGCCGAGGATCAAGAACTGGCTTGCGCGCGGGCCGGCGCCCCAGCTCACCCACTCGGTCAGGAAGGGGAGCGGCTCTCCTGAGCCGACCCGGGTGCCGCGCGTGATCGCGAGGCAGTAGTCGAGGACGTGATCTGCGACAGGGATCGCGCGGACGACCTCTTGCATCTCCTTGAGCCCTTGAGAGTCGACCACGGGATCAGGGGTGTCCGTCTCTGTCCCCGTTGTCCTGCGGAGGATCTCGCGCTCTTCGTCGTGGGTGGGGTAGTTCACCTTCACCATGAACATGAAGCGGTCGAGCTGCGCCTCGGGCAGGGGGTAGGTGCCCTCTTGCTCGATGGGGTTCTGCGTGGCGAGCACGAAGAAGGGATCGGGGAGCTCGTGGCAGGTGCCGCCGCTCGTGACTTGGCGCTCGACCATCGCCTCGAGCAGCGCAGCTTGCGTCTTGGGCGGGGTGCGGTTGATCTCATCCGCGAGCACGACGTTCGTGAACACCGGCCCAGGCTCGAAGCGGAAGCTCCTCGCGGAGGTCTCGGGGTCCACGTGTAATAGCTCAGTGCCAGTGATGTCCGAGGGCATCAGGTCAGGGGTGAACTGGATGCGGTGGAAGCCGAGGTCTAGCGACTTAGAGAGGCTGGAGACGAGCAGCGTCTTGGCGAGCCCAGGGACGCCCTCGAGGAGGACGTGGCCACCTGCTAGCAGGGCGACGAGGAGCTGGTCGATGACCTCATCCTGTCCCACGATCACGCGGTGGAGTTCGGTCTTCATGCGCGAGTGGACGTCTCGCAAGCGTTGGAGGTCGGTCATGGGTGCACTTTCCTTGACGGGTGGAGGGCACAGGATACTCAGCCGCACGCCAGTGGCGGGAAGAAACCTCCCACCTCCCTGATCAACGCCCGGCGATACCTATCCGATACACACCAGCGTCCGTTAGGGCGAACACCCAAGAACCTGCGGCGAGGAGTCCGTCACGGAGGCTGGTGACGCTGGGATCGAGGGGGACATGTCCGACCAGATAGAGCTCTCGGTCAAGGTCGAACACAAACAGGCCTTGGTCTGAGGCGCTGAGGAGGCGGGAGGAGCCGAGGGCGTGAGCGCCTGCTAGGGCCTCTCCAGGGCTGAGCTGTACCGAGCGCTGGGGGCGGAGCTCGCCCTCTGCGGTGAGCTCGAGCTGGTGCCTGCCGCGCCGTGTTACGGCGACGAGGAGGCGGCCGCCGCGCGCGCCGACCATCGAGCTCCACCCCGTGGCGCGACGCGGGGGACTCGTGAAGGGTGAGCGCCTGAGCTCGGGGTGGCGGACGCCGAGAGCGAGCTCATAGGCGCGCTCACCCCCAAGGGGAATCCAGAGAGCACGATCTCTGCCCTTCGCCACGGGAGCTCGGCTGGGCGTCTCGCTCCCCTCTATGCGCTGGCCCAAGACGGCTCGCTGAGCGCGGCCATCAGCGAGGTCCAGCGCGACGCAGGCCCCTAGCCCGGTAGCGAAGACGAGGCTGGATCCACAGAGGAGGGGAGAAGGTGCGGCCCGAGAGGGGGTCTCAGCTGCTCTGAAGCGCAGCCCTGCGTCCCCGAAGTGCTCAGAGCCACGCGCGAGAGTGGTCCGCCACACGAGGGAGCCGCTCGAGAGCTCCAGCGCGAGGGCGGCGGCCTCAGCTCGAGCAGGGTCCACCATGCTGAGGCGTCCGCTTGAGTCGGAGAGCTCCCAGCGACGCGCCTGGACGATGAGCAGGTCGTCAACGACGAGCGGGCCAGGCTGAAACTCCCAGACTCCGGGCCCGAGCGCGTCCTCGAGCGCTGAGCGCAGCGAACCCTCTGAATCCCGCCAGCCGCCTGGCCCCAGAGACCAGCGAGGTGAGGGCTCACCCTCTGCGAGGGAGAAGGCGACGAGCACGTTGGAGCGCTCACTCCGAGCTCTCCCAATAACACAGTAAGCGACGCCTTCGTCAGTCGTGGGCTGATGGCGCCACTTGGAGCCGGGTCTCATCCAATTCCGCGCCAGCGGTTGGCCGGCTCGATCTGCCACATCCCTGAGGGAGAGGACGCGCGCGCTGCGCCGGGGCCCTAGCGTCCAAGCGAGCTCGGCGGACTGAATGAAGATCTCCTCTGCTCCCCAGCGGGCGAGCCCTCGCAGGCCGGAGGCCGGGGAGCCGATGTCGTCTGTCAGGAGAGCGAAATCAACAGCCTCCCAAGCGTCCGCGAGCTCCCACGCCTCCTGTGTCGAGGGGGTAGCGTCGACGGCTCGCGCATGGATCGCTGCGGTGAGAGCAGGGTCCCCGAGGAGAGCTGCGCACTCCTCTGCGCGCGCGAGCCACGCCTCGGCGTGCCTCGTACGACCCCGCGCTCGCTCGTGGTCGCTACACCAGAGGGCGGCGCGGGCGCTCACGCTGGTCCCGGGGTAGCGCGCTGAGAGCGCAGCGAGCGGGAGGGCGGCGCGCTCTACAGGGAGGTTGAGGGCTGAGGTGAGGGCGGCTTCGGAGTCTGCGCTCACGTGTTGAACCCAAGCAGCGCGCAGCTCTTGGTCAGCTAAGCGTAAGAACAGGGCGCTCGAGAGCCCCTCGGCGCGACGCTCGCTCCACAGCGACGGTGCCTCCTCGAGGCGCTCCCAATGGACGCGGGTGTCCCATCGCACCCAGGCTCCTCGATCTGCGTCCTCGAGGGCCTCCTCCCAAGCAGCGAAGACCTCACTTAGGTCCGTCTCTTCATCCTCGAGAGCCTCGTCCCCGCTCGCGAGCAGTCGCTCGAGCTCAACGTCGAAGGGGAGGAGGGTGTCCGTTCCGAAGCTCCCCTCTGTGCGCCAAGGGTCCTCAAGCGCTCCAGAGAGGGCGGGCTGCGTCGCTGCGAGAGCGACGAGGACCAGAGGCCACATGGCGTCAGCGCTTACGAGCAGGCGCTGGGCGTCGATCTAGCTCAGCGCTCGTCCGCAGGGAGTTCCTGAGTCTGCGCGCGCTGCGGTGCCGATAGATCTCATCACCGAGGGACTGGTACTCAGAGTCCAGCTCACGACGGCGCTCTTCTGTGACCAGGAGCTCCTCATCGAGCTTGCGCTCGTCCTCTGCCATGGCCTCTGCCTCTTCGAGCGCAGGGCGCATGCCCTGGGTTCCGAGCTGGCTGAGGAGGACCAGCGGGATCACGACAGGGATCCAGAACAGGATCACCTCTCCCGCTCGCGCGAGGGGGTGCTGTCTGTTGCTGTCGTCTCCCAAGATCATGAGGTCTCTCTCTCAGCCGAGGTACTTTCCAGCGTACACGGCCTCAGCTCCAAGGAACTCTTCAATCCTGAGGAGCTGGTTGTACTTGGCGACCCGATCTGAGCGGCAGGGCGCGCCAGTCTTGATCTGCCCGGCTCCCGTCGCGACCGCAAGATCAGCGATCGTGGCGTCTTCGGTCTCACCAGAGCGGTGACTCACGACCGCGTTGAAGCCCGCTCTGCTCGCCATGTCCATGGCGTCGAGCGTCTCGGAGAGAGTGCCGATCTGGTTGACCTTGACGAGGATGGCGTTCCCAGCCTTCTCATTGATGCCGCGGGCGAGCCGCTCGCTGTTTGTCACGTAGAGGTCGTCCCCTACGAGCTGGACCTTGTCTCCGAGCGCTGCAGTCAAGGCCGTCCAACCCTCCCAGTCATCCTCTTCGAGGCCGTCCTCGATCGAGAAGATGGGGTAGGCGTCGCAGAGCCTGGCGTAGTACTGGATGAGCTCTTCTGCGCTCATCGCACCGCCGTCGATCTTGTACTTACCCTCAGAGTGGAACTCCGTCGCCGCCGCATCGATGGCGATCTTGACGTCGCTGCCAGGCTGGAGGCCGGTCTTCTCGACGGCCTCAAGGATCAGGGTGATCGCAGCCTCGTTGCTCTCGAGGTTCGGGGCGAAGCCGCCCTCGTCTCCGACGGCGGTCGCGAGCCCGCGCTCCTTGCAGACGGACTTGAGGGCGTGGAAGACCTCTGTCCCCATGCGCAGGCCCTCAGAGAAGCTGGTGGCGCCGAAGGGCATCACCATGAACTCTTGGATGTCGACGTTGTTGTCAGCGTGCTCGCCGCCGTTGAGGATGTTCATCATCGGCACAGGCAGGAGGCGCGCGCCGACGCCGCCGAGGTACCGGAAGAGGGGGAGACCGCTCTCCTCTGCTGCGGCCTTCGCGGTCGCGAGGGAGACGCCCAAGACTGCGTTCGCGCCGAGGCGTCGCTTGTTCGGGGTGCCGTCGATCTCGAGCATCGCGCGGTCGATGTCGCCTTGGTCGTCAGCGTCCATGCCTAAGAGGGCGTCACGGAGTTCACCGTTCACGCTCTCGACGGCCTTCAGGACACCCTTACCGCCGTAGCGCCCCTCCTCGTCGCGCAGCTCGTGTGCCTCGTGGGCACCGGTAGAGGCCCCAGAGGGGACCGCAGCGCGGCCGAAGGCCCCGCTGGTGAGGAGTACGTCGACCTCGACGGTCGGGTTGCCACGCGAGTCGAGGATCTCTCTCGCTGTCACTGCCAGTATTTCGCTCATAGGTGAGGGATCCTAACAGGAGAGGGCGGGAACTTAGAACCCGTCGTCCGCTCGTGGACCCTGATACCCTATCGGCACGCCTCCCCGGGCGGCGCCGACCCCGCTCCGCGGGCGCCGCCGCTCTCCCGAGTCTGGACCGGAGTCAAGCGCAGTGAAGTCCATCACCACCCTCCCGAACCTGCTGACGCTCGCGAACGCTGCTTGCGGGTTGCTCGCCATCTCCAAGGCGATCGACGCCCTCACCCTCGCGGGCGACGACGGCGCGTTCTACGAGCTCATGAAGTTCTCCTGTTTCCTCGTCTTTCTCGCGATGGTCTTCGACGGGCTCGACGGGATGGTGGCTCGCTTGACCAAGACCACCAGCGACTTCGGCGCGCAGCTGGACTCCTTCGCTGACGCGATCACCTTCGGAGTCGCCCCCGCGATCCTCGCCAAAGCGCTCATCCAGCACGAGGGCCCGCTCCTGGGCTACTCGCTCTCGCCGCGCCTCTCCTTCGCAGCCTGCGCTTGCTTCGCGCTGCTCGCGATCCTGCGCCTCGCTCGCTTCAACCTCGAGTCGGGGGCAGAGAAGAAGAAGGGCAAGTTCTTCAGAGGGCTCCCTTCCCCGGCTGCCGCAGGCTCAGCGACCAGCCTCATCTGGATCTACCTCGTGATGCACAAGCCCAACCCCGCAGGTGATGAGGGGGTCGCGGGGCTGGTCGACGGCATCGCGCAGCTCGACTTCAACGCCGTCCTCACTTGGATGCCGCCGCTCTTGCTGGTCTGGCTGCCTATCCTGGGACTCTTGATGGTCAGCCGGATCCAATACCCGCACGGCTTCGCTTGGATCTCTTCCGAGAGGAACAACTTCTTCAACTTGGTCGCGGTCGTCTTCATCGCTGGGGCCCTCTATTTGGCCCCTGTGCCACTGCTCTTCGCGGTCTTCAACCTGACCGTGATCTCAGGGGTCGCGCGGGCGGCGCTCGGCCGCAAGATTGAGCCAGAGCTTGAGGCGGAGGGCGGCGGCTCGTGACCAGCGAGCGCCGCGCCCTCATCGCGCTCGGCTCCAACCTCGGCGAGCGTGAGCGCAATCTGCAGCGCGCTCTCGAGCTCTTAGGCTCGACTGAGGGGCTCAGGATCACTCAGCGCTCCAGCTGGCATGAGACCGCGCCCGTAGGCGGACCGCCAGGGCAAGGGGACTTCCTCAACGGCGCCTGTGAGGTCATGACGACCTGTACTCCCGAGGAGCTCTTAGCCCGCTGCCTTGAGATTGAGGCGGCGCTCGGCCGCGTCCGCGCAGAGTTGAACGGGCCACGCAGTCTGGACTTGGACCTCTTGTGGTTTGAGGGGGAGGTGCGCGACACCTCATCCCTCACTCTCCCTCATCCGCGCTGGGAAGAACGCGCCTTTGTCTTGGCGCCTCTCGCCGAGCTCGTGCCGCTGCAGCTGCTCCCTCGCTGCGGGGAGACCGTCGCTGCTCGCGCGGCGGCGCTCGAGATGGGGGAGGTGCACACGTGAGCTTCCATCGCCTCGACTCTGTCGTCGCCGCAGAGGCCTGGTGCGCTGCGCGGCGCGATGAGGGCAAGAGCGTCGGCTTCGTCCCGACGATGGGTGCGCTCCACGATGGGCACATCACCTTGGTCGAGCGCAGCGTGCGGGAGTGCGACGTCACTGTGGTGAGCGTCTTCGTGAACCCTCTGCAGTTCGATGACCCCTCGGACCTCGAGCGCTACCCGCGCGACGAAGACGCCGACGCGCGCGCGCTCGAAGAGGCAGGCTGCGACTTGATGTTTACTGGGACCCTCCAAGAGTTCTTCCCGGGGTCACTTGATGAGCAGGGCTCGATAGAGCCGGGCGTCCTCATCAGCCCGGGGCCTGCCGCTGAGGGCCTCGAAGGTGCGTCTCGCTCAGGGCACTTCACTGGGGTGGCGACGATCGTTCATCGCCTCTTTGAGGTCGTGAACCCCTCGCGCGCATACTTCGGTCGTAAGGACTATCAGCAGTCACTCATCGTCAGAGAGGTCGCTGCGAGGCGGGGCGGGCCTCAAATCACAGTCTGCCCGACGGTGCGGACCGAGGCGGGCTTGGCGCGCTCTTCTAGGAATGAGCGCCTGAGCCAAGCTGAGCAGGAGGACGCCCTCGCGCTCTCCTCGGCCTTGGCCTCTTGCGACGCCCTCTGGAGAGCGGGTGAGCGTGACGCAGAGGCCTTGGCGCGCGCCCTCGCTTCAGCCTTGGAGTCTGCGCCTGGTGTGCGCCTGGACTACGCCGCTGTGCGCGACGCAGAGCGCTGGACAGGAGCGGACCCCGCCGGGCCCATGGAGTCTTGCGTCGCGCTCGTCGCGGCGCAGGTCGGGCCGGTGCGCTTGATCGATAACCTCGTCCTTGGGGAAGGCGACGTCTGCGAGATCGCGACAAGGGCGGGGAGCCGCACGTGAGCGTCGAGGTCCTCGCCGCCGCGAAGGTGAACCTGCGGCTGGAGATCTTGGGTCGTGGCGCTGACGGCTTTCACGAGCTTGAGACGCCCATGCTGGCGCTCGCGCTCGGGGACATCGTGGCGGCGGAGGCCCGTGAAGAGCCGGGCGTCTCCTTGTCAGTGGATGGAGAGCACTCCGTCGGAGTCCCTGAGGATCAGACCAACCTCGCGCACCGCGCCGCAGCGGCGCTCCTCGAGGGTCGAAGAGAGGGGGTCTCGCTGAAGCTCTCGAAGCGCGTTCCCGCTGGCGCAGGCCTCGGCGGGGGGAGTGCGGACGCCGCGGCAGCGCTGGTCGCGACTCGCGCGGCTCTAGGGATGGAGGAGGACGAGGCTCAGGATGTCGAGATCCTCTCTGCGCTAGGCTCAGACACAGTCTTCTTTCGTAAGGCCGCCTCTGGGCACGCTCTCTGTGCTGGCCGCGGCGAGCGTGTCTCCCCGCTGGCCCCGGTGGGGGACTGGTCCCTCATGCTTATCACGCCGCAGGCTCACGCTAGCACCAAGGCTGTCTACGGGGCCTTCGCGCTCGAGCAGGCTGCGGTGCTGTCTCCGGCGGTGAGCTTCGAGGGGATGGGGGCGTTAGAGGCCCGAGAGCACCTAGGCAACCACCTCGAGGCCCCCGCGCTCGGGCTCTTCCCAGAGCTCGCGGCTTGGCGCGAGGCCTTAGACGATGCCGGGATCGAGCACGCGCGGCTCACGGGCTCGGGGGCGAGCTTCTTCGCCCTCTTTGAGAGTCCCGCAGAGGCTCAGGCGGCCCTGGATGAGGCCCTAGATTGCGCTCGCGCCCTCCCTGCGCCCAGGCTGGCATGCGTCACGACCCCCGCTGGGGGCGTCTCTATACCCCTCTAGAGGGGCCAAGCTCGGGAATTCCCCCACAGATTCGAGCTTTTCTTCCCCTCCCTAGGCAGCGGAGGCGGATGTGCCGGTACTCACCAGGAGGTGCAACCGTGCTGAACATCACCGAAGTCCGGGTCAAGTTGATCCCGGCGCAGAGGGACAAGCTGCTGGCCTTTGCCAGCGTCACGATCGACAACTCGCTCGTGATCCGTGACATCAAGATCATCGAGGGGGGCGAGCGGAAGTTCGTCGCCATGCCAAGCCGCAAGATCTGCGATCGCTGCATGGAGTGTGGGGGCAAGAACTACGTCCGCGCGCGCTACTGCTCAGATTGCGGCGCCAAGCTCGATCCAGAGCGGACCGAGGCCGACGAGCGTGGCAGGCCCCGGCTCTACGCGGACGTGGCGCACCCCATCCACCAAGAGGCCCGTGATCACATCTCCGGAGCGATCCTTGAGGCCTATGCCAAGGAGGCCGCGCGCGCGGCTGAGATGGGAGAGGCTTATCAGGGCGCGGTGGATGATCACGAGGCCTGGGACGGCTTCGGCGCCTTCGCCTAGCGTTCTTCTCGAGGCGACTGGTCTGTAGACTCAACGCATGGCCATCGTCGTCTCTCATAAAAGTGCTGACTTCGAGGCGCTCTCGAAGGCGGCGCTCAGACAAGCAGCTCTCGCCGACCTCATCGAGCTCAGGCTCGACGAGGTCCCGAATGTCTCGGAGGAGCGCCTCAAGGAATTTGTCGAGGAGTGCCCGAAGCCCGTCATCGCCGCAGTTCATGGGCCCGAGGCCTTCGGCACCTTCTCGGGGACAATCGATGAGCGGCTCGAGCTGTTGCGGATGGCGGCGCGCGCGGGCTGCCGCTTCGTCGACATCGACTGGCGGCTCTCGCTTGAGCTAGGTGAGGTGGATGGCAAGTGCCACCGCATCGTCTCACGGCACGAGACCGAGGGGACCCCTGAGGACTTGGCCTCTCTTCACGAAGAGGTCGAAGAGGTCTTGTACGAGGGCGACGTGGTCAAGATCGTGACCCACGCGAACAGCTCTGAGGACGGCCTCCGGCTCTTGCGCTACCTGCGGGAGAAGGGGAAGGGTCTCGTCGCCTTCTGCTCCGGTGAGCGCGGGAGCTTCACGAGGGTCCTCGCGCCGATCCTCGGCTCACCCTTTACCTACGCAGCGCCCGCGGAGATCCCCGGCTTCGAGACGGGGGCCTCGACCGCGCCAGGGCAGCTGCGAGTCAATGACCTCCACGCGCTCGTGCCGCCCGGCGGGCTCTCGCACGAGACGGCGGTGTTTGGCGTCGTGGGCTCGCCGGTCTCGCACTCTTGGTCTCCGAGGGTCCACGGTATGGCGCTCAAAGCCGCGAAGCTCGACGCTATCTATCTGGCCTTTGAGCCCGAAGACTTCGGCGCCTTCCTCGCGCTCGCGGATGACGAGTGCTTCCGCGGCTTCTCGGTCACAGCGCCCTTTAAGGCTGACGCCTTCCGCGCCGCTCGCTCGATGGACTCAGCCACGGAGCAGGCGGAGGCAGCGAATACTCTCGTGCGCGAGGCGGACGGTTGGCGCGCCTTCAACACGGACGCCCCGGCGATACGAGAGACTCTCGAGCGCGCGATGCGCAGCCACTCAGAGGTCCCTGGTAGGCCTGTGGCGCTAGGCGCAGCGACAGGGCTCGTGCTCGGCACAGGTGGCGCAGCGGCCGCAGCCTGCTGCGCGCTCAGAGAGGTCGGGGCCAAGCTCATCGTCGCTGGTCGCAGTGAGGAGCGCGCGAGCGCTCTCGCCGAGCGCTTCGGCGGTGAGGGCGTCGCCTGGGATGCTGTTCAAGGCTTGGAGTACGACCTGCTCATTCACTGTACGCCGGCGGGATCTCTTGCAGACCCAGAGACCTGCGCCCTGCCAGAGGAGTGGCTCCGAGAGGGGACGTTGGTCCTGGACGGCGTCTACCGACCAGTGAAGACACCGCTCTTAGCGACGGCGATTGGGAAGAGCTGCACGGCTGTCCCCGGCGGCGAGTGGTTCGTGCGTCAAGCCGCACAGCAGTACAAGCTCTTCACCTCACAGGAGCCAGACAACGAGCTCTTGCGCGCGGCGTTTAAGCACGCGCTCGATGAGGAGCGCGAGGGTTGAAGCCGATCGCGCTCGTTGGCTTACGCTGCGCTGGTAAGTCTTCGGTGGGGCGCGCGCTCGCTGCTGCGCTCGAGCTGCCTTTCGTGGACTTAGATGAAGAGCTCGCCGCGCGCAGCGCGAGCGCGGAGAGCGCGGGGGCCCTCTTAGAAGAGCTGGGCGAGCCCGCCTTTCGGGAGCTAGAGGCTGCGACGCTCGCGGAGTGTCTCGCCCGCGGCCCTCAGGTCTTGGCCACCGGCGGGGGAGCGGTAGAGAGTCCGGAGAGCTGCGAGCTCCTGCGGAGTGACGCGCACGTGATCTGGCTGGATGCTTCGGAGGAGGAGCTCTTAGCGCGCAGAGCAGCTGACGACACCCCGCGTCCTCTCCTTGGCGGGGGGGACCCTCGAGAGGAGCTCACGATCTTGAGCGAGCGGCGTAGACCCATCTATGAGTCGCTCAGTAGAGGCCCCGTGGACACGACCGCTCGCAGCCTCGAAGAGCTCGTCGAAGAGCTCGCAGAGAGGGTGAGAAACGAGGGAGGCTCAGCAGATTAGGATGGGTGCGTTGAGGGGGATCAAAGACAAGCGGACAGAGCTCACGGTTAAGCGTCTGTGGACGCTGCTTGTGCTCAGCTCTTTGGTCGCAGGCTGCCAAGCGCCTGGAGCTGAAGGCATGGGGAGGAGCACCACTCCTAGCGTGTCTGGGCTCCAAGACCAGAGGTCGGCAGAAGAGCTCGCGCGAGAGCGCCGCTGGAGCGACCTGTGCGTCTCTGCAGGGGGCCGGACGCTCCCCGACCTGCCCGCCGCGCTCGTGACCTCACGCCTTGAGGAGCGCGCTGCGGCTCTCGATCTCCTCGGCCGAGACTTGGCCGGGCCAGATGGCCCTGAGCTGCGCGATTTCTTCGCAGTGTCTCTCAGAGATCTTGAGGCGGAGCCTCTCGGCTGGGCGGAGCTCGCTCGAGCGAGCGCGAGGCTCGCTCTCTATGAGGGGGAGCCGGCGCTGGTCGAAGGCTTAGAGTCTGACTCTCTCCCACGTCAGGTCGCTGCACGAGAGGCGCTTTATCTGCTCCGGGGTGTGTGGTTTCAGGACTCGGTGACGGCCGAGGCCTACCGCGGAGAGGGCGCGCCTCCTAGCGCTGCGCTCACCGCTGCGTTGCGCGCGCAGACAGAGCGCCTGCGGGCGGACGCTACGGCGCTCTACCAAGCTGATCCCGCCCGCGCCTCGCTCGCCCTCGGTGATCCGGACCCTAGCCTCCGGGGCGCAGCGGTCGAGGCCCTCCTCGCCTCGCTCTCTTTTGAGGAGCCTCCGGTAGGGCTCGACCCCGAGCGAGTGCGGGCTGCGCTCTTGGAGCGGCTTAAGGTGGAGCCGCACCCCCTCGTCTTGCACACGCTGATCACGGGCTTCCTCGAGCAGCTCGGACCACAAGACGCCTGCACTCGAGACGGGCGAGAGTTTGCTAGCGCGCTGCACGCGCGCAGCGCGAGCTGTGACGCGGCGACCTTCGCCTCTCTCATCTATGGGCTGACTCGCATGCCCCTCGACTCGAGCGTGCCGGCGCGCGACGAGGCGGGCGTACCGAACGCGTGCAGCTTGAGCTATGCGACGACCGCGATCGTCGGCGGTCCCGCTGGTGAGCGTGAGACAGGCCTCTTCGTCGAGTGGGCCGATGGCACGCGACGCCTAGAGCGCGACTCTCTTGCGAGCGCGCTGCGATCTCTCGAAGTGTTCTTTGAGCGGCAGCAGGACGGGCGTGGTCGAGCGGAGCTCCGTGAGCTGCTCTTAGCGCTCATCGAGGACAGCGAGCGTGACTCAGACCTGCGCGCTGGTGCCGTGCGCGTCGTCGCGCGCGCGGGGCGGGCAGAGGACCTCGCGCGTTTGGGGGCTGTCCTTCAGGATGCGCCGACCTCGGTGGCCTATGAGCTGATCGCGACGATCACCAAGTTAGCGGAGGGAGTAGAGGCCTCTTCAGAGGCTGCCATCGCGGCGCGCGACGCCTTGGTCGGGATGCTCTCTCGCGGTGAGGCGAGCCTGCGCCGTCGCGCCCTCGCCATGCTCGCGACCGCTCCGCTCGCACCCCTCGCAGAGACTACAGACGCTGGGCTCTTCCTCGCGGTCTTGGAGAGAGATCTCTCTGCAGAGGAGTCGATGACGCTCCTTGAGCTCCTCGCTAGGAGGGGCGACCCAGAGCTGGTGCCAGCGCTCTTCGAACACTCGGCCTTCGCGCGCTTGGCAGCGACAGACTCTGGAGTCTCTACAGTCCTGACGGAGACCCTCGGGCGCCTCGCTGCTGGAGATGGGCCGATGACTCACGAGGTCGCGCGCAGGCTCCTAGAGACTAAGCCCTCCACAGCGGATGGAGAGCTGGCGGCGTCGGAGGGGGTGCAGCGTCTGCGCAACGCCCTCGCGCTCCTCGCGCGCTTGGATGACGGCGCCGCGCGCTCTTTGAGTTCAGCGCAGCACGCTGACGTCGTGGGTTGGGCGATGGAGCTTCGGGAGGCGGCGGGGACTCTCGCGGGGGTGACGACAGAGGCTGTCCCAACGGCCTTCCTGCTGCGCCTCACCGAGCTACATATCCCTGTCTGTGATCCAGACTCCGAGATCGGCTATTGGGCGTATCCTGCGGCGCTGCTCAACGCAGACCTCTTCGCGGCCCTGAACCTTGAGCGGACTGACGCGCAGTGGGAGCGCGTCTCGATTCGAACCCGCGCACACTTTGAGCGCGCGAAGATCTATGCGCAGTCTAAGACCGGAGACTTGGTCGATGAGCTCGAGGTCGCGAGAGACCTCGCGCGCTTCTACGTCCTGATCAACGAGGTGCGCGGCGCGCTGAGGGAGTACCGACAGATCGTCGCGCAGGAGTCGGGCGCGGGGCTCACAGCGGACACATCTGTCCTGGAGCTCTCTGACTTGCGCTCCGCCTCTGCCATCGCGGCCACAGAGGGGGAGGGACTCGCAGGGGGAGGCCAAGCGCAGTCTGCCTTCGAGCTCACCCTCACTCTCGTGCAGCGTGAGTTCTGGATGTCAGAGCCCGCAGGAGTGCGCCTCGGTGACCTGAGCGCCCTCGTCGAGCGGGGTAGGGGCTCTGAAGCGAACGTAGCGACCCTACGCCGGCTCTTTGCTGGCCTGCCCGTACCCGGCGTCGACCCAGCAGACGCAGTCCTGCCCGAAGAGGCGCTGTGGCGCGGGATCGAGTCCGATCCCGAGGGGCTGAGAGAGCTGCGCCGACTCGAGAGCTCCCTAGAGGCGCGCTCAGAGGAGCAGGGCGGAGATTCTGATGAAGTGATCTCCCCTGATGAGCCCCAGGGCAGTCCGAAGGACGTCCAGGGCGAGGAAGCTCAACAGGGGCCTTGACTCCGGCCTCTGCCCGTGCAGAATGCTCCCCCTCGTCGCGGGGTGGAGCAGTCAGGCAGCTCGTCGGGCTCATAACCCGGAGGTCGCAGGTTCGAATCCTGCCCCCGCTACCACGTTCAAGAGAGGACCTAGCTTTCCCGGCTGGGTCCTCTCTTTTTTTAGGAGTTGCCCCTGGCTTGTTGAGCCTCAGCGCCCGTCTGTGACAAAGCCTGGCCAGCGGCGCATGTACTCGAGCATCGCCTCGCCGAGGGCTGCACCTCGCAGGTGCTCCGGCGTATAAGGCGGTCGCGCTGGCTCCCAGTCGGCGCGCGCTGCTTCGCGCGGCCAGTTCGCGTTGCCGATCGCAGCTCGCGCCAAGCCGACGAGGTCCGCACCGTGCTCGAGGACCTGCTCTGCCTCAGCGGGTGTCCAGACGCCTCCGGTCGCGATGAGCGGCGTCTCGGGCCCGATCGCCTCGCGGATCCAGGTCGTGAGCAGCTTCTCTGAATCGGGGTGCTTCTCAGGCGGTTTGAAGCTGTCCCAGTTGGAGACGTGAAGGAAGTCCACACCGTCAGCGGCGAGCCATGTGGCGAGGGTGAGCGCGTCGTCGAGCTCGACGCCCTGGTCTGAGACTTCCGGGGAGAACCGAACTCCGATCAAGAAGTCATCGGGGGTGGCCTCGCGTGTGGCGGTGAGGATCCTGCGGACAAAGCGCGCGCGGTTCTCGAGAGAGCCACCCCACTCGTCGGTTCGCGTGTTGGAGACGGTCCCGAGGAACTGCGTGATGAGGTAGCCGTGCGCGCCATGGATCTCGACGCCGTCAAAGCCAGCCTCAGCGCAGCGTCGGGCAGCCGCTGCGAAGGCGGAGATGGTCCGCTCGATGTCCTCGACCGTCGCCTCACGCGGAGCCTCGAATCCTTCAGCGTCTAGCTTAAAGGCGCTCGCGCTGAACGGCTGCTGGCCTGTCAGGCGTGAGGGCGCGCGCACGCCGCCATGGAAGATCTGAACGAGAGAGACTGCGCCACCAGATCGCAGCGCGTCGGCGAGCCGAGTGAGGCCAGGGAGGAGCGCGTCGTCAAAGACACCGAGCTCTCCCTCCCAGCCCTGCCCGTCGGGGCTCACGTGCGCGGCGCAGGTTGTGACAATCCCAAAGCCACCAGCGGCGCGCGCAGAGAGCCAGCTGAGCTCGTCCTCACTCAAGGAGCCGTCGGCGTGGCTCTGCTTGTTGGTCATCGCCGCGAGCACTGCTCTGTTGCGGACCGTGATCCCTGTGCGGGGGAATGTGTACGGCGAGAGGATCTTCTGAGTCGTCATTTAGCCTGCGAAGGCAAGGCTTCGCCTTCTAGAGCGTCATGGTAGGCGGACAGGGGCGTAGAGGCACCTGCCTGTCCCGAGTCAGCGGGTGAAGGTGACGGAGTAGGCGTCGCTCAAGTTGAAGCCCGCGCCTCCCGGGCCGAGGGGGTCGCGATACCAGTGCTGGAAGTTCCAGGTGCTGCTAGGGAGGATCTGACCTGCGCCTGCGCTCTGGCTGCCAACGTTGAAATCAACCTGCTTGGAGGCGATGCCGAGGCTGTCGCTCTGGAGGGCGGGGGAGAGCCTGTAGATCGGCGCACCGACGCAGCGGAAGCCATCTCCGAAGGGTATTTGCACCTGCACCGGGCCATAGAAGAACAGCCCGAAGGCGCCGGGGACTCCACCGCTCGTCTGCAAGTGGAAGTCATTCTCTGTGAGGCTCGCCGAGCCGCTCACGCTGAAGCTCATTCCAGAGCCAGCGGAGTTCGGAGCCGAGACACAATAGCGCTCGCTCAGGCCAGAGAGGTCAAGCAACGGGCCGAGCTTTAAGAACCCGAACTGAGAGTTATCCACCGCGACGATTGCGCCGCCGTCGCTAGTGAGGTCGATGTCCTCTGCCGCCCAGTCATCTCCGCTTCCGCCGACATAGGTCTCTTGCCAGTCGACGTTTCCAAGCTCATCGAACTTGACGATGTAGGCCTCCCACTGATCAGAGCATCCCTCAGAGTTACAAGCAGAGTATGAGTACTCATCTCCTGTACCAGCTGCGATGACGCAGCCGCCGTCAGGTGTGGCCTTGATCCCCCAGGTCTCGTCATGGATGTAGTTCGGGTTGAAGCCGCGCGGGTTGCCTTGCTTCTTCTCCCAGAGCTGGTTGCCATCGCTGTCGAGCTTCATGGTGTATGTGTCCCAGTTGGCTGTGCCCGAGAGGGTGTGGCCGCCTAAGAAGATGGAGCCGTCAGGTGCGAGGTCCATGCCGAAGCAGTGATCCTCGCTGGATCCGCCGAAGGTCTTGCTCCAGAGCACACTCCCAGCGAGGTTGATCTTCATGACTCCGTACTGGAGGGCGTCATCCGTCCCTCCTGAGATGATGAAGTCGTCTCCAGCCTTTCCGACTCGATAAGCCTGTGAGAGGTGGGCATTCACGCTCTGGCCGCTGACGAAGTCTCCGGCACTGTCGAGGAAGGTGATATAGCCTTGACCGTAGGCGAAGAAGGTGCTGTTGGCGTCTGCTGCGTTTCGATAACCGACGGCGAGGATGCCGTTGGGGGTGAGCGCTAGGTGCTCGAAGGCGTCGGCGCCGCCGTTGCTGTGCGTCTTCTGAAAGATCGTCGCTCCGGTGGACTTGCTCAGCTTCAGGATCGCGCTGTTGCGCGAGAGCATGCCGCAGATCAAATAGCCGTCACCCACCTCCAAGGCCGAGTTGCCCATGTTCCTTCCGCCAGTTCCGAACTCTCTCTTCCATAAGAGGCCGCCGGTAGAGTTTGTCTTTACGACAAGAATCTTTGCGTTGCTGCCAACGAAACCCGTCTCTCCTACCTGCAGGAAGCCTCCGTCCTCACACTCGAGGATGTAGTGACCATGTGACTCCTCGCCCGAGCCGCCGTGATACGTGAACCACTCCGCTGCAGGTGCGTCTTGCCATGCGCCTGCCAATGGGGCGCAGAGGGATCCAAGCAAGAGGCAAGATGAGATTGACCGAGAGGCCTGCTGACGGAGTTTGTGCATGAGAGGGTTGTCCTGGACCGCGAGAGAGAGTGTGCCCTTCACTTTAGCATGGTCTCCGAAATCTCCGGGGCTCGTTCAGCAGAGCCTGCGATGACGCAGCCTCCAGCTTTTGAGGACAGCCTAGGCGCCTACGTCAGCGCGGTACTCATTGAGCACCTCGCGCATGATCGAGATGTCGCTCTCAAAGGTCTCAGGCAAGAGGGGCCCGAAAGAGAAGCGGAACCAGGTCTCGTAAGGGGAGACGTACTCAGGGTCCTTCGTGTGGGGACGGGCCATGTCGCAGTCGATGCCAGCGAGGATGGCGGCGCCGTGTTTGAAGAGTCGCCGGTTCAGCTCAGCTGCGTTCATTCCCTCTGGCAGCTGCATCCAGTGATAGAAGCCCCCGTCGCCAGTGGCGACGCGGAGACCCATCTCCTCAAAGGCTGCACCGTAGCGCTCGCGCTGCATCCCGTAGTGCTTAGTCACGGCCTCGCGCGCTTGCGCCACGCGGCCAGGCTCAAGCAGCTCGACGGCGTAGAGCTGAGAGGGGTGGCTGACCCCGCCCATGCCGAAGCTCGAGAAGTTGGAGAGCACCTCGACGTTGTGCTTGCTAGCGATGACCCAACCGATGCGGATGCCTGGGCACTGGAGGCCCTTCGTGCAGGCGCCCGCTAAGAACACGTTGCTGTTGTCGAGGTCTTTGACGTAGCGGATGCCGCTCACACCCCGTGAGTGGTGGAACATCTCATAGGCCTCGTCGAGCAAGATGCCGCTCTTCGACTGCTCGGCCATGGCCATGAGCTCTTCAAGTTCGGCGTCTGCTCGCGTGTGCCCTGTGGGGTTCCCAGGGTTCGAGATGATCGGCAGGAGGTGGGTCTTCGCGTTGAGACCGGTGCGGTCAAAGTAGTCCGCGTTTGATGGGTGGAAGCCGTTCTCTTCGTTCGACTGGACGACCCGCCAGTTGGCCCCTGTCTGCGTCATGATGTCGAGGTAGGCGGGCCACTCTGCGTTGGCGATGCGCACCTCGACGTGCTGCTTCAAGAAGGCGAGCACGGAGAAGATCCCCGGTCGCCCGCCGGCGAAGACCATCACGTTCTCTGGCGTGATGCTCGAGCCATAGAAGTCGTTGTAGTGACCGGCGATAGCCTCACGTAGGAGGGGGTGCCCCCAGGCCTTCGGGTAGAAGCGATCTTCCCAGCTGACACCGACTTGCTCGGGCAGCGGCGGCCCTCCCTCCAGCTGAGTGGTCAGCGGGAAGCCTTGGGACCATGGGTGTGTGCCCTCTGTCCCCATGAACTGACCGAAGCTGTCCTTGAAGGCGTACAGGGTCTCGTATATGCCCATCGGCGGGCAGTTGTCCGAGAGGAAGGAGGCTCGATTCATGAGAGTGGGGAGTGGAGTGGGCAGCAGCAGAGCCGCAGGGGCTCTGTGCGAGAGCCTATCGTAACTGCGCTTTGGCTCCTATGGCGCAGGCGGAGGGGGGGGCGGGCGCCGGGTGGCTGGTGGAGCGCGCTAAAGCTCCGAGGGTGAGCTCAGCCCAGCTACCTGGAATATGGACGGAGGCTCGATTGCAGGCATAGTGAAGCCTGTAATCCCTGCTAGGATCTTTTAGATCGGGGAGCCGGTTTGAAGATCGACACCAGGACCAATCGCGTCGAGGTCACCGAAGGCAACCTCGACACCTATCTCGCGGAGGCTACGCCGGCTTCGGTCAGCCTCGCGCCTGCGGACCCGCTGCGGCCTGGGTCGAGCCTGACGGCTGCGAAGGCGGTCGAGCTCTACGAGGATCAGCTCGCTAGCCGCGCCCTCGACGTCGCCGCGCGTGAACTCAAGAAGGACGGCCGAAGCTTCTACACCATCTCGAGCGCTGGTCACGAGCAGAACGTGGTGCTCGGTGCGCTCCTGCGAACAGACGACCCGTGCTTCCTGCACTATCGCTCTGGGGCCTTGATGATGGCGCGCGCGCGCCTCGGCGGGGGAGAGACGCCGGTCTTCGACACCCTCCTTGGTCTGACCGCCTCCTCTGAAGATCCTGCCTCTGGCGGTCGGCACAAGGTCTGGGGAAGCCGCAGGCTCTGGGTCCCGCCGCAGACGAGCACGATCGCATCGCACATCCCCAAAGCCGTCGGCGCGGCCTTCGCGCTCTCGCGCGCGAGGAAGCTTGGGCTCGAGGTGCCCGTCTCTTCAGACGCCATCATGGTCTGCACCTTTGGCGACGCCTCGAGCAGCCACGCGACCGCGCTCACTGGGGTGAACGCCGCGCGCTACTCTACCCGCGGCGGCCAGCCGACACCGATCCTCTTCGTCTGTGAAGACAACCGCATCGGCGTCTCTGTGCGCAAGCCGAGCGGCTGGATCCGTGACCGCTTCGGCACGATGGATGACGTCGCCTATTTCGACGCGCGGGGGGAGCTAGATGAGGTGTGGGACACCGTGGAGGAGGCCATCAAGACCTGTCGCGGCGGTCGCCAGCCTGTCTTCCTGCGCATCGACTCGGTGCGGTTGTGGGGTCACGCTGGCTCCGACCTCGAGCTCGCCTATCGAAGCTGGGAGGAGATCGTGGGGATCGAGGCAGAGGACCCGCTGCTTCGGAACGCGCGGCGCCTCATCGAGACCGGCGCGACGACGCCGGCGGCTTTGCAGGCCCTCGTCGCCGACACTCGCGCGCGAGTCCACGCAGCTGCTGAAGAGGCCTCGACTCGTCCCAAGCTCAGCACCGCAGCTCAAGTGATGGAGCCGATGGCACCCTATGAGGAGGTGGAGGTGCGCAGCGCGCTCGAGGGCGGTCTTGATGCCGACGCGCGAGCTGAGGTCTTTGGAGGCCGACTGCCTGAGGAGGCCACGAGTGACGGGCGCCGGACGATGGCTGCGCATATCAACTCTGCGCTGACCGACGCGATGCGAACGCTCCCTGAGGTGATCCTCTTTGGAGAAGACGTCGGCAAGAAGGGCGGCGTCTATGGTGTCACAGCTAAGCTCCAAGAGCGCTTTGGGATGGCCCGTGTCTTCGACACCTTGCTCGACGAGACGACCATCCTCGGGGTGGCTGGGGGCTCAGGTTTGCTCGGCCTGCTCCCTGTGCCGGAGATCCAATACCTCGCCTATGTGCACAACGCGATCGACCAGCTCCGCGGAGAGGCGAGCTCTTTGGGCTTCTTCTCTGAGAGACAGTACGAGAACCCGATGGTCGTACGCATCCCTGGGCTCGCCTACCAAAAAGGCTTCGGCGGACACTTCCACAACGAGAACGCGATCGGGAGCTTGAGAGAGATCCCCGGCGTCATGATCGCGACGCCCGCGCGCGGAGACGACGCGGCGCGGCTCCTGCGCGGCTGCCTCGCCGTGGCGCGCTCTCAAGGGCGTGTCGTCACCTTCCTCGAGCCCATCGCGCTCTACCACGAGCGCGATCTCTTTGAGCCAGGCGACGGCGCTTGGTTGAGCGACTATCCCGCACCGACCGGTACCACCGAAGACGCGCTCCTCCCCGGAGAAGTGGGGGTCTACTCAGAAGACTCCACAGAGCTCTTGATCGCTACCTACGCCAACGGCCTGCGGCAGTCTCTGCGAGCGGCGCGGCGGCTAGAAGAAGAGCACGGCCTCAAGGCGCGCGTGCTCGACCTGCGCTGGCTCGCGCCTCTCCCGCTCGAGGCCTTCGAGGCGCACGCGCGCGACTGCGCCGGGGTCCTCGTGGCGGACGAGTGCCGCGCGACCGGCGCTGGAGTCGCCGACGCGCTCATCGCGCACCTAGCTGAGAGGCAGTACCCCGGACGCATCGGCTCGGTGCGCTCCGCTGACAGCTTCATCCCCCTCGGCCCGGCGGCAGACCTCGTGCTGCTGTCCGAGGATCAGATCGTGGACGCCGCGCTGGAGCTCTCTCGATGAGTCGCTTCGCTGTCGTCTGCCCCGGCCGGGGGTCCTACACGGAACTCACGAGGGGGCGCCTCTCGCGTGAGCACCCCCTCGTCCAAGAGGCAGACGAGCTGCGCCGTCGCTCCGGGCTCACGCCGCTCACAGAGCTAGACCACGAGGGGTCGTTTGAGCCGGCGGTACATCTAGGCGCCATGCACGCGTCGCCGATGATCTGGCTCACCTCTTTGATCGAGGCGAGGGAGGCGATGGAGTCTGGAAGCTGCGTGGCCGTGCTTGGGAACTCCCTCGGCTGGTACACCGCGCTGGCGGTTGCCGGCGTGCTCAGCTTCGAGGAGGGCTTCGAGCTCGTGCAGGGCATGGCCGAGCTCCAAGAGGCTGCGAGCGCAGGCGGGCAGCTCCTCTACCCCGAGGTAGGGGATGACTGGCGCCCAGACCCCGAGCGAATTGAGGGGGTCGAGGCTGCCCTCGCGGGCGCTGATGGACAGGCCTTTCGCTCCATCCGCTTAGGTGGTGTGGCAGTCCTAGCGGGCACGGAGCAGGGAGTGGAGCACTTGTTGAGCGCCCTCTCGCCAGTCCAGCTGGGTCGAACTCGGTACCCGCTCAGGCTCCCTGGTCATGGTCCCTTCCACACTCCGCTCCTAGAAGACGTCGCGCGGCAGGCGCGCGAGCGCTTCGCAGACCTTCATTGGCAGCGCCCGACCCACACCTTGATCGACGGTCGCGGCCACCGTCACAGCCCCTGGTCTGCTGACCCCGCTGCTCTCGCCGACTACACACTCGGAGCACAAGTTGTGGACACCTTCGACTTCAGCTGCGCGCTGCGGGTCGCGCTGAGGGAGCTCGCTCCAGAGCAGCTCATTCTCCCCGGGCCCGGCAACAGCCTCGGCGGCGTGTGCGGTCAGATCCTCGTCGCTGAGGGCTGGCGAGGAGTGCGCTCGAAGGAGGACTTTGACGAGCTGCAGTCGGGAGAGTCTGCCGTCCTCAGCTCGCTCTGGCGCTGATGCTCTGAGAGCTCGCCGCCTGCCCGTCGCTCAGGGCGTCCAGAGCAGGCTGTAGCCGTTCGTGGTGTTGAAACCGCTGCCGCAGGAGATGCCGTTGTCTCGATACCAGACTTGGTAGTGACGCAGGTTTCCTATGGAGACTCCGCCCTTGCTGGCTACAGAGATCGTGGTATTAGCCTCGCCTTGAGCGTCAGGCGTCAGGACCTGGAGGCGCACCACGTTGGAGCCGGCGCAGCGCAGGCCGTCACCGAGGGGGACCCCAGCGCCGTTGTTGACGCGGTTCTCTCCTTGGAAGAAGAGGCAGGGCTGGCCGGGGAGGCCGCCGCGAAGTCTCAAGGTGAGGTTGTTAGCAGAGACACTCTCTGAGCCCAAGGCGTCGAGGGTCGCGCCGTTCCCTGTCGAGCTACCACAGCCTGAGACTCCGTGACCTCCGTTGCCGCAGGGGCAGGAGGGGATGTCACCGAGGCAGTAGGGGGTCCCGATAGGGGAGAGGATCGTGTGCCCGTTGTCATAGAGGCGCACATAGTCGATGCGATACTCGGCGGGCAGATCGGCGGTGATCCCGTTTTGATTGAAGATCCCCGTGAAGGTCCCACCTACGGCTAAGTTAAGGATGAAGAAGTGGGGCTTGTGGAACTCTTCACCGCTGAAGCTCGAGGGGTTGGAGATGTCGATCACCCAGATCTGCTGCCCGTCGAGGAAGGTGGCTATGTAGTTAGGCGTCCACTCCATGCGCCAGATGTGAAAGTCTTGGCTGAGGTCCTGGCTCGCGATCAGGCTCTGGCCATAGTTCGCATAGCCGCCTTGAGCTTGCCAGTGCGCTGTCGAGTACACCTTGCGGTTTTGGACTCCGCTGCCGATCGCAGAGCCAGAGCCCATCTCAAGGACGTCGATCTCTCCGCAGTGTGGCCAGCCCACGCTGGAGAAGTTGTTACCCAGGGTCCAGAACGCAGGCCACAGCCCGTTGGCCACATCAGGGACCTTGATGCGGGCCTCTACGGTCCCGTACTGGAACGTGAACTTGTCCTGGGTCTTGATGCGGGCAGAGGTGAAGCCGCCGGGGACTTGGCGGGCTGTGATGACGAGGTGTCCCCCTTCGACACGCACGTTGTCCTGTGAGCTCGTGTAGTTCTGAAGCTCCTGGTTGCCCCAGCCCCAGCTCCCGAGATCGTAGGACCAAGTGTTCGGGTCGGGGGCGTCCCCAAAGTTGAACTCCTCACTCCAGATCTGCGCGGCTTGGGTTGGCGCGCTGACGAAGGTTGCGAGTGCCAGGATGGTGAGGAGTCTCTTCATTTGTCTGAGTCTGTAGTTCTTTGGAGTTCCGGTCCCTCAAGTAATCCTATCAGAGGATATGGAGACCGTCTGGATTCACCGCCTCGCTTGCGCTCTCTACAAAGGGCGAGGAGGTACACTCCTCTTTATGGCCGACCTCAACGCTGCGCGTATCTGTTTCCTCCTGATGAAGAGATGAACACTCTCAAGGTCGGCATCTTAGGTGCAGGGATAGCAGGGCTCGCGGCAGCCGGACGGCTGAAGGCGCGTGGGCACGAGGTCACGGTGTTCGACAAGGGGCGCGGACCAGGAGGTCGCGCGAGCTCAAGGAGGCGTGGGCTCTTTCACTTCGATCATGGGGCCCAGTACTTCACCGCGCGCCAGGAGGAGTTCTCAGCGGCCGTGGGGGGCTGGCTCGCAGCGGGGGTCGTGGCTCCGTGGGATGGACACATTGTCTCCTTAGTGGGTGGTGTCACGAGCCCGTTGAAGAGTGAGACGAGGCGCTATGTCGGGCAGCCTCAGATGAGCGGGCTCGCAAAGCACCTCGCGCGTGAGCTCGACGTCCGCTGTGGTGTCCAGGTCGACGCGCTCACGAGGGTCGACGGTCTCTGGATGCCAGAGGAGGGCGGGGAGATCTTAGGCGCCTTTGATCGCTTGATCGTGGCGATGCCGCCCGCTCAGGCGGCGCAGCTCCTCGAGGCAGACTCTCCCCTCAGAGGTGTCGCTCGCTCCGTCGAGATGCGCCCGTGCTGGTGCGTGATGTTGGGGCTGGAGGCTCGGCTTGAGGTGCCCTTTGACGGCGCGTTCTGTAACGAAAGTGCCCTCTCATGGATCTCACGCGACAACAGCAAGCCTGGCAGACCACAGACCGAAGCCTGGGTCTTGCACGCTAGCCCAGAGTGGACCGAGGAGCACCTCTATGAAGAGAGAGAGCAGGTGATCAAGGCGCTCACGGCTGAGTTCGAGGAGGTCACAGGGGTGGCGCTTCCGGCTGTGTCGCATCGAGATGCCCACCGCTGGGGCCTGGCTCAACCCGCATCCGAAGAGCCCGTCCAAGCGCTCTGCGACTTAGAGCGCGGGTTGGCGCTCGCTTGCGGCGCTTATGTGGGCGGTCGGGTAGAGGGCGCTTATATGAGCGGTCTTGCAGCTGCCGCTGGGATCGGGTGAGGGCGCTCGCAGTGAGCGCCACATGAATTCCGACCCTCGGTGTTACTCGTTATGAGAAGCGCTGTAGCTTGAGGGCATGAAGATCTCCATGGCCGGAGTTGTCGCGTCGCTCCTGCTCGTCGGTTGCGAGACGACCTCGCGAGGGGAGCTCCTGCTAGATGACGCCGCAGGGGTCGAGGTTCAGCTGGTCAGCGTAGCGGGTGAGCCTCTGAGCGGAGTCCCAGTCAAGCTCATGGTAGACCGCTGGGCGTCTCCTACTCCGCTCGGCGCAAGCCGCGAGGTCCGCACTGGAGTTACGGGTCTGGCAGGTGAGTTTGTCTTTGGCTATCGGGAGCGGGCAGGGACCTCCCTCGCGCTAGATGAGGGAGACACGAGCTCTCTCTGGGCAGACGCTGGGGATGGGTGGCAGCTTCTCTCCGTCATCTCCTCAGAGGGGTGGGGGGGTAACTCGACGCCCACCGAGCTGCAGCTCACCCCGCGAGAGTTCGAGTTTCGCTTTGAGGTGAACGATGTCGAGGGCAGACCGCTCGAGGGCGCGACCATACAGCTCGTAGCTGGTCCATTCGGGGCGCCTGTAGATCATCTCCCCGCGCGGCTGACTGATGCTGCTGGCCGCCTCCACTGGACAGGCTTCGCTAGCGGCGGTTGGTGGGCGGATATCAGCTCGCCGGGCTTCGCTCCGGTGCGTACTTGTCCCTATCAGTTCAAGCCCTCCGATGATCCCGAGAGGTGCTATGTGGTGACGATGCGTCCTGGGCGTGAGGTGACTGTTGAGGTCCTAGACCTCTCCGGTGAACCCGCGGTCGGTGCCCGTGTCTTCTACACCTACGAAAACATCGGGCTGCCCACCTTCAGCACTTGGACGGACACTACGGACGACCGGGGAAGGGTCGGCATCACAGTCCCTTCCGATGGCGAGTTTGAGGTTGAGGCTGTCGATGTCACGGGCACTGGAGCCGGTGGCGGAGAGCTCACCGTGCGAGTGCACACCGGGGAGGCAGCGGATCACTAGCGAGCTCTAGCTCTCACGAGAGGCTCAATCTAAGGAGAGCCAAGCTCCAGCGAGGGCCTCGCCCAGAGCGACGACGCCTGCTGAGTCCAAGACGAGCTCCTTCTCTTGGGGGGGGAGGTCGAAGGCCTTGAGGTGGGTGAGGTGGGGGTCCTTTGCGGCGACCTCGGCGATCATTGAGGTGACATCGATCTCGTTGACCGCCTCGTCGTCGGTGGGGGGCTGTTGGCTCACGATCCAGTGGAGCTCTGGGAGACCTAGGCTCTCACGACTGCCCTGCACCAGCTCTCCGAGCCGCTCGGCGGCTCCTCTGCGGAACGGCCCCCAGGACATGTCGTTCTCGCCGATGTGGTAGAGGACCCCTGCGAGCTCGACCTCGTGTCCCCGCTCTTCGAGAGAGCTCACAGAGGTGCGGACGAACTCGATGAAGCTGGTATAGAGGTTCCTAGAGACGGCCTCGCTGCCCTCGGGGGTCCAGTCGATGATCTGTGAGCCGGAGTGCGTGAACTTCGCGACGGCGAAGCGGCCCTCTCGGCTCTCGCTCATCGCGGCGCCGAAGCTCAGCTCTGGCCCGAAGGTGTCGTAGTAGCCAGCGGGTCCTAACGGCTCCCAGCCGTCCGAGACCTTGTAGCCGCCGCCTAGGTTGTAGCGATAAGCGACGCGACCGTTGTTCTTGAGGAGAGAGGAGCCCCTCTTTAGGTCTTGAACGAAGGCTCGCTCGCCCTCCATGTTGCGATGCCCAGCGAGGACGAAGAGCTTCACCTTGTCCCTCTTCTTGTAGGGCCAAGCCTTGAGCGGGCGCAGCGTCTCTCTCGGCTCGCCAATAGAGGCGAGGTAAGCGTCGGCGTAGTTGACCCCGTGCTGGAGCTGGCCCAGGGTCCCGTAGTGGTAGTGGAGCCCGACCCCGCCGCCGATCTCCACGCCGACGTGCGAGGTGGCCACGTAGGTCGCGAGCGGATCGGACTCTGTGACGTAACGTTGACCGACGCTGATGGCGTACATGCGCGGCCGGAGGTCCATCCCCCAGATCGTCTTGGTGCAGAGCTCGCCGATGAAGAAGGGGAGCTCGGGGAGCTCGAGGTCTCTGCGCCAGCTCGCTAGGAAGTTCTCTAGGTTCTCACCGTAGGCGGGCATGTAGCCCTCCTCGAACATGTCGTTCTCGCCCTGGTGCCACATGAAGGCCTCGACTCGATACGCGATCTTCTTCTCGTCGAGCTCGGCGAGGGCGGCGCGGACAGTCTCCAGCATCAGCGGATACATCTTGAACCCCTGCGGCTCGTCTGGGTTCCAGTCTCCGCCAAGGTGCGTGCCGCCCGCGGCCACCTTGATCACTGCGATCGGGGCCTTGATGCGCTCTCTCAGCGTGCGAGCGAAGCTCAGCTCAGGGCCGATGACCTCGTTGACCGGCGCGAGCGAGACCCAACCTTCGGAGCGATGCTTGTGCTCTCTACCGATGCAATAGGTGAAGAGCACGTCCTCTTGAGCTTGATCAAAGTCCTTGAAGGGGGGGAAGCGGTGGACGTCTCGAGCCCGCGAGTCAGAGCCGACCATGTTGGATTGCCCTGCGAAGAGGAAGACTCGCAGGGTCTCCTCGTCTCCTCGAGCGCTGCTTGTGTTTGCGCCTATGCAGAGGAGGGCTAAGACAGCTAGGACTCGATTCACCATAGGAGCTCTCGGTCAGCGGGGAGTGTTGCGGGTCGCCGTGGAGAGGAGCTCTCGCCATTTATCAGGAGTGAGCTCTGGCTGGGCTGGGAAATAGGGGGACATAGATTCCCAATGTCCATCGTTGGTCTTCAGCGCTAGCAGCCACTCCCCATCTGCTGAGAAGTCATAAGGTACGAGGAGGGTCTCCTCGCCGTCGGCGCTTGAGCCTGTGAAGAACTCCGTCTTGTAGTGATACGGCCTGAAGAGGGTCGGGCCTGCGTGCTGTCGCCAAACCTCTTCGACTCCGGAGGGAGCGTGTAGCTTCAAGAGGATCCCCTCTTGGGCATACTGGATGGAGAGGACATCGAGTGACTCGGCATCACGTGGATACCATGTGAGCTGTTCAGCCGTCGCTCTTCCAATGGCAAGCGCCGCGGCGCCAAAGAGGATGATTAGTGGGGACGCTAGGAGCGCTACGAGCTTCCACTGTTTCTTCTTTTCTCTCATTTACGATGGGTCCCTCTGTGAACGACTAGAGCAACAATAACAGCCTGTTGCACTTATAGTTTGCCTCACATAGTATGCATGGCATCATGAAGTCAAAAGGCTTCTCTTCTGACTTAGTGCGAAGCAGCGCGGACCTCGTGATCCTCGCGCTCCTCCGTGATCGCCCGATGTACGGCTACGAGATCCTGGTGACGCTGGCGGACCGGGGAAATGGAGAGTTTCAATTCAAGCAGGGGACGCTCTATCCGGTCCTCTATCGCCTAGAGCGCGAGGGGTGGATCCGAGCGAAGTGGGAGACGCCGCCGAAGGGGAAGAAGCGCAAGGTCTACTCGCTTACGAGCTCTGGTAAACGCGTCGAGTTGAATCGCAGGGAGGAGTGGAGGCGCTTCACAGTTGCGGTGGAGTCCATCTTGAGGGAGGTCGACGATGAGTAGGGTCGGGCGAGAGCGTGTCGAGGCATTCTTACGTGAGCTCGAGGAGGCTGTCGGGGGTGCGCAAGATCAGCGTGAAGAGATCTCAGACGAGGTCCGCGCGGACTTGGACGAGCACATGAGTCGCTTCGAAGAGGAGGGGTGCTCTGAGGACGAAGCCGTCGAGCGGGCGCTGAGTGAGATGGGCAATCCGTACGAGCTCGGCTACAGGATGCGGAGCGAGGTGCCGCCCTTCTCGAGTGGGCCTGTGCGCGTGGTGCGCTACCTCCTCTCGGGGGGCCTCATCGCTTGGGTCCTCTTGCTCACATGGGGCCTCCGGGGGATGGGCTATGGCCTCAGCCCCGTGCTCTTTCTGCTCATATGGGGCATGCATCTCCCAGTGATCGCGCTGCTGTGGCCAATGATCGTTTGGAAGCGGAACTGGATGTACTCCATGTCCCTCGGGATCGTGGCAGCGATCGCCATCGTCTTCTTGAGCTTTATGGGACAGAAGAGTGAGCTCTCCTACACCCTGATGGTGGCTGAGGGGCCTGCGCTCGAGGGGCCTGTTGACCTCGACGGGGTCGTTCAAAGCAGCGACGGGCAGCCCGTCGAGGGGGCCCTCGTCTCTTGGACTCGCGGCCCGGAGAGGACCTGGGGGCTCACGGGGCCAGACGGTGGCTTCTCATTCATCGGCCTCCCTGATGGAGAGCTCATGGTAAGTGTGGCAGTGGGAGAGCTGGGACCAGAGTGGTTCACTGTCGAAGAGGGGGAGCTCTCTCCGTCCTTGGTGCTCTCCATCTCGCAAGCTGAGGCCGCGGCCCTGGTCCCAGACGAGTCTGATCACCTCGAGTCTGATGGCTCGGGCGGCATCGAGGAGAAGACGGTCCCGCTGGCGGCAGGGTTCTCGCTCTTCGTCATCACCATGCTCTTCTCGATGCAGCAGAGCTCCCAGCGGAAGGGAGTGCTCTTGGCTCTCCTCGCTGGCTTCGCAGTGGTGGAGGTGCCCTACCAGCTTGAGGAGCTCACCTTCAGGCAAGACGTGGCGAAGGTCGGTGAGTATCTAGAGGGACTGGAGGCGGAAGGGCGATCCCTCCCCGTGAAGGAGGTCCTAGAGCAGGACTTGGCCGCGCTCGGGCTCTGGAACAACAAGCTTCGAATCCCTGACTGGGATTATGGCCTCAACATGTGGTGGCCGAGGCCGCTGAGCGACAGCTGCTCGATCGGCTACGACTTCGATGACGATCGCATCTGGGTGCAGGACTGAGGGCTCTGGAGTGATGAGGAGCTTTACGATGTCGTGCTTTGCGCTGCCGGTTCTTATAGGCCTTGCAGCGTGCGTGCTCCCAGGCAGAACGCCCCAGAAGGAGCTCGGCCCGCCGAACATCCTCTTTGTCATCGTGGACGATCAGTCTCCCTTCGACCTCTCGGTCTATGAGCCCTCGACCTCGCTGGAGACGCCAGTCATTGACCGACTCGCGGCAGAGGGTATGACCCTCGACGGGGCGTACCACATGGGCTCTTGGTCAGGGGCGGTGTGCACGCCATCGCGGCACATGGTAATGAGCGGCCGCACGCTCTGGCATCTGCCAAAGAACGGCGTCAAAGGAGTGAAGGAGAACCCCCTCTGCCCGGAGGACTTGGCCGAGCAAACACTCGCCGCGGTCTTCAATCGCGCGGGCTACGACACGATGCGAACTTGCAAGGTCGGGAACAGCTACGCCGCGGCGAACCGGCAGTTCAAGGTGGTCAAGGACGCTACCAAGCGCGGCGCGAGCGACGAAGACGGCAGCGCATGGCACGCAGAGCAGGTCCTCGCCTACCTCGATCAGCGTGAGGCCAGCGGAGACGAGGACCCTTTCCTCATCTACTACGGCTTCTCACACCCACACGACCCGCGCTGGGCGAAGGCCGAGCTCCTCGAGAACTATGGTGCCGATAACGATGTTGTTCCCGAGGTCGCGCACCCCGACTCGCCTTCTCTCCCTGAGAACTACTTGCCTGCGCACCCCTTCCACCACGGCCATCCAGGCCTCCGTGATGAGGTCAGGGTTCAAGGCGTGATGGAACGTCGCGACGAGCCGACTGTCCGCAATGAGATCGGTCGACAGTTCGCGTGCAATGAGAACATCGACATCCAAATCGGACGGGTCCTCGAGAGGCTTGAGGAGCTGGGCGAACTTGAGAACACCTATGTTGTCTACACCGCAGACCACGGCATGGCGATCGGCAGGCACGGCCTGCAAGGCAAGCAGAACCTCTACGAGCACACCTGGCGCGTCCCAATGATCGTCACTGGCCCAGGTATCGAGCCAGGATCACGCGCGCAGGGCAACGTCTACCTCTTAGATATGCTTGCCACACTCTGTGACTTAGCGGAGGTGCCTGTGCCCGTAAGCTCAGAGGGCGAGAGCTTCGCTTCTGTGCTTCGAGGAGAGCGCGAGGTCGTGCGCGATGTCCTCTATGGCGCCTACTCTGGCGGGACCAAGCCAGGTATGCGCTCTGTGCGGCGCGGTGACTGGAAGCTCATTAAGTATGACTGCCTCGATGGCGAGGTTCGTGAGACGCAGCTCTTCAACCTCGCAGAGAACCCATCTGAGTTTCTTGAAGAGCACCATGACGAGGTCGTCTCAGCGCTCACTGGACGTCTCCCCGCCGAGCACCAGAAGAACCTCGCCGACGATCCAAGCTATGCCGAGAAGCTCGCGGAGATGGAGGCGCTGCTCCTCGAGGAGATGGCGCGCCTTGATGACCCCTATAGGCTATGGGATCAACCTTAGGCACATTCTCAACCCCGACAGAAGATCGACCCACATCAGGGCTGCGCGAGTCTCGCCCAACTAAGGGGCACGCTATGGTCGAGCTGTTAGACGATTGAGGTTCGCGCTGGGGCGATAGTTCGTGTGGAGGGGCTCAGCGCGGGTTGTCGAAGCGCGCGGTCTGGCGATAGAAGCCCGTGACGATGGAGGCGTAGAGCTCCTTTGGCTGTCCCGGGGTGGGGGTGAACTCGAAGGTGTAGGTGCCAGCGCGCAGCTCTTCATCCACCGGGCGATCTAGGATGATGCCGCCCCACTGGTAGATCGTGACCTGCACATGATCATCCTCTGGGACCGTGTAGGTGACGGAGACGCGCTCTCCTGCAGGGTGAGTCGTGATCGAGCAGAGGGCGTTGTCGAAGCCCTCCGGTATGTAGCTGGAGGTGTCGGCCTGCAGATTGAGCTGCCCCCCGATCGTGAACTTGTAGATCCGCATTCCGATGCCATAGATCGTGTCGTCGCCTACCTTGATGAACTTGTTGCAGCGATCGCCATAGAGCGGGTCGATCTGGATGGAGGTCCAGTTCGCGCCGCCGTCGAAGGTCTGATAGGTGTCGGGCTCATTCCCGCCGATGAATCCGATCTGTTCGTTCAGGAAGCCGATCCCGTTCGCCTCGAAGTTGTCAGCGAAGACCCGATCCGTCCATGTCTCGCCGCCGTCGTAGGTCTGGATCCACTTGTTGCCGTCCGGCCCATAGGCGGCTACGCCGTAGCCAAAGGTGTCCGAGGCGAAGCCGATCTTCCAGTAGTGGTAAGCGTCGTTGCTGATCACCGTCGTCCATGTCTGCCCGCCGTCGGTGGTGTGCAGCAGGCGCGCAGCGTCCACGCCGCCGGGGGCGCTCACGTGCCCTGTGATGTAGCCCTCGTCTTCGTTGAAGAAGTGGGTGTCTACGAAGCCGTCGTAGGGGACGTTGAGATCTTTGGAGGTCCAAGACGCGCCGCCGTCCCTTGAGGTGATGAAGTAGGCGCCGCCCGCGTAGCGTCCAGCCCCATAGATCGTGTCTGGAGCGATCCACTCTAGGCCGCAGATGCCGTCGGGCGTCGGCCCGTTGAAGTTGGTGACGGCGCTCCAGGTCAGCCCACCGTCCGTCGTCTCGTAGAGGATGTTCGGGTCCGAGACCGTGCCCGTCCAGCCGCCGACTCCGAGGTTGGCGACCCATCCGCGCTGGTGGTCTGCGAAGACGATCGTACGGAAGGAGGTCTCCGGTTGATTTAAGACCCTCGTCCAGCTGTCGCCCGCGTCCGTGGTCTTCCAGATCTCGCCGCTGATATTGCAGAGCCAGCCGGTGTCTTCGTCGACGAAGTACATGTCGTCGTGGTGGTAGTAGGGAGCGAGGGGGGAGTTGGGGAGGATCTGCCACTGTCCCTCGGGGTGCCTCCTGACCTCGACGTCGTCTATGTACCAGCCGGAGAAGGACGCGCTGCCTGACAGGCCGGAGATGCTGACCTGATCGAAGTCGACCTCATCCGAGCCGTTCGCGATGAGTCGCAGCTCGAGCGGCTGGCCGAGCTGGGCGGGCGAGGGGCCCGAGCTGTAGGTCGTGCTCACGGGCTGCCACTGTCCCTCCGTCGGGGAGGTGCCGGCGTAGGTGTGGACGATCACATCACCCGCGACGAGCTCGATGCGATAGGCCCCGCCCGCTGTGCCCGGGTTGAAGAAGGGGTTCCCCACTTGGGCGGTCACGACGTACTGCTTGTTCGCCTCA
>Ga0208624_1000034_pt1 | contig 82486 bp, 81 predicted proteins | sample Knorr_S23_td_DCM_FD_185607 | JGI IMG/M metagenome (GOLD analysis project Ga0208624, IMG submission 185607) | Marine microbial communities from Southern Atlantic Ocean transect - Knorr_S23_td_DCM_ad_71m_LV_A (SPAdes) (version 2) | ecosystem: Environmental > Aquatic > Marine > Oceanic | place... | reverse complement strand
CGGTGATGTTCCGTGCATCCCCAGTTACGGCCAAACAGGCAGTCACCACCGATAAAATTGATAGCACCCGCGACATACTTTCCTCCCCTCTTAGCGAGTATCAATAGCACATCGTTAGGCATCGACGAGCCAATACTCGAAAAGAACGCTCGTGTCAGGTAGGGACGACCCCACTTACGATATCCTGTATCCATATAGAACTCATAAAATGCATCCCAATGCGCCTCTGTCAGATCGTTTCCGGTCACCCACTCTACGGTGATCCCGTTTGCCAGCGCATCGCGGCGTTCACGATTGACGTTTTTTCGTTTCTTTCTCGATAGCGCACCAAGGAAGTCTTCAAAATTCGAGTAACGTTGGTTTTGCCAATGAAACTGGCTATGTGTTCGTTGAAGGAAACCCGCTTTCCCCATGTGCGCCCACTGCGATTCCGATGCAAACGTCACATGAATGGATGACACATTCAGTTCTTCGGCCACCTGCGTCATCCCCGCCATTAACGCGGTCTCTCGATCCGGCGCATCAGGATGTGAAGGCGTCAGTAACCGACGACCCGTCGCCGGCGTGAAGGGCACCGAGACCTGCAGCTTCGGGTAGTAGCGGCCACCGGCTCGTTCCAGCGCATCAGCCCAGCTGTGGTCAAAGACATACTCACCCTGGCTGTGATTCTTGAGGTACATCGGTACAACGCCAAGGATGGTGTCCTCATCTTCCTCGGTCGCTAGCGCAATGTGATAGGGCGCCCACCCAGTCTCCGACACCGCAGAAGCACTGTCTTCCAGCGCGTTCAGGAAAGCGTAGGAAACGAAGGGGTCAAACGGAATCCCGCAATGTGGGTCAGTGAGTATCGGGTTCGCACAAGCGTCCCATGCGGTTGATCCGATTTCGTTGATATGAGGATGGGCTTTCAGGGTATAAGCCATCAGTGGAACCTGCCGGGTGTCGAGTTATACGTCATACCGGTTCGTCGTTTATAGGATCTCCCCGGCGATCAGCTCGAGTGCATCGGCCTGACCAGAGCTGATCAACATGGACCCGACATGACCGTTTGCACCGGCCTTTTTCCACTCTTGGAGACGTTCTCGGATGCGTTCGGCGGGCCCAACCAGATGGACGGCATCCACCAGTTCATCCGGAACCGCAGCCATGGCCTCATCCTTGCGACCTGCGAGATACAGATCCTGTATCTTTACTGCCGCATCTTCGTATCCAAGCGCCTTGGCATAGTCGTTGTAGAAGTTCTTGTCACGGGCCCCCATCCCACCGATATAGAGCGCCATGTTGCCTTTAATCGGTATCCGGCATTGGTCCAGATCATCACCCATCACACAGGTGACAAACGGCGCCACATCGTACTGGATTAAAGTTTTGTCCGCCTTCTTCAGTCCCTTGTTGATCGACTCCTCAAATACATCGTAGCGAGATGGGTCCATCCAGATGGGAAAAACGCCGTCGGCAACCTCTGCGCTGGCGGCCAGACCCGTCGGAGTGATGGACGCCGTATAAATCGGAATCTCTGTATCTGGCGCCAGAATACTCTTCAGCGGTTTACCCAGACCGGTGCCGTCATCACCGCTGTACGGCAGCGAATAGTGGAATCCCTCGTGTTCAACCGGTGCCTCTCGTGCCATGATATTTCGAACGATGTCCACGTATTCCTTCAGCCGCGTAATGGGTCTTCCATAGGCAACGCCATGCCAGCCTTCGACAACCTGCGGACCCGATGCGCCCAGCCCCAAGATGAAGCGACCTTCAGACATCTGGTTCAGGGTCATCGCCGTCATCGCGGCGCAGGCAGGTGACCTCGCCGGCATCTGCATGATCGCGGTACCCACCTTAATCTTGTCCGTTTGAGCTAGAATCCAGGCAGCCGGTGATACAGCATCGGAGCCATAGGCTTCTGCCGTCCAGAAGCTCTCGTATCCCATACTTTCCGCGGCGCGGATTCTTGCGATATCAATGCTGATACGGCGACCTGAATAGCCGCCCACAATGCCTAGTTTCATGGATGATCTCTCCTCAGAACGCTTTAGGTCCGGTGTCAAATGTACCCATGCCTATACGCGAAAATTCTCACCGGCGAACGCTTCATTAGTGGCTTCGATCTGCTCCATGTCGACACAAGAGATGATATGCGTGGTGACGCCAGCAGCCGCCCGTGCACGGATTCCTGCGTAACACTCCTCAGGGCTGCCGATGACAGCGATCTCATCGATAAGTCGATCGGTCATGGCTGCTGCTGTTTTCGCTCGATCTTTCTCAGCCCAACCCTCAGCTATCATTTTGGCTGCTTCTTCCTCGCCACACCAGGCAAGAAAGTTATTGTAGACTGGCGTCGCATAATAGGGCGTGAACTGTTTCTTCAGTGCTTCTCGCGCCTTTCCCTTGTCCTCAGTCACGATCACCTGATGACGACAGACTATCTCCATATCTTCGATCTTTTTGCCTGCACGTTCGCACCCGATACGAATGTGTTCCATCAGTTTGGGTAGTGCGGACAACGTAAACAAATTGATGATCACGCCATCACTGAACTCGGCGGCTGCTTCCAACATCTTGGCTCGTAGCGCCGCCATATAGATCGGTACCGCACCGGGTTCAAGCGGTAACTGTCGATACCCATGACTGGAAACTGTTTTGCCATTGAAGTCGGTTTTTTCGCCATCCAGCATGGCACGCACCAGCTGGCTTGTTTCCTTGACGCGAGTCAGCGGTTTCTCGAACGTCTGGCCATGCCAGTTTTCCATCATGACCTGACTGGAAGAGCCCAGCCCTAAAATGAAACGGCCACCAGACAGTTGGTGAAGAACGTGACTAGTTGAAGCAAACACGGCAGGCGTGCGCGTGTACACCGGAATGATCGCCGTACCTATCCTGACACGCTCTGTGCGTACCGCCACTGCAGCCGACGTCGTCAGCGCATCAATACCCGAATTGTCCGCGAACCAGACGTCGTCATAACCACGTTCCTCTGCCCATACTGCAAGATCCATGGTTTCTTTGACACCCAGCTTGTGTGGCAAGGTCATGGCTACGCGTTGCGATACGGTCATCGTGGTTCCTCTGAGTGATGGGAATATTTGCGCCGAGTTCAATCAGACAATATCGTTGCTTGTGATGGATTCGAAATCCGACAGTCCTGGTCGGACCAGCTTCTGTTTGTGCCGGTTTCCTTTCCTTTCGTATTTTTCTACCGCAGTGTATTCAGGATCTTTCAGCACCTGGGCACCAAATGAACGACGAACCTGTATATCGTCAGGTGTGCCATAACTTGTCGTTCTTTGGAGAGGAATACGTCCGGCATCACGAATGATCTTTTCCATCAGCTCCGGCGATGTCTCCTGCCCATGGCTGGCTCCCGCCGCCCGGGTGATTGTCTCATTCATCAACGTCCCACCCAGATCATTGACCCCGGCATTCAGACACGCCCGAATTCCATCGTGCCCGAGCTTCGTCCAGGACGCCTGGATATTCTTAAACAATGGATTCAATACCAGTCGTGCGATCGCATGAATCAACACCGCTTCCCTGAAGGTGGGTCCTTGACGAGCATTGCCTTTCTGATACATAGGCGCTTCCATATGCACAAAAGGCAAAATCACGAATTCCGAGAATCCACTGGTACGCGCCTGCAGATCACGGATTCTGAGCAAATGTCTCGCAACGTGCTCATATTGTTCCATGTGACCAAACATGATGGTGGCTGTAGTCGTAAAGCCCGAGTCATGTGCTGCTTCCATCACCTCAAGCCACTGCGCCGTATTGATTTTGTCAGGACATAACGTGGCGCGTACCTCATCATCCAGGATCTCCGCGGCGGTTCCGGGCAGAGTACCCAATCCTGCTTCCTTCAATTGACCCAGAAACGCGTGCAGCGAAATTCCCATGGTATGAGCACCTTGCCAAACCTCCAGTGGTGAAAACGCATGAATATGCATCTCGGGAACCACCTGTTTGATGGAGTGGCAGATTTCGAGATACTTCTCACCGGTGTATTCCGGATGAATCCCACCCTGCAGACAGACTTCCGTTGCCCCGCGCTCGAACGCCTCCTTGGTTCGCCGCATAATTTCTTCGTGGGATAGATCGTATGGTCGCCCTCGCAGATTCTCGCTTAGCTTGCCTTTCGAGAACGCACAGAACTGGCACTTGAAATAGCAGATGTTGGTATAGTTAATATTGCGATTGACGACGTAGGTCACCTCATCGCCAGCAACTCGACGCCGTATTTGGTCCGCAGCCTGACAAACCAGTGTGAACTCGTCACCCCGCGCTCGAAACAATCGCACGATATCGTCTTCATCCAATCGTTCGCCATCGTTTGCGCGTACTAGGATGTCCCTTAGATCGGAGAGTCCTTGTGATCTCGGGATACCCGTCACTCGGACCAGGTCATCAGCGGGTGGATTTTCTACCGCACCAGCCGACCATTTTTCCGTTCGTGCAAATCCCTCTCCATCAATGGCCTGGCGTACAAAAGGCTGCAGATCGGGTTCGATCCAGCGATCGAGGTCTCTTGCATTCTTCGGGTAAATCGCCAAACGCTCGATGAGTACTTTGCCAGCTGCGGCCGTCTCGTTAGCCAGTTCCTGAAGATGTGGCCAGGGGGCTTCTGGATTAACGAAGTCAGGTGTCACCGGTGACACCCCTCCCCAATCATTGATCCCTGCATCCACAATCTGCGGCAAAACGCCAGGACTAAGATTCGGTGGCGCTTGAATGTTCATGGTCGACCCAAAAATCAGGCGTGCCATGCCGATCGTCCACAACAATTCGTTCAGGTCTGGCTCAGGTGCATTGACCATCAATGTCCCTTCCTTCGCACGGAAATTCTGTACGATGATCTCCTGGATATGGCCATACGGCTCATTGACCGCACGAAGTGCCAAGAGAGACTCGATTCGCTCCTGCCGGGTTTCGCCGATGCCTATCAACAACCCCGACGTAAACGGAACCCTGGCTTCACCAGCGAGGGCAATCGTCTCAAGTCTCCGCGCAGGCACCTTATCCGGTGAACCGTGGTGTGGCATACCCTTCTCACCGATTCGATCGGATGCAGACTCGAGCATGATGCCCATAGAGATAGATACTTTTCGCAGCTCTGATAACTCGTTAGCATTCATTAAACCCGGATTTAAATGAGGAAAAAGTCCTGTCTCATTGAACACCATTTCCGCCATATCGCGAAGATATGACAGCGTTGAATCCTGTCCGAGTTCTTTTAAGCCGTCCCGTGCAGCTTTGTACCGCAGTTCTGGCTTATCACCGAGTGTAAATAACGCTTCCTTGCAACCTGCTTTAGCTCCGTCCGCAGCAATCTTCAGGACTTCGTCTGGTGTCAGGTAGGGTGCTTTCACCTTCCTCGGAACTTGCGCAAACGTGCAGTAGTGGCAAACATCACGACAAAGGTGTGTCAGGGGAATAAAGACCTTGCGGGAGTAAGAGATCGCTCCCGCATGCCCAAGATCACGGAGAGATGCCGCCGCTCTCAGAATGTCAATCATCGCCGCTTGATCCGCGATCGCCAATATTTCCTCATCGGTCGCGACGTAGCCATCCATTAGATGGGCTAGTAGCTCGTTCACGTCATGACTCATCTTCACGTTCGGTGCGGTTTAGGTGTAAAAGCATGCGCTAACATCAACTATTGGTCCACAACCTGGTTCAGGGGTTCAGGACTTGCGTTAACGTCAGTGGTCTCTAGGAATCGATAAGAATGGGTATCCACTCCGTCATTCTGCAGAACCTCCATAAGCGCACACAGATCCTTTGGTTCATCCACGTCAAGTCCGATCGTCGGCAGAGAGATCGTCTGGGTGCCGACGCCCACTGTTTCTGCCAGTCTCAAGTGTCGCCGGTAGCTATCCTCACCAAAGCCGAATGACATTGCGTTCGGTGGAGACACCAACAGACAGTTGGTCCCGCCCAGGTCGTGTGCGGGGACAATGATCATCTGTGGATCGTTGGCGACGGACGCGAGGCCATCAGCAACGATTTCCAGGTCTTCGGCAGACACAAGTGGCACGTCGCCTGGCAGGAATAGCATTGCACGCACACCCTCGGACGCAAGTGCATCAGCCGTTACCGTGACCGCGGGGATCAACCCAGCGACCTCAGGCTCTGGTCTTACTTCAGCGCCATAATAATGCGCCAACGCCGAGACTTCATCATCACTGGTTACCACAATCGCTCGATCAATCGATGGACACACGGTTACAGCTTCCAACACGTCCTCGACCATCGCCTTAAACAACCCGCGTCGTTGCTCGTCATCGAGTACGCTACGGAGTCGCTGCTTGGCATTGGCCAGTTGCTTGATCGGCAAAACGGCAACAACAGACATCTAGTGACCTGGTTAAGGACGCAGCGTTGCGGCGAAAGACAACACGTCCTCCGCCAACTGAATCCGGTCGGCCAACGTTACCATGACGGTGTTGGTCACGATAGTCGGAATCCCTATCTGCTCAATAGATGTTTGGAGTTCGGCGTCCAGTGTATCAATCACAAAACCGTCAATCAGGTCGCCGTAGTAACTAGCAACACTCGCAGCAGACTGTTCAATCCCCAGTTCGGACATCATTTTAGCGGCAGGCCCCTTCAACGCCTCGCCACCGACGATCGGAGACACTGCAATCACCGGCCGGTGGCTATCCCTCAAAGTCTCCCTGACACCGGTTAATCTCAGCATGGGCTCAACGCTAACAAACGGGTTCGAAGGACAGATCACAATAGGACCGTCGCCATTGTCGGCGCTATCGACAAGAGCAGTCTGAAAACCAGGGGATGGTCGCGCTGTTTCCATGCCTTCGAACTCGAATCCGGTCACCTGAGGTTCGCATCGTTCCCGGACAAAGTAGTGTTGAAACGAAAGGCGTCCTTCATCAGTATCCACCTGTGTAGATACCGCCTGATCTGACATCGGGACGAGGCGATGAGCAATGTGCAACCGCTGACATAGATAGGTCGTAACGTCAGAGAGTGTTTCTCCTGATTGAAGTTTCTCACTGCGTACAAGATGGGTGGCTAGGTCCCTATCGCCTAATCTGAACCAGGATTCCGCACCAAGATTGGTTAGTGCATCAAGGCAATGCCATGTCTCATCCTGTTGCCCCCAACCAACTGCCCGATTGTTGATCTCCGCGAGCGTATACATCACTGTATCGAGGTCAGGACAGATACGGAGACCCAGGTGAGTAAAATCATCAGCTGTGTTGGCAACAATGGTCAATTCGGCGGCATCAAGACAGAGGGATAAACCCAAAGCCAACTTTGCGCCACCGACGCCACCAGACAGTGCAACGACGTTCATCGGAACAGATCGACATCCTTGTCACGAATCAACGGCCCTATCCCTCGTAACGTCTGGTCGACCGGTTCCCGGGGTTGATACCCTCGAACCAGCACAACGGGCGTCTTTTCGCTGGTCTGCCCCATGACAAGTGAAGCGCCGGCTGCCATTTCATCCGCTGCGGCGACTGCAGTGACCACCAGTTCACGCCCATAGATATCGGTTCCACCGATATGGCTCTCTAGCGCGGTAAAACCCGCCACACCAATAGCCAAACCCAGCGTGCCATTGCGCCATGCGCGGCCCAAGCTGTCATTGATGACAACACCAACGCGGAGACCCGTCCGTTTTTTGATTTCTTCGCGGAGGGCACGCGCGCTTGTGTCTGAATCCACCGGCAAAAGCAGACAAAGATTGTCTTCGTCGTCCTCCTCATGCGAGATGTTCGATTGATCGATGCCTGCGTTGGCGTGCACGAATCCAAGCCGATGTTCAACAATCAGGACACCTTCTCGCTTACGCACTACCTCATTGGATTCGTCTAGAATCGCCTGCACCTTACGAGGGTCCTTATCCACCTCTTTCGCCAATCGACAGGCTTCTTCACTGGGGGTGACAGTCCGCAGGTCCAGATAGCGATTTTCGGCCTTAGATACGATCTTCTGGGCAAGGACGATGACATCGTCATCCGTCAGCGCTTCACCCATCTCTGTCAGAGCGTCCAGGATGAGGACAGCAAGGTCGTCCCCCGGTTGGACCATGGGTATCCCCTCTATACCGACAAAACTCAATCTCATTCGGAGTCCGTCGCCTCACCTGTAATCAAAATACCCGCACCTTCGATCTTGTGATGACGGTTAATAGTGATCAATACCGAAGTCAACGCTTCCGCTGCGGCTGCGTTGGCCAAAGGGCCGGCGTGCCAGCCACGTAATCCGACAGCCTCTACCAGAGAGATCACGGTATCCCTTGCAGCGCGTTTGTTGCCTGTGACCAAGACATCACAGGCAATCTGATGATCTTCGCGCAGATGCATGGCGCCAACATTTTGAAATGCTGAAACCACCTGTGTGTCATCGCCAAGAACCGCCTGCGCTCTCTGTGCCGCACAGCCACCCTCTGGGAGCTGGACGGTACCCACCTTTGGCGGAACCAGGGGTACGGTCGTATCAACCAGTATTTTGCCCACGAGGGCTTCCCTCACCGTTTCGAGGGTACTGGTCTGGTGTTCAAACGGTACCGTCATGACCACGACATCTGCTTTTGACGCTGCGTCTGCGTTTTCATGTCCGGTTACATTAAGATCAGGAAATTCGTCAACCAACGCCTTCGCGGCCGCTTCTCCCTTTTCAAGGGTTCTCGAGCCAATCAGCACCTGGTACCCCGCTCGCGACCACTGTCGCGCCAAGCCCCAACCCAGGTCGCCGGTTCCTCCCAGAATGGCGATGGACTTCACTTCTTCTGACATGTCGGCTCCTTCATTGATCTGAGCAGTGAGTAAGGCGCGATTATGCCAGTCCGGACGGAAGCCGGCTACGGTCGAACTCGTTGTGAATCAGGGTGATGCACTGGGACGTCTGCAGCATGATGGGACCTACGGATAAAGGTTGGTAACCTCGACGTATCAGTGACTTCGCTACCTTTCTCGGCATAGGTACATGGTCACTCATCACGAACACACCACCCGCCGTGGTATCCACATCCCTGATATCCATACCATCGGGTTGTAGCAGGTACCGTGGAACCCCAGGTGACTGATCAGTCGTTCCTGAATGGCTTATCGTCCGGAGTATGGGTTCAAAGCCAAGTCCAACAACCCCGATACCCGAGTCAGTCAGGACGGTTGCACCCTGGACCAACTCTACTGACTCACGCAACGCGTCAGCCAAAATACTCACAATGCCAGATTCAGTCAGTCCTCCCAGATTGCCTAAAACATCGCCGTCGAGCAGGAGCGTCCTCGGGAAACCGGCCCCTGACTCCATCACAACGTAAAGACGTATACCTGTACGATGGCTCTTGGAAGCGAATAAGGCACTCTTGACACAATCCGCAAGATATTCGGCGTGATGTTCCCGCCCAAGGCCTCGTTGGAATCGGTTTGAATCCACGGGCGTTGACCTTGCCAAGAGGACCAGATCTAGCGGCGTCACGACGCGGGGCTTCTTTGGAGGACGATCTGACCGTGGATGGCTCGATACCTAACCAAAGGAGGCCAGTCTGCATCCATAAACGGACACAGGTCCTGTGGATAACTCTTTTGATAAGTCTTTGGAGAAAGCGCTTCGGACCGCAGCACACCTGTCACCTCTGTCTTGGTCAAAATTTAACCAACATGTAATTTTTCCTATTTATCAATGGGATAGATTTAACGATAGATACCACTTGAAGATTCTTCCGACATCTGGCTAATACTTTTATTTAATGTGCATAACTTTCGTGACCTGACCCAGGTCCTGGAGGCGAATATTCGCTGTTAGCACCGTAAAAGCCGATGGAAACAACCCTGTATGGGGGATGAGTCTACATCTGACCCTTCCTATAACCACCCAAACTCCCTTCGTACGGGCCTGCGAAACGATCGGACTCTGACAATTCAAAAGGTGGCGGGAGGGTCATGAACGTGACTTGCCTCGTCGGGACCATGTTTTGAAATCCGCAGATCATCTAGCCTATGAGCACGGTGCCAGTTCATGAATTCTGACATTGTCGCGAGTGTTGTTTGATGCATCATCCCAGTATTTCTCGTATGATCGATAACGCGTCTAACACCTGTTTGAGGGCGAAACATGGGTGGCTTTTCTAACGTCGTTGGTGACCTCAAGGTTCTCTATTCTGCCCTGACTAGAAAGTCAGTCGATCCTGCAGCATCAGGATCCATTGCTCAACTAGTGCAACAACAGGCATCCGAGTATCCCAATGGCGTCGCTTTACTATGCGAAGGTCAGACCTTGACCTGGACCGAGCTAAATAAAGAAGCCAACAGAGTTGCAGCACAACTGAAGGCACAGGGCGTTGAATCTGGCGACTGCATCAGTTTGTTCATGCAGAACCGTATCGGCTTCGTCACAACCATGCTCGCAATCGGAAAACTGGGTGCTATCGCAGGCATGATCAACACTAATCTCACCAAGCAGCCCTTGGTTCATTGCATCAACCTGATAAGCAGTAGTAAGTGCATTTTTGGGGAAGAACTAACGAATGCTCTGGAGGAAGTCAGGGACGAGCTGACATTGGATGATGGCGCAGATTACCTTTTTGTCGCAGATCAAGGTGAAACACCGCCACCAAACTGGGCCATTGCACTCGATCCGTCGGATGCATCGCACGGGGAATCTGATCCTATCGAATCCGCAAACGTTAAACTGGGAGACACGGCGTTTTATATCTTTACATCAGGCACAACCGGTCTCCCAAAAGCAGCAATTGTTTCCTCCAAACGCATCCTGCCCAACGCACGAATCGGTGCCGAGTCTCTACTGCGTATCAAACGCAGTGATCGCATGTACAACTGTCTGCCCCTGTATCACGGGACTGGTTTGATTCTGGGACTTGCTACGGCATTCACAGTGGGTGCCTCTTCCGTAATCAAACGTCGCCTTTCGATTACCAGTTTTTGGGATGACATCCGCCGCAACAATTGCACCTCTTTCGTTTACATCGGAGAGTTCATTCGTTATTTGATGAGCGCTCCTGCCAGTCACACGGATACGGATAATCCGGTTCGCACCATTGTTGGAAACGGGCTGCGACCCGATATCTGGCACCATTTCAAAGACCGCTTCAACATTGAGCGTATCGGGGAATTCTACGCCGCGAGTGAAGGCAATGGGGGCTTCGCTAATGTCTTCAACAAAGACTGTACTGTCGGCGTAAACGTCGCACCTGTAAAGTTAATCGCATACGACATTGCCAACGATGAAATCATCAGAGGTTCTGATGGTTTCTGTCACGAAGTCGCCCTAGGAGAACCCGGCCTATTACTCATACAGGTCACGGCGAGATCACAGTACGAAGGTTATACCAACCAGGAGGCCAGTGAACAGAAGCTGCTGAGGGATGTCTTTAAAGAAGGCGATCTCTACTTCAACTCCGGCGACCTCATGAAAACTATCGACGTCGGCTTCGCTTGGTTCAGACCACACTACCAGTTTGTTGACAGGATCGGCGACACATTTCGTTGGAAAAGCGAGAACGTGTCCACAACCGAAGTTAGCGATATCGTCAGCCAACACAAAGATGTGGATTTCTGTGTCGTTTACGGCGTTGAGATCCCCGGTACCGATGGAAGAGCCGGGATGGCGGCCATCGTTCTAGCTGAGGGCCGGACGCTCGCCAACATGGATCTAGCAGGATTGTCCACCCATATCCGGATGAATCTCCCAGTCTATGCACAACCGATCTTCATTCGCATCCTGGAAGAACTTCCGACCACAACGACACACAAACTTCAAAAGAACCGGTTACAGGAAGATGCATTCCATCTCGCTGATGTTCTGGACGATTTACTGGTGCTCAAACCATCGTCCGAAAAATACACACCCCTGGATGCGGATTTCTATGATCAGGTCGTGGCCCGTGGTGTTCGTTTCTAACAACAATGACCTCATCCGAACCTCTTACGGCACCCACCTCGCACTCCTACTACTCTGAGCGATTGCGACTTCACTATCTGGACTGGGGCAATGCTGAAGCACCTCCCATCCTCCTGATTCATGGCGTGCAGGATCATTGTCACTCCTGGGACTGGGTCTGCGATGAACTACACCAGGACTATCACCTGATCGTCCCAGACCTTAGAGGTCACGGTGACTCCGAGTGGAATCACGGCGCGCCCTACAGCACACTCGACTACATCTACGATATCCATCAATTGATTTCGCAGCGTCATCTCGCTCCCGTTCAGATCGTCGCGCATTCTATGGGTGGTAATATCGCCTGTCTGTTTGCCGGTCTCTACCCAGAACTCGTCAGTTCACTGACATCCGTAGAGGGAATCGGCGCCATCCCACAGTGGTATCCCGATGGGATCTCACCGGTCAAACGAGTTCGCCAATGGGTCCGTGATGTCCATCAGCTAGCAAGCCGAACGCCAAGGCGCTACGACTCACTAGATGAAGCCTGCGAGCGTATGCAGCAGTCGAACCCTCACCTGAGTAAAGAACGCGCCCGGCACCTGACAATACACGGGAGCAACCAGAACGAGGACGGCACCTATTCTTGGAAATTTGACAATTACACACACTCGCGGCCACCTTTTTCGATCAACTATCAGGATCTGACTGCGATCTGGGAAAACATCAGCTGTCCAACTCTGCTGATCAATGCCCGCCAGGGTTATAGCCATCGAACCGGACAATCCGGTTCGCTTAAACACTTCAAAAGCGCCACATTAATCGATGTTGACGAGGCGGGTCACTGGCTACACCACGATCAGCTTGACGCGTTTCTTTTCCATCTAAAGCCTCATCTCGAGAAACACACCCAGCGCTCCCCAGGGTGATTGTAGATCTCGACTTTTCTCCATGAGGTATTCAGGGGTATTCTCAGCATCTGCGACTAAATCCAAGTGTTTAGACGAGGGGAAAAGATCATGGTTAAGGCTATCGTCGGGATCGTTGCAACAGCGATTGTGCTGAACATCTTTGGCTTTATTTTCTGGGGCGCGGCCACCGTTCCCTATCAGTCTTTGCAAACAGTTTCAGATAGTGGCGCTGCACAGTCTGCACTGGCCACGCACTTTCCTGAAGTCGGTACTTACCTGATACCAGGCTCACCAGCAGAGACTAAGAACGCGGAGGTTGTTGCAAAGCAGTACCAATCAGGACCCGTCGCAATGATTCACATCACCAGTCAAGGACGCCCGCTAATGGACCCCTCGATTATCGTTTCGTACTTCATCCTAAACGTGTTAATTGTCGCCGCACTGGCGACCTTATTCAGGGTCGCGGGCGCGACTGAGTTCAGAGACTTCGCGCGGCTATCGCTCGTTGCCGCCGTTCTTGCGGTGATTCTTGTAGATGGTGGCGACATGATCTGGTGGCAGGAACCGGTCAGTTGGGCCCTGTGGCCCGCCACTTACAATCTACTCGCCATAATTCTCGCCGGCCACACACTTGGGCTGTTCATGAAAAAGAACAGTGTATCGACCTCAGGCGACTGAGACAGAACTAGAAAATCGCCAACAGTTCCTCGAAGGCGATAATCTGGTTGCCATTTGCAGATGATGGTACAAGGATAGGCGTCTTGATACCGGCATCAAACCAGGCCTCAACACCATCGCGGACCTGTGTTGGAGTTCCAAACAATGTCGTATCTGCCAGCCACCCATCTGTCAGGAACTCGGGAACCTTCTCGGGATTTCCGTCGGCAATAGCCTGCTCGATAGCGTTCATCTCTTCAGTGTACCCAGCTTCCTTCCAGTAGTTTCGATAGTTGGGCAGCATCGCGTAGGACGTTAATGTACGACGATTTACAGCCTTGGCCGCTTGGATGTCTTCGCTGATGCACGTCGGAATCATGTTACCTATGAAAAAGTCGCCTTTGCGGGTTTCATCCGAGAGTACGGACAAAGACTCCGACACGTGGGAAAGAGCCCCGTTGGCAAACACCATGCCACTAGCTATTTCCTCAGATAGTAGAATCATCTTCTTGCGCAAGGTGGCGAGCAAAATAGGTGCTTTGTCACCGGTTCTTGGTGCAGCCTTATAGTCACCGACGAAGCTCCGAATGTCGCTCAGTGGCTTGCCGCCGGAAATACCTCGTGCTGCGAGTGCTGGTGCATGACTTACACCAATCCCAAAGCGAAAGCGACCGCCCGAAATCTCGTGGATAAAAGATGCTGTCGCTGCATAGTCTGCCGTCTGACGAAAGTAGATAGGCGCAATACTGGTTCCGAAGGTGATCTCATGAGTCGCCATTGCCAATGCTTGACAAAACGCCATGGAGTCTCCTGCGACACTAGGCGTATAGATACCAGTGAATCCACGACGTTCGATGTCCTGTGCAAGGTCGATGGTCCACTGTCTACGCCCTGGTACTGCGGCAACTGATAATGCGGGCATCCTGTCCATGACTTTGCCTCCTTCCAGAACTGAGTGGTGTCGCTATACTCCAACGTGACTAGCACTATAATCAAGTACGCAACCCTGGAGGAAGCCATGGGACGAATTAAAAACGCAACCTTTCTGCAACGCCAAAAGATTGCAGTAATCGGATTCGCAGTCATCGTAGCTGCTGGTTTCGTTTGGCTAATGTCGCTTGTTGTCACCGAACGGGTCTCGGGCGAGTTCATCGAAGGCGAAGACTACCTCGTACTAGAAGAACCAAGACGGGTGCGAGGTGACGCCATCGAGATCATGGAATTTTTTTCCTATGGTTGTATTCATTGCTACAGCCTGGACCCCAGGCTGGACGACCTGATCGAGGCCCATGGAAACACGATCCGGTTTGTTCGGACGCCAGTGGTTTCGAATGAATACTGGCGACGATTAGGGGCTGTATACTTTGCGTTACGTGAAACGAACCAACAGGTCAATCTTCACACACCATTCTTCGATGCCATTCACGTGACTCAATTACAATTCCCTGACGATGACAGTGTTGGTGACTGGGTCGATGACCAAGGTGCAGACGGCGCCGCTTTTGTTGAGGCGATGAAGAGCAGCAGTGTTCAGCGACGATTGGCAGGGGCTGACCAATTGGCGCGGTCCGCACGCGTGGCGGGCGTGCCTGCTCTCTTAGTGAACGGGAAATACTTGGTGCGCCCGACGAGGGACGTTAGCGTACAACGAATGCTGCAGGTCACCAATCACCTCATTGAGAGAGAGACCAACGCATCTGAACCCGCAAACGACTAGTACCATCAGTTCGTCTCGCCGACGTGGGTGGATCAGTTGCCGGTGAACTTTGGCGGGCGTTTCTCAAGAAACGAAGCCCTCTGCTCCTTGTTATCTTCCGGAGACTTCGCTGCAAACGAGAGACCGAACATTTCGTTCTTGAGTGCACGATGGAAGTCCAAATCCATGTTTCCCTGGAACACGCGTTTGCCAGAACGCAAAGCCATCGGAGGCAACGCTGCCATTTGTGCAGCAACTTCCTGGGCACACGATAGTTCTTCACCAGGTTCGACAATTCTGTCGAGCAAACCCAGCCGATAAGCCTCCTCACCATCGACAGCGCGGGAGGTAAAAAACAGATCAACCGCACGACTGTAACCAATAATCCTAGGAAGGAAGTAAGACATCCCGGTATCCGGCGAAAGTGCTCGTTCCGCGAAGACTGTTTTAAATCGTGAGCGAGAACTACCAATTCGCATGTCGCATGCCAGCGAAACACTCATCCCAGCACCCGCTGCCACCCCGTTGATAGCAGCAATGGTCGGCTTGTTGAGTTCGTAAATGGTACTGGACAATTTACCCACCCAGCCGAGGTCGTTCAGGCGTTCGTTTTGGGAGGGAGCACCGGCCCCACGCGCTCCACCACTCGTCAGATCTGCTCCACTACAGAATCCCCTCCCTTCTCCAGCAAGCAGCACCACGCGGATGTTGTCGTCCGCTATCGCCTGATCACAGGCACTGTAGATATCCTGGCGCAGACCTTGATTCAACGCATTCAGCTTCTCCGGTCGGTTCAGCGTGATCGTTGCAACATGATCAGTCACGTCCCATGTCAGGAATTCGTATTCCATCCGTGCTCCCTTTTTGTTAACGGCCGACCAGGCTTCGCGCAATAACTTCTTTCATGATCTCTGACGTACCACCATAGATCCGTTGAACACGAGCATCGACGTAGGCACGCGAGATTTTGTACTCACTCATATAGCCGTACCCACCAAACAATTGCAGGCAACGATCCGCCACACGTCCCTGCATTTCACTGGACGCCAACTTACACATCGCCGCCTCCTCAGTCGACAGATCACCGTTCATGTATCGATTAACAGATTTCTCAACGAGTGCACGATTCAGCTCGATCTCAGTTTTCATGTCAGCAAAAGCGAATCGACTGTTCTGGTATTTGGCCACCGGTTCACCAAAGGTGCGACGCTCCATCGTGTATTCGATGGTCCAGTCCAACATCCCATCAGAAGCGGCTACGCAGCCCACCGCCATAATCAAACGCTCTCGCGGGAGTTCTTCCATTAGCGCGGCAAACCCTTTCCCCAGACCTCCCAGGACGGCGTCTGACGGGACACGCATATCATTGAAGAAGAGCTCTGAGGTATCACCGGAATGAAGTCCCATTTTATCGAGATTACGACCCCGCTCAAATCCGGGCAGACTCGTATCCACGGTAAACAGGGTTACACCTTTTGCCCGCTGTTTCGGATCAGTCTTAGTGGCCAGGATCAACAGATCGCAGTGCTGACCGTTCGTGATAAACGTCTTCTGACCGTTGATCACATAGTCATCCCCATCGCGGACCGCGTTGGTTTTGATGTTTTGTAGATCGCTACCTGTCCCAGGCTCAGTCATGCCAATGGCGCCGACGGCATCACCTGCCGCGAGTCGAGCGATCCAATAATGCTTCTGTTCCTCCGTGCCCATGTGCAGGATGTAAGGGGCAACAATATCCGAGTGAACACAGATCGCCGAAGACAGCGCGCCATACCCTGCTTTCGAAACCTCCTCAACAACCACGCAGGAGAGGTCAAATGGTGCTCCCATACCACCGTAGTTTGCGGGCATATCAACGCATAGGAACCCGTTTTCGCCCATGGTACGCCAAAGATCACGGGGCCAGATTCCTGCCCGTTCCCAATCATCATAGTGGGGCTCGACCTCTTTCTCGAGGAAGCTCCTGACACTGTCGCGAAACAGCGCGACATCAGCGTCGTTCAGCTTCATCATAGAATCTGGGGCTGTCATTTGAGTTGATTCGCTCACCGGTAGCCGTCTCATTGCGCGTCTGAGCCGCCATTCTAAGGAGTTCATGTGGTTAGGTCGACAGGATTAAGTGAACATACTGTATTCGATGAAGGTGGCACCGACGCCAAGATCAGACATCGCTATAACAGACAGATCATCCTAATCGATCATCAGTAGAGGGTACGTTGTTTTCGGCATCACAGTTTTCACTTATATTTAATAATCTCTAACAAGGACTATAGATATGGACTTGGGCGTCTTTGAGATGGTGGTACTCGTCACGCTGATTGGCTGTGCGACCGGTGTCATCTCTAAATATTTAGCAACAGAGCGGAAAACCACAAGAAGCATGAAATCTGAGGAGTTCGATGATGCCCTTGACCGTATCGAGAAACTTAAAGACCGAATTCAGGTACTTGAGAACGTCGTTACAGATGAACACCGCAAGTTGGCTCGAGAATTTAACGGCCCGAAACAACAGTGACTCCTCGCCTAGGCATCGACCTCGGAGGAACGAAGATTGAAGGTATCCTCCTCGAAGCGAACGAGATCGTGGACGTCTTCCGCAACCCAACGCCCAAGGACGACTACCCCGCAACAATCAACGCGATTATTGACGTTATTTCAGAACTGGAAAGGCGTAATACTATCGATCAATCTCTGCCGGTCGGTATTGGTACCCCCGGTGCGATCTCCCACCGAACCGGGCTCATGAAAAACTGTAACTCAACCTGCTTGAATGGGCAGAACCTGTTGGCTGATCTTGTCCAGCAAAGTGGTCGTTCCGTCCGCATCGCAAACGATGCCGACTGTTTTGCCCTGTCTGAGGCGAGCGATGGCGCGGGCAAGAATGGACGCTCAGTCTTTGGCGTCATACTAGGAACGGGAGTAGGTGGCGGTCTCTGCTACGAGGGTGAGCTGCTTGAAGGTGCCAACGCGATCTGTGGTGAATGGGGACACAACCCCATCGCATTGAACGCACTCACCTCAATGTCCAATGAGATACTCCTTCCAGGTAGAGCCTGTTATTGCGGTAGGAATGATTGTGTCGAAGCGTGGCTTTCAGGACCTGCATTTGAAGCCCTGTATCTCGAACGTTCAAAGCAGCATCGTTCCGCCTCAGACATCACATCACGCCTGCAGACCGATCAGTTAGCTGCAGACCTTATGGAACAGTACTGTCATCTGCTGGCCCTCGCGCTATCCAATGTGATCAATATCTTCGATCCTGACATCATTGTGCTGGGCGGTGGCATGTCGAACATCCCACAACTGTATGATCGTGTGCCAGAGATCCTACCAGCCTATGTTTTTTCTGATCAGATCAACACCGCCATCCGGCAGGCACACCATGGAGACTCTAGCGGTGTGAGAGGTGCAGCCTGGTTATGGCCGGAAGCGAACTGAAAAAGTAACCGAGCTAAAGTCGTAATCCCATTCGAAGCAGCGCAACTGGCAAATCTGAAACATGCGTGATGATTTGATCCGCCTGCAGTTCAACCGCTTCCCTACGCGTTCCCTGGACAAAGACAGTCATACATCCAAGTTCTCGCGACCCCGTAATGTCGTTTATGGGGTGATCACCGATCATCACAATTGACTCAGGACCGACACCAAGCGCATCAAAACAATGGTTGAAAATCGCGGGGGCTGGCTTTTTGATGCCTACTGCTTCTGAGATGACCACCAACTCAAAAAATTGTCCAAGTCCGGTTGCTTTAAGTTTGCGTTGTTGGCATGCCACGTTGCCATTGGTGATCAACGCCAAACGAAACTGTTGTGACAGCGACTCCAGCATTGCTGTGACTCCAGGGAACAAAATTGCCGGGTCGCCATAATAAGCATCGAAATGAGTTACCAGTTCCGTGACCAAGTCGGCACGTACGTCCGACAGATCCTCAGTGGCGCCGAAAGGCATCAGCGAGATGAGCGCTTTTTCATAGGTCCGCGCTTTGGCCTCATAACCACCTTCCTGGTAAGTGAGTACCGCCGTGACAAAGGCTTCACGATCCATACAGATAGTCGAAAGCGAGGGAACCTCTTCCCACTGTTTTCGGAGAAACGCTGCCATGGTCGCCTCTCTGTCGACCAACGTGCCGTCAAGATCGAATATGAGAACATTGGCATGGACATCCACGGGGCGAACACCCAGGAACGAAACAATCCACTCAGCAACCCGGCGTTGATGGGTCGGCCTATTCAGCGACCCCAAACCACGATCTGCCAATTCATTCCCAATCACAGGCCGCCTTATTTGCAGCAGATCAGAGACATAACGGCTATTCATTTCCGGATGACCCTGTAAACACAGAATATGGTCTCCTACTGTATACATTGCACAGGGACATTCATCACCAGTCGCGAGTAGTGTCGCCCCTGGTGGCATTTCCAGGACCTGATCCTGGTGACTGAAGAGTAGGTTAAAAGGCGCCAGTGTTGAACTTGTCTCATCCTGCAGTGCCACTAGCCCCTGTTGGGCGGGTGCTTCCACAAACTGGTTCTCATGCACACCAACCCGCCAACCTGACGTTGCAGGACCGACATGACCCCCGAGTGCATCCGCAATCAACTGGTGCCCAAAACAGATGCCAATCAACTTGCACCGGGCCTGGTGAGCGCGCACAACCCAAAATTTCAGACGTTCAATCCAGGTCTCCTGGTCGTAGGTGCTGAATCGACTGCCGGTGATCAGATATCCATCACACTCCTGCATCGAACCCGGTAGTTCACCTTCCAACACGTTATAGATTCTGAAGTCCAGGCGCTGGCCGGCAAAGAGCCCCATAAACATGACATCGTAATCACCATGTTGTTCTCGCAATGGATCCCGCACATGATCAACCTGCAGGATTCCGAGTTTCACGATCGACTGGCAGGGGCCAATGTATCTTCGGATGTTGCCTCGATATCCCGCACTTGAGTCTCCCCAGGAACCCGAATGGCGCGCACCATGTCCTGAATGTCCTGAGGTGGTGGTGGCGTAACGCGCGAGACCGCAAACGCAACAACGAAGTTCAGCATCATTCCCAGCGTACCTATGCCTTCAGGCGAGATTCCAAACCACCAGTATTCAGGCGTATTTGCTGCGGTATTCAAGAACTTGAAATAAACAATGTAGCTGAATGTGAACGTCAGCCCTGTCAGCATACCGGCGATCGCCGCCTCCTTGTTCATCCTGGTCGAGAAGATACCGAGCAACAAGACGGGGAAGAAGCTCGCGGCGGCAAGACCAAAAGCAAAAGCCACCACCTGAGCAACATAGTCTGGTGGATAGATACCAGCGAGCCCAGCGACACAGATCGCAAAAGCCGCAGATATCCTGGCGTACAGCAATTCCTGGCGATCACTGATGCCTGGCATGAATGTTTTCTTCAAGAGATCGTGTGACACGGCCGTAGAAATGACCAGCAACAACCCCGCGGCCGTCGACAACGCTGCTGCGAGGCCACCCGCAGCGACCAGCGCGATCACCCAGTTCGGCAATTTTGCGATCTCTGGATGCGCCAACACAATGATGTCCCTGTCGATATAGACCTCATTATCGGATTCGGTCGGTCTGTTGGTCACGAGCCGCTGACCAAATTCCCCCCGCTCTTCGCTAAAGGCCGGCTTCGTTGGAGAAAGCGCTGCGCCTCCCCGATACTGCACTTTGCCATCCTCATTCTTGTCGTGCCATGCGATCAAACCAATGTCTTCCCACTTGAGGAACCACTCGGGCGCATCCTGATACGTCAGACCATTGACCTCGTCGATGATATTGATGCGTGCGAACGCAGCAACTGCCGGTGCCGTTAGATACAACAATGCAATGAACACGAGCGCATAGCCCGCTGAAATCCTTGCATCGCGAACTCTCGGGACCGTGAAAAAACGAACAATGACATGCGGAAGACCTGCTGTTCCTGCCATCAGTGCGGCGGTGATAAACAGCATGTCGATCGTCGACTTGCTGCCATCGGTGAACGCCGTCATTCCCAGTTCAGTGGTTAAACCATCCAACTTATCAAGAAGATACCCAGATCCGTCTGCCACGGTACTACCAAGACCAAGCATAGGCAGCGGATTGCTGGTCAGTAGGATCGATATGTAGATCGCAGGCACTAGGTACGCAAAGATCAGAACGCAATATTGGGCGACCTGTGTATAGGTGATGCCTTTCATACCGCCGAGAACTGCATAGAAAAATACAATCGCCATACCGATCACGACGCCAAGGTCAATGTCCACCTCTAGAAAGCGCGAGAACACGACACCAACCCCACGCATCTGACCGGCAACATAGGTGAATGAAATAAAGATTACACACACCACGGCTACAAGACGTGCGGCACTGGAGTAGTATCGATCCCCAACGAAATCGGGAACGGTAAACTTCGAGAACTTTCGCAGGTAAGGTGCGAGCAGCAAGGCCAGCAGGACGTAGCCACCCGTCCAACCCATGAGGTAACGGGCCCCGTCTGCACCCTCAAAAGCAATGATGCCCGCCATCGACAAAAAGGATGCCGCGGACATCCAGTCAGCTGCTGTCGCAGCGCCGTTCGCGACTGGATTAACATGACCGCCAGCGACGTAAAACTCACTGGTCGATGCTGAGCGGCTCCAGATCGCGATCCCGATATAGAGCGCGAAGGTCGCGCCCACAAAAATATAGGTTAGCAACTGAGCACTCACGATGCGTCTCTATCATCTAAGCCAACAATCACGTCTTCCTTCTCTTCAGAGCCATGCACAGCATCAATCCGGCCCATCCGCCAGGCGTAAACGAAGATCAGGACAACGAATGTCAGAATCGAGCCCTGCTGTGAGAACCAGAAACCGAGCTTGTATCCTCCTAGGCGAAACTGGTCCAGCCAGTCTGCAAGGAGGATGCCGAACCCAAATGACACACCGGCCCAGATGACTAAAAGACCCAGCATCAATCGAACGTTCGCCCGCCAGTGGGCTTCAATATTTGTTTTCACGATTCCTCTTCCCGAACATACTCAGTGGCAGTGCCAACTGCATTAAAAATACCGCTGACAAGACTACAGACTTAGTTTGCGCTGCACAAAAGCCCCTCGCCATTGACCGAGGATCCACGACTTAGACAATGGCGGCACCTGCGAGGCAAACTGTCCACAAATTCTGTGGATAACACTGGGGATATTGTGGAACGTGTCCGGTAAACATCGGGTTTACACGTGAAAGTCTACGGTGTCCAAAAATTGCACAAAACTAACAAAAAGTTTTTATATCAATTACTTAGGATCAATCAAGATGTAAAAACCAGATAAGCCGCTTTTTTATGGTGCAATCTGGCTGTGGGAGCCTCTTGTGTATAACACGCCACAAGAGACCTTGGAGTCGGTCCATGTAAACTGCTGAACCATAGATGTTTTTTTACAGTTTTGTGAACTGTTTCAGCATTGGAAAGAGCGCTTACCGCTCAATTGGCAAGCACCCTTTCGGTTCATGACCGAACGGTCGCCGGTGGATCATCAATACCGGGGCTATCCGGCCCTCCAGGCTCAAGCCTGAGGGGCATGGTTACGAGATTTTCAGGTAGCGTTTTACTTGTCTTCGCACCTAATTCACGCATCGACTCTGCGCGAGCGACAAGGTTGCCCTTTCCTTCGCTGAGCTTGTTTCGAGCCTTGTCATACGCATTTTGGACCGACTGCAGACGTTGCCCTACATCCTCGAGGTCGCGGGTAAAGTTCACGAACTTGTCGTAGAGTGCACCTGCGCGTTGGGCAATCTCCTGGGCATTCTGATTCTGTCGTTCGAACCGCCAGATGTTATGAATCATTCGCAAAGTCGCCAGCAAAGTCGAAGGTGATACGAGCATAACGTTATGTTTGAACGCATCTGAATAAAGTGCAGGATCGTGCTGCAACGCGGCGACAAACGCAGCTTCGACCGGGACAAACATCAACACGAAATCCAAAGTCCTGATCTGATACAGAGACTGGTAGTTCTTTTCAGATAGCTGTCTTACATGCCTTCGCACTGACTGTACATGCAGGCCAATTGATCGAATCTGTTCGTCCTCATCCGTCGCTGAACAGAAATGTTCATAGGCGACGAGCGAAACTTTTGCGTCGATCACAACGTCTTTGTTTTCTGGCAAATGCACCACCACATCAGGCTGCCATCGACGCCCTTCTTCAGAGCGGAGGTTAACCTGCGTTTCGTATTCCCTGCCTTTGTGCAGACCTGAGTTTTCGAGCACTCGTTCCAGGATGACTTCACCCCAATTTCCCTGGGTCTTGTTTTCTCCCTTGAGTGCATTCGTCAGATTCACAGCGTCTTCACTGATACGGTGGTTCAACTCCTGCAGCTGACGCACCTCCTGCGTCAAAGAGAATCGTTCACGACTCTCTTTGCTGTACGTGTCCTCAACTCGGCTTTGAAAGTCTCGAATTTTCTCTGATAAAGGTGCCAGCAGATCATTCAGTTGCGACTGATTCTGCTCCCGAAACGCCTGCCCACGCGCTTCAAAAATCTCATTCGCCAGATTTCGAAACTGATGTCCCAGAACCTCCCTGGCCTCATCAAGCAGTTGCAGTTTCTCGGACGTTCGTTTCTCCTGCTCAGAAAGTTGCGTCTGCATTCGCGTCAGCCGAACCTGCAAAGCGGAGTTCTCAATTCGCAACTCGTCCACGACAGTTTGTGCCTGGGCGAGTGCACCCTTCAGGTCCTGCTCCTGCACCTGCGAAGCTGACAGACGGGCCCGCATTTCGGCTCCAGAGATCTGAAGCTGATCCATGCGATCCCTGCAAGTTTGAAGTCGTTGTTGCAGTTCCACATATGCATGTTGCTGCTGAGACAATTCTCGATTCCTACCCTCGATCTCAGAACTGAGCAACGCTTCATTAGCAGACTGGATGGCCACGGCACGGTGCCGTTGATCGCGCATCCACAACATGACCAGCGCTGCAGCGAGTGCGGCTCCCACAAGAAAGCCAACGCCAAGCCCCAGACCTAGGCTAGAAGCGGTGCTCCAATCTGCGAGCCAGCCCGAAGAAACTGTCATCCTGTGCGAACCTGGATTCAAGAACTGACCCTATATTTTAGCATATGCTGTAATTATATACAGCTTTAGTCGGAACGACACGAACCTATAGGGTGTCTCGCACAAGTAGGGTGTCTGGCACAAGCGGTTCTGACATAATCGCGTCTCGCATATAGCAGAGCGCGGACAACATGTTTCAAGGTATTGCCTTTGAACCTGCCGAACTTCCGGATAACGCACCCGCCCTCCGGGCAGAGGTTCGGGATTTCCTGAAGGAAGCACTGGATCCCGAGTTCCGACCCAATTCAGACTTCAACGCGGGTGAATCTGCAGAGTTCTCAAGTCAGTTGGGTCAAAGAGGATGGATCGGCATGACATGGCCGGCAGAGTACGGCGGTGGCGAACGGTCATTTCTCGAACGCTATGTGGTCACAGAGGAACTCCTTGCTGGAGGCGCACCGGTCGGTGCGCACTGGATCGCGGACCGTCAATCAGGTCCCCTCCTTCTGCGTTTCGGTACGGAAGAACAGCGCCAGTTTTTTCTTCCTCGAATCACAAAAGGTGAATGTTTCTTCTCCATAGGCATGAGCGAACCAGACACCGGCTCGGACCTTGCCTCTATAAAGTCCACCGCCAAACCCGTCGACGGTGGCTGGCTTCTGAATGGTAGTAAGATCTGGTCGAGTGGTGCCCATATGAATCACTATATGGTCGCACTGGTGCGCACCGAGCCACCTTCGGAAAATCGCCATGCCGGCATGAGTCAGGTAATCATCGATCTCCACGACCCGAACGTCACCATCAAGGGGATCGCTAACTTAGCCGGTGATCGCGACTTTAACCAAGTATTCTTTGATGATGTGGTGATTCCCCATGACCGACTTGTTGGGGAGCCTGGTAACGGCTGGCAGCAGGTGATAAGCGAACTGAGTTACGAACGGAGTGGTCCTGAACGATTTCTCAGTGCTTTCAGGGTTTTGGTCGAATTCGTCAGGGAGGTCGGCGCTGATCCGAATGACGCACAAGCGGCCCTGATTGGAAAACTGATCTCGCACCTCGTGACGCTGCGTCGGATGTCGATTTCAGTGGCGGGTATGCTGGAACAAGGACAAAGTCCCAACGTCGAAGCTGCCCTTGTGAAAGAACTGGGTAACAACTTCGAAAAACAGGTTCCTGAACTTATACGTCTCGCCGGCCCGTTCCTGTCTGAACGCTTTTCCCAAACGCTGAATGATTGCATCCTCCACGCGCCTTCCTTCACTCTCCGGGGGGGCACACGAGAGATTCTTCGCGGCGTTATCGCACGTGAACTGGGGCTCCGCTAGGGAGACGAAATTATGGAAGAACATCTGCAAATGGTCATTGATACGGCCGACAGAATCCTTAAAGATCACTGCAACCATCAGATCGTCGATGCGTCTGAGTCTGGTAAATTCGCCGCAGAACTGTGGCAAAACCTCGAACAGACCGGGCTCACACTCGCCGGGATCCCCGACTCACTGGGTGGTGCGGATGGTACTCCTGCACATGGTCTCTGCGTCATCAGACTATGCGGTCAACATGCAGCGCCCGTTCCTGTCGCCGAAACCTATGTGGCAGCACGATTACTTGCAGCATCGGGGGTGGGCATACCCGCAGGACCGATCACCGTTGCTGGGTTATCCGCAGACCAAAAACTTCCGCTAACAATTACCAACGTACCTTTTGCCCGCTGGTGTACCCATTTTGTTACGATTCAAGCGGAAGAGGTGACACTATGGGATCTTTCCAAGAATGAGATCATCGAGCATGTGAACATTGCCGGTGAACCGCGGGACCAGGTGGTATTAAAAGGAGAGCCTATTGAATCTGCCAGATTCGAAGGTGCTAGCGAACGCCTGGAAAGGATAGGTGCAGCCACGAGAGTCATGCTGATGTCCGGTGCCCTAAGGGGCATTCTGATGCAGTCGGTGGCATACGCCATGGAGCGCAACCAGTTTGGACGTCCGATCGCAAAGTTCCAGGCGATTCAACAACAACTTGCTCAGATGGCTGGAGAAGTCGCCGCCAGTCAGCGAGCCGCTGATGAATTGCTACTGTCCGATCCTTGGGACGACATCATGCCGGTGGCGATCGCCAAATCACGCGTCGGGGACGCTGTTTGTATCTCCAGTGAGATTGCCCACCAGGTACATGGCGCGATGGGATATACCCGGGCGCATCCACTGAACCTACTCACGCGCCGGCTGTGGTGCTGGCGAGATGAATACGGCAGTGAGCAGATCTGGCAGAACGTCATTGGTCGGCACTACTGCCAGGCAGGTATCCACGCAGCCGACCAACTCTGGGATACCCTTACCCAATAGAACAAGGCTAGTGCAGGAATGTGAACATCTTGCGACGGTATCGCGTTGCGATCTCGTCACCCTTCCCCAATAGTTCAAAAATCCGAATCATCGTTTTGCGAGCAAGTTCGTCCTCAAAGTCTCGATCCTTCTGAAGCATCACCAGGAGATTTTCTAAAGCGGCCTCTGTCTGATCATCCGCAACCTGCGCAACCGCCAGTTCGTAGCGCAATCTTAGATTATCAACGTCCCCAGCGACGGATTGAGATAGCTCCAATACCGATGACACTGAGGACGCTTCCTCAATAAACGCAATTCGGTTACGTGGTTTACTTATGCCTTCTGCGTCGTCCGGCAATCCTCTCAGCATAGTCTGCGCCTGATCCATATCGCCTTCCATAATCAGCAGATCAGCAAGTTCCACAGCAATGCCGTGGTTTCCAGGCTCTTCGGCAATAAGTTGTTGCAGCAATTGAATCGCTGCCGGACGGTCTCCTTGCTCCAGCAGTTCGTCAACCTGTGCCCGAATCCGTTCCACCGGGCTCATGGTGAGCTGATCGAGGAGCTCACGTAGTTGTGGTTCTGGCAGCGGTCCCTCGAGATTCTGAACAATCTGACCCTGAAAGACCACTTTGACAGTGGGCAACGTTCGAACCTGTAGTTGCTGCACTAACTCGGGGTTGCGTTGAATATCAACACGCCCCAGTAGGAATTTGCCATCGTACTCGCCCGCGAGGCGAGCCAATAAGGCCGCCGCTTCCTGACTCTGCTCTGCTCCATCGGCATAGAATTCGAGAAGGACAGGTGTTTTCTGCGATCGTTCTGCAACTTCACTGTTGAAGTTCTGTACAGAGACGTCAAAGACATGCTGCGCTTCACTCATGTCCAAACCATCCAGTTCTTGAAAGCCAACTAGACTACCGTCACTGCCTGTTTAATGCTACCAGGTGCCGGTCTACTCCATTACTCCGTCGGCGCGGGACCCGAGAGTGACATCGTGAACACGATCACTCAAGCTATATACCCCGCACGTTTTAGTGCTGCAGCAATGACCCTGGGCGAATCGAAAGGGTTTTCCGGACCTCGATACAGTACTGTCTTACCTTTACTCAGCAACCACAGATTCAAACTACTGATGTGTCGTATTTTCATGTCGTTCTCCAAACAGTGATACAAAATCTTACGTGCCTTTCTTGGCTAGTTTTTTGTTCTCAGGTTATTGCACGCCAATATTCATGCTGTCTCTCGCCTGAAATTTCTCTGGCCAGGCTCTATCTAATCAACTTTTGCAGGTGTGGCCTCTATCTAGTAGTTGAGCTACTTCTATTACAGGGCCTCGCTCGCCTTACTCCGGCTTTCTCCCGCTCTTTTGTTAACCTGTAAAGCCATCCATCTAGTCAGCAAGACCTTCAAGTCTCTTCATGTGATTACGTACAGTACTGTATATAAGTACATATAACAACCGGAACTTGTTTTTGTGTCATCAACCTCAAAAAGGCCATAAATTCGACTTACGCAACATACGGATGATCTAAACTTGATATCGGCCAGGCATCACATGTCGGTAAGGAGCACAACAAATCAGAGGGCAAGCACAGAAAGACTATTAGAGTGAACGTAGACCGTCAGTGCGCCCTGCCGCGTCAGACATCACGCCAGGAAAACCCCGTATCCTGTGCTGCGGTAACCAGTTCGCCCTGCCAGCCCGCCAGCACCTGCGTTACAGCACCCTGTGCGAGGTCCGGTCGGTTGTTCCTTTCACTAAGGTGCGAGAGTACCAACAATCGTAGGCGACTGAGATCAGTGCGGCTCAGGAGATCTGCCGCCTGGTGGTTGTTGAGATGTCCAAGGTCACCACCGACGCGACGCTTGAGGCGTTCTGGGTAGGGTCCATTTCGAAGCATGTCTATATCATGGTTGAATTCCAGCAACAGCCCGTCGCAGGAGCTGAAGCGGTCCACCACGTGACTGGAGATATGCCCCAGATCTGTCAGCACCCCCAGGCAATCGTCACCACTACGGAACACAAACTGGCAGGGCTCTCGCGCATCGTGCGGCACGATCACAGGGTCAACCTCAAAGCCTCCTATCTGGAATGATCGATGCGGACTGATCAGATGTAAGGATGGAAACAAACCAAGTCGGAGCGCTCGGTGAGTACCATGCGTCAGGTAGAGGGGCAAACTAAATTTCCGCACCAGTGGACCGACCCCATGAGCGTGGTCAGCATGCTCATGGGTGACCAACACAGCTGTAATATCAGCAGGTGTCAGATCGATACGCTTTAGGCGGCTTGTGATTTCCTTCAGGCTAAAGCCCGCATCGATCAACAAACGGGTCTCGCCGTCGTCTATGACTGTACCATTGCCCTGACTACCGCTCCCCAGAGATGCAATACGCATGGTTCAGTCTGTCCAATGTTGTATCAGCTTGAGTATTCCTTGATCAGTGTCAGCAGCTGCTCGGCGAGCAATGCGTCGGCGTAGGTCGACACATCAGAAAGCACCATCACATCCACCTCCTTACCCTGCGTCTGCAGGTAAACGAGGTACTCGTGCGTCGGCTGGTCTTCCTGGTTTCGTCGAGAAAGCCGCCTGAAGGCTCGTTGAACCATATTCGGATCTCGACCGCGATCAGGATCATATCGGACATAATACACTGCAGAATCCCGATCGAGATCTGATACATCTACATCGGCGTTCTCAAGGGCTTGACCTACGGTGACCCAGGCGCGACTAAAGGAAAGACGGTAACGTAGTACCGGTGTCTGACTGTCTGGAATGAGAATAGCGCGCTCTTCGGCTGCGAGCCCAGCTGCACCAAGGGACACCGTATAGTTGGTATTGATATTCTCACCCAGATAGTACGCCAGCTGCTTCAGGAACTCATGCTCTAGTTCAACATTACTGGACTCGCGATCCCAGATCGGGAGTAGTCCACCAATGACGTCCTGGCGATGATGTTCGATATAGACTTCCGTACTCCCATTACGAATCCCTCGTTCAAGACGTAGCTGAAACTTGTGCTGGACATCACCGCCAGCGCCGTTCTTGACCTCGTTGAAAACTCCCTCGGAATCACCTTCGCTTGCACCAATCCAGTTCGATTCCATGATGCCCAGACCCGGGTTTATCTCGTCCATTCCAATCCCGAGCTGCGCCCAAAAACCTCTGATTTTCGGCCAGACCGTGGCTGGTGGGGAATCAAGGAACAACCACTGAGCATCCCCTAAACGACGGACCACAATGGAGTTCACCAGTCCCGTCTCGGCCAATGCTTCCGGTACCTTGATCTCAACGACACGGCCCGAAATGTTCCTAGGGTCATTGACCTCGGGGATCACACGCACATCCACAAAGTCTGGTTGGTCAAGAGGATCGGGAATGCTGACACGGTCAATAGATCCCGCGGATAGGTATTGCTCATCACGATCGAAGTTGCTAAGCCCGCACCCGGCCAACAGTGTCAGCAATATGATGCCAGCACTCCAACGAGCGTTGGTGGTCTTATAAAGATCGTTCAATGTGATGGCCTCCAGTCGGTCCAGACAGAGAACCGACATCGCTTTCATGCTCAATTGGTGATTCCTGCACTCCGCAATGCCTCACGAATCTTATCGTGAAACTGGCTGGAAAGTTCAGTCAACGGTAGACGAATCCCGTTGTCGATCTTGCCCATCTCTGCGAGCGCCCACTTAACCGGAATGGGATTCGACTCCACAAAGAGCCCTTTGTGGAGTCCCATCAACGGGGCATTGAGTCTATTCGCAGTCTCGGAGTCGCCAGCTAACGCTGCTTTGCAGACCTCAGCCATCTGCGACGGCGCAACATTTGCCGTAACACTGATCACACCGCGTGCCCCATTTAGCATAAGGTCAACCGCTGTCTCATCATCACCTGAGTAGACGACAACCTCAGATCCGCACAGCTCAAGAACCCTGACCGTTCGATTTACATCACCAGTCGCTTCCTTGATGGCCACCACCTGCGGTATCTGAATCAGGCGCGCAACCGTTTCGGGCAGGATGTCGCAGGCTGTGCGTCCGGGCACGTTATAGAGTACCTGGGGCAGATCTACAGCATCTGCGATTGCTTTGTAGTGTCGGTAAAGCCCCTCCTGCGTCGGCTTGTTGTAGTAAGGCGTCACCAGAAGGCATGCATCCGCACCCGCTTTCTTTGCTCCTTCTGTTAATTCAATGGCTTCTTGGGTAGCGTTGGCACCTGTGCCGGCGATAATAGGAACTCTACCTGCCGTAATCTCAACAACACGTGTAATGATGTCGCAATTCTCTTGCATGGAGACTGTCGGGGATTCACCTGTCGTCCCGACAGGCACAATTCCATCGGTTCCCTCACTGATGTGCCACTCGACCAGTTTTTCCAGCTGATCCCAGGAGACGCTGCCGTCGTCGGCCATCGGCGTCACCATTGCAACTATGCTGCCTGAAATCATGTGAAACCCCTACTGATGTCCCTACCCGAAGGACGCGATGATACTACGTGAGTGAACCGGACCATAGGGTGGATCAGAGGCCGTCAATGCAGTGACGTGATCAGACCTCTGCCGGAGCTGAGGCCATCTCGGACCTCACCTGAGGCCATGCCGTCATCACCGCCTTGACAAGGGTTGCCAGTGGAATCGCGAAAAACACACCCCAGACACCCCACCAGCTGCCGAATATCAACACGGCTAGAATGATGGCAATAGGATGCAGGTTATTGGCCTCAGAAAAGAGAAGTGGTACGACCACAAAGCCGTCGATCGCCTGAACCACCGAATACCAAAGCATGAGGTACAGGAAGTCCGCTGACCAGCCAAACTGAACGTAAGCAATAATGACCACCGGAATTGTGACTGCAACCAGCCCCACATAGGGCACGACGACTGACAGCCCCACAAGAAAAGCCAGCAACACCGCATAGTTAAGCCCAAACAGCTCAAACAGCAGGTAACTAGCAATTCCCAGAAGAATCACTTCCAGCACTTTTCCCCTGACGTAGTTATAGACCTGTAGATTCATTTCGGCACCGATGCGATCAAGCAGCGGACGCCGTTCCGGCAGAAAAGATAGCGACCAGGCAATCAGCTCACCCCGATCCTTAAGCAGAAAAAAGACGATGATGGGGATTAGCATTATGTACACACCCATTGTTATCACGACAGGAAGTTGAGACAACGAAAATGACAACAACCATTGACCAAGATCACCAGCTTCCGTGTTGAGCATCTCCAACCACATCGTGACCTGATGTTCAGAAATCAACGCGGGATAGTTTTCGGGAAGCGTCGCCAATGTGGCGCGAACACGTTCCATGATCCCTGGCAGATTTTCGAACAATGCCTGCATCTGCCGCCAAGCTAGTGGAATAGCAAAGACCAGGAGACTGAAGAAGGCAGACAGGAAAACCAGGAACACGATCCATACGGCCGCGATTCGCGGAACAGATAGTCTCTGCAGCGTATTAATTGCACCATAGAGGACATAAGAGAAGATAATACTGAGTAGCAAAGGCATCAGTATGTCTCCCATCATCAACAGGACTGCGACTGTGCCAACGATGATCACCGCCAGAAGTACCGCTTCCTCTTCAGAGAGAAAACGGTGAAACCAGCCGCGAACCACATCCAACATGGGACGTCTCAGGCCTTCTTCAGCCAGTAGGTGTAATGGCCTTCCTCTTCCTCAGATTTCAGCAACAGATGCCCGCTTTGCTCTGAAAAAACGCGAAAGTCGCGGACTGAACTTGAATCCGTACACAGCACTTCAAGAACGGCTCCTGTCTCGAGTTTGTTCAACGCCTGTTTGGCTTTGAGCAATGGCAAAGGACAGGTCAGTCCGCTCGCGTCGAGTATTTGATCCGCTTCTGACACGTCACGTGGTCCGGTGTGGCTTGGTAGCAACAAGTATACATGTTTGCCGCCGGATCCGATCTGCGGAACCGATATCCGAATCGTACGGTCTGAACCAGGGCGACATATCGTTCAGTAAGGCTCGCATTCGCCACGGGCACAAATGGCACGTGAACAAGAAAAGTCGCCACGTGCTCCGGCGCAACGTAGGATAAGGTAATGGGCAATCTAATGCGCCGCGCACGCTTAAGACCATCGGTCATGCTGATCATCTCACTCGTCTGTTCGGTCGTGGCGCTTGCCGAACCCGTCAAACGTAATTTACCAGATATTGGCGACCGGTCGTCCGGCATAATCTCGCCGGAACTCGAACGAGAAATCGGACAGGACTTTCTTCGACAACTACGCAGGTCTGTGCCCTATGTCTCCGACCCAATCTTACAAGACTATGTCGAACACCTGACGTTCCGCCTCGCCGCGAACAGCGAGCTTTCAGACAAACGGCTAGACCTAGTAATCCTGGCCGCTACCGATATCAATGCGTTTGCAGCACCCGGAGGCATCGTTGGCATCAACCTGGGTCTGTTTCTCCACGGTCAGAATGAGCACGAATTCGCCGCGATTGTTGCCCATGAACTCGCCCACCTCAGTCAACGTCATTTTGCACGTCAAATCGAAAACGCCGAACAACCTGCAATGATCAACGCGGCTGGCTTACTCGCTGGAATTGTATTGTCAGCGACAACCGGTCTGGACGCTGGTTTGGCGGCAGTCACCACAGGTCAGGCACTCGCGCTAGACCAAATGCTCAGGCACAGTCGAGCGAGAGAAAGGGAGGCCGATCGGTTAGGGATTTCAACGCTGGTCCGATCCGGACACGATCCCGCAGCAATGGCCGCGATGTTCGAAAGACTTGACCGCAGTCATCGGTTTTCAGGCGACAACGTGCCGGAATTCCTACGCACCCATCCTGTCACGGGCGCACGCATTGCGGATTCTCTAAACCAGGTGACGCGTCTGCCAAGAAAGTCATTTGCACCCAACCTGGACTACCATCTGATGCGCAATCGGGTCAGAGTCAGGACCTCGACCGAAAGTCCTTCCGACCTGGTACGCATCTTCACCGACGACATTGATCGTTACCGGCGACCTTCGTTTTCAGGTCATCAACCTGTACTGGCAGACGCCGCACAGTACGGGCTATCACTCGCTCTAAAGAAAGACAATCGCCCTGTTAAAGCACTTCGCCAAATTCGCTCACTCCGTGACAGGTACCCCGTCAAGATCTCGTTGTTGCTCGCCGAAGCTGATGTATTGATCCAACTGCAGGACTCGACACGGGCCATCGACCTGCTGCGTTCCGGATTAACTTTATCGCCAGGCAACTACCCGATTTCCATGACCCTAGCGCAGCTACTGTCACGCGAAGGATTTGCGGCAGATGCCTCTGATCTCCTGTCACCACTCACTGGCGAGCGACCCAACGATATCTATCTGTGGTACGAATTGGCTGAAATCCATGGTCTGGCAGACAATACAATTGCAATTCACGAAGCCCGCGCAGAATACTTCGTTCTCGCCGGCAACCCCCAGCAAGCCATCCGACAACTGAAATTCGCGCTACCCCTTGTCGTAGATAATTTCCAGCGACGTGAAAGCATCCGCAAGCGCATCCTCGATATCGAAGCGCGGGTGGAACGCTCTGTCCAGGCCAATGAGCTTGGCGAGCACCAATCTACCTTGTCTGACCACTCGCACTGAAGTTAACCATGCGTTCGAGCGGCTGAAGTGCGCGTTCGCCCACAGCCGGGTCTACGGTGATTTCGTTCGTACCGGACTCAAGCGTCTTCGCTAGGTCTTCGAGGGTGTTCATACCCATCCACGGACAGTGTGCACAACTGCGGCATGTCGCTCCCTCGCCAGCAGTGGGTGCCTCGATAAACTGCTTGCCCGGTGCCAACTGTCGCATCTTGAAGAAAATGCCTCGATCAGTTGCGACAATGAATTTTTCGTTCGGTAATGTTTGTGCGGCTTTGATGATCTGCGTGGTCGATCCAACAATGTCTGCTTGCGCGATCACCGACTCAGGCGATTCAGGGTGAACCAACACCGCTGCATCAGGGTGCACACGTTTGAGGTTAATCAGACCGTTGGCTTTGAACTCTTCGTGGACGATACAGGCACCATCCCAGAGCACCATATCGGCACCGGTCTCTCGCTGGATATAGCCTCCCAGATAGCGATCAGGAGCCCAGAGCAACTTTTCACCATTCGAGGTCAGATGTTCCGCCACATCGAGCGCAATACTGGAGGTGACGACCCAGTCAGACCGCGCTTTGACAGCCGCTGAGGTGTTGGCATATACCACCACCGTTCTATCCGTATGCTCGCCGCAGAAAGCAGAGAATTCATCGATGGGACAACCCAGGTCGAGAGAACAGGTTGCCTCGAGCGTCGGCATCAACACACGCTTATCTGGCGACAATATCTTGGCGGTTTCTCCCATGAAACGGACACCAGCGACCACCAGGGTGGTTGCGGTCTGATTAGCCCCGAAACGCGCCATTTCGAGTGAATCCGAAACACAGCCGCCAGTTTCTTCAGCAAGCGCTTGAATAGCATCGTCCGTGTAGTAGTGCGCTACCAGCACTGCGTCTTCTGATCGAAGGAGTGACTTGATCCTCTCGCGGTACGCTTCCCGGTCCTCATCGCTCAGGTAATGGCTCTGGTGAAGCGGTATGTCGAAGGCGATATTAGCCATCAGAATAGGTTTCCCGCGGGTGAATGACTTATTATACGCGCCGCACGCAAACACGGTACACTTCCCGCGATCTCGGGTTTCAGGCCTTTTGCACCAGATTCAACCCCATGATGCCATCAACCATCCTCCTCATCGTTCCTGAGACCGACGTCGTGCCCGACGGAAACTACCTGCGTATAGCAAATACGCTGATCAGCGCCGGGAACACTGAAGTGATTCTGAGTCACATGGATACCCTGGGCATGTCACAAGGCGAGGTCTCTACCGGGGGAGCACCGATCCGCAACACTATTTCGCCCGAAACACCGATGCCGTCAGCGACAAGGCAGTATCCGCTAAGGTCCTTCGACGTTGTCTGGATACTGTCTCTTGGCAACCGAAACTCGTTTCTCGACAAGATACAAATGCTGCATGCCGTCGCTGATCAGACTCGCATCATCAACTCGCTCACCAGCCTGATGCATTTAAAGAGCAAGTACCTCCTGAGCAGCCAGCCTGATGTGTTCCAACACCCCTTAACCTGGGCCTCTACGAATCCTGACTTATTGCTCGACATCGTCCGGTCGGAGGGAGGGACATTTATTGCAAAGCCACCTGCCCTCAGTATGGGGCATGACGTTTTTTTGATCACACCAGACGATCCAAATACCAAAGTGATCCTCGATACGTTAACGGGTCGTCATCACGATCAATACTGTTTGTTGCAACGGTATGTTCCAAACATCGCACAAGGCGAGAAACGTGTGCTGCTCGCACATGGACGTCCGGTGGGTCAGTACCTGCGACTGCCAGGGCCCGACCATCGCACGAATATCGTGCAGGGAGCACATTACGAGTCCTGCGACCTAACCACGGATGAGAGGCTGCTGTGCGAAAGGGTTGGCACTTATCTGCTCCGTCAGGGGGCGGAATATGTCGGCATGGATCTCGCGTACCCCTGGGTCATCGAGTTTAACGTCGTCAATCCAGGTGGTCTGTTGACCATCGAGGAGTTAACAGGTGTTGATCTCACGCCAGACATCGTCCGGCCAATTCTGGATACTTTTTAATTAGTTTGCCTAATGGAGAATGAGGTCCGGTTGAGATTTGGATCAGGACGGGTATGATGACGGCTCGCTGATCGGGCCGTTAGCTCAGTTGGTAGAGCAGCTGGCTTTTAACTAGTTGGTCCCGCGTTCGAGTCGCGGACGGCCCACCAGATTCCTCCCCTATTGAATGTCTCTGTAGAAAGTTGAATATTCCTGCGGAAAGTACTTCTGCCGTGAGTACTTCAACTTTACTGACTGAAGGTTCCAGCTATGTCGACTCACACACCCTCCAAAGGTTCGTTCAATGGCCTCGGGATGCACATGGGTAATCTCTCGCGTCTCTCTTCGGCCCGCTCTCGTTCCATCAGTCCAGAAAATTTCACCGGTGAGAAGGGCGCCGGAGGTATGGCAACAGAAGGCACCGGGGCACGCGCCGCTCGTGATCTTGGTCAGGGGTGGAAGGTCTCACCATCGGTCGCCATTCCGGCAGGAGAAACATTCACACTGGCCGATATCCAGGACGCAGGAGCGATTCAGCAGATCTGGATGACGCCGACTGGAAATTGGCGATTCAGTATCCTGCGCATCTACTGGGACGATCAGGAAATACCCTCTGTCGAGTGCCCGGTGGGTGATTTCTTCGCGATGGGATGGGGTAAATTTGCGCAAGTCTCCTCAGGTGCCATCTGTGTCAACCCGGGCAGTGCTTTCAATTGCTACTGGGAGATGCCGTTTCGGAATCGGTGTCGCATAACCATGACGAATATCGATGAAGCAGACATGGTGCTGTACTACCAGATCAACTATACGCTGACGGTTGTTCCTGACGACGCCGCCTACTTTCACGCACAGTTTCGTCGAACCAATCCACTGCCTTACAAATCCGTTTACACGCTGTGCGATGGCATCAACGGACAAGGTCAATATGTGGGAACCTACATGGCGTGGGGCGTCAACAATCGAGGCTGGTGGGGTGAAGGAGAAATCAAGTTCTTCCTTGATGACGATGGCGAATACCCGACCATCTGTGGCACGGGTACCGAGGACTATTTCTGCGGATCCTACAACTTCGATCTCGGTGCGGAAGCCGGTGGCTATACGACTTTCACAACACCCCAGGCAGGACTTCACCAAGTGATCCGACCAGACGGTCGTTATAGCAGCCAGCAGCGGTTCGGAATGTATCGATGGCATGTCTCCGACCCTGTCCGGTTCCAGGACAACCTGAAGGTTACCATCCAGGCTTTGGGGTGGCGGACGGGAAGACGTTATCTACCACTGCAGGATGACATCGCATCAGTAGCATTCTGGTACCAGAGTCTGCCCACTGCGCCGTTTCCAGAGCTGCCGGACAAGGACGCACTCGAGGTAAACTGAAGCAACCTTCTACATGGGGCTAAACACGGCCGCTACACCATTTCTGTCTGTAGTCATCTGCAGTCATCGCCTTTTTAAATTCACGCTGACCAACATCCTGCTTGATCCTATCGGACGGAACTATTGCGAATCATGCACTCGGATTCGCCGAACCTCTCGGGGCTCTCGATTTCAGGGACAGCCTGGTAGTTCGTCCACGTAGACCGCGCCCCATTTTGGGATAAAAACGCTGACACTCTCGTGCTCGTTAATGCTCTGATATTCTAACCCGCATCGACAGTTTCGAGTGTCAGATCAGTATTCGCAGTCCAACTTGTCACGGAGATAGTTTTCCGCCAGCTTGGCGGCAGTCTTGCCTGGATGCTGCTCGATGACCTGATTCAAAAGCTCTCGGGCGCGATTGCAGTCACCCATGAGGTGATGCACCGTTCCCAGCTTAAACGCCGCATCAGGCACTTTCTGATGTTCGGGATAGAAGGTAATGACCTGTGCCAGCGCCTGTCGGGATTTCTCGTACTCCGGTCGCGGCATTGCCGCATAAGCCTGGCCCAGCCAATAGTAGACATTCGCTGACAGCCGGCCGTTAGGATAGCTTTCGATTGTCGCCTGTAACTGCTCTGTCGCCATCTCGTACTGGCGATTCCTGATCAGTTCATGGGCAGTGTCGTAGAGCGCTTTCTCTGACGGTATCTCCACATCCAGAGATCGCATATCAGAACTATCGCTTGGGGAAGAGATAACCCGCCCATCGACCATAAACGGCTCTTTCTGAACGTCTTCGGCAGGCCCGGGAGCAGTCGTTATCAACGTGTGAACAGATGCCTGAACATCCTGAAAGCGTCGGTCCAGTTCCAGATAACGATCATCGGAAACCGACGACAACCGCTGCAACTGGTAGGTCAGCTCTTCCACAAGACCACGAAGTTCTGAGACCTCCTGCTTGAGCAGCTGTAAGTGATACTGCGACTCGGCGCTTCCAAGGGATGCATCTGCCTGAAAACCAACATCGGATTCGAACAGCGGGTTGACCGGCGCAGTCGACTCGTTAGATGACGGCTCCTCTCGCATGTTGAGGACATTCAAAGATTCAACGGTGATTGGTGCAGCAACGGCAATGCCTGAGCAGAACGTTATCGTCGCAAGAATCCACGTGAGTTGAAGAATGTGGAAATTGAAATAGGAAACACGGGTCATGAAGAACGTACCTCCTTAGAGAAGCAGGTGAGCAGTGGTCGCTCTCCTAGGCCATATCTTCAGCGACGCCAAAGCGTCGCTGAAGCCAACAGGGTGGCTATCGTCGGTAGTTCAGTTCGACGCGCCGATTCTGTGACCAGGAAGTCTCGCCACCACCGAGGACAGCCGGTTTCTCCTCACCATAGCTGATGACTTCGATCTGGGACCGCGATGCGCCACGAGCGACTAGATAGGACCTTACTGCATTAGCACGTCGTTCCCCCAGCGCGATGTTGTACTCTCGGGTACCACGTTCGTCTGCATGACCTTCGAGTCGCAGCTTCAGGGAACGATCAATGTTCAGCGCACTCGCGTGCTTGTTCAGCATTTGGAAACCAGAACGCTTTACGATGGCCTGATCAAAATCAAAGTAGAAGATGCCATTCAACAGCTCTTCACCAGACGTACCAGTCAGATCAACACGAACATCACCACCACTTGTAATACTCACTGACGGTTCAGGAGGCGTTGGTGGTGCAGGAGGTTCTGGAGTCGGTTGGACGACCGGTTCAGATGTCGGTTCGGGTTCTTGGGTCGGTGCCTGACAACCAGCAATCAATAGGCCGGCAGCAACAAGCAACAACAAACTGCGTGCTGTCACGTTCCTCATCAATGGACTCCTGTCTCTCGTTAAAGTCGATTAAACCAAAAACGAAAACACAATTCACGAACTATAGCAATCAGCGGGGAGCACCGCGCAGCCTTATGACACTTGATCCAGCATCTCGGTCGCCGACATCGAAAGATCGCAAAGATTCCGTGCACCATTCGTGTGCAATCAAGCCCTGTCCTATCGGGGTACGAAGGTCTTCCGTTTGACGGGCGACCAGGCAGGTTCCCGGACATCCCCCTCTGAGGACGGCAACCTGAACTTCACACCGCCGTCTATCGAAACCGCCGCCAGAATACCTGGTCCACCTGCACGTTCCTGCGTCGCATAGATCAACATACTCCCGTTAGGGGCGACGCTGGGTGACTCATCCAATTCTGTTTCTGTAAGTATCATGAGTCGACCGCGAATCAGATCGAGTAACGCGATGTGAAACACATCGTTGCGGCGATGCACCATGACGATACTTTGCCCCCCTGGTAACATCGATGCCCTTGCATTGTAGTCGCCTTCAAAAGTCAGTCTCTCAAGAGAAAGATCATCGAGCGCCACCTGATAGATCTGTGGCTTTCCGCCACGATCAGACGTGAACACGATATATCGCCCATCCGGTGTCCAGGATGGTTCTGTGTCTGTCAGATAGTGACGCGTCACCCGGCGCAGTCGGTTCGTTTCGCGATTCAGTATGTAGATATCAGGATTGTCGCCTCGAGAAAGCACCATGGCCAACTGACGACCGTCCGGCGAAAAAGCCGGAGCACCATTGATCCCTTCAAACTGGGCAACGCGTTTAGACCGACGAGTCCCAATATCCAGTACATATATGCCGGGACGGCCATCATCCTCGAAAGAGACATAGGCAATCTCATCGCCGGTAGGAGACCAGGTACCAGACATGATGGGCTCTCTGGACTCAAGCAGCGTCTGTACTCGGTAACCGTCGGCATCCGCCACATTCAAACGAAATCGACGATCACCGACCGGGCCGGAAGCGGTTACGTACAGAATCTGAGTGGCAAACACCCCGCGAATACCAGTCAATTCTTCAAACACTACGTCACTGATATGGTGCGCAAGATCGCGAATATCTTCGCGTGATCCTGAAATCGTCTGCGTGGCTTCCACCACACCCCTGAAGACATTGTAGAGCTCAAAAGTCACCACCACAGCGTCATCCCCCAGCATATCCTCTGCCAACGACACACTCCCCATAATCAGGTATTCAACTTTCAATACCTGCCAGTCACGCTGAAACACATCGTCGCCAGATCGTGGCAAACTCAGCATCTGACCGATCGGCAAAGTCTCAAACCGACCGCTCAGGGTCAGGTCTGCATCAACCACGTCACGGATACTGGTTTCAGGAACGGGCCTACCACGGATGGCAAATGGCACAACCGCCACTCGTACGGCATTGTCGACACCTTCCGTGACCTCAATTCTGAGTTCCGCAAACACCGCCTGGCCAGCCGACAAGAGGGCTAAACAAAGAACAAACCGCTTCACAACCTCAGATCCTCTGGTCGGAACAACAATTCAAATACTCTGAAGGTACTCTCAAACAATCGGGAATCCGCAGGGACCTGAAAACGGTCTGCTTTTCGTACCGCCTGAATGGCGGATCGATCGAACGCATCGTTATCACTGCTGCTGAGCACATGAACATCTACCACTTCACCAGTCGGCACCAGATGCACCTGCAACAACACCTCCATGCCATTACGCGCCGAGGGTGGTCGTGACCACATCTGCTCCACTTCCCGCTTAATCTGCGATGCATACGCCTTGGCTTTCTCGTCATCCGTCACCGCATGGCGTTCTGCAAGCTCTGACATCAACGCTTGTTCATCGCTACCTTCCAGACCTTGCCTAATGTTGGCCGTCGACGTTGGTGAATCGGTTCTTTGCACTGGCTCCGCTTGAGGTGATGACTCCAATTGTGACTGGATCGCTGCAAGCTGTTTTCTTCTGACTTCGTTTTCAGCCACCATCCGACGCTCGTTTTCTTCTCTGCGCAATGCCTCTGCTTCCGCCGCAGCTGCACGCTCTGCACGAATACGCGACAGACGTTGCTCACGACGTTGCTCTAAGGTTTGAAGTTGACGTTGCTCACGTGCTCGATGTGGGTTCTCTGTGACTGTTGTCGCACCGATATAATAGGGATCGGCATCGACGGCAGCGATTTCCGGTTGGTGCTTCCAGTTGTAGAACAACACCGCGACGACCGCGACGTGCAACACAATGGACAGACACAGCGCCGGTCCATAGTTCAAGAGTCCTTGTCGGAGGTCACCGCCCTTGAGGACACCGGCATTCATCACGAAACGTCGTCCCTTTGCACGCCTACCTTTTCCGGCAGGCAGCATGATCCCTTTTCGTGTGCTAAATCGAAGCTCATGAAGGATGTGGCTCGGTGATCAAACCGACACTATCGGCGCCCGCACCTCGAAGCACGCTGATAAGATCGACGATCACACCGTACCCAAGTGACTCGTCACCTTCGACGAGGACCCGGATTTCCGGGTTCGCGCTGATGATCTTGCTAGTCCTTTCGCTGATCAGGGACAAAGGTACATGTTCCTCTTCATCACCCAGATTCATAAAGTAGGTACCGTCGGCTTTGACTGTGACCACGAGTGTTACATCCTCAACATCCACGTCCAGAGACGCCGAGTCCGCATTGGGTAAATCGACCTGAATGCCCTGCATCATCAACGGTGCCGTAACCATGAAAATAACCAGCAAAACTAGCATCACGTCGATATAGGGAACGACATTAATTTCCGACATGGGTTTACGTCTATTTGCTCTCGCCACGGCGGATTCAGGCCTTGGCCTTCCGTTCACGCGCGTGAATGGCACGAGACAGGATACCGCTGAATTCATCACTAAAGGCGTCGAACCGATTCACCACAGACTCAAGCTGCGCTGAATAGCGGTTATAGGCAATGACTGCCGGGATCGCTGCAAACAATCCCATTGCGGTAGCAATCAGTGCTTCCGAAATCGGTCCTGCCACAACCGAGAGACTGACCTGGTTGACAGTCGAGAGTCCCATAAAAGCATACATTATGCCCCAGACCGTCCCAAACAAACCGATGTAGGGGCTGATAGAGCCGACGGTTGCGAGAAAAGTCAGGTTCGTTTCAAGTCGTTCCTCCTCTCGAAACAACGAAACCCGCATGGCTCGCTGCACATTCTGCATGATGCGATCCAGGTCGGACTCATCGCGGCGCAATCTGCTGAATTCTTTGAAACCTGCAACAAAGATGCTCTTCATACCAATCGGCGCTTCCTCAGCACCATCAATACTCATGTAAAGTTCCTGCAGATCGTTGCCTGACCAGAATTCATTCTCAAACTCTGTCGATTCACGCCGCACCGCCGACAACATAAACCCCTTTTGAAAAATCATGACCCAGGAAATCAACGACCCCACCATCAGGAGCGCCATCACTGCTTGAACCATGGGACTGGCGTTCAACACCAGATCAATGATCGATAATTGTTCAGTCATCTCATTGCAATCCTTGATGGTCCGCGATTCGCAGGGGATTAAGACCTTTTTTCGTCTTCAGGTGAAACGAAGAGATCTCCTGATCGTGCACTATCGTCCGGGTGTGTTGTTTCTCTCCCCGGCGTTGTTTTGGGGGCCAGACCGAAATGCCGATAGCCTCGATCTGTGACCACACGTCCCCGTGGTGTGCGAACCATCAGACCCTGCTGAATGAGGAAAGGTTCGATCACATCCTCGATCGTGTCCCGTTCTTCACCGATCGCAGCCGCCAGTGACTCGACGCCTACAGGACCACCGTCAAACATCTCGATCATCGCCATCAATACGCGTCGGTCGTTCTGATCAAAACCATCGCTATCTACCTTGAGTAAATTCAATGCCTGGCCGGCAATCTTCGCATCGATATGCCCGGAACCCTTCACCTCTGCATAATCCCGCACACGTCGTAGCAGGCGAATCGCGATTCGCGGTGTACCACGGGCTCGACGTGCAATCTCACGGGCACCATCGCTGCTTGTATCAACCGATATGAGTCCAGCGGAACGCATGACAATATCCGTCAGGTCGCCCACTGCATAGAATTCGAGACGCTGAACGATCCCAAATCGATCTCGAAGCGGTGATGTCAATAGCCCTGTACGTGTGGTCGCACCCACCAGGGTAAAAGGAGCCAATGGAATCTTGACACTGCGAGCAGCAGGACCTTCGCCAATCGTGAGATCAATTTCAAAATCCTCCATCGCGGGATACAGCACCTCTTCGATCGCCGGTGATAATCGATGGATTTCATCGATGAACAGCACGTCACCTCTCTCCAGAGTCGTCAGTGCTGCTGCAAGATCACCCTTTTTTTCAATCACCGGACCCGACGTCGCTTTGATCTGAGCCCCCATCTCATTGGCAATAATGTACGCGAGGGTTGTCTTGCCAAGACCAGGTGGACCAAAGATTAACGTATGGTCTAAGGATTCGCCGCGTTGGCGAGCTGCCGTGATTGCAATGTCCATCTGCTCGTTGACCTGCGGTTGCCCACGATAGTCCGAGAGCCGTCTAGGACGGTTCGCAATATCCTGTGCGTCGCGTTCCCGCAACGCCGCTGATACGAGTCGATCCGTTTCAATCACGGCTGATCCATCGGGTCAGAGTATCTGTGTTCGCCATCCGCTACCCCAGCAGTTTTAGGCACTGTCGGATGACGGCTTCGACCTCATCATCCGGATTGTCGATCTGGGCAAGTGCACGGCTGACTTCCTGAGGTTTGAAGCCCAGCCCAATCAGGGCCGCCTCAGCATCCGCCTGATGATCAGTGAGCGGTTTTGCATCCACACACGAATCAACCATCGTGACTTTCGGTAGTTTGTCACGTAGTTCCATCAGCAGCCGCTCTGCTGTCTTCTTTCCGACGCCCGGGATCCGCCTGATTCTGGAAGTATCGTCCTCTGCAACACTCATTGAGAGTTCATCGGGCGTTATTGATGAAAGCACCCCGACAGCCAGTTTAGGACCTACGTTGCTCACCCGTATCAGCAGTCGAAAAAGATCCCGATCAGCTCGTGTGGTGAATCCATAAAGCGTCTGAGGTCCATCGCGCACCACAGCCAGATGGGTAAATAGCGTCACCGCATCACCCTCGACCACCGCATCAAAGACCGATAACGGAATCTCCACCTCGTAACCAACACCGCCGACGTCCACCATCAATTGGGAAGGTTCCCGTTCAATCACACGACCGGTCAGGCGACCTATCATGAATTTTGTGCTCGTCCGCGACTGAACCCGCCTGTTGACGTACGTTCGAGTCCCAGTCTGCTATTCGCATGACACACTGCAATTGCAAGCGCATCGGCTGCATCCGATTGAAGATCTCCGGTCAAGCCTAGGAGCAATTTCACCATGTGTGCCACCTGGTGTTTAGCCGCAGCACCGGTACCAACTGTCGCCTGTTTGATCTTACGTGCCTCGTACTCAAACAGCGGGACACCTGCATTCGCCGCCGTGACCATAGCGACCCCTCGTGCATGACCCAGTTTGAGTGCGGAATCGGCACTGCGTGACATGAAGATCCGTTCGATCGCCACTTCATCCGGAGACCAAGTCGTAATCACCTGAGAAAGGCCTTCATAGATGTCATTTAATCGACGAGCCATGGGAATCTGTCCCGACTTCTCATGGGATGCCACGGTGCGGATGCAGCCACTCTCCAGGTATTCATGGCGTGCGCCATTCGAGCGGATGACACCAAAGCCGGTCACCACGGATCCAGGATCAATGCCGAGTATAAGGGTCATGTGTTGAATCGGCGACGTTTTACCGAAGTCTATCGCAGCGCTACCGCGTGTGGAAAGCTCAGAATCACCGTCCGGCGAGGAAATCCACGGAAATCAGCCTCGCGGATTCCGTCGAAAGCGCCTGTCAGACCATCGCTTCAGGTGGAAAATCAGCATTAGTGTAGACATTCTGAACATCATCCAGATCTTCCAGTGCATCCAGCAATCTCAGGACCTTCTCAGCAGTATCGAGATCAAGAGCGCTGTAGGTCTGTGGGACCATCGCAACTTCGGCCGCCTCTGGCTCAAAGCCTGCGGCGATGATTGCATCCATGACGGTGATAAAGTCGTCCGGTGCCGTCGTGACCTCTATGCCACCATCGTCGTCTGTTTCGACGTCATCCGCACCGGCTTCAATCGCCGCCTCCACCAAGGTGTCCTCATCGGTGTCCGACGCAAAAGACATCTGTCCCTTTTTGTCGAACAGGTATGCCACTGACCCATCCGTACCCAGATTGCCACCTGCCTTGGTGAACGCATGCCTCACTTCTGCTACGGTGCGATTACGATTGTCTGTGACGGTTTCAACGAGAACCGCAACCCCACCCGGTCCGTAGCCCTCATATGTCAGCTGCGCAAGATCACTGCCTTCCTGCCCCCCAGCACCTCGCGCAATCGCGCGCTCCATCGTGTCTTTGGGCATCTGAGCCGCTTTCGCCTTGTCTACGACCGTCCGCAATCCCGGATTGTCTTCAACATTGCCACCGCCATCACGCGCTGCAACGGTCAGTTCTCGAATGATCTTCGTAAAAATCTTTCCTCGCTTGGCATCCTGTCCGGCTTTCCGGTGTTTGATGTTATGCCACTTGCTGTGTCCTGCCATGATGGTTCTCTTTCGCTACTCTCTCACTCTCCGAAATCTGCGGAGTCACTCGCGCTCTGCATAGCAACTATTTGGGAGATCTAACGGCGATATTCAACTCCTTCAGTTGAGGTGCGTCGATCTCCGCCGGCGCGCCGGTCATCAGACAGGCAGCGGTCTGTGTCTTTGGAAACGCAATGACATCCCGGATAGCATCTGTCTCGGTCAACAGCATCACGAGACGGTCCAATCCGATCGCCAGACCCCCGTGAGGGGGTGCACCATAACGAAGCGCATCCAGTAGGAAACCAAAACGTGATTCGGCCTCATTATCCGACATCTGCAGGACATTGAAGATCGCATTTTGCATCTCCGTCTGGTTGATACGCACGGAACCTCCACCCACCTCATACCCGTTTATGACAACATCGTAGGCGCGCGACAACGCCCCACCCGGGTCGTTTATTAGAGTTTCCGCATCCACCGATGGCGCGGTGAATGGGTGATGCAAAGCGGTCCAATTGCCCTGATTATCTTTCTCGAACATCGGAAAATCCACAATCCAGCAAGGTGCCCAAGGCCGCTCATACAGATCGAGATCTTCGGCCAGACGACAGCGCAATGAGCCAAGCGCATCATTGACGACGCCCGATTTATCCGCCCCAAAAAATACGATGTCACCATTCACAGCACTAACCCTTTCGAGGATCTGGGTCACAACATCGTCCGGCAGGAATTTCAGGATCGGCGATTGTAAACCATCGATCCCAGCTGACAGATCATTGACCCGGATATAGGCAAGCCCGCGAGCACCATATATGGCAACAAATTTCGTGTAGTCATCGATATTCCTTCGGCTCAAACGTTCACCATCGGGGACCCGCAGGGCCGCGACACGGGATTCTGCATCCTGTGCAGGTCCTGCAAACACCTTGAATTCGACCGACTGCATGAGGTCTGACACCTCGACAAGTGGCAGATCAAACCTGAGGTCTGGTTTGTCAGATCCGTAGTGCGCCATCGCGTCAGCGTACTTCAGTACCGGAAACGTCCCCAGATCAACATCAATCGATGATTTGAACAGACGCACTAGCAGATCCTCTACTAGATCCATGATTTCCTGCTCGTTCATGAACGTAGTTTCGATGTCGATCTGAGTAAACTCTGGTTGGCGGTCTGCACGAAGATCCTCGTCCCGGAAACAACGCGCAATCTGAAAGTACCGGTCAAATCCTGAAATCATCAGCAATTGTTTGAACAACTGAGGCGATTGCGGCAACGCAAAGAACTCTCCCTGGTGGGTTCGACTAGGAACAAGGTAGTCGCGCGCACCCTCAGGTGTGGCTTTAGTCAGCACAGGTGTTTCAATTTCGATGAACTCGGCCTCATGCATGTAGTTCCGAACAAACTGACTGACATCGGATCGCTTTCGAAGCCTGGCTTGCATCTCTGGCCTACGCAAATCAACGTAACGGTACTTCAGCCGAACATCTTCCCCTGCATCAGAATACTCATCCAATTGGAACGGTGGCGTTTCTGCCACTGCGAGGATTTCGATATCGCTGCCCAATACCTCAATGCGTCCTGTAGACATTTTGGGGTTGACCGCTGCTTCATCCCTTGCCCTTACGCGACCCGTGATGCCTAGAACATATTCGTTGCGAACTTTGTCCGCGAGCGCAAACGCCTCCCCGGTATCTGGGTCGAAAACCACCTGAACAATGCCTTCGCGATCCCTCAGGTCTAGGAAGATCACCCCACCATGATCACGACGTCGATGGACCCAGCCATTCAGGCTGACGGTCTCACCGATATCGGTATCACGTAGCTGTCCGCAGTAATGGCTACGCATGATTGCCTCCGCCTGATTTTTGAATTGTATGATGCCGTCTCGTCGCACGGCACTTTGAAATTATGTTATCCGTCGCTCGCTGATGCCGATCCGCCGCTCGAAGACGAGGAAGTTGTTCCCGCCTTAGAGGATGAGCTTGACGAGGTCCCGCTCGAGTCACCGCCAGAGGATGTGCCCCCGTCGCTTCCTCCTGAGTCACCGCCACTGCTATCTTGACTACCGCTAATGATGTTCTTCTTTTTGCCCGTCTTAAAGTCGGTCTCGTACCAGCCTCCACCTTTCAACCGAAAGGCTGCAGCCGACACCAGTTTGGTAAGCTTTGGTTGTCCACACGAGGGACAATCCTTCAGAGGATCATCGCTGATCTTCTGAAGTTTCTCCATTCTGTGCCCGCATGCCTCGCACTGATACTCGTAGATAGGCATTTCAAGTCCTCTTGCTGAACCAATCCGGCAGTCGCCTCCCTGCCGTTCGTCGTCAATTGTACGCGAGCCAACAACACGATCAGATGATCATGCCAAATGCGCTCTCGAGAGAGCCGCGCATTATACCGGAATCAACGAGTGATTCGACCCGAGCCAAACAGAGTCCATGAACCGATCACCCGCGGTTAAAAGGGAGGATTCCTCTGCTAACACGCTACCCTCGTGAGAGTGATGTTCGATAACAGCCATGTCATGCACTTCAAATTGGTCACCACGTTTATCGCAGAAAATATCGTGTTTTACCGGCTTCTACCTTGCTCCACATCAGGTGATCCGCTATAAACACACCCGCGCAATCAAGGCAGTATGGCTCGCGAAATCGCACAACACCAAAACACTGACGTCACCTGATAAAAAGGAAAATTGAATGGCAGCCACAAAGGCAAAAGCAAAGACGACCGCAAAGAAGCGACTTCCTGCGATCAAAGATAAATACACCAAAAGTGCGATTTTGAGTGAGATTGCCAACAACTCCGAACTCACAAAAGGGCAGGTGTCTTCTGTACTCGACGAACTCAGTGACCTGATCGAACGACACGTCAAAAAGGGTGGTGTAGGCGAGTTCACTCTGCCGGGATTACTCAAGATCAAGACCGTAAAGACCCCCGCCAAAAAGGCACGGAAGGGCGTACCCAATCCATTCCGTCCTGGCGAACTGATGGACGTCGCCGCAAAACCAGCGAGCATGCGCATTCGCGTTTCGCCGCTCAAAAATCTGAAGAGCTTCGTCTAGATAACTGATCTGTTCGCTGCAGTGAACAAAGCTCGAATAGGCCGCGGTTTCGCGGCCTTTTTCATTCTGGACTCGCGTGAACTCAACGCATCGCGTCCATGCAGTAGTGAAAGGCCTATGATGAACTTGTAGTAACGAAAGGTTAATCGTACTGTCACTAACCAATGGGTAACGCCCCGTCGAACCAACATACGCAGCCTGTCATGAAAGCATCCCAATATCTCATCTCTACTTTGAAGGAGGTCCCTTCAGACGCCGAGGTCGTAAGCCATATCCTGCTACTCCGTGCTGGATTCATTCGCAAGATTGCTTCCGGGATCTACAACTGGCTGCCCATGGGGTTTCGAGTCCTTAAGAAAGTGGAAGCCATTGTCCGGGAAGAAATGGATGCATCCGGCGCATTGGAAGTCATCATGCCCGTCGTACAACCTGGAGAACTCTGGGAGGAGTCAGGACGCTGGGGGAAGTACGACGAAGGCTTGCTCCTCAAGTTCAATGATCGACATCAACGTGACTTCTGTCTCGGACCGACGCATGAAGAGGTCATCACCGAACTCGCTCGGAACGAACTGCGTAGCCATCGACAACTCCCGGTCAATCTCTATCAAATTCAGACGAAATTCCGTGACGAAACCCGACCGCGTTTTGGTCTGCTGCGAGCCCGTGAGTTTGTCATGAAGGATGCCTATTCATTTCATCTCGATGAGAGCAGTCTCGAGGACACCTATCAAGTCATGCACGATACCTATAGTCGTATACTCGATCGGTTGAAACTCGAGTATCGAGCTGTGCTTGCTGACAGTGGCAGCATTGGTGGTAATGCTTCCATGGAGTTCCACGTACTGGCGGACTCTGGTGAGGATGTCATCGCATTCAGCAGCAGCTATGCCGCCAACCTCGAAAAAGCAGAATCCATCATCCCTGAAGCTGAGACGGCGGATCCTTTGCCACGAACACAAGTCGACACGCCCGGGATGTACACGATCAACGAGGTGGCTAGCTTCTTAAAAGTTGACGCTACACGAACAGTCAAGACCCTCATTATCAAGGCAGATAGTGAAGATAATGGGCTTGGACTGGTAGCACTGGTTCTCCGCGGCGATCACCAACTGAATGAGGTCAAGGCCGCGAAGTTGCCTGGTCTTTCCACACCACTCACATTCGCGAATGACGCCGAAGTGCGTGCTGCCACCGGTGCGAATCCAGGGTCGGTTGGCCCTGTTGATCTCGGCCTGCCTTGCTACGTCGACCACAGTGCAGCCGCTCTCAGCAATTTCGTCTGCGGCGCGAACCAGAACGACGTTCACCTTACAGGCGTCAACTGGCAGCGTGATGTGCCAGCGTATCAGGTCGCTGATCTCCGAAATGTTGTCGAAGGTGATGAAAGCCCCGACGGCCAGGGAAAATTGACATTCAAGCGTGGCATTGAGGTGGGGCATATTTTCCAGTTAGGCAGAAAGTACTCTGAACCAATGAAGGCCACGGTGCTCGACGACAATGGCAAAGCCGTCACCATGATGATGGGATGTTATGGCATGGGTGTCACCCGGCTGGTTGCTGCGATCCTTGAGCAGTATCACGATGACCGCGGAATGGTCTGGCCGACGATCGTCGCCCCTTTCCATGTCATCATTATTCCAATCAACGCACACAAATCTCCGGAAGTCGCCAAGGTGGCAGATGATCTATATCGGAAGCTGGAAGCTGCAGGCATTGAAGTATTACTTGATGATCGTGATAGTCACCGACCCGGCGCAAAATTCGCTGACGCAGAGCTGATAGGGATTCCCCATCGCCTTGTTGTTGGTGATCGGGGGCTCAGTGATGGCGTAATTGAATACGCCAATCGATCCTCGGGCGAAAGTGAACATCTGCCTGTTGGTGACGTTGTGACTCGCCTCACGGAGTGGGTCAACAGCGACCGCTAAGCAGATCCTCCTACTTCTCCTGGATCTCATCTAGCAGTGATTCGACAGTCTGCGGACCAATAAGCACTTTATAGACACCATTGCCGGGGGCCATCATGATCGTTGTAGGCAGGACCTGGGGTTGTTCGTAACCCAACGTCTGATAGGGATCATTTTGGAAAACGGGGAACGCAATCCCCATTTGTTCGACTGCCGCTGCCATCTTGTCGGGACCCGGCTGATCAAAATTGACCCCATAGACCACGAGCCTGTCGCCATGCTCGGCAGCAAGTTCATTTAGCTCTGGTATTTCAGTCCGACAGGGCGCGCACCACAGCGCCCAGTAGTTGATCACGATCCACTTTTCGTTATCGATGATTTGCCGCGCATTAGCGGTATTTACGAACTCAACAGGCGGTTCGCCACATCCAGCAACCGATGACACGAGCGTCATCAATATCAGCGCAAACAGACGCTTACGATTTGTCGAATCGGTGATCGCAGGATTCAATGGCTTCACTTCAGGGTTCATGTGCGCGCTGGGTTTCCTCATCTAGCGTATCAACGACTGATCTGGTCAGCAGTGTTCCCAGGTCAACATCCAGTATCCGGTCTCTATTATCGGTGATGGCCTGTAGGATCTTCCTGATACCGCTGCCAAAACAGGGGACAGAAAGATGCTGATATTCTTGCCCAGAGTGGTAAAAACTTCAAAGTGCGAATCGGTGCCTCTACAATGACTACCGAGAAAGCAAGACTCAGGAACAGGTGCTCATGAGCAAGGTCACAATCTACCACAACCCTCGTTGCTCAAAATCCAGGCAGACACTTCAACTGCTGGAAGAAAAGGGCATCGATCCTAACATTGTGCTCTATCTCGAAACTCCTCCCGACAAAGGCACTCTGTCAACGCTGATCAACCAGCTAGGCATCACCGCCCGGGAGTTGATTCGATCGGGGGAAGATGAATACAAAGCAATGAAACTGTCCGACAAGTCTCTCTCAGACGAGGCCTTGGTTGATGCGATGGTCAGGTCACCAAAGTTGATTCAGCGACCTATTGTCGTAGCCGATGGGAAAGCTGTGCTGGGTAGACCCCCGGAAAACATCCTCGATATCATCTGACCTCAGCAGGCAGACCGATCGGTGAATCGTCAGCGATCAGTGGATGATCCGATCCTTCGGTTCAGGCGTTGATGGGGGTGCCATCAGATCATCTTCTTCGTTCAGCTCATCGTCCTGACTGCTGCGGACTTCATAGCGCCGAGTGCTGATTTCTCCATCCAGCACCTCGGGCAGCGCTTTCAGGAAATCTTCCATGTGATCCGTCTCGTAGTGTCCCTGCAATGCTTCAACCGATTCCCATTCCTGGAATAGCAATAGGGTGTTGGGATCAGTCAAACCGACGTAGAACTCGTAGCTCACACATCCATATTCACTGCGGCTGGCCATTACCATTTCACGCATGAGGGAAATCGCGTCGTCGCGAACCTCTGATCTAATAGGGAATGTACCATGCACAATGATCATCAGATTGTCACAGAATTAACTTTTGATTTGATTATACAGGGAAATTCCGGAGGGACCATGTAAGGACCGGATAGATTGATTAAGCCCATTCACATCCGACGAATCGCCTGACAATACGACAATCTCTGGGTTATGAATCCCGATGAACGGCAAAAGGAGCCCAGGTCTGATTCACGGGCATCACCTCCAGCTGGTTGATATTGACATGTGCAGGAACCTGCGTCACCCAATAGATCAGCTCCGCCACGTCAGCACCTGAAAGCGGCCGCATCCCATTGTAAACCTGAGAAGCTTTACCCTCGTCACCTTTGAACCGTACCACTGAGAATTCCGTTTCACACATCCCGGGTTCGACATTAGTCACTCGGATGTTCTTGCCCAGGAGATCGGTTCGCAAGTTACGAGAAAATTGCTGTACAAATGCTTTGGTACCGCCATACGCGTTGCCACCAGGGTACGGCCAGCTGGCCGCCACTGAGCCGATATTGACGACATGTCCACTACCACGCTTAACCATCCCCGGCAGTACGGCACGCGTGACATACATGAGCCCTTTGATATTGGTATCGACCATCGTCTCCCAATCAGTCATGACGGCTTCGTCGGCTCCTTCCATGCCAAGTGCGAGTCCCGCGTTGTTCACTAGGATATCGATTCCCGCAAAGGCATCAGGTAACCCGGAAATCGCAGAAGCGACTGCTTCATTGTCGCGAACGTCCAACGTCACGCTATGAATATGGTCGGGTTGGGGCATCGATTGTTTCAGTTCATCAAGGCGCTCCTGTCGACGGGCTGCGATGACTACTTGCCAACCCTCACGAGCGAAGCGTTCCGCGGCAGCCGCTCCGAATCCCGACGACGCACCTGTTACCAGCACCGTGCCAGCCATAAAATTCCTCCGTTATTGTCTTTCCCGGATGCATCACTCGATGGCGACATCAAACGGTAATTATTCCGGTGACAAAGCTACCAGACCCACCCCTTCGTCGACCAGCCGATCTTTGATTTCTTCGAGTATCGCCGGGTCATCGATTGTTGCAGGTGGGTCATACGCCTGATTGTCTGCGATTTTTCTTATCACCTGGCGCAGGATTTTGCCGGACCGCGTTTTGGGTAACCGTTGCACAACCACCGCTTGCTTGAAATTAGCAATACCACCAACATGTGCGCGAACAGCCGCGACCAGTTCGGACTGAAGTGTCCGTGCATCGATGTTTGCGCCGTCCTTGAGGACCATCAACCCCACGGGAACCTGACCTTTATCCGAGTCTCCAATGCCAATCACTGCACATTCCGCAACAGCTGGATGTGCAGCCACAATCTCTTCCATTTCACCGGTCGATAGCCGATGACCAGCCACATTGATCACATCGTCAGTCCTACCCATGATGAAAAGATAGCCATCTTCATCGAAGTAACCACCGTCTCCCGTATGGTAATAGCCTGGATGTATGCTCAAATAAGACTTCTCGAACCGTTCGTGATCACGCCAAACGGTGGGCAAACAACCCGGCGGCAAGGGCAGTCGAATCACAACATCGCCTTCCGAACCAGCCTCTTGCTCCATGTGATTCTCGTCCAGAATCCGAACGTCAAATCCAGGCATTGGAAAACTGGCAGAGCCACTTTTCATCGCCAGCGCTTCGATGCCAACGGGACTCGCCGCAATAGGCCATCCGGTTTCCGTCTGCCACCAGTGGTCAACAACAGGAATACCAAGAATATCGACAAGCCATTCGTACGTCGATGGATCTGTTCGTTCACCTGCAAGGAATAGGGTTCTCAATGATGAAAGATCGTGACCTTCCATCATTGCCGCTTCTGGATCCTCTTTACGTACCGCCCGAAACGCGGTAGGTGCTGTGAAAAAGACATTGACGCCATATTCGCTGATGATTCGCCAAAACGTTCCGGCGTCGGGTGTCCGTACCGGTTTACCTTCGAAGAGAACCGTAGTACAACCGGTCAACAAAGGGGCATAGACAATGTAGGAATGCCCAACCACCCAGCCCACATCAGATGCAGACCAGAAGACATCTCCCGGACCTACGCCATAGACCAGTGACATACTGTATCGAAGTGCGACGGCATGTCCTCCATGATCACGGACGACGCCTTTGGGTTTACCCGTCGTCCCCGAGGTATACAAAATATAAAGAGGGTCCGTAGCTGCCACCGGTACTGCTTCCACAGGGTCAGCATCCGCCACAAAATCTGTCCATGAAGTCTCGTTTACTGACAAGGACACCTCACACTGGTCCCGCAATAGAAAAATGACGTGTTCAACATCATGATCAGCGAGTTCTAGCGCGTCGTCGACCAAGGGCTTGTATGGAATCACACGATCAAACTCAATCCCACAGGACGCCGTGATCAGCAATCGGGGTTCCGCATCATCGATTCGGCTCGCTAATTCTGGCGCTGCGAAACCGCCAAACACTAATGAGTGGATCGCTCCGACACGTGCACAGGCCAACATCGCTATAACAGCCTCAGGGACCATAGGCATATAGATCACCACCCGATCTCCATGCGTCAGACCCGCGCGTTGCAATGCACCAGCCGCACGACCGACTTCCTCCAAAAGCTCACGATAGGTGTACCGTTGCTTCGTGCCTGTCACAGGTGAGTCATAAATCAATGCATCCTGATCACCGCGCCCGTTCTCGACATGAAAATCGAGTGCCAGCCAGGACGTGTTCAGCTCGCCGTCAACAAACCAGCGACCATCCTTAAAGATAGCGGCGGGCGGGGTGTGCCAATCCACCGATGCCGCCTGGGTCCGCCAGAATGACTCTGGATCTGACAATGAACGATCAAAATCTTCGGTATAGGTCATGATCTTCCCACTTCAGTGACGCGTGAATCTTTGATCAGGTCCGATGTGAAACAAAATCTTCAGACGCAAAAAAGGGGACCCCTGATCCCCTTTCAAGCCGTCGTCCAAGTCGCCGCAGATATTTACCTTCGCTTGGCCCGGGCTTTGGTTTTTCGAGCTTTCGTTTTTCCAGAGGTATTTGCCTTCTGCTTCATGGCAACACTCTTTTTCTTAGTCGCCTTCTTGGCCGATGCTTTTTTAGCAACGCTCTTTTTCGCAGCGCCACTTTTCCTCTTCATGGTATCAAGCTGACCTTTACTCGGTTGCGCCTTCAGGAGCTTCTTATAAACCGGCGAACGCTTGGAGATTTTCTTGTGCTCAACATAGAAGTCGACCGCCTTGTTCCAGGCACCAGCAAGACCATGGAGATTTATGGAGACAGTCGTATTGACGATTTTCCCCGCCTTACTGGACATGATGCCTATCTGAAATACCGGTGTTCGCGTGCCACTCTTCTCGGTCTTCATCCGGAACAAAATGCCCCGGACCTTACCGCCTTTATCGAACAAGGCTGTCCGTGCGGCCTCATCTCTCGCTTTGCTCTGCTGACGAGATAGCGCTTCGTCTCGTGCCTCAGCAGTAAGCTTCACTTTCGCACGCGCTTCACCGCGTAGGCGTTTGCCATCTTTCTTCAGTGAAAAATATTCCTGATAGGTCTTCCCACCGATCTGTCGACGAACCCTGAAGCCGTGAAACCGGGTTGTATCAAGTAACTCTACACTCATGGTTGTCGTACCTTTGTGGCTCGGACCGCTGTGGTAGTACCTGCTATTAGGTAGTACCTGTGTTGGTCGTACCTGCGTTGGTCGTATATGTGGGCCGCACGTTGGGGACTCACTATAGATCGAACTGTCAAACGAACTATCCGTCGCACCACGTCAGCATTGCATAAATTCTAACCTGTTTTGCAGGAAAAAAAACACAGGTCCTCGCGCGGACTCACACTTGTGATTGACCACCTTTTATTCAGCCTGACGGACTGCACCATTTTCGATCAGCGACTCAATTTCCATGTCAGAAAATCCAGCCGCACTCAGAACTTCGCGAGAATCCTCGCCGGGTTTTCTTGCCGCGTGGGTCAGCTCAGGAACTGTTCGGTCAAATCGGGGTGACGGTGCCGGCTGCGTCACACCTTCGAGTTCAACAAATGTATCTCGATGGCTGTTGTGGGGATGATGAGCGACCTCATCCAACGACAGAACCGGCGCAAAACAGATGTCAGTGCCCTCCATGATGCCGCACCATTCATCTCGAGTTTTTGTCTTGAAGACAACGGTCAACTCAGACTTGTAGTCTGCCCACCGACTTTTATCCATCTGGCTTCCAAACACATCGGCGTCCAGACCGGCCTTCTCCAACAGCAATGCATAGAACTGAGGTTCAATGGATCCGAGCGAAATGTACTTCCCATCACTCGTCTCATACGTGTCATAAAAGTGTGCGCCGCCATCCAACATGTTGCTCGCACGTTCATGATTCATCGCACCTGCAGCCTGCATCGAGAAGAACATCGCCATCAGGGACGCAGCACCATCAACCATGGCTGAGTCGATTACTTGTCCCTTACCAGAACCTCTGGCTTCAAGAATGCCACAAACAAGTCCAAACGCCAGCAACATGCCACCCCCGCCAAAGTCACCCACTAGGTTCAGCGGGGGAACGGGTTTGCCACCCTTGTTGCCAATGGCGTGCAAAGCTCCGGCGAGTGAAATATAGTTAATGTCATGACCCGCGGCCTGCGCCATTGGACCTTCCTGTCCCCATCCAGTCATGCGTCCATAGACCAGTTTCGGATTCCGTGCCATACAAAGCTCCGGTCCCAGTCCAAGCCGTTCCGTCACCCCCGGTCTGAACCCTTCAAACAGTGCGTCCGCAGACTCGCATAACCGAAGCACGGTATCTACACCAGCTTTTATTTTCAGATCGACCGCGATGGACTTGCGGCCCCTCGCCAGAACGTCGATCGTGCGTCGCACAGAGGACTTCGACGGTCGGTCTATCCGAATGACTTCTGCCCCCATGTCCGAGAGCATCATGCCGCAAAAAGGGCCCGGACCAATCCCTGCCAACTCGATGATCCTGATGCCTGACAAAGGTCCCATAGTGTGCTCCGTGTTTGATTATGCCCTCACACATTGTAGGCACATTCAAGTCATTCATCGCAAACCCTCGGATGTCAGAACGATCAGCGTACCTCCAGCAAACAGCGCTTGATCACAATGCACAGCAGAGGTATATCTGCAGACTCAAACGAATACGGCCACGCAAATGCTCGAAGTCATAGAAATTGAACCTGACAACAAGGCGACGGCCAGCGTCATCTGGTTGCACGGCCTTGGTGCTGACGGTCATGATTTCGAGCAGATCGTACCCATGCTGGAACTACCCGAGACAATTCAGGCACGATTCATATTGCCGCATGCGCCAGAACGTGAAGTCAGTATCAACAACGGCGAGCGCATGCGAGCCTGGTACGACTTCATCCCGCACTCCGAGACTGAGGGTAAAAACGACATAGAGACTTCAAGGCAGCAAATCTGTGAACTCATCGCTGTAGAACAGGATCGCGGTATCGACCCTGGTCGAATCATGTTAGCCGGATTTTCCCAGGGCGGTGTAATCGCTTTACATACAGCAATGCGACATGATGTTCGTCTCGCAGGTGTGATCGCACTCTCAACCTACCTGTATGACGCAGCTGCAACCGAACAAGAAATGAATGACGCCAACCTCGCCCTGCCCATCCTAATAGCGCACGGTAAGTTCGATCCCATGATACCGATCATGCGAGCGGCCACATCCAGGGAAAACCTAATCCGAATGGGTTACGACGTCCGGTGGTTTGACTACGATATGGAACATCAGGTGTGTGTACCAGAAATAGAGGAGATCTCCCGCTTTATCCAGGAAATTCTGTAGCTGGCGCTATGAACAGCGCCGATTCAACCCAGGCATTCAGTCACCATCCATTGCGGTACAAAACAGACCGTTCGTGGGTCACCTGCGTCTTGGAGAACTTTGATCTGTTTCTGCTGGATCACGCTGCCAACGAAAGAAAAGCGTCGGCCGTTGCAATGTCCATGGTCGCGCACTACCCAGATCGCACAACGCTGGTCGTCAAGATGACGGATCTAGCACTGGAGGAGTTGGGTCATTTCCGAAGCGTTGTCCATTTGATCCAGGCCCGCGGATTGCAACTTGCCGATGACGCGAAAGATCAATACGTCGCCGCGTTGCGTGAGCATCACCGCCGCGGGAAGGAGGATTACTTCATGGATCGACTTCTATCTGCTGCTGTGATTGAAGCACGGGGGACAGAGAGATTCGCGTGCCTGGCCGCAACGCTCCCGGATCCTGATCTGGCAAGATTCTATGAGACACTCGCCCATTCCGAGGCTACCCATACCGAGATGTTTCTGAACCTTGCCGCACAGTACTTTGACCTCGAGGATGTGTCGGCTCGTTGGTTGTTCTGGCTCGATCGAGAAGCCGAAGTACTGTCACAGGTCCCTGTCCTCCCGCGCCTGCATTAGGTCCTTTGACATTGAGACAACTTCCATAAATGAAGCGGTCAGGATATGACAACATATGAAGTAATCGAACAGTACCTGACACACTACGCAGAATCGGAAATCCGCGAAGTTGCACAACTACGTCTTACTCACAGTGACCATGTACTGGTCATCCCGGCATTCCAGGAAACCACCCACGACCTACTCCGCGTCATAGCCGACATTGACGATCATTTTCTGCTGATTGTGGTCTGTAATAGCGGGGTCCACGACACTCTGACCGTCAGACTCCACCAGGAACTCACCGCAGCTGATGACAACGTTTCCGTGGGCAATCTCTCATGGATCCAATCGCGAAACATGCTGGTCGTTGACCGTTGTACGCCAACCCGATACATCCCCCACAAGCAGGGCGTGGGATTGGCACGTAAAATTGGTTCAGATATCGCACTCGCGTTGATTCATCAGCGCACCGTCTCGCAACCAGTCATACATCTGACCGATGCTGATGCACGCCTCCCCCATAACTACTTCCGATGTCTTGAAACAACGACTATTGCGGCTGCCTGGATTTATCCTTTTGACCATATCTCGCACATGGTTAGTAACAACGATCAGGAAAGAGATGCGATGGCGCTATATGAAGCCTCCGTTCATTACTACGCTGCAGGTCTTCGCTGGGCAGGTTCCCCCTATGCATACACAACAGTTGGTAGTGCTATGGCAATATCGTCTCGCCACTATGCCGCGGTCAGAGGGTTCCCGAGAAGAAACGCAGGTGAGGACTTTCACATTCTGAACAAACTGCGAAAGACGGGAGCTATTTGCTCAATACCCTCGCCACCAGCAGTTCCTATTGGCGTCTCCGCCCGATTAAGTACCCGCGTTCCAATAGGCACTGGTACCGCTGTCCGTGAGATCACATCGATGTCGGACCCACTTCAGGAGTTTTCGTTTTACGATCCCCAGGTGTTTATAGAACTGAATCGCCTGATTACGATGGCAACCTCACGTCTAATGCAACCAACGCCCTGTGATGCTCCTTGGATCCCTTCCTCATCTGCGGACATTCTGAACACGGTAGTCGAGCAGCTGAATCTCGGGGCTGCACTGTCGCGATGCAGTCGACAATCCTCAAACCCTAAGCGCCGCGTGAGAGCGTTTCATGACTGGTTTGATGGACTCAAAACACTGCGGTTGATTCATGGACTACGAGATGCGGGTCTCAAATCGCTACCGTTCTCTGAACTCATGCAACTATCCCCATTCCTCAACCTGTCAACAGGGTCTTCACCCGCTGACTTTTCTCAGAGAATGCGGGCCTACCTTCACTCTGCCCCGGTTCATGAAGCCACGTAGCCAGAAACGACCAATATGTACCCTTGTCAGGCGACGTAACGTGTTAGAATTCCCCTATAGAGCCGCTCAATGCAACACCGCAAAAACACGACCGAAGCACGACGAAGATAAGACCAAGACCACAACCGTCACCAATAGATATATGTATTGCCCACTAAGACGGGCCAGAGCTGATGACCCATTACACATCCACCAATGCAACGCCCCAAAAGGTGTTTATCGACGGACAATCCGGCACAACCGGGCTGCAGATTGATCGACTTCTGGCTTGCCACGAGCAAATTGAAATCCTGCGTATTCCTGATAGCGATCGCAAAGACCCTGAGGCCAAACAGGCATTTCTCGACGACGCAGATGTTGTCGTTCTTTGCCTGCCAGACGATGCAGCAAGAGAGACCGCATCCCAGTGTCGCGACACCACACGAATTCTGGATGCCAGCACCGCCCACCGCATTGATCCTGCCTGGACATATGGTCTACCTGAGCTCACCCAGGATCGAAGGCAGAAGATCGCGGAGGCCAAACGTGTCTCGAATCCGGGATGCTGGCCAACCGGTTTTTTGCTGGCCGTAAAACCACTCGAGGCCGAGGGACTTCTTCCGACAGAAAAGACCCTATCTGTGAATGGCATATCCGGATATTCGGGAGGCGGACGCCAGATGATCGAGCGCTACGAAACTCGTGCATCAGAGGCACCCAACGATCTGTGGTACTCAAGACCCTATCGGTTAAGTTTCGGGCACAAACACCTCGCCGAAATGCAGAGGCAATGTAATCTTGCAAAGCCACCATTGTTTATGCCTTCTGTTGGTCACTTTGCACAAGGTATGCTGGTAAACATTCCAGTGGATGCAACCTTGTTCAATCAGGCTGCGGGAGCCGCAGACATACAGCTTTTGCTAGCGCAGCAGTATGAGGACGAAGCGTTTGTCCGGGTGCACGTGTTAAACGATGAACAAGCCCTAGAAGATGGATTCCTTGATCCTCAGGGAAACAACGGCACCAATCGCATCGACCTTTTCGTTTTTGGTGACGATGAACAGGTCCTGTTGACAGCGAGACTGGATAATCTCGGTAAAGGCGCCTCCGGGGCCGCGGTGCAAAATCTCAACATCATGCTCGGTCTGGATGAAATGGCAGGCCTGACCGTATGAACTACCACGACCTTAGCAAGAAAGAACTCGAATCACTCCACGCCTCCCTCAGTGAACAATTCGAGCGTGTCAAATCAGAGAGACTCTCTTTGGATCTTACCCGCGGGAAGCCCGGAGCGGACCAGTTAGACCTTTCGAACGACCTCGATGGGATCCTAAAGGGGTTTTATTTGTTGCAGGATGGTACAGACGTTCGAAACTATGGTGGCATTCTGGGAATTCCTGAAGCTCGAGAGTTCGGTGCAGAACTTCTGGGCTCGACACCTGACGAAGTCATGGTCGGCGGCAATAGTAGCCTGACACTCATGTATCTATTCCTGCGCATGATGACGGAACTATGGCAATCAGCAGACGACCAACCCCGCTTCCTGTGTCCCGTACCTGGCTATGATCGACATTTCGCGATCTGTGAGGAATTTGGCATAGATATGGTTACTGTACCAATGACCGATACCGGCCCCGATATGGACATCGTCGAACGCCTCGTGCACGAGGATTCATCTGTCAAAGGCATCTGGTGCGTACCACGGTACTCAAACCCAACTGGATGTACCTACAGTGACGAAGTCGTTGACCGCATGTCCAGATTACCCCAGCATGCAAGTGATGACTTTGTGATCATGTGGGACAACGCATATATCGCACACCACCTGGCTGAGACCCCCGATCCGCTAAAGTCCATCATGGCGTGCTGTCGCGAGATGGATACCACGAAAAATCTCGTGATCCTGGCATCGACATCAAAAATCACTTTTGCGGGCGCCGGTATCTCATTTCTTGCAACCGCCCGGGAGCAACTCGCGCAATTCGAGAAATACCTGGGCATAGCGATGATCGGCTTCGACAAGGTGAACCAACTGCGCCACCTTCGCTTTCTCGAGGATCAGGCCGGTCTTGCCGCCCACATGGAAAAACACCGACAAATCCTCGCCCCCAAGTTCAAAAGTGTCCTGTCGATCCTGGAAACGGAACTCGGCGGTACGGGTATCGCCCATTGGACCAAACCAAATGGCGGCTACTTTGTTTCCCTTGATACGATGCCCGGTTTAGCTAGCAATGTGATCGGTATGGCTGCCGATGCAGGCGTGAAACTGACTCCCGCTGGTGCAACCTTCCCCTACGGTCGCGACCCGGAGAACAGCAATATCCGGATTGCACCTACCTACCCGCCGGTTGAGCAACTCAATAAGGCTATGTCAGTGCTTGTCCTCTGCATTCAACTATGTTCAGCTGCCCATCTGATAAAGGCATAGCGCCTGCTCACAGGATCATCGATTGAGTTTCCTAAAAAACCTGTTTGGTTCCCGATCAACACCCAAGAACAACAAGCCTTCCGAAAAAGGACCCAAAGGCGATCTCTCATCGTCTACACAGCGTCGTCAGCACCGGGCCGCAGGCAAGAAGACCGCACAGAAAACAGGCCAAAATACGAGCCAGAAGAAGGGAAATTCGCGGAAAGGTCAAAGCAAACAGAGGTCGCAAAAGCAAAACAAACCCAAATTTACCCCACCGACACCTCCAGCCCTCGAGACGATCGGATTCTTTGGTGAGCTGGATCTCCCCGACGAACTCACCTCCGCAATCTCTGCACTTGGATTTACCGATGCCACACCGGTCCAACGTGCTGTACTCCCTCACTCGCTGGCGGGTGAAGACATAATCGCGCAGGCACAAACAGGTACCGGAAAGACAGCCGCCTTTCTCATTTCCATATTAACCTATCATCTCGAAAACCCAGAGGAAACCGGGCGAGCAAAAGGGACGCCGTTCGCACTTGTCATTGCACCCACTCGAGAGCTAGTCCTCCAGATTACAGAAGATGCCAAGGCACTATCGCAGTTTGTTGATATCAATGTTATTTCCGTCGTTGGTGGCATCGACTACGATCGGCAACGTCAGCAGTTGCAACAAAGAGTCGACATCGTCGTCGCCACGCCAGGTCGACTACTCGATTTCTGTCGCTCGCGCACCGTTGACCTCGGCAGCGTCGATTCACTGGTCATTGATGAAGCAGATCGCATGCTAAGCATGGGGTTCATTCCCGATGTCAAAGCCATCATTCGGCGCACTCCTTTCAAAGACGTGAGGCAGACCCAGTTATTCAGCGCAACGTTCAGCAAAGATATCAAACGGCTGGCAGAGAACTGGACCCGGAACCCAGTGCGAGTCGAAATCGAACCGGAGCAAGTTGCTGTCGAAACGGTCGATCAGCGCTTCTATCTGACCGCCAGCGAAGCCAAGTTCGACGTACTTTTCAACCTGTTCAATGAAGAATCCGTCAGCCGAGTCATCGTCTTCGTCAATCGAAGAGACCAAACTCGCAGGCTTTTCGAGCGGATGCAAAGGCACAACATCCGGTGTGGAATGCTCACCGGTGAGGTGCCACAGCGCAAGCGTATCCGTACACTTGAGGACTTCAAAGAAGGCAGAATACAGGTACTCGTTGCGACAGATGTTGCAGGTCGAGGCATCCATGTAGACGACATCTCACATGTAGTGAACTACAACCTCCCAGAAGATCCCGAAGATTATGTGCACCGCATCGGTCGCACCGGACGGGCCGGTTCAGCCGGGACATCCATTAGTCTGATCTGTGAAGACGATTCGTTCATGATGCCCGACATTGAGACGCTCCTGGGTACCAGCGTCAGCTATGAACAGCCGCCACAACATCTTCTGCATCCCGCACCACAAGCGCCCTCTAGATCTTCTCGCCCCCGGCGCTGATGGCAATGTCTCGAACGCACGACGCACTCAAATTCCTGATGGTGTGTGCAGGTTCTTCAGAATGATAGTGGCAACAATACTGTTTGGGACTATGGCTGGTCAGTCCAAAAAGACACCCCTGCCTTCGGTGCCTATAGCGCACATGGATTCTGTATCTGGATTTCCATACGTCTCCCGGCTAGGCACTCCTATAGACTTGGTCGGGCTTCGCAGCTTTACCGAGGAGACATCATCCGTACCGATGACACTACCCATGTTGGCGTGAGGTTCGTGGACGGAAGTGTTGCATCCGTTGGACCTCAAAGCCACCTAGTACTACACCAATATTCACCGTCGAAAAAGCGACAAGCGCCCACGGCACTGCTGACATTGAATCGCGGATCAATGCAGTTTCGCTCAAGTACCGCGATGGTCGTCGGGCGAGCAAGTCTGACCATTCGAGCACCACTTGCTGTCGTGGAGTGACGCAGCACAATCTGATCGTGTCGGTTGCACCTGACAGGCCTAAGGAGGCATTAATGCTCACCGGTTGTTTGATTCGCGTACGCAACGACCGCGGTGAAACTAAGGCCAAAGCTCCGGCTGTCGGGGTTTCCGTCGTTCCCAGCAGTGCACCGCGACCTCCGCGCAGATGGACCAACAAACCCGCAGAACGCGCACTAAATCAGTTAAAAGTTACCGAGGAACAAACTTGATCGTTCCCTCAGCGCGCGTGTAACCATCCCGGCATGAATTGGTAGGGATCGACTTCATCGTTACGATCGTAACTTACCTCGGCATTAGCCAATAAACCCTGTAGCTGCTTCTCGCGGTAGGCATCAAACACTTCTGTGCAACCACCGACAAACTCACCACCGACGAAGACCTGCGGAATTGTCGGCATGCCCGTTCGCTCAGTCAGTGCCGCTCTGATCTCATTACCCAGATTATCCGTCTGGTACACCACGGAATCGAGGTCAATGGAACGGTAGGGGATATTCCGGTCGGCAAACAGCTTGCGCACAGCCCAGCAGAACTCACACCATTCAAGGGCAAACATGACAACCGGCTCGTCGGTACTGCTCACAACTTCGTTGACGAATTCCCGGCCCTTTTCACTTCCAACGATGAAGGTCGCCAGTGGTTCGGTTGCTGAATCTTGTTGTTCCTCATCCTCGTTATCTTTGTGCGGTGGGAGCGAATCAAAGCGTGCAAGCGGCGTCGATTGAGAAATTTCCATCTCATCTGCATTCATGTCCGCTTCAATACCTTCAAATAACGGCGTGGAAAGATAACGTTCCCCAGTATCTGGTAGCATGCACAAAATCCTGCTGCCTTCCGGTGCGTTTTCAGCCAGGGTCAGCGCCGCGGCCAGTGTTGCCCCAGCAGAAATCCCTACAAAAATGCCTTCTTCCTTCGCCAGGCGCTGCGAGCACTCAAGCGCATACTGTCCATTGACTGCAATGATCCCATCCACCAGATCAGACGCGTCACCGGTCAGTTTGGAGACGAAGTCAGGAGTCCATCCCTGCATCAGATGAGGCCGAAACATTGGATGACTACCACCTCCTTGCAAAATACCGCTCCCTAACAATGGAGCATTGTCAGGTTCACAGACAATTACACACGTGTCGGGACTTTCCTCCTTAAGCACACGAGCAACACCTTTCAACGTTCCGCCAGTGCCGTAACCCGTCACAAAATAGTCGAGGCCATCATCGAAGTCGCTCAGGATTTCCCGCGCTGTGGTCTGTGAATGGACGTCAGCGTTGGATTCGTTCTCAAACTGTCGTGACAGGAACCAACCATGTTTCTCGGAAAGCTCGACCGCCTTGGCCAGCATCCCGCTACCTTTCTCAGAGGCCGGAGTCAGGACGACCTTTGCTCCTAGGAAGCGCAGCATCTTTCGACGCTCAAGAGAGAAGTTCTCCGCCATGGTGACCACCAGCGGGTAGCCTTTGGCGGCGCAGACCATAGCAAGGCCAATACCCGTATTGCCACTGGTCGCTTCAATGACTGTCTGTCCCGGTTTCAGTGCACCACTTCGTTCCGCGTCTTCAATCACTCCGACCGCAAGTCTGTCTTTGACCGAACCCATGGGATTAAACGATTCAACTTTGGCAAAGAGTTCTACAGATCGCTCGCACAGTTTATTAATTCTCACGACCGGCGTACTGCCCACCGTTTGCAGAATATTGTCGTATCGCATCGGCTACTCCTGTTGTCGTTCTATTGTGTCAGTCTTGGATTCATCACGCATGATCATCTTGCCCTGGCGCATGACGGCCTCGGCATGAATTGCCATTTCATGCTCACCGAACTCGGCGTTGGGTCTCTGCATCAGTTCAAAGTGACCAAATCGATCTTCACCCGCCACCAGCGTCGCAGTATCCGCACCCTTCGTTTGTCGGACATGCGTTGCACAAAACCGTAGTACCATACCGATACGACGATCCGCCGACCTATTCGGTCCACTGCGATGCACCGCACGCACATGATGCAGTGACATTTCGCCTGCCGCGAGCGGGGTCATAACACAGTCCTTGATGGGTAGGTCTGCCTCGATTGTCTGTCCACGACTCAGTAGATTGTCATTTTCAAACGTGTTGTGTTGTTCGTATAACTCGCCCCGATGAGACCCGGGAATAAACTCCATCGGTCCTGTCGAAACACCAGCGTCTGACAGTGCAACCCAAGCCGTTGCCACATCATGTGGCTCAAGGCCCCAATAGTTTGCATCCTGATGAAAAGAGACGAACTTGGTATTGTCAGGCTCTTTGATGAACCAGTTCATGGACCACAACAACACATCCGGCCCCAGAATACTCGCGACCGGGCCCACTATTCGTGAATCGGTCACCACATCGAATCCCCAGTCCGTTAATAGGTGAAGGTCCGTTCGCCTGCCAACAGCCTTTTCAATGCCGCCAAAGCGTTGTTCGAACGCTTCGAAATGATCTCTGAGCCTCTGTACCTCGTCTCTGGGAAAGACTCGAATAGGAGAAAGAAAACCGTCGCGTTCATAGGACGCAATCTGCTCAGGACTAAGTGTATCTCTCATCCGACAGAACTCGGGGTGTTCACTATTTTAGAAAGCACATCTTTCGCTGTGTCGGCGACACGTCTTTCTTCAAATAACGTAGGAATCACCTGCCCCCAAAACCGGATGGCGCCATCACAGACAAAGTCTCTAAAATCCCCGCCAGTTATGAGTTCATCTTCAACCAGTTCGTAAGCTTTAGGCAGAAAAACCGCCATATCCTGGAAATTGAAGTGCCCGATGTCAGAGCCGAACAATAGGTTCAATCTGACTTTGCCAGGATTTGTAGGAGTATCAAATGCCCAGGCATTAGCAGAATCCTCAGCTTCACGTCTAAAATAAAATCGATCAATAAACATAGTAGAGAAATCTCACTCCTCACCGATATCAAAACGGGCAAAGTCATCGACCTCATCGTGTATGCCCGTTGTTTCCGGTCCGTTTCTTGTAATGGCACCAGCACCCGCCCTGATCGCCTCAACCATTGTCGATGCCTAGTCCATCCCGACGCTCATACAGCGAAAAAGGCATCAGGGCCGTCGCTCGATCCCGGGTATTCCGCGTCTGGGCACTCCAGAATGCCCCTTGTGGCATGTTGCGTTCCCGCTGTTAACTGACAGTCATTCGTATCGAGTCGTAACATATCCTCCGCAATTACCGGCCAGGAATCCAGCCAATGCCCGTCCGCATCAATGACCGGATGTCCAAGAATAGCTCTAAGTGATTCTGCACCTGCGCTTATGAAGCCTTACCCTATGCATGATTACAGGGTTCAAGCCGACTGCTTCACTTTCAAGTCGAAGCCGGAGACAACATTGTCATTTCCCGATTGGTCACACGTCAATTTACTACTGGGAGTGTATTCCTCGAACTTGGTCATCGCCCAAGGTATGCTCGAATCAATTCCACATGTGAGACAAGCCATGGACTACGAGACCATCATCCTAGACAAACAGGACAACGTCGGCATCCTGACCCTTAATCGGCCGGAACGTCTGAATGCATGGACAACGCAAATGAATGGCGAGATCATCGAAGCCATCGGTGACTGCAACGAAGACCCAGAGATTGGTGCGATTGTTGTGACAGGAGCTGGTCGTGGTTTTTGTGCTGGAGCAGATATCCAGGATAATTTCAAGTCACGTATTGACAACGGTCGAAACGAAGGAGGTGGTACAGCAGTCAATTACCTCGATTTTGTTAGGGAGAGCAAGCCAATTATAGCGGCAGTCAACGGTGCCGCCGTTGGCGTCGGAGTCACGATGATGCTACCTTTCGACATCATCATGGCTTCGGATCAGGCGCGGTTTGGGCTCGCCTTTGTGAAGATGGGCGTCGTTCCTGAACTCGCATCCTCACATTTCCTCGTCGCACGGGTTGGTTTCGGCACTGCCAGTGAGATGTGTCTCACCGGCCGTCTCTATTCAGCATCCGAAGCACATGAATTTGGTCTCGTGAACCATGTCATTCCCGCGGATGAACTGCTTGCAAGAGCAACCGCTCTGGCATCTGAAATCGCGGGTAATCCAAGCCGTCAACTTCGTATGACCAAGTCTCTGCTGACCCAAAATGGATCTGAAACGGACCTGCAGGTCGTCCAGAAACGGGAAGGCGAGGCGTTGGCAGAGTGCTACGTCAGTGCAGAGCATAAGGAAGCGGTTCAGGCATTTCTTGAAAAACGAACCCCGGATTTTCGTAACCTTGGTTAACCATCACTTCTCCACAATCCCTGTGTCTAAATCGGAGCGGTAACCTCGACCAACATAGTCGAAATCCCACAGTGCACGATTTCGTTGATCGTGGAGATAGTAGTTGTTGTGGTAGGACCTGATCTCCGCAATTAGTCCATCACGAAAAAGATACCATTCTGTACCACGCAGATATTCCAGGTTACCTTCCGGTGTTCGCCACCTCATAGACCACTCGATGACAGCTTCATCGTCTTGGACGATGGCATGATCCAGCTTCCAGTTGGCTTCTGTCCGCGGCCCCACCTTTGACCAGTAAACCGCAAGCGATTCAGCACCAATCACTGCACCATGGTCGATGAAATAATGAACCACGTCGTGAGTAAACGTAGATTTCATCAATGCAATATCCCCAATATTGCAACCCTCGTAATAGACAAGGATAGTCTCGATGTAAGGATGGCCACCGGTCCTAGTCAGCAAAACGCGCTCCAATCAACATAGTCACAAGGTTCTTGTAACATATTGAGGGCAGCGTGGGTCTATTACATCAAGAACAAATACCCCTGCCGTAGGAAGGTTCAGTGTCGTTCTAATCGGATCTCTCTCGACCCGGTGGCTCAAGCAAGCGTCTCAAGTGGCGTTTTCACTGCTCTTTCTCCAGGTGCAGACAGCCTGGGCAAACAATTATGCCTGAGGTCAAGATATCGGAACGACGGTGTCGATAAATAACATTGCCGGTAAACGTCACACCGCGACTTCCCGATCCTTATCATCAGTCGCCGAAGAAAATACGCTACTAATCTTTTTCAATCGTCTGAAGACTGGTGACCTTTCTGCCAAATACAGCTCGTGCAGTTATTTGAAAATCAGTCAGCGTTTGAAACCTACGAGGTGAAGGTCATCGCGTTCACTATCGATTCACCTGCAAAATTGCGTAAGTTCGTCAAAAGGCACAGGATTGATTATCCGATTCTTGGTGGTACCAACGGAAATGTGGCCGATACTTTTGGTATCGGGAATGAGCAGATAAGCCGTGGGTATTTTGCCTATGGCGCACCACACCCTGGTGCCATCCTCCCAGTAAGAGACGGAACAGTTCTTAGGAAACTCTATCAACAAGCCTACCAGAACCGTCCAACATTCGCGGCGGTTTCGACAACGGTGCGTGAGGCCTCGTCGACCTTACCAAACATGGCCGAAGTGTCGGGCGTCAGAAACGAGTGGAAAGCGACCACGGCTAGCGAGCAGAGAAACTAGCCCCTAAAGTGGATGGGGTAATGGTGGAGACTCAACTCGATGAGCGACTCTCGCCGATCTGTCCAATCCGTCTGTTAATCCGCGTGGACGGTCTGCAATTCCACAAAACGTCGATAGTAACCGTCTTTTTTCGCCATGAGTTCGTCGTGGCCACCGGCTTCCCGTAGCTGCCCTTCTTCAAGAAATACGATCTTGTTGGCGTGAGCAATCGTGGACAGACGGTGCGCAATAATGATGACTAATCTGTCACGAGCCGCCTCGTGCAATGACTGAACAAGATATTGCTCGGTCTCCGGATCCAGCGCAGACGTGGGCTCATCGAGAATAAGTATGCGAGACTCTCGTAGCAGCCCACGTGCAATCGCAATACGCTGCTTCTGACCTACAGAGAGTTTACTCATTGTCGTGCCAAGGTGTGTGTCATAGCCTTCCGGCAGCTCATAGATAAAATCGTGAATACCCGCAATTCGAGCCACCCGTTCGACCTCTTCCTGACTTGCGTCGGGTTGACCAAAACGAATGTTATCGATGATGGAATCCGAGAACAGCTGTGTCTCCTGGAAGACATACGTGACCTGCTGACGAAGACTGGTCATAGTCACATCGTTAACATTGATGCCATCAATCTTGACGGAACCTTCGCTCGCGACCCTGAAGCGAGGAACCATATAGGCCAGAGACGTCTTACCTGCACCGGTAGGACCAACAAAGGCAACAATTTGGCCAACATCCGCCGTGAGCGTCACATCGGACAATGCACGCCTGCCGTCCGGAAACGTCAGACCCACGTTTTCAAACGTGACACCTTCTGTGATAGGCGGCAGTTCTCGCATCCCCATGTCTTCTTCCTTGGGAAGATCCATCAGTGCGAACACACGACGCATCCCCGCTGCATGTTCCTGCAGGTTGATCCATAGCCAGGACACACTATCCACCGGGCCTCTCATCCAATAAAAGTAGAACCATAGCGAGCCGTAGTCTCCCACTGTCAGTTCACCTTCAATTACCAGTGAGGAGATAAAGAAAAATACGGCCATCTGTATGGCAAGGAACGAGAAGTGGCGCAACTGCCCCATGATGATATAAAGGATGATCACTGCCCGATGGCGCTTGAAGGATTCCTTACTGTCGCTGTCAAAGCGTGCTCGTTCTTTCTCATTACCACCCAGAGACTGGACCGCAAGTACATTGTCCATTCCCTCTTCAATCGTACTCGTCGTAATAGTCCCTGACGCTCGTGTCATCTGACCACGACGACGCATGGCACCGGAGAAAAATACCGTCGATGCCAGGTAGAGCGGGATCAGGGCCAGCGTCATCCAGATGATTGCCGGATGATCCGGGTATGCGCTGTACATCGTTCCTGCTGCCAATACAAACACGATGGTCGACATCAATGGGCGGTTGATCACCTCATAAAAGATATAGTTCACCGACGGTACGTCGTACATCACCCGGTAAACCGCATCACCGATGCGCTGATCCTCGAGCGTCGTCACCGGTAACGCCTTGATCTTCTCAAAAAGATTGCTACGCATCGTATGAATCACCGACTGCGTAAGCCTCATATTCATTAGGAACTCGAAGTACCCGTAGAAGCCACCGGCAAAGCTATGGCCTCCATGCACCCGATTCTCCTGGCGAGTCGCCTCGTCAAAGCCTTCGAACATACCCGCCTCAGTAGTGTCATTAGCCTCAGGAGCGAAGGCACCAACCAGAATCACCATGAAAACGAAACAGATGGTCAAAAACACCAGAATGTCCCAGGCGGTCATCTGTTGCAAAATCATGTAATTGATTATCGGATCAATAAAGAACGGATAGTTCTTCGCGTCCGCAATAGGTGCATCAAGGACCACGTGGTCCACGATAATCTTGATTGGCCATGGCAGAATGGTCACCGGGAACAGCAAGGCACCCCCCATCACCACAAACTTGATCGTGAAACGTCCCCAGAAGTAACGCAGGATCTGCATGGTCCGCCCGACAATGACCAATGATTGCCAGGTGGTGAGCGTGGTTTCGGTGTCAATCAGACTCGCACGCTGATTGATACGCTCGTCAGATTGCTGTTTGTTTACCTGGGAGGTTTCGAGGGTCGCATCACTCATGACGTCGCCTCCGGACCACCCAGCGTTCTATTAGAAAGGCCAGATTCCGTTTCGACAAATGAACGGTACTTGCCTCCTTCAACTTGCATCAGAGTTTCATGGCTGCCGTTCTCAAGAATCTTGCCGCGTTCGAGGTACAGTATATTGTCAGCCTGGCGAATAGTAGAAATCCGGTGAGTGATCAGGAAGATCGCACGACCCTGTCCCCATTCCGCGAGGTTGGCCATGACCTCATGCTCTGTGGCAGCATCCAGCGCTGCAGTGGGTTCATCCAGCACCAAAATTGCAGTGTTTCTGACTACAGCCCTTGCGATCGATAACCGTTGTCGCTGCCCGGTAGACAGACGGCCGCCGCGATCACCCAGTTCCGTGTCAATGCCCTGTGGTAACGCATCAACGTAGTCGGTCATACATGAAATTCTGATCGCCTCACGAATCTCGTCATCCGTTGCGTTGGGCGCGACGTAACGGATGTTCTCTTTCACCGACAATGCGAACAGTACGTTCTCCTGAAGCGCAATGGCAATATTCTTCCGCAGCGTATCGACTTCGTACTCGCGCAGGTCTAACCCATCGATGGACACTATCCCCTGGTCAGGATCAAATAACCGAAGCAGCATGCTCAGGAGGGTTGTCTTCCCAGAACCCGTGGGGCCGACGATGGCGGTAATCGTCCCGGGATAAGCGGTAAAGCTCACACCATCGAGGATCTTCCGGCTTTCCTCGTAGGAGAAGTGAACATCATTGAATCGGATTTCAGATTTCAGGGCATCGAACGGAATCGCGCTCTCATCGTCCTTTACATCGGGTTCAATATCCAGGATATCGAACACCCGCTGAAGGCCCATCGCCATATCCTGCGCAGTCAACCACTGTCGCATCAAACCACGCAAAGTGTTTGTTGACGCGAGTAACTCCCCTTTACTCCAGTTGAAAGCCGTTAGATTCCAAACGATAAAACTGAGGCCAATCAAACCAATTAGACCACTTGCGAACGTCTCCCGTCCCTGATTAGCCCACCAGGCAATAAGAAACTCAGCACCCAGCAGGAACGCGGAAGTAATGGTAAACATCACAATGGTCACCAAGGCGACAAGACGTCTCACCTTATAAGCGGCGTTGAATGAGACAACCGCATCCTCTTCAAAGTTAAATTGGGCCTTATCTTCCTTGCCGTAGGCTTTGATTAAACGGATGGCAGAAAACGTCTCCTGAACCCTGGAGGTCAGATCCGAAGTTGACTCTCTATACACTAATGAGGCTGTCCGCATACGTGGCATCGCCCAGGCAGCCCATAAAAGACCTGGTATCACGATAGAGCCGGCGATCAAACCCAACCAGGGATCTAGAAGCGATACGAAAATGATCGCCACAAAATAGCTAAACAGTGTCCGGCTGACATCGATCAATCGTTCGATCACACCCGTTACCTGCGATGAATCCTGATAGATACGAAAAATTGAGTCCCCGACCCGATGGTCGCTGTGATACTGCAATGATAGTTTGAGCCAACGTTCCTGCAGACCTAGTCTGAGATTCTGGTTAATCCTTTGAAGGATCCACATGCGATACCAGGGGTGAAGCAAATTGAAAGGCAGCTGAATCACGGCCAGCGAAATGGCAATCAGGAAGTATTTCCATTGAACCTCGTACCGCAGTTCCTTAGTCAATTCTGTGGCCATATCAGAGCCGACTTGCGGCAAACCAATCAATTCCGCGAACTTCGGTGACAGCGGCTGATTCTGAAGAATCGAGATATTGATCATATCCGCCAAGAGCAGACCGATCACGACCGCAACAAAACTTCGTGCGAAATCGATTGAGTAAAGGTAGATCAAGTGTGCACTCAGCCGAACTCTGAAAGCCTCGACTGCCTTTCGACCCGATTTACGAATCTGAACCATCCATCCGAGCAGGCAGGCCGCCGTTATCGCAACCATGTAGAGACTATCGGCAGGACCATCGATCACCACCGTTGCAATAAAGTTTCCCAGGAACGCCATAAAAACTGTTAGAGCCGCTGCCTGGAACTGCAGTCTGCCGGGTGCAACCGCCAGGTAGGTGAAACCGACAACAACCACAGCGATCACTGCGTATAGGGCATAGAACTGCAACGCGGCGTCCTGCCAGGGCAACCAACCAATCCAGGGAACACCGACCGCAATCAGGGCAACGAGAACGGGTGCGTAGTAGAAGTGATACTCAGAACTTGCAATATCCTCTGCGATTTCGGTGGCGAGACCCGCTTTGGGTGACCACCAACGCCCCATGACCTCAGGGCGTATGAAAGGCCAGGAGCGGAGAAACAACTGAAGGATGGCGACAAAGGTGTGCTCATCGTCCTCAATCGATCGATTCCGTTCGTCGGGGATTGATCCTTCCGAAATGAAAGGCAGCGCATGCGCGCGCGCATCCACAACCGCATCTTTCATTGACTCCCCCGTCTGTTCCCGATGTCCCTGATAGGGACACCTTTAGTTATCAGGCCGATTCTTTTGCCGACCTGCGTTATACACGATGATGCCGCATCCACCATTAAAACGCACCCCTAGTACCCGCGTTAACAATTCTCTGACGTGCGCTCAGCGATCACATGTGCCTCGGCACGATGTTCTTCCAAGAGATGTCTACATTCCACGTGTGTCACATGTGTTAAGGTTCACCGCGAAGACTTAGACAACAATATTATGAGCTACATCGTCGAACAGCTGCTTGAAAGAGGATTCGTCTGTGTCCCTGGATTCCTCGACATTGAGGAAACCGAGGCTCTGGCTGATGACTACCGCAACGGCCAGTTCCATCGCACGGTTTATACACTTGGACATGCCGCTCCCGAGGCTATCGAACTAATCTCAGATAAAATTCGTTCGCTCCTAACGCAATTCGAAGATGTCACTCAGTTCAAACCTTCCCGGTTTGGCGGTGGTGCTTATTTCGCCACCGAGAAGGGTATCAACTTTGGATGGCATCAGGATCATGAGAGTTACTTCATAAACCAAACCCACCAGCACTATCTCAACATCTATATTCCAGTAATCAAACCGGAGCGCGAACGCACCAATCTTTGTGTGATCCCAGTTGATAGATTCATGGAGCGTGCGCCTGAAGCCTGGTCTCGGCTTGAATGGGGTGGCGCGGCGACAGCCAAAACCGACAATGGCAGAACTACGATCTCTAACGATCATGCAGGTGGACTACACGCAGAACTGGATTTTGAGTTGGAAGAACTTGGTGAGACACCCGAGCTGGCAGCAGGTGACGCTCTATTGCTTCGTGGTGATATGTTTCATCGGACTCAGGACAACGACACTGAACGCGTCGCTATATCGATACGTGCTTTCAATCCCGAAATAACCGTTGTCAGGGAACATTACGAACAGAGTTGTCCAGCAAAACGTTGGTTCCAGGCGAACAATCCTATGTACGGAGCGATTTCAGACGCCTTCGAAGAGCGCGACCGGATGATTCTATCGGAACTGATGATGTCGATGTTCAAAGCGAGGCAGGCAAGGGAGCAGGCAACACAAACTCAACAATCCGCTGCCGAATAGCAAGTATGGCCGTTTCTGTACTCACTGATGAGGAAAAGTTCCTGTTCGATCTTCGAGGCTTTGTGGTCATCAAGGAAGTTCTGAGCGAATCCCGTTGTGAGGAACTCATTCGTCTGGCCGACGAAGTCTGGCCCAGAACCTCTGAGGATGGTCCAGGGCGACGGACCTCTCACGTGAGTCAATGGGGCAACGATTTTCTGAATTTGATCGATCACGAGACGGTACTGCCATATCTCATTGCACTGATCGGCAGTCGGTTACGCCTGGACCACGACTACTGCCTGTTCATGCGTCGAGGCGCCCCACCGAATCCGTTACACGGGGGCCCTCGCCTCTTTGAAACCGATCATTGGTACTACTATCAGGACGGTATTATGCGTAACGGACTGACCGTCGCAACCTGGAATCTGACTCCAGCACCGTCTGGCGCAGGCGGATTCGCTTGTATTCCTGGCAGCCATAAGACCAATTTCATGCGGAATGTCCCGATGGACGTCCGTCGCTTTGAACGAAGACCTGACTATCTCTACCAACCCCCGATGGACACGGGCGACGTCCTCATTTTCACGGAAGCACTGATTCACGGCACAATTCCCTGGGACGCCGACCATGAGCGGCGGACCCTTCTGTTCAAGTACTCACCACCACATTCCACCTGGGCCAAAAAACCCTACGATTTAGAAGATTATCCGAATGCAACGGAACAACAAAAACGGCTATTCGCACCACCGTCTGTTGAGGCGCATGCACCCGTGACGCAGGATTGATCTATACATCCCTCGATCGGTGCGGGTAATCTCGGTCATAATTACGCTAAGGTCCGAAGTGTTACGCAATGGAAGTCGCTGCACACCAAAGCACAAAAGGTGGTCCGTATGGCATCTACGACTTTTCTGGTCAAATACTAATGAGGTTGTGCAAACTCTGACATCAACGCACAGACTTCCCTCTGCGAACCTTCTCTTGGTCGCGGTGGGAAAAGCGGATTCTGCAGCGGTCTCGGGGAAGATGCATTGTTAAATGACACATAGTTGTGTTCGGCAACAGGCCGCCGGGCTTCTCGGACCCGGTGTTCTTTGCGACAAGAAGACTGCTGACGCCACCACGATCGCGTAAACGAGGGATCCCTTCCAGCAGTAAGCAAGGAGGCGAGCTAGTGGACCAAGAAACCGCAGACTCAAGTGCTGAAAGTCCATGCCCCATCTCTGACTTCGTCGTCATTGCTTCGAGCTTCAACACTCTACCATATTCAAAACGCTACACGGACGCGAAACATGAGTTCGTCCTGAATGCGTTGCGGACACCGAACGATTGTTACGACCCGTATTGATCAGGTGCTGTCGTTCTGAATCTCGCTGACGATTTCGCCGAATCGTTGCCAGCGAACTTCACGAGGTCCTGTCGGCCGCGTTCCAGCTGTGAGACCACCGTCCACGACAAAACGCTGTCCCGTGACAAACGTCGACTCGTCACTGGCCAGATACAAGGCCATATTCGCAATATCCACGCCCTTGCCAGGCCGAGCGATCGGGGTTGATGCCATTTCGGATTCCTCGAGCGCCGAGATGAACTTCATACGTTGCTCCCAGTTCATATTGCTCTGACCGGCAAAGATAGCTGTGGCTATGAATCCCGGACAGATGGCATTGACCCTGATGTTGTCTACGCCCAGTTCCAGGGATGTCGACTGACTGACACTTATGACCGCCGATTTCATCGCGCTGTAGACGTGAGGGCCCCAGCCGCCGCGAAGACCAGCGACAGAGGCCGTATTAATGATACTGCCGCCATCACCCTGAGCCTTCATCACACGACACGCGTGTTTGATTCCTGATAGAACACCGGTAAACAACACATCGATGGTGTATCTGTAGAAATCACCGAGATCGAGTGTATCGAGCTCGCCGCTGACTCCACCGAAGCCAGCGTTGTTGAACATACAATCGAGGCGCCCAAACTCGCTGACGGTAAAGTCCACAACATCCGACACCTCGTGTTCCTTTGACACATCGGTTCGTTTATATCGAACCTGATCGCCCATCTCGGATACGATGGCATCACCACCTTCATCCTGAACATCAGCAATCACCACACGGGCTCCCTCTTCGACAAATCGTCGGACCGTTCCGAGACCCATCCCCGACGCACCGCCGGTAATGATGGCTACCTTGTTGTTAAGTCGATCGCCCACGGTGTTCTCCGCCCCAAAATAGAGAAAGAGACTACCATGTTAATGCGAGAATACGCTTCAGCGATTTTCGCGATTCAAGTAATCAGCTTGTTTGCGGGAGGCTAGCAGCTTAAACCGAGCATATTTCGCGCTTCGGCCAGGTCACTTACAAACTCGGATTCATCCATCATCACCCTGTCCACAGAAAAACCCAGACTTTCAAAAGCTGAGACCGCGTGTCAGTCCTGCCCCACCAGAGAATCAACTGCTTCCACCACGCTATGCAGACTCGCGACAGTCACCAGATCCACATCATCAGTTTCCCCGCCGCCTGTCTATTGAGGGCAGTGGTCCCCAGCCGACTCTCACGCAATTCCACAGGGAAATCCCAGCGAGTCAGAATGTGGGCACCAATCTCCGCATGCCACTCCTACAACAGGCACGAACGGAGTTCTACCTCGACCTCATCTGCGTCTGCCCGCATCAACAATGGTAGTTTGCCGATCTCCTGAAAAAGTCCTGCTAATGCAGCCTGACCAGGTTTCTTTCGCGTAAAGTGACGGCGATGCGTATAGAACAAAAATGCCACCCCGGTGGAATGTGCCAACGACACCCGCATAAGCCGATCCACATCTTCAAAAGTTTATTGATAGAGCTTTTCCATCGGGACGCCCACTGCAAGATTATACGTGTAGGATGCATCCATCCGGGTGATGGGTATCTTGAGGTTGTCGACCTCTTTAACACCGCGGAACAATGGCGAGTTAGCGACCTTGATGATCGGATCAGCAACTTCTCGGACCCGAAGGGAAACCCAAGGCATGCTGGGGCATACCAACTCATCGGCCGCGATGGCGGCAATGATCTCGCTCTGAATCCCACCGATTTCACTGGCTACCGCGTGCTCGGGCTGCATCTATATTCCCCTTCATCATTTTTTAACTGTTCCGATGCATACTGACCTGGCTGACGTCAACTTGACCGGTATCCGATGCAACATTACAGACCGTTACTGAACGCGCCACGTTGAAACCACGACCAACAGCGGCGATACTCGACTCGATATTCTCAATACCTAACCTTGATTGTTTGATATGACACAACCTCCCGAAAAAGACCCCTCGATCAACGTTCTCGGGGAGACCCTGGGTCCTTGCAGCGCGACACCTCTGACGGGTTTTTTCAGAGATGCCTGTTGCAACACCTGTAAGGAGGACGTGGGCTCACATACGGTTTGTGTCGAAGTCACTAAGGAGTTTCTCGAGTACTCCCGTTTCGCTGGCAATGACCTCTCCACACCTCATCCCGAGTTCGGATTTGAGGGCTTGCAAGAAGGTGATCGATGGTGTCTTTGCGCAGCGCGTTGGCTAGAAGCCTACAAGCAAGAAATGGCTCCCAATGTCATTCTCGCAAATACACATCAACGTGCCCTCGAAGTGGTTCCGCTCGAACTACTTCAGGAACACGCTGTCACTGTCAACTGATTGCGGACCATATTGATGCGCCTTGAAAACAAACGTGTAATGGTCACCCAGTCTGACGATTACATGGGACCCGCCATCACGTCCCTGTTTTCGACAGAAGGTGCGCAAGTTACAACCCGGGAAAAACCTGTTCCGACTGGTAAGGCCTTTTCGACCTGGGTACGCGAAATGCCAGTCTACGACGTCGTTGTTGCAAATCTCGCGCACGATCCCTGCAGCTCCGCTGTCGACAACATCGACAATGAGGACTGGCAGGCATTGTTTGAGACGTTGGTGCACCCGCTCATGTACCTTGTCCGGCACTTCGCCCCGAAGATGGCAGAACGCGGCTATGGAAAAATCATCGCAATCACCAGCGCAGCGCCACTTCGGGGGATTCCCGGTTCAACCGCATACTGTGCCGCCCGTGGTGCACAGAACGCATTCATACGTGCGACAGGACTTGAGTTCGCTGCTAGAGGCGTAAATATCAATGCTGTCGCCCAAAACTACGTCAGTAACCCTGCATACTTCCCCGATGATCTGGTCGCCAGCGAGCGTTTTCAGAAACATCTCGCGCGCAACGTACCGATCGGTCGGGTAGCGAAGGACACTGAATCCGCAGAACTGGCACTTTTCCTTGCCAGCAACGCCAGCGATTTCATCGTCGGTCAGGTGGTTCCGTTCTCTGGTGGTTGGGCAACGAATACCTGATGTCAAATTACCAATCCATCGAAGTCTGGCATCTCGAAACAGATATGGCCTTACAACCTGTAGCACCAGGATCCCAGCGTATTGATGTGTTTCCTCTCAATGGTCAACCCGACTTCTATCGTTATCTGTACATTGCTGTTGGTGCACCCTGGAAATGGTATATGCGTCTTGGCTGGGAGTATCGACAGTGGGAACGGCTGTTATTGGACAACAAGGTTCACGTCTTCGTCGGATACCGACACGGTCATCCCGCAGGATTTTTCGAACTCCGCGAACTCAGCAACAGGGTTGTCAAGATCGCTTATTTTGGATTAATACCGGAGTTGATTGGCGAAGGTCTAGGCGGCGATTTTCTCGGTCATGCCCTCTACCAGGCTTATCGCCTTGGGGCGCGGCGGGTAACCCTGAATACCTGCTCAATGGACCATCCCAACGCGCTACCCAACTACCTAGAGCACGGTTTCCTGGTCCGCAAACACGATCGATTCAGCGACCATGTTCCCGACGATATCCAACCTTGGCCTGACGCAAGTAAGCCTGCGTACGAGATACCCCAACGGCACAATGGAAAGTCGCGCGATAAACAGCCGCACAACAAAAAGTATGTAGGCCGATACCAGTAACTAATATCAACCTACTGTGATGTCTCAGGCGAGCTTCACCAGCATCTTTCCATCATTGGCGCCCGTAAACAGGCCGATAAAGGCATTGGGTGCATTGTCTATACCTTCAAGCACTGTCTCGTGGTACTTGAGCTCACCGCTCTTGATCCAACCACTGACATCATTGACGAAATCAGATCGCATGTCTTCGAACTCCGTTACCACAAAACCACGTAAGCAGACGTGTTTGTAGATGGTCGACGTCAGGTTCCGGGGGCCAGGTGACGGTTCACCTTGGTCATTGTAGTTGGAGATCATTCCACAGATCGGAATGCGTCCCCACATTTTCATCGCCTCTAGTGCAGCTTCCAATTGTGGTCCACCGACATTTTCGAAATAGATATCGATTCCTTCAGGGGATGCTTCACGCAGCGCTGCCAGCGGTTCAGCCGTTTTGTAGTTGAAGGCATGGTGGAAACCGAACTCGTCCTTCAGTGCCGCCACCTTCACATCACTCCCAGCACTGCCAATCGCGACACCTCCCCGAATACGGGCAATCTGTCCAACGACGCTCCCTACCGCCCCCGATGCCGCGGAAACAAATACAACCTCGCCATCTTTGTACTCACCGGTCCTCAACAAACCGCCGTACGCCGTCAAACCTGGCATCCCCAAAACCCCGAGATAGGCTGACAAGGGCGCTAGATCGGGATCAACTTTCCGCAAACCCCGACCGTCGCACAGAGCGCCTTCACGCCACCCCTGGTGATGTTCCACAAAATCGCCCTCCTTGAAGTCATCATGTGCGCTGGCAACAACCTCACCAATCGCACCACCGCCGATCGCCGATCCTTCTGGCGCGAATCGCATCTGACCACGCATATACGGATCTACAGACATCCAGACATTGCGCAGCAGCACCTGCCCCGGTGCCGGTTCCGGTAAATCAACCGATACGATATCGAAATCATCAGCAACAGGAACGCCTTTAGGTCGAGATTTGAGATGAACTTCTTTGAACTCCATAGTGGACTCACTTGTGTTGATTTCGTTGTATTGTTCAGAGTGAGAATGGTAGCAAAGTCCACACCCACACCACCATGGTGATCGCCAACTTCAGCGCAGGAACCAACGTACAGGAGCGCCCATGCCACTACTTGACTTCGACCCAGAGCACATCATCGTCAGTTTGACCGACGGCATTCTTTCCGTCGTCCTGAATCGACCAGAAAAGAGAAACGCAATGACTGCGCAAATGATTGCGGAAATTATCTGTACACTTGACGGAGCCGTCAATGACGCGGGCGTTCGCGTCATTGTGCTAAGCGGCGCAGAGAGAGGATTCTGCCCCGGTGACGATCTTGCAGGCATGGGTAATGTACCCGCCCGCCTGCTTGCGCAGGCGAGCGTCCCAGTCACGCATGCGGGACTTCAGCAGTTGATTCGAGAACTACCCAAACCCGTTATCGCATCGATGCATGGGTATGCTTTCGGGGTTGGCCTAGATCTAGCGATGGCATGTGATTTCCGAATCGTGAGCGATGACATCATCTTAAAGGATCAGCGCGTCATAGAGCGTGGAATGCACGCGCTGACCGGATGTGCATGGTTTCACCCTCGAATGATGGGTGTAACAAGAGCCATGGAATTCCTGATCCTGGGCGAGCCCATCGATGCCAAAACCGCCATGAATGTGGGTATGGTGACTAAATGTTGTCCTGCAGATAAATTAACCAACGTAACCGCAGAGTTAGCCGGTAGGTTGGCAACCGCGCCAACAAAAGCAATCGG
>Ga0208624_1000033_pt1 | contig 83476 bp, 79 predicted proteins | sample Knorr_S23_td_DCM_FD_185607 | JGI IMG/M metagenome (GOLD analysis project Ga0208624, IMG submission 185607) | Marine microbial communities from Southern Atlantic Ocean transect - Knorr_S23_td_DCM_ad_71m_LV_A (SPAdes) (version 2) | ecosystem: Environmental > Aquatic > Marine > Oceanic | place... | reverse complement strand
GGCGTTGCACAGTTAAAGATGGTGTGTATTAGTCCGTTCGGATAACTGCACCCAAATCTGCGACAGAATGGCAGGTAGTAAGTGTTGGCCAGTATACGCTTAGTACGAGGTTCATTAGTTCCCGTCAATACATGACTTTCTGGAGGATTTACGATTTCAACCTCTGTCTCAGACTCAAAACCCCAAGGATGCTCCTTGATATCGTAGCTTGAAGGGGTGGGGTTGGTTGAGTCTCCGAAGGTTGAGCGGTGTACAAAGCTGAAGTGGGAGTTGTCGAACGCGTTCTCAAGGAAGCGCAGACTGCTGGTCTCCCAGCGCTCGTAGAATTGCGCAATTCTTCTTACGCCGTGTATGGATTCTTCCGGGATAGTAGGAATCGGCAATAATGGATCTTCTAAGGCGACCCAGACATATCCATACTTGGACTCGCAATGATATGAGTTGACCCTCAGTTCTCGCCTCGCGGCGCCGCCTGGTTCTTGGGGCAGAAAAACGCATCGTCCTGATTTATCGTAAGTCCAACCATGGTAGCCGCAAACAATCTGGCCGTCTTTAACGTAGCCTTTAGAAAGTTTTGCCGTTCGATGACAGCATCGATCTTCCAATGCATGTGGATACCCCTCGAGATCCCTCCAGAGGACGATGTCCTCGCCGAGCAGCCTAAATGCTACAGGTGCATCTTTTAATAATTCATCCGGGACAGTCGTATACCAAAATCGGCGAAGAACGGGTTGTTTCGTTACGAGCATCGGTCTGCCTTCAGTCTTTTTGGTTTAAAAAAATCAGAACACCGAAGAGCACGACGACAAAGCGAAAGGCAGCTTGTTGGCCATTCCATGTATCTGATTGCCACATGACGAACCATTCTGCCCCCACAGTCAGAAAACCTGAAAACCAAAGAACAATGCCAATTGTGAGGCCAAGGTTGGCTATCGTCTTCGCCGCAACAAATGTCTGTTGATCTTCATTACGCGCGAGAATCAATCGGTAGGCCCCGACAGCACACAGTGTTCCTGTAAGGAGTTCTAAGAAAATAATAAGCAAATATGCAGCATGGTGAAGGTTTGGCGAGACTATCGCTCGCCACATAAGTTTGTTTCCTTCAAAGGTGGTGTCCATGCTCATAACATGCTGCACAAACGCGAAATTGGAACCGTAGTCGGTGATATTGTTAATCCCAACTAAACACGCGAACAATGCGACTGCGCTAACCAGAACTATCTTGCAGAGCCTCGTTACCATATATGTTTCAAACCTCACTTTGTCAGACCGAAGCAACAAACGTACCAGCAAGATGCCACATTCTTACTTAAGGCGATTGTTCTTTGAGTGCTACAGTCGACTTCATATAAAAAATTTAAACGTAAGTGGATCAAGTTTGCAGATTAAAAAAGGTAATTTCTATGATGAAAAGTTCTAATGGACGTATAAGTGTTGATATAAGGGATTTTTCAGTAAAAAGATAATTTCTGTGTTTGTTTTTGATAGTCATTGATACCAATTTAGGAGCAAGAATTGGAGCACGTAAATACTGATACTTTGGCGGCGCTAACCTCTATTGTCGGTGCCGAGTCGATAACCACTCTTCCTGAAAAATTAGCGTCGGGCTCGAAAGACTGCTACCACTTTAGCCCTGTCCTGATTCCTCAATTGGATGGAAAAAGTGCTGAAGTTATTGTCTACCCAAATAACCAAGATGAACTTCAGAAAGTTTTGTCATTAGCAGCACGTGAAAAAATTCCACTAGTGCCGAGAGGGGCGGGGACAGGTAACTATGGTCAGGGTGTCCCTTTAAACGGTGGCATCATGGTGAACACGCGCAACTTAGATAACTTGTTAAGTCTGTCGTCTACATCTGCAAGAGTAGAGGCAGGGCATATACTCTATAAAATTGAAGCAGCTGCAGCCCAGGTTGATGCTGAGTTGCGGCTCTTTCCTAGTACAGTTCCAACCTCCTCTTCAGCAGGTTTCATTGCGGGTGGTTCTGGTGGTATTGGGTCCATTGAATGGGGGATGCTATGGGAAAACGATAATATTCTGAGCGCAACAATTTATACCTTGGATGATCCCTCTGAAAGAGTCGAATTAGTTGCAGGAGAACTTGAAGGTGTCCTGCATAACTGCGGCCTCACGGCGTTCATTAGTGAGGTCGAGTTTGCGCTTGCACCGCGCACTTCTTGGCATCAATACGTTATTGCGTTCGATGATCTCAAGCGTGCGCTTTCTGCAGGCGAGGTGCTTGCTCGAGACCCAGATATAAGAAAAAGGCTTATTACTGCCTTTGAGTGGCCAATACCGTCGTATTTCAAGCCACTAAGACGTGGTTCTGCAATTCCAGAAAGCAAGCATGTACTCTTCGTTTACACTGATCAGCCTCCGGAAATAATTGAAGGGCTTTCAAATGCCCTTGGTGGAACAGTGACTTTTCACCAAGCGCCTAGTCAAGACGGCGGCCGGGGACGACAGCTGTATGACTACACTTGGAACCATACAACTCAGTGGGCAATGAAAGCCGACCACGAACTCACCTATTTGCAAGATCGCTTCGATATTAATCGTTTACAAGATCAGATTGAGGAACGAAAAAAAGCTTTCCCTGGTGAAGTTTTCGAGCATATCGAATTTATTCGATCTAAAGGTGATGTTCAGGCGGGAGGTCTCACGATAGTGAAATTTACTTCACCTGACCGTTTAAATGAATTAATAGAATTCTCCGAAGAAATAGGTATCAGTGTTGCTAATCCACATACTTACTTTCTCAACGATGACAGCCGATGGTATGGCGAGGGATTTCATGCCAAAAAGCAACAGTACGATCGCTTAGGGCTCTTAAATCCGGGTCACCTTCGCTCTGCTAGCGAAAAATGACTTGGTTGCTTCGTAATGCTCGTCTGTGGGGAGTAGAAAACACACACGATATCCTGTTGAAAGCCGGACAAATATTTCTCGATACCGACGAGGGGTCCATTTTTGATGGAGATGTATGGGATCTAGAGGGACGGCTTGTTCTTCCAGGGCTTACAGAGATTCATGCTCACTTAGACAAGACCTATTCTCAGATTGAAAATCCGGAAGGCACTTTGATAGGAGCCATCGAAAATTTCAAGCGTACGGAGAGTACACGTCAGCCGGACGATATTCGTAAGAATGCTATGGCAGCTGTGCGTCACTCAATCAGCTTTGGAACAACAAAAATGCGTAGTCATCTGAACTTAAGCCAAGACTCTGATTTAGATGTGCTGCGGATATTGAACGAGGTTCGATACGAACTGAGGGAGGCGATCAACATACAATTTGTTGGCATGATGTCGCTTGACGGTACCAGAGAGGAAAAGAAACGTTTGGAAAGCGCTCTGGGCCTAGGGTTAGATATTGTTGGCGGAGCGCCCGCATTAATGCCAGATCCTATGAGCTCTGTTGCTTTAGCTCTTGACTATGCTCGTGATTACGACAAGCCAATCGATTTGCACATTGATGAGACCGAAGATTCTGATAGCGTTACGCTCTTAACGCTGGCAGAGGCATGTTTATCATCGAAGTATGCACAGTCGGTAACCGCTAGCCACTGTTGTTCGCTCGCATTCCAGCCTCCAGAAATTGTCGAGACTACAGCATCGAAAGTTGCCGCTGCACACATAAGTGTGGTCGCATTGCCGCTTTGCAATCTGGTTTTGATGGGGAGATCGGCGACACCTAAGCCTCGTGGAATGACGCCTGTCACGAGATTGATTGAGTCAGGGATTAATGTATGCGCAGGTTCTGACAATGTCAGTGATCCATTTAATCCTTTTGGCAATTACGATCCATTGATGGCTGCTAGCCTCACCGCTTTGGTAGACCAAAGAACAGGAACTGAGGAACTCGTTGATGCAATAGATTTGGTGACTCGTAACGCGGCGAAGGCATTCGACGGAACAAGCGCTGAGATTAGTAACGAGGAAAGTGCGGACCTAGTTGTACTCGATGAAGTGGACCCTCTGCGAGCCATTTGCGCGCCACCACCGAGGCTAGCAACATTCCATCTTGGCAAACTTATTTTCAAAGCGGAGACCACCCGAACTTGGCATTGCTAGGCACAGAGGCACAATCAAATGTGATTGCGCCTGATCCTAATCGTACTGCATTGATCGTGATCGATATGCAACGAGATTTCTTAGAGCCTGGTGGTTTTGGTGCCCTACTCGGTAACGACGTAAGTTTGCTAACACCCGTTGTTGATAGGGTCGAGTCGCTGCTTATGTTGGCGCGCTGTCAGGATTTGTTCATCGTGCATACTAGGGAGGGTCATTTGCCAGACCTGAGTGACCTCCCGGATAGCAAGTACTATCAACTCCCCGAGGGCTCACGGATTGGTGATGTTGGCCCGATGGGAAGGATACTCATTCGGGGAGAGCCAGGACACGATATTGTCCCTAGATTATCACCTCGTGGCGATGAATTGGTTATAGATAAACCAGGTAAAGGGGCTTTCTATAAGACAACGCTAGAGTCACAGCTACGCAGGCGAGCCATCGATACTTTAATTTTGTGCGGTGTCACGACCGAGGTTTGCGTTAGTAGCACTATTCGAGAAGCGTCTGATCGCGGTTTCGTGTGTCTAGTCGTGGCTGATGCGTGTGGCTCTTACGCGCCTGAGTTACACGAGTCGGCTCTGAAGATGGTTGCATCGCAAGGAGGAATTTTTGGACGAGTAACCACGTCTGATAGTTTGAACAACGCTTTTTAGGTGATAACTGATGGACCCTGTAAAAAATACGAATGCCGTACCTTCTCTCTGGCAGCCAGGAGATTGGAATGCTCTATTCGGTTTCGGAACCAATATTCTTGTCAACATGCTAGTACTTACCGGGTTACTGAGTTTCGCTGTTGGCATGCCTGATGATGTGATTTTTGGAAGAATTCTTCCAGCTACGGGTTTGATGTTGTTTCTTTCGACTAGTTATTACGCCTACCTTGGTTGGCGGTTAGCAAAAGAGACGGGCCGAGACGATGTTTGTGCCTTACCTTCGGGTATTAGCGTTCCACATATGTTTGTTGTGGTTTTCGTTATCATGATACCCATCCAACAGCAATCAGGAAGTGCCATCTCCGCTTGGGAGGCGGGTCTAGCTTGGGTATTTATTCAAAGCATCATTCTTATGTTGGGTGGGTTCATCGCTCCGTTTATTCGCAATTTGACTCCTCGAGGTGCGTTACTGGGAACCCTTGCGGGTGTTTCCATCACCTTTATTGCAATGCGACCTGCGTTGGAGATGATGACTTTTCCAGCCATCGGTTTAATTTGTCTTGTGATCATTCTAAGCGGTTGGTTCGGCCGTGTTAGATATGCCTTCGGAATTCCGGCTGGCCTCGTCGCAATCCTCGTGGGTGTGGTCATCGCTTGGAGTGTTCACTTCGCAGGATTTACCTATACCAACACCAGTTTGACTGGGATCACTTCTGCTTTGCTTGATTTTGGTTTTAGTATTCCGTTGCCCGCATTTGGCCACGTGTTCTCTGGTTTTGAGTATCTTGGTATCCTGCTTGTTACCGCAATCCCTTTTGGCATTTACGATCTTGTAGAGGCAACGGACAACGTCGAATCCGCTGCCGTGGCGGGTGATCACTATCCGACAACTCGGGTAGTAACAGCAGACGGAGTGGTCAGCATGATGGGTTGTCTGATGGGGAATCCTTTTATCAATGCGGTTTATATTGGCCATCCAGGCTGGAAGGCAATGGGAGGGCGCTTAGGTTATTCCGCAGTGACTGGGATCGTAATTTTTATTTTGAGTTGTTTAGGGCTGCTTAGTCTTATGCTCGCGATTATTCCAGCCGTTGCTATCTTGCCTATCCTTCTTTATATCGGGATGTTGATTGGTGCGCAGGCTTTCGCGGAATCACCTGCGAAGCACGCGCCGGCAATAATTCTTGCACTGATCCCACACCTTGCGGCTTGGGGTAAAAATCAGGTAGACAGTGCGCTTATCGCGGCAGGAACGACCGCGTCTAACGTCGGTACACAGGCTCTGACCGAAGAGGGCGTTTTATACGCGGGACTGGAAGTCTTAGGGGGCGGTGCAATCCTATCGGGTATTATTTTGGCCGCAATGGCCATCACAATTATCGACCAGCAATTTAAGAGAGCATCAGCTTTTGCTCTAGTTGCAGCCATACTATCTTTTTTCGGCTTGATGCATAGTGAATCAGTCGGAATAGCCGTATCTCCCGAATTATCAGTAGCTTATTTAATAATTGCGGGTTCGCTTTTCGTTCGTACAACTCTAAGCGTCGGCTCTGCAGATTAACGTCAGATCACACGATCTCTTATACGTTCTAGAGGGTAAGTGGACACCTCTTTTAGCAATCGTGAAAGACCTTTCGTGATGTGTTGGACATAGACTTCACCGATTGTAGATGAAGCTTTGGTGGCGTCACCCGAGCATCCGATTGGATGAAGATCTTGCGCCTGCCAGCCTACGTAGGTACTGCCAATGATGCGCAATTCTTCGTATTCCAGCTCAACGTCTGCAAGCAAGCCCTCAAAATTTTGCGCCTTATCCATGCGCACTAGCTCAGGTTTGAGGGATAGCATGATAGAGGTCTCTACAGTTCCCGCGTGAATACCGTACCGCCTTTCCGCAGCGGGGACCGTGCTTGCCTCAGGTTGTCCAAAGCTCCAGTTGCTCGTGCCCACACACAGCATGTCATGTCGGATACGCAGCTCTCGGCAGCAGATTTCCATGATCTGTGGCTGCCCGCCATGGCCGTTAAAAAATACCAACTTTTTAATGCCCGTTCTCGCGACGCTATCTCCGATTTCCATCCAAGAATCTAACAGCGTGGGCGCACTGTGGGTAAGAGTGCCTGGAAACTGAGTGTGTTCGGTCGATTTACCGATGGACTGTGTGGGCATTAATAGGAGTGGAAAACTGCCATCTGCCAGCTTGGCGCCTCGTGTACACATCTCTTCGGCGATTGTTGCATCGGTCGATATCGGGAGATGTGGCCCGTGCTGCTCCATGGCCCCCAGTGGCAATAAAGCAACGGTCTTTTCCGGGTCGATTGCTTTGAAGTCCTCAGTAGTAAGATCTTGCCAGCGCTGGAAAGGTGCGGTTTGTAACATTTTTTACTAATCCAATGCCGCCCTTAAACGGGCATAAGAGTTGCTTGCATACAGCGAACGAAGAGAAAAAGTGACGTGGATAATGACTCTAGAATATCTGGTCCCTGATATACGCCCACCTTATGGAAATTATCATCACGGGGTCGTTGTCCCTTCCAATGCCCGATGGCTTTTCACTTCCGGTCAATTAGGTGTAAGCAAAGAAGATGCCATCCCATCTAGCGTCTTGGCGCAAACAGAGCAATGTTTTCTGAATATAAAGGAGATACTTTTCGCGGCTGGTATGGAATTTTGTGATGTCGTTAGGATTAATGCATACGTTACTGATCGAAAGTTTTTTTCTGATTATATGTCGGTCAGAGATCGTTTTATCGCCCAGTCCGCTCCGGCATCGACGCTAATGGTAGTCGCAGGGTTTACACGCGAAGAAATGAAGGTAGAGGTCGAGATTACAGCCGCCCGAGCTATATCGTGAGCCAAAAGAGTGCAAGCTGCGCTTTGCTGATTCGTAATGATGCACAATTCAAGTTGCATGGAGTAGGGAGGGTGAAACTGAGCGTTGATCTAGCAGCCGTTGCTTGGCATAGCTTTTGCTCTCACTAATATCTCTGCCGACGATGAGTAGTATCGTTTGACGTCTATGCTGGAACTAAGGGGAGTTCGGAAATACTTTGAACCGGATAAACTCGTCCTCGAAGACCTTGACCTGACTCTTGAAGAAGGAGAATTCTTAAGTCTTATCGGTCCAAGTGGTTGTGGAAAGTCCACAATCCTGCGGCTGGTCGCGGGCTTGATAGAACCGAGTGAAGGATGCATTGAGCAGGGCAATACTGGCGCGAGACTCGCCTATGTTTTCCAAGATGCGACCTTGCTGCCTTGGCTGACCGTACGCGAAAATACAGTTCTTCCATTGCGCATCCAAGGCATTGACTCCGAGACTCGGTACGCTGCCGGGGGTCACTTTCTCGACCTGGTTGGACTTGCTGATGTAGCGGACTATTATCCGCGCGAACTCTCGGGTGGCATGCGAATGCGGGTTTCCATTGCTCGAGCATTGGCTACGGAGCCAGACCTATTATTGCTGGATGAACCGTTCGGGGCTCTTGATGAGATGACGAGAGATAGTCTCAACGAAGAACTTCTGCGTCTGCGAGATTTTTCGCATTGGACGGCAATGTTCGTAACCCACTCTGTCGCGGAGGCAGTGTTCCTGTCTTCACGTGTAGTTATTCTGGCACCAAACCCAGGAACGATTTCCAGGATTGTTGATATCCCACTACCCTTTCCTCGGACCGATAAAACTAGACAAGAAGCCTATTATCAATCCTTAGTTGTTGAGGTTAGTCAGGCATTGCGCCAGGTCCAAACTAATCCGTTAACAAAAGTGGATATCCTCTGAAACGTTCACTGGCTAATTTTGCTTGGCCGGCTTTGGTTGGTAGCGCGCTTATAGCGTGTTGGTATCTTGCTATCGCCTTATTTGCTATTCCTGAGTATCAGCTGCCACCGATTCATAGAGTAGTGGAAGCAGGCATTGAAGAGAGTTCTGTTCTCTGGACAGGGGCCGTTCAAACCACTATTGCGTGTTTAGTAGGTTTTTTTAGTTCAGTAATTGGAGCGATGATGCTGGCGGTATGGTTGGCATCAAGTAACTGGGCCTACAGGGGCGTATACCCTTATGTTCTGATTTTAAAAATGACACCGATTATCGTACTTGCGCCGATTGTCATCCTCTGGGCTGGTCAGGGATTGTTCAGCATCACAGTCATCACCTTTTTAATCTGCTTTTTCCCGATCGTTGCAAATACGACGATGGGATTGCGCTCCGCTGATCAGAATTTGGTTGATCTTTTCAGGATATACAAGAGTAGTCGGTGGCAAGAGTTGCTTTGGCTCCGATTGCCTTCAGCGATGCCTTATTTTTTAACAGGCCTTCGTGTAGCTGCTGCGTTGACGCCTATAGGCGCTCTCTACGGAGACACGGTTGCAGGCATGGGTTCTTCAAACGAGGCTGGCCTTGGCTTCGTGGTTATGATTTTCAGCGCTCAATTTAAAATACCTGCGCTCTTTGCTGCAGCGTTTACTGCGTGTGCGATTGGATTCCTATTTGTGGGAATGGTGAATCTCTTTTCCTGGTGGCTGCTGCACAAGTGGCATGATTCTTATGTTGGAGATGATCTATGAAAAGTTTAAAGATTTTTGCGCAGCGTCTAGCCGCATGTTTAATTTTTATCATCGTGCTGATTAGTTGTAGTGATTCTCCTGGCCCTATGGTGACTTCAGAAGTCCCCAATGACGCGATGAATAGACCGAATGTCGTGTTACAAACCGACTGGTATGCGCAACCAGAACATGCGGGTTTTTATCATGCTCTGCATGCTGGTTTCTATGAGGAAGAAGGTTTGGAAGTAGAGGTTCGACCAGGTGCAAATATGAGCAATATTCCGCAGTTGGTGGCCACTGGCCGTGTTCAATTTGCATTGGGTACAAGCGATAACACACTTATGGCGATTTCAAGGGGCATCCCGTTGGTCTCTGTATTCCCGTACTTCCAGCATGACCCTCAATGCATTATGTCGCACAAGAGTCTTGGACTACAGTCTCTTATGGATTTAGACGGTCGTAGGGTCATGATTAACCCTGGAGCAGGATATGTGCAATTTCTCCAAAAATCTCTGGGCATTCGCCTTCAAATTGTGCCGCTTGATTACAGCTTGACACGATTCCTTTCAGACCAGGACTTTATTCAGCAATGCTTTATTACTAATGAGCCGTTTTATGTAACAAAAGAAGGCATAGAGCCAATGGTTATCCCTCTATCCCAGTCAGGGTTTGATCCTTATAGGCAAGTTTATGCCGAGGCATCCTATGTCCGGGAAAATCCCGATATTGTCGCCGCATTTATGCGAGCTTCTATCAGGGGTTGGCAAGCGTACGTCGACGGAGATGGCAACCTCGCGCATGCAGCAATCGCAGAACTCAACCCACAGCATACTGAAGAGTCTATGTCGTGGTCGAAGGCCGCAATGCAGGAATACCAACTGACTCACGGCGATCCCAGTTCAGGAGAGGAATTTGGAAAATTTGATAGAGAGCGAATCATGACGCTTATTAGACAATTAACTGAGCTAGAGTTACTTGATGGAGACGTTGATGTAGAAAAAGCATTTCCTTTGGGGCTTCCTTCTCCGTGACCTCGTCGGTTTTAATCCGCGGCGCGCAAACGAATGAAGGCATTGTCGATGTCAAAATTTTTGATAACCATATTATAGATATACAGCCCCGTATTGCTGCCCAGGACAAAGATGAAGTTGTTGACGCGAGGGGGTTGATACTTTGGCCAGGGCTTGTCAATACCCACCATCATCTTGCGCAGTCTCTGCTTAAGGGTGTTCCTGCTGCCATTGATAGCGATCTTGATGAATGGCTTCCGCGTGTACCTTTTGCTGCATGGCCAAACATGACTCCGGAGACACTTTTTACCGCTGCCTGCGTAGGTTTTTCTGAATTACTTAGATCTGGCTGCACTACATGCGCGGACCACCATTATCTATATGACGAGCAGACATCTGATGAGATGGAAGATGCTTTGTTCGAAGCAGCTGAAAAGACAGGAATTCGCTTTATCCTTTGTCGGGGCAGTGCAACAAGTTCTGGAACACATCGTGGACTTAATGCCGATCGAATAGAAACAATCGAACTATGGGAGAAACGGATGACCAGGTCACTTTTGCGTCACGATCCTGCCGAAGATTCGATGTCCCGAGTTGTGGTCGCACCGACCTCACTTGTTCACTCAACTGGGCCTGAGCACCTTCGATTAATGGCAGAGTTTGCGCGTTTCCACAAATTACGAATGCATAGCCACCTGTTAGAGATCTTACGAGACGAAACCACCGCAAAAGAACGGTTTGGATGTTCAGCAGACGAATATGCCGAATCCGTTAATTGGTTAGGAGAGGATGTTTGGTATGCACATCTCGTACATGCAAGTAACAGTGCAATCGCACGTTTTGCTCGCTCGGGGACGGGCATCTCGCATTGCCCAGTATCCAATTGTCGTTTAGGTAGCGGGATCGCTAATTTGCCTGAGATGAGTAAGAAGGGGATGCCAATATCAATCGGTGTCGATGGGTCGGCTTCCGCTGAATCGGGAAGTATGGTCAATGAAATGATGCAAGCCTGGCTTCTGCACCGCGCAGTTGGTGGGCCGGACGTGACAAGGGTCGAGGAAGTGATAGATTGGGGTACGCGAGGCGGCGCAGATATTCTTGGGTTGAATGCTGGTCGTTTGACTCCCGGTTCAGTTGCGGATCTGGTACTTTTCGACGTTGATGCACCGCGCTTTTTTGGGGTTTGGAATGCTAACCAGGCACCAGTAATTTGTGGTGAACCAATTAAAGCAAAGAAAGTGATGGTGAACGGTAGGTGGGTAGCCCAAGATGGGGTCGTTAACGGTCTTGATTACGACGTGCTGAGAACGTCGGTGGAAATCGAAAAACGTCGCCTCCAGAGGGCAATGGCGTAACCCTATTGGGATTGAAGTACGCCTTTAGCAAACCATTCCATACGCTGTAGCTCTACGTCATCAATACTTTCTCCAAATGCGACACGCTCTGTTCCTTCAGTGTCGAAGATCGGTCCAGAAAAAACATGCATGTCTTTATTAATAATCGATTGAGTAATTTCATCGATGCGTTTGTGGACATCTTCGGGAATGTCTTTGGAGATACCGACGAGACGTGTTGCGTTCTCTGATAGTCCAACCCATCTCTGTCTTGACTGCCAGCGGTTATTTAATTTCGATTCTATGATGTCCACATAGATCGGTGTCCAATTGTGCTCAACCGAAGCGAGATGTTTAGTAGGACCAGCTGCGGAGCGGTCGTGTTGGTAACCTATAGAGAATACGCCGCGCTGTTCCGCGGCGACAATAATTGCCGCCGATTCCGTATGATGAGTGAGAACGTCGACGTCTTGATCAATCAATAGCTCTGCTGCCTCGCGCGATTTACCTGGGTCCATCCATGTGTTGATCCAAATGACTTGCAGTGTTGCGTCTGATCTTACCTGTCGGGCTCCCAGTAAGAATGCGTTGATACCCCTCACGACTTCCGGAATAGGAAAAGCTGCGACGAATCCTAGTTTCCCTGACTCGGTCATAGAGCCAGCGAGTACGCCTGCTAGAAAGCGACCTTCATAGGCCCTGATTTGATAAGTGCCTATATTAGGAGCGAGTTTATAGCCAGACGCATGCTCAAAAATAGTTTCCGGATAACTACGAGCCACTCTCACCACGCCGTTCATATGACCAAATGAGGTAGCAAAAACCATGTCATAGTCGTCGCGACCTAGCCGGGTCAATATGCGCACCGTATCTGGCCCTGGAGTAATGCCTTCTATTGCAGTTGTTTCAACCATATTACCAAAATACTTCTCTACGCCTTGCCTCCCCAAGTCATGAGTTAAGCTCCACCCTCCAGCACTAACGGGATGTTGGTATATAAAAGCAACTTTTAGTTCAGACGCATTAGCGAAGGTATTAATGGTTAGGACTAACAATATTGTTAGGTATCGCACGATTAGGACTCTCCCCGTTCAAAATTTTTACCAAGCGATGTGGGTGGTAGACTTCGTAGATGATTACTAGAACTCCCGATTACTAAAAGCGCCAAAATGGTGGCGATGTAAGGAGACATTGCCATAAGATCGGAAGGTAGACCGTAACCAACTGCCTGTGCACCAAGCGGTATAATCGTTACGAACCCAAAGAGGTAAGCACCAAACACGACCCAGGGTGCCTTCCATCCCGCGAGAACAACGAGAGCAAGACCAATCCAACCTCGACCTGCGCTCATGTTTTCTGACCAAATTGGAGTATATGCGAGAGAAAGATATGCACCCGCGCACCCTGCGAAAGCACCACCTATCATCGTTGCAATTAGACGCACGCTATTGACAGAGTAACCGAGGCGGTGCGCAGCCATGGGTGAATGACCCACCGCTTCAAGAATCAGACCAATGCGGGTTTTATAGAGGATGAACCAAGTACAAAGAAATAGGGCAATGCTGAAGTAAACTAGGTAGTCCTGAGAAAAAAGGGCTTTCCCCACCAGAGGGATTTCAGATAGCAAAGGAAGTGGGGCACTCGCCACGCCCTCGATCGACTCGCCAGTGAACGACGCACCTATATATGCGGCAAGCCCACTTCCAAAAAGCGTCAAAGCTAAACCAGTAGCGACTTGATTCGTTCTAAATACCAGAACGATCGACGCGAACAAAAATGCCATCATAGCTCCTGCTGTAGCCGCGACAGCTAGAGACAGCCAAGTTTGGCCTAGACCGATGCTGCACGCAAATGCGGTTATTGCACCGGTCATGATCATCCCTTCCTGACCCAAGTTGAGCATTCCTGATTTTTCGTTAATAAGAACACCAATTCCTACTAACATAAGAGGCGTACCTGCACGAATAGCGCCAAGTAAAAGGCTGTCTATAAGCTCTATCACTTTACGAAAATTTTCATAAAGCCATCCCAGTTAATTCTGTATCGAATCAATACATCACAACTGAGAAGAAGAAATAATGTTAGTGCTTGGAATAAGAGCGCTGTTGATACTGGCAAACTTAATTCTAGCTGAAGGTTTTGACTGCCCAGTTGAATAAGGGCCATTAATCCACTGGCGATCAATATACCCAGAGGATGGAGCCGACCTAAAAATGCAACAATGATTGCCAAATATCCATATCCTGCCGCTGCTTGAGGCGTTAATTGCATAACGGGTCCTGCAAGTTCTGATGCGCCAGCTAAACCGGCAAATGCGCCGCTCAGTAATAACGTTATCCAAATCGACTTTTTGGGGTCCACACCTGAAAAGATCGCTGCCTTCACATTTTTTCCCTTCAATCGGAGTTTAAACATGAATAAGGTGTGGCGCTCTGCCCACCAACATGTTGCGGTCAGAATGATTGCGATAGGAAACATCCAGTTGACAGCATAAATTGAGCTGATTTGCGGAATCAGCGATTGGTCGGGTAATAGTGCGCTCTCAGGGAAGTTATATCCCGAAGGGTCTTGTAGAGGACCCGTGAGCATATACATTAATAGATGGAGCGCAATGTAGTTCAGCATAATGGTGGTGAGTACTTCGCTTGCGTGAAATTGATTTTTTAGACACGCCGCTATGGCTGCCCAAAAGGCTCCGGCGAGGATGCCACCAAACAAGACGAGTAAGATCCCGTATGAACTATTACCTGGATTATGTAGGGCCACCCAAGCAGCCACGATAGCCCCCAATATGAACTGGCCTTCAGCTCCTATATTCCAGACACCGGCGGTAAAACAAAAGTAAAGACCAAGTGCGCAAAGCAATGTCGGTGTCATTTTTAGCGCCAACTCACTCAAGCCATAAAGGTCTTGAACTGGAATAATGAAAAGCATCCGCAAAGAATCAATGACAGGAAGGCCTGTCGCACCAAAGATTGCGGAGATACTAGCGATCGTTAGTAGCAGCGCAAGCAGGGGCGATCCTAGCATCCACAAACGTGAAGGTTTGGACCTTTGCTCTAGTGCAGTCAAATGATGCTTCCTAGTGACCTATCTGTAGACGTGTTTGAAGAACGAGTCATCAGCGCTGCTAATTGATCCGTCGAAATATCCTGAGTCGCTATAGGTTCAGAAAGAGCACCACTTGCCATGGTGGTAATACGATCCGCTAGAAAGAATAATTCTTCGATGTCCGTTGATATTAAAAGGATAGCCACACCCTCATTCCTAAGCTCTATCAACCTTTCCTGAATGAGACGGGCAGTGCCCACGTCGATACCCCAGGTTGGATTGGTGCAGACAATGATCTTAACATCGCCCTGGATAGTTCGACTGAATAGAACTTTTTGAAGATTACCGCCAGATAGCGTTGAAACTGGTGATCCACTATCAATTGCGCCTATATGCAAGTCCTTCATAATGTCCTGACATTTGTCGACAAGGATTCGCCAATCAATAAGGCCTGGCCAACGAGAAAACGTATGCATCTGCGTCATTAAAAGGTTCTCTTCGATTGTCATCTCTCCTACGGAGCCAATATTTATGCGATCCGCAGCGATCACCTGAAGCCCATTAATAATTCTGGCTTTAGTACTTAGTTTGGTTACATCCTCTCCATTCATTGTGATGCGTCCTGATACGGGTGCTGTATTCCCGAGAATTAGCTCACTTAAGACTTCTTGCCCGTTTCCTGAAACGCCGGCAATTCCCATAATTCGACCTGTCTCCAAAGTCAGTGAAATTGAGTCGAGAGCAACGGGTTCCTCTTCAGTAGGTGTCGTTGAAATATTTTCGAGGGTGAATATTGCTCTTGTTTTTGTAGCCAAGCGACGAGTCGTCGCGGGCACGCGAGGCCTTTCCCCCATGATCATCTTGCCAAGACTCTCGTCTGATACTGTTGCCAGATCACATGTTCCAGCAACCTCGCCGCTGCGTAATACCGTAGCCTCTCTGCAGAGTGCTCTCACCTCACGTAACTTGTGGGTAGTCACGATTACACTACAACCTCTTTCTGCGATAGCTCTCAATAAAGAGATCAATTCGTCAGCTTCATTTCTCGTCAATACCGACGTTGGTTCGTCTAAGAGTAATATTTTTGGAGATAACGCGAGACATCGTAAAATCTCAACCTGTTGTTGCTGACCGATATCTAAAGCTTTGATCCCTTCATTTGCGTGAAAGCGCACGTCAAGGTCATTACTAATATCATCAAAGTATTGGATTGCCCTCTCAGTCGAACATCGCAGAAATAATGCGATATTTTCTGCAACCGTCATCGTGTGGAAGAGTGAAAAATGCTGATACACCATGGCTATGCCATGTGATTGCGCTGTTCGCGGTGAATCTATCGTAACCTCACGGCCGTCAATTCGAAGCGAACCACTGCTTGGTAATAGAGCTCCGTAAATAGCTTTAAGCAGAGTCGATTTCCCAGCGCCGTTCTCCCCAAGTAGACCATGAATGGCACCGGCCTCTACTTTGAGATTGACATGCTTATTCGCAAACAACTTGTCATAACGACATGACAGGTCCACTACTTCAAGTCTAGCAGCGGCCATTAATTTCCTGCCAGTAAGTTATCCCTGAAACGAACGCTGCCATTCGTCCTGTCGGCGCATTTCTTCTGCATATTTGAGCCAACTGTTACTTTGCTTGCGAGTTTTTGGAAACTGTCTAGCTTTGGAAAGTGCGGTAAAACTCTCTTTAAATTTTTTCTGCTCTGACAGACTAATGCCAAGAAGCAACCATGCCTTGCCGGGTTCGTCTAGGCCCATGTTTATGGCCTTTCGAAGACTAATCTCTGCTAATTTCCAATCGCCATTGTCAATATATAAATTAGCAACGCGAACCAATGGATCACCCTTTTGTTGAAGCTTGGCAAGTTCCTCGAGTGCAGTTATTGCCGGATTATCCTCGCGAGCGCTGATCCAAGCATTTGCAAGTAAGCTCACGTACTTTTCCTCTCGTGGCAGAATATCTTGTGTCATGGCAAGGGTAAGCATGCGCGCTGCATGCTCAGGAATAGATCTTCTTATGGCTAGCTGCACCATGGTACGAACAGATTTCTCTTTGCTTAACACATCATTTTCCCAAGCCAGTTTGAGGACTGCTAGCGCCTTACTATCTTCCTCCAGTAGTAGATAAATACTAGCCAGTTGTTCCCAATATGATGGTGATTCTGGCCAGATTTCTACCATCAGCGTAAGCGTGTTCGCAGCTTCTGGGAATTTATTTAATTCAAAATATGCGGCGGTAACTAATTGGTACCAGGATTCTCTTGGAGATTCGGAGGATTCGATTGCGCGAGTCGCATAGGGCAAGGCTTCTTCATAGCGCTTAATTTGAGCATAGATATTCGCCATGAACATATGTTGCGAGGGTGTTGGCGACTCTAATGTCTCAAACCACGTTGCAGCAAAGGACAAGGCTTCCTCAAATTCGCTGCGCGCTGCGTGAAGCTGTGCCACCATATATCCAATATTGTACTTAACATTTTCTGGAAGTTTATTGAGCGAAAGACTTTTCTTGAGGTAAGAGATTGCTTTCTCAAACCTCTCTGCACCCATCTCAGCGTACCCCAACATCTGTAACGTGAGTGCCTGATCAAGAGAGCCCTGTTTCACTTCCTCTAGTAACTCTTCCAGCTCTGTAATTGCATCCTCAATTCGTGACTCCCCGAATAACTCCTGCACCTCGGTTAGTTTTTTGTAGGTCTTGGTAGTTACGGACTCGGCATAGCTCATCTCTCCCATTACGGATAGGACACAGATGGTAAATGCGGTAACGAGTAGGCGTCGCATCATCCGCCACCCAGAACGAATTCGATGGTCTGTTTGGCGCGTTGCGAAACTGGAGTGCCGTCCACAATCTTCGGTCTAAATTTCCAGCGTTGCATGGCATCAATAGCCGCATCATCAAAAAGTCGGGGAGGGTCACTCTCTATCACCTTTGCACCCGAAACTGTTCCATCTGGTCTTATGAGAACCTCCATTGTTACGAATCCCTCAATTCGAGCTTGTTTTGCGCGTCGTGGATAAGTCGGTGGGATTTGAACAACAGGGATAACGTCGGTGTCAAAGCCGGCAAGTCCCTGCCCAGACTGAAGCGATCCAAGATATGGTCCGCTTCCATCGTTCATAGGCACTCCGATAGTTGGCATATTCATGCTTAGGTCGGTAGTAATGTTATCGATCTGTGCCTTGAAATCTGGTGTCTCGGGCGGCGACTCGGGTGGAGGCGGCGGCTCTTTTATTTTTCTATCTTTGGTTTGTACTGAATTTTGCTCGGGATCGATACGAATAAAGTTCAAGTAACTGCGCTTGCTATCGAGTTTCTCCAGGATTTCATCATTACGAATCATTAGATTCATTAACCAAAAAAGAGCTAACGTGACAGCAAGAGCTGTCATCATGCTCATTAGAGGTTTTGCAAAGGTAGTCATGACTCGTCGGTTGCAACCGATACGCTAGCCGCACCTGCAAGTCGAGCTGAGTCCATAACCTCTATCAGGGTCTCGGTATTTGAAAGTGCATCGGCGATTATGATTACAGCCGCTCCGGGGCTCTCTGCGAGACCCTTTTCGACGTTGGCTCGAACAGCACGTTTATCTACTTGCCGCTTATCAATATAGATCTGATTGTTCGCTGTGATACCAATTTGTATGCTGGATGCGTCAGTTGGCACTGACGTTTCTGCTTCGGGACGTGTTACATCAACACCGGCCTCCTTGACAAAAGTTGATGTCACAATAAAAAAGATGAGCATGATGAACACAACGTCCAACATGGGTGTTAGATCAATTTGACTTTCGTCTTCGTCGTCTACTAAAAAACGCGAACTATCCATGAATTAGTTGGCCGGTTGAATATGTTTGGAAACTCTTCGTTGCAATCCCTTATAGGTTCTGTCTAGCCTTGCGGCGAAGGGCAACGCAACGAGGGCGATGACCATCCCTGCCATGGTAGGGATGGTCGCGGCACTGACTCCATTTGCCATTGCGCGTGCATTCCCAGAACCCATACTGGCCATTACGTCGAAAACTTGGATCATGCCCGTTACTGTGCCCAATAAACCAAACATTGGGAGAAGAGCTATGAGCATTGGTATGATCTTTAGATTAACCTGCATCTGGCAGTCTAGTTCAGAGATAAGCTGACGCCTAATTTGTTCCGCAAACCATGAATGTTGATCGGTTTGCTTTTCCCAAGTTTGTTTATGGATGCTCAGTAAATCTTCAAATTCCCTATAAAAGAACCAGAAGCGCTCCGCTATTAGCCATACGAGCACAACAGTAAGAACAAGAATGGCCCAAACAACTGGGCCTCCGCGGTCCATAAAATCCAAGATACCAGTGAGAAAGGGGGTCATGTGGATTGCTTGTCTTTCGCCAGGTTGACCGCCTTCTCTGCCATCATGCCCGCTGCCTGTTCACCAATCACTTTACTTATGAAAATTGCCCTAGTACTGAGAATGCTGTGGCTGAGTAATAGTGGGATCGCGGCACATAGGCCAAGTACCGTTGTTACCAAGGCTTGGGAGATGCCCCCTGCCATTAGTTTTGGATCTCCCGTGCCAAATAGTGTGATTGCTTGAAAAGTTCCTATCATTCCAGTCACGGTGCCAAGGAGACCCATTAGGGGTGCAATGGCGGCTAGGACTTTTATCGTAGATAAACCCTGTTTCACCTCTGCTACTGCTGAAATCACTACTTCTTCTAATTTGCGTGCGATCACCTCTAGATCATTGAGATGTTCGTTTTCGTAGTAGACTGCCATGATGCGACCAAGGGGATTATCTTCACTGATCTTGTCTAGGTCACTCATTTGGTTTTTTATTCGACGGTTTGTCGACGTTAAGCGAAGAAAGCAAGCCATCGAAAGCATGAGCCCGAAAGCGCCCACGATGATAATTGCGTATCCCACGTACCGGCCTTGCTGAATTCTTTCGATCAAGCTTGGTGATTGAACCAATAATCCTAGTAATGCTCCACGAGATGGGTCTATCGCAAATTCAATGACACTAAGGTTGTCCGCTTCACTTAGTAATTCAGCTGTCCTCCGAACATGTAGAGCAGGTTGTCGAGGTAACTCCGTGACAACATTTTGCTCAGGTAGATAATTCAAATACTTATTTTCTGTCACAATGTTGAAGAGACCTACGCGGGTGACCACTGCTTCGTAAGATAGTCCGCCCGGCTCAATAACATCAGTTGTAAAAGACTTTACTTCAGCGGAGAGAGCAATTTCTTGAGAAAGTAATCGCCAAAGGGTTTGGATTTCGCCTATGGTAGGCACCTCTCGGCTTTCGGTCAGTCTCGACGCCTCTTCACGCCTATCCGGATCTTCAAGTGTTATCAGAGAATCAAACAGGAGGGTTTGAGTGTCATCTGCGGTTTGACGAAAAACTCCAAAAAGTTCCCCTAAGTCGCCAATACTTCTATCAAGTTGGGTGGAGAGCTCTGCTAAGAGGTCTTCGTTTTCATCGAATTCGGACTTTAGTGCATCTTTGCGGCGCTCAAGCTGAGCAACGCTCGCTTCCACATCACGCAGCATCTGTGCTCTCTCGTCGGCAAATTGGCGAAAACGTGTTTCGCGCTCGTCGTTGTATAGCGCTTCCTCAGAAGATTGTTGCCTAATTTTTTCGTAGAGTGATGTAAGCCGTTCATTAGCTGTAGTGCTTGTGGCGGTAAGCAAAGCAAAACTGAGTAGACAGAATCTAGCAACGTTACTCATGATGGGTTTCTTTTTAGTATTGGCAAAGTCAGCAATTCTGGTGGTGCCTGCTTCCTCGCAATTCGCAGTCCTAATTGAATTTCACGACGCGAATTACTGGACAAGGTCTCCCAACCGGTTTTTTCAGGATCCCATCGTCCGCTTTCGCTACCATCTAGAGTTTGATAGAAAAGCCCGATGCGGCCGATTCTTAAAAAATCGACCGTCCTTACTACGTTATTTCGGAGTAGGTCACCCCGGTATGCCTCAATTGTCTTGCCGTAATCTACTTCAATAAGATAAGCCTCCATTATGCGTCTAAACTTCTCGCCGGCTGTCACATCTGCGCGGTCTATCAGAAATCGCAGGTTCTCGATTCGTTCTAAACGTTCTTCTCTTAAGAAAGGCACATCCGCTCCAACGATCTCATCAAGAGCTTGAGTCATTTGGATCATTAGGGGCAAAGACCCCGTCTCAATTGCTTCAATTTCATTGGTTTGTCTTTTTATTGATGTAATTTCAGCCTCTTGGGAGGCGATGAGTTTTTGTAGCTGTTGGGTGTAGATTGCCAGGCTATCTCTCCGTTGCAATTTGACACGGTAGCGCTGTAGGTCGCGAGAAGCCTGATCGTCTAGCTCGTCAACGGTAATCTGACTTTTGCGAGCGGCCTCGTTGATATCCAGTTGTTTATCGATAGAGGCATCGACCGCTGGATATACGACAAGGGGCGTAAAGAATGTCAATAAAACTATGGAAAGAATTTTTTTATAGGGCATACGGGTGTATCTAAAACAGAATTTGGTCGTGTCTCATTTGTGCAATTACTATGCCAGCGGTTCTGAATATAAGAACTTTAAATTTAATGGTTTATATCCCGTGCGTAATTTTGAGACTTTTTAAAACGGCCCAGAAGTCGTGCGAGAATTAAGATGTTGCACCTAAATGAGCCAGTGACCTGCCAAATATAGTGCGTTTTTGGTTGCTGGCGTAATCATTGCATTAATCGCAAGAATGTTGGAGCAGGAATAGTTAATGAAGGAATATCCTCGCGACTTAGTCGGGTATGGCGAGAAACCACCCCAGGCACATTGGCCAGGCGGTGCTAGGCTGGCACTGCAGTTTGTTATTAATTTTGAAGAGGGCGCAGAAAATAACGTGCTCCATGGAGATGAGTACTCAGAGACATTCTTATCGGAAATAATTGGTGCACGCGCATATCCTGCGCGGCATAAAAGCATGGAATCTTTATATGAATATGGTACCCGCGCAGGTTTCTGGCGGCTTCATCGATTATTTTCAGAACTAGGTATTCCTGTCACTGTATTCGGAGTTGCTATGGCGTTAGAGCGCCATCCTTACGCGGTAGAGGCGATGCTGCGCGCAGATTGGGAAATTGCATCTCATGGCTGGCGCTGGATTGACTATCAGTTCGTGCCCGAATCTGTAGAGCGCGAACACATGGCCCGTGCAATTGAGATACATACTCGCGTCACGGGCTCGCGGCCGGACGGCTGGTATACGGGTCGAGATAGTCCGAATACACGTAAATTATTACTAGAAGCAGGTGAATTTCTCTATGACGCGGATTCGTATGCTGATGATCTCCCTTACTGGGTCGATGATCCGTTTAACGATGGTCATCATCTCGTTGTACCCTATACGCTTGACGCGAATGACATGCGTTTTGCCGCAGCTCAGGGCTTTAATTCAGGCACGCAGTTCTATGACTACCTCAAAGACACATTCGACTGCCTATACGATGAAGGTGCCGAATTTCCAAAGCTTATGAGCGTAGGATTACATTGTCGTATAGCTGGTAAACCAGGTCGGTATGAGTCGCTCAAACGATTCATTGATTACGTTAGGTCCCGAGATGGAGTTTGGCTATGTCGTCGAGTCGATGTTGCTAAACACTGGTATGCAAATCATGCCCCTGAGTGACTAGTCAGGTGTCGATAGCCATTCCTTTAGGGTGTTACGTTCCTCGATCGTCATTTCAGTAACATTTCCCAGAGGCATATAGTAGGAAGAGAGGGATGAAACTGCTGATCCCCTTACTGCGAGTAATTCAGTTTTATTATTGAACACAAAACCCGCTGGAGGCTGAGAAAAACCGGGGTACGTTGGATTGGTTGCATGACAGGCAACGCAATGTTCCTGAACAATGGACGAAACATCTAAAGATAGAGCCTCATCGCCCGTATCTGTTTTCGGAACATCAAGCTGTATTCCTCGACCGTCTGTTAGCCAAGCGATAAATATGACTGAGAAAAGAGCTAAAGTAGCCATAGCGGGTATTTCGAGACGAATATGGCCGGCATGTTTGCTGTTAAAAAACACGCGAACCCACGCTCCAATGAAGCACAATAATGCAAGGATTATCCACGCATGATCATGCAGGTAGATCAGTGGCGCGTGATTGGACAGCATGCAGATTAGTACCGGTATGGTCAGGTAATTGTTATGGGTTGATCTAAGTTTTGCCTTAATCGCACCTTCGGAAGGAGGCTCGGAATTGTTCTCGATAGCCGCGACGAGTGATTTCTGAGATGGGATGATGGTGAGGAAGACGTTGGCTGCCATGATGGTGCCAAGCATCGCCCCTAGGTGGATGGCGGCGGCACGCGGCGAAAATAACCAGAATGCAATCAGGCTGAACCCTGCAACAAAGATTGCCATAAAAACAGAGAAGACCTTAGCGCGATGACTAAAGGGTAAGCGTGTTAGAAGTTCATATGTGCCAAGGCCTGCGACCAAATACAAGACGCTAGCTATAATCGCAACAGACGGATGTGTAATGGGGCTATCGGGCCCAAGCAAGTAGGTCTGGGCTTGAAAATAGAATAGTACAATCAGAAGTGCTGTCCCCGTCAGCCAGGTAGTGTAGGCCTCCCACTTGAACCAGTGTAAAGTCGTTGGCATTTCGGGAGGCGCTAGGCGGTATTTGCCGACTTCGTAAATGCCTCCCCCATGAATCGACCAGACTTCTCCCGAGATTCCGTTTTCCGATTTATTTCGATCAACTGGTTTGAGACTTAGATCAAGCCAGATGAAGTAAAACGAAGCGCCGATCCACGCGATCGCAGCCACCACGTGAAAAAGTCGAAGAATTAGGGAGAACCACTCAAAAAGAACACCTTCCATCATGTTACTGCCGCTTCATGCACAAGCTTTCCTGCGACATAAGTTCTCTCAATAATCCGATCATCACCTAAAATCATCATCGCAAACAGGCGTTCAGTAAGCGAATTAGAATTTGCTAGCCTTGATTTCAGGATCGGATGGCGATCAGTCTTTAGGACGACAAGGTCAGCGTCCATACCAGGTGCAATTCGACCAATACGATGTCCAAGGTCGAGTGCGTCTGCATTACCCGCTGTAATCATATGGAAGGCACTAACCGGATCCCAACTTAGACCTTGAAGCTGCGACACTTTGTAACCTTCACCCAACGTCGCAAGCATTGAGTAGCTGGTGCCGCCGCCGATGTCGGTGCCTATAGCCATGGAGACATTGCATTCATGCAGTCGAGAGGTATTCAAAAGGCCACTTCCGAGAAACATATTTGAAGTCGGGCAAAAAGTAATAGTCGATCCGGCGGTGGCGAGTTGTTGCAAATCAGTGTCGGAAAGATAAATTCCGTGGGCAAAAAAGCTTCTCTCGGTCAATAAGCCATATTTAGCGTAGATATCAGTATAACTGGACGCGTCTGGATACAGTTCTTCTGCCTGAGTAACTTCGCTGCGATTCTCTGCGAGGTGGGTGTGGAGATAGATATCTGGGTATTGCTTTAAGAGGTGCTGAACTGCTGTCAATTGCGTTGGTGTCGAAGTTAAGGCAAAGCGAGGAGTTACTGCATAACGAAGTCTCCCTTGACCATGCCATCGCTCGATGAGCTCTGCGCTTTCGTCGAATCCAGTAGAAGAATCGAGCAAAGTTGCTGGTGCGCCACGGTCCATCATGACCTTACCAGCGATCATGCAAACATTCCTCGATCGAGCAGCCTCGAAGAGGCTCTCTGCGGACTGGACGTGCATCGAGGTGAAAACCATTGCGGTTGTCGTTCCATGTTTGAATAGACAGTCCAGGAAGCTTTCCGCTTGTTTTCGTGAAAGTTCAGGGTCCGAAAAGACTTTTTCTGCCGGGAAAGCATAGTTTTCGAGCCAATCAAGAAGTTGATAACCATAGCTCGCGATAATGCCCATTTGAGTATGATGAATGTGAGCATCGATAAAACCGGGGACGATAAGGCTATCCTCGAGATGCTCGACTATTGAGATATCACCGCCACTTTTTTTGTAATCGGAAGTCGCCATTACATCTTGGATCTTTCCATCAGAAACAACTACTACGCCATCTGGCAAGAACAGAAGATCAGACTCATTGGACGGAACCTTATTGGTGCGACAGGATAGGATCGCACCTCTCAGAACGTCACATGATTTTTGCTCTCCTAACAATCTAGCTGCCTCGGTATGTAGAGTAGCCGTAGCGATTAAGGAGCAACGGGACGTGATAGTGTGTTTGTGAGCTATTGACTATAAAGCGTATGCGGACTTCCGGATAGAAGAAACTATCTGGCAAATCGCGATAAGTTTCCGTAAACCACATTCCTGTTTCAAAGCATAGTTCAAAGGTGCCCTCGTCTAAGTTCGGGAAAAGGGGTATGCGACCATCATTGTCGGTGCGTTCTCTCGCGATTTCACGACCGTTTTCGTTACTCAATATGACACTAAGTTTGTCTACAGGTTTACCGGTTTCAAGGTTGAGTACGTGTGTACTAAGAGTGATATTCACTGGGAGCCACTCATTAGCTTTTCCAATCTTATTCGCATAATAGCGAGTTGCTCATTTGCGGCGTTACACATTTCGGTCTTTCTGTCGTGATGAATACGTTCTTGCAGGAGGGCGAGCATCTCTTCTGCTGACTTTCCGGTCGCACATACAATAAAAATAAAACCATTCTTCAAAAAGTACTGTCTATTTAGTTGCGCGAGCATCTTAATCGTAGCTTCAGACGCTTCCAAGATTTGTCCTTGTTCTGATTTTGCAGCCTTCGCGTACTTAGACCTTAGGGCGGAAAGGTCGCCGATCTCAGGATGTCCCGCGAATGCTTCTAAATAGTCCTCGTGTGTACAGGCGTCCCAAGCCTTTCCTGCAGCATCTAGTACTGAACTGACATCTTCGAACGGGCGCTCAGCCAGCATAGAGTCAACCCAGTTTTTGCTTGCACATATAGAGAAAAGAACTTCGGAAGCATCATGTGCTGCGAGCTCATTGAGCTGTTTTGGCGATAGTTTCACTGGTGTTCCCCTATGAGTGCGAGACCCACCTTCTTCCAATTTAATACTTCGGCATCGTCCTTGTTAGAAGTGCGGCTCAATAGTTGTTCAACGATGCTTATTCCGATAGCCATAGGTGACTTGTTATCGAGCTGCCGTTCGCCCAGGGGACACGTAATACGCGTCAAGACCTGCGGTTCGATTCCATGCTCTATGAACCTCAGTTTGAATCGCTCCCATTTTGTCTTTGAGCCGATAAGACCGATGAAATCGAGATCTTCTCGTTGAATGACTACCTTTAGTATTTCGAAATCGAGCGTATGGCTGTGCGTCATTACAAGCACTTGTGAACCTTGTCTTATAAGTTCAAGCCGAAAGGGCTCTGGTAAAGGCTCGCAACATCCGAATTCCTCTTGGCGCTGGAACTCCGGCCGGGAATCGAACCAATTTACTGGAACAGAACACGCATGCAAAAGCTGAGCGACGTTTGTGGCGACATTACCTCCACCAAAAAGCGAAACATGCGATGCTGGCGAGAACTTTTCGAATAGCAGGGTCATGCTGCCCCCGCAGCATTGGTCTGCGCTCACAGCTAGAGGCATATGCTGTATTTTTCTTGTTGATAGCGATTCCAGCATTTCACGCGCCAGGTTGGTAGCGTGATGTTCGAGCTTCCCTCCACCAATGGAGTCCGTAATATGGTTACGGGTAACGACCATTTTTGCATCTACTCCGCGCGGCGTTGATCCAGAGGTCGCGATTACACTAATGAGAACGTGGGGTTCCCCTGCATTTTCGTATTTAGCAACGCCTTCAAACCAACGCATTACGAATTGCTCTGCTCCGCGCGCTTTTTGTGTAACATTGAAGGGCTGAAATTGAGCGCATCGAAGACAGCCTCTGGTGTCGCGGGTGCTCGAAGCGGTGGTAGGCAATCTTTCTTCGCGCAGGCCCAACGCAACGCACACCATGCTGAGATCGCGAGCATTAGTGGTGGTTCTCCCACAGCTTTTGAACGGCGGATACTGGGGACAGTATTTTCTCGTTCGAAGAAATCAATTTTGAATTGCGAGGGGCAGTCGTTGGCCGCAGGCACTTTATAGTTAGCTGGACCAGTAGCCAGAGCGTGGCCATCATCATCCCACTTGAGCTCCTCAGTCGTAAGCCAACCAAGTCCTTGCATATAGCCACCTTCGATTTGCCCGCGATCAATCCTGCGGTTTAAAGCATGTCCACAGTCGTGAAGTATGTCGACACGTTTTACGTAGTGGTTACCCGTCGAGACATCTACCTCTACTTCACTTGCTGCGGCGCCATGTGCAAAATAGAAAAACGGCTGTCCTTTTCCGACTTGTTTGTCAAAGTGGATATCAGGCGTCCGATAGAATCCCGTCGCGGATAGAGGTGTGCGTGCGAGATATGCTTGGTTCAGAAACTCGGTGAATGACAGCTTATGGACACCGTCTGAGACAACGCCATGCTCATAGATCGGCTCTTTCCATCCTTGAGAATAAGCAAAGTCTCTCAATTGTTGTTTAATTTTTAAACAAGCGTCCAGCGCTGCCATCCCATTTAGGTCAGTTGCCGCAGAAGCGGCCGTTGGTGATCCGTTAGGAACTTTATCAGTGCGTGTCGCAGTATTTCTTACACAATGAGATTTGATGCCAAATTCGTCTGCCACAATCTTTCGAACTTTGGTGTAAAGACCCTGACCCATTTCAGTCCCTGCGTGGCTGACCTCAATACTGCCATCAAGATAGAGGTTTACTAGTGCTCCCGCCTGGTTTAGGTGCGTTGTGGTAAAGGAAATACCAAATTGTACTGGCGTTAGTGCCAACCCTCTTTTAATCATTGTGCTGTGAGCATTGAATTCCTCAATTGCTGCTACCCGTCGCCTGTAATCGCAGTCCTTCTCTAATTGTTCTATAAGTTCCAGTAACACAAACTGTTTTATCTCTTGGCCATAAGGTGTTCGAGAAAAACCGGGCCGATATAGGTTTTGTTTTCGAACGTCCAGTGGATCAACTCCCAAACTGAATGCAATGTCGTCCATCATGGACTCCATTGGTAGGACGCCTTGAGGGCCCCCGAATCCTCTGAATGCAGTGTTTGATACGGTATTGGTTCGACAGCGATGTGACGTAATGCGAATAGACGGCACATAGTAAGCGTTTGTTGCGTGGAACATCGCCCGATCCACTATGCCTTCAGAAAGGTCTGGCGAGTAGCCGCATCGAGCGAGAAGTTGAATTTGGGCTGCTGTCAGTAAGCCGTTATTGTCGAAACCAATCTCATAGTCACATTCGAAATCGTGCCTTTTCCCAGTGTTTAGCATGTCTACTTTTCTCGGCATTCTAAACTTTACTGTTCTTTTCAAGCGCGTTGCGAAAAGTGACGCGAGGCACGCCACCGAGGCAGCCTGTGATTCTTTGCCACCAAATCCGCCTCCCATGCGTCGGCAGATTACTTGCACTCCGTTCATGGGCACATCAAGCACTCTTGATATCAGTTCCTGAACTTCTGCTGGGTGTTGGGTCGAAGAGTAGACATCAAGTCCATCTGCTTCAGTTGGAATAGCGAGGGCAACCTGGCCTTCTACATAGAAGTGCTCTTGACCGCCAACTTCCAGTACCCTTCGGAAGCTATTTGGCGCAAGTTTTAGAGCGCTAGGTGTATTTTCTCCCTGTTGCCAGTCTCTAGAAGGTAGTACGTAGAGCTGGCGTTTATGTGCTTCGCCAGCGGTGAGAATGGGTCGTCTTGACTCATATTTTATCTTCGCTTTTGTAACAGCTTGCTGAGCCAGCAAGTACGAACTTGCGGCAACCGCAAAAACAGCTTGACCAGAGAAATCAATGCGTGAATCCGCAAGCAGCGGGTCTCCCGGGAAAACGGCACCGATATCTGGATTGCCTGGTATATCGTCACAAATCACGACATCGAGTACCCCTTCACTATTGCGTACCTCTTCGAGATCTATGTCCTTGATTTCGCCATTGGCGATTGTGGATAGTCCGATCGCCACATGACAAACGTCAGCAGGACAAGGAATATCGTCAACATATCTTGCCGTCCCTGTCACATGTCCGATTGCGGATTCGTGTGCGTCTTCAATCACTTATTTTGCTATGCCTCTTGGTAGTTCTGACAGGCCTTTTCGAGGGCGTTGTGCAACGTGGCCCTTGCCATTGCCATTCGATAATTTGCGGATGCTCGGATGTCCGTAATAGGGTCAAGCAGATTAAGAGTTGCGTCACAGATCTGCCCAATGATTTGTTCTTCTAATATTTCACCCTGAAATTCTTCCTCTACGGTGAACATTCTAACTGGCGTCGGCGCTACTCCATTGAAAGCAATCCGCAGTTGATCAAGTCGCCCGCTTTGATCTAACTCGATGTAAAAAGCGCCCAGCAATGTACTGATATCGTCATCGAATCGCTTCGTTATTTTTTGTACGAACAGGTCGGACCAGTTTGGTTGAGATATTGATATTTCCGTTATGATTTCGTCGTGGAGATCTACTGTTCGGTAGCCATGATAAAATTTCGTGATCGGCAAAATCCTCTCGGTGAGCTGTGTACTTTGAATATGCAAATTAGCATCAAGTACCATCAAGACCGGCGGCCAGTCTGCGACCGGAGATCCATTAGCGATGTTACCGCCTATCGTCGCGCGTGCTCTAATCTGCGGTGAACCAAAACGACCTAACATAGAGGACACGGCCGGAGATCGATCTTGAAAGAATTCGTACAGATCGGCTTGACTGGTACCTGCACCAATACTGACCACGTCGTTTTCGATGATCCTCCGAAAATTTTTAATTCGCGATAGATCGATTATGGAGTTAGGCCTTTCGAAGTCTTGTGAAAACCGAAGCCATTGGTCAGTTCCTCCCGCCAGTATTGTTGCACCTTTGTGCCTAGATCTAATTTCGGCCACTTCTGTTAGCGTCTGAGGCAGATGATAATCTGCCATTGGAGTGTCATTAATCATCTCGTCAAAACTTTGCGTAACGGGACTAGCTTCTATTTCTAATGCCCTCTTGCCGGCGTCGATAATCGGTCGATAGCCGGTGCAACGACATAGATTGCCGCTAATTGCCTCAATAACTTGTTTATCGGTGATATTCGATTGGCCCCATGTACGCTCATGAAGTCCCACAAGAGACATAACGAATCCGGGTGTACAGAATCCGCATTGCGAAGCGTCGTGATCAATCATGCAAGTCTGCACCGGATGGAGGTTATCGGGGCTACCAACGCCTTCCACTGTCCGTATGTGATTATTCTGGAGAGAGCCGACCGGTGTTATGCAGCTATTAACAGTGGTCAGATTTTCATTATTCCCGACAATAACGGTACAAGCACCGCAATCTCCAGAAGCACAGCCCTCTTTTGTGCCAACTAAGTGAAGATGGTCGCGAAGGAAGGTTAGAAGCGATGTGTCAACATCAATATTATCCATCGAAATGAATTCAGCATTGATCCAAAGTCCTGGCATACGCGGTTTTAGACGCCTCCAAATTTATTGTGGCAATTGCAAATAGGAACACCATTAATTTAGCGTAGTTTGACAAAAAACTGCACATTTGTGCAGGAATTGATGTTGCTTGCGTTGACAAGGATCTTGTCACCATCAATGCTGAGTGGTCTGCACGCTAAATGATCCGATGGCAGGGATGATAATGAATGTAGCTTCTGGTCGAAGAGGGACCTACAAGCCCGGACGAATTCGGGATCGTAACCTTGAATCAATCATTTACGCAGCTGAGAAAGAATTCGTCAAAAACGGCTTCAGAGGTACAACTATTCAGACAATTGCTGATCGAGCGGGGCTCCCCAAGTCGAACGTACACTACTACTTCGGCAGTAAGGAAAAGCTTTATCTCGCGGTACTGAATGACATCATGACAATCTGGAATGAACAGTTAGGTCTGATTGATGACAATGATGACCCTGCAGTCGCTTTAGATCGTTTTATTCAAGAAAAAATCAGGCTATCTTTTGCTTACCCGGATGCATCAAAATTATTTGCGATGGAGATTATTTCAGGGGCTCCTTATCTCCGGCCATTCCTTCAAGTTGAACTGAGAAAATTTGCCAGTAGTCGAGCAAAAATAATACAGAAGTGGATAGACAAAGGATTAATGCGCAATGTGGACCCAATGCAACTCATTTTTTTAATTTGGTCTTCAACCCAGCATTACGCTGATTTTGATGTACAAGTCCTCTCTCTCATGAAAAAGCAGAAATATAGCGATCATATGATCCGAGATATTAGTCGCGGAGTTAGGGATATGATTTTGACTGGTTGCGGCTTGTCTTTGCCTAGTTGATCAAAAAAACAGATGAACGAATTCGTTAAAGAAAAGAGTAACGGGCGGTTGTGGATCAAGCAGCCTTTAGCTGTCTTTAATGGCACGCATCCCACAACGGAGTCCGCGGGTGGATTAGTTGTTGAAAATGGCCTGATTGTCGAACTGGTTGCAGATGGCGCAACTCCTGTTCGCAGCGTAACGAATACCTTTGACGCGTCCTCAATGATCGTAACGCCTGGGTTGATCAATACACATCACCACTTCTATCAAACATTAACTCGATGCAATCGGAACGCTCTTAACAAATCTTTGTTCGGATGGTTGAGCGCTTTGTACCCAATCTGGGCAAATCTAGACCGAGATATGGTGCAGGTTGCTTCAGAGTTGGCGATAGCAGAACTTATGTTATCGGGTTGTACGACGGTATCGGACCATCACTATTTGTTTTCACGTGCAATATCTGACGCGATTGATATAGAAATACAAACCGCGCAAAACATGGGAGTGCGAGCAGTAATTACTCGGGGCTCAATGAATTTAGGTAGGCTCAGTGGTGGGTTGCCGCCAGAGGAGGTCGTTCAATCACACGATGATATTCTTCAAGATTCAGAGCGGCTTATTTCCCGTTACCATGATTCCGAAGCTGGTGCGATGACACAGGTCGCGCTGGCCCCCTGCTCGCCATTTTCAGTTACGCCGGAGTTACTCTCAGATACAGCTTTGATGGCTGAAAAATACGATGTTCTGTTACACACACACCTTGCTGAAACAACCGATGAAGAGGAATTCTGCCAGAAGACTTTCGGATGTCGACCGCTTGAGCATCTCCAACGTGCAGGTTGGTCGGGAGCCAGAAGCTGGTTTGCTCACGGCATCCATTTTACTCCTGAAGAGATTCGAGAGCTTGGCCGAGAGGGTTTTGGCGTGTGCCATTGCCCAACATCAAATATGCTTCTAGCGAGTGGTGTATGTAACGTGGTCGATCTTGAAAAGGCTGGTGTACGCGTAGGAATTGGCGTTGATGGCTCGTCTTCGAATGATTCCTCGAACATGGTGGGTGAGGTCAGGCAGGCCTTACTGCTCCAGCGGCTAGGGTCTGGGATGTCGACCAGTCACGTGGATGCATTGCGTTGGGCAACTAGGGGGGGAGCGAATCTCCTAAGACGACAGGACATTGGGCGTATTTCGGTTGGCGCATGTGCGGACCTCGCGTTTTTTAAATTGGATGATCTAAGCTCATCCGGCTGCGACGATCCGCTCGCGGGTGTAGTTCTATCTGGAATCCGACATGTTGAAGCATTGATGATTGCAGGGAAGTGGAGAGTCGTTTCTGGAGAATTGATAGATGTTGACCTTCCTTCCTTGATGGTTCGACATAGGAAGGCTGCTGCTCGATTAAACGAAGCCTTAATCTAGCCTTCCCGCTATGAGAGGAATGCGAACTTCAACAAGAAGATGACTGCAACTACGTAGACCGCGGAAGGACAATTCCGACCGTTCGCGGTCAACAACTTTAGCAAGGCGTACGATATAAAGCCGAGACCGATGCCATCTGCTATTGAAAAACTTAGCGGCATTGCAATCGCTGTCAATACAGCGGGTACTGCTTCCGTCATGTCATGCCAGTTCAAATCGGCAAGGCTTCTGGCCATAACAGCTGCGACAAATAGGAGCGCTGCAGCAGATGCAAAAGCCGGGATACTTTGGGCAAGCGGTGCAAATGGCAGGCACAATAAAAATAAGATGCCGACGACAACGGCTGTGAGACCGGTCCGGCCACCGCTTTCAACGCCAGCCGCACTCTCAATGTAGGCTGTGGTGGAAGAGGTTCCGAGTCCTGCCCCCAGTGCTGTTGCACCAGAGTCAGCGAGTAATGCAGAACGCAGCCGTGGAAGTTTGCCATCTGGGCCAATCATCTGGCCTCGGGTGGCAACCCCGACCATCGTTCCGGCTGTGTCGAAAACGTCTACGAGAAGCAAAGCCAAGATCACACTGATCATGGAAACTTCAAGCGCTCCAACGATATCTAATTGCAGAAGGACAGGTGCTGGAGAAGGTGGTACTGATGCAATTCCAAGGAAATCTGCCTCGCCAAAGATCCAACCAGCTCCTGCGGTCAGAAATATCCCGATGATGACTGCACCTCCAATCCCCCTAGCTGTGAGCGCAGCAATGATGAGGAAACCGATCAATGCGGCCGCCGGCGAGAAACTCGCTAGGTCACCGAAACCGACTAGCGTTGCTGGATTATCAATCACTACGCCTGAATTTTGTAGGGCGATGAACGCCAAGAACAGACCGATGCCCGCCGACATACCAAGTTTCAGATTTTTAGGAATTGAGTTTATTAACCATTCTCGGACGGGTAAGACGCTTAGGATGATAAAAATGATTCCCGATAGGAACACAGCACCCAAGGCAACCTGCCAAGGATGTCCAACCCCAAGCACAATTCCATAGGTAAAAAATGCGTTCTGCCCCATACCGGGAGCTAGAGCAATCGGATAATTAGCGATAAAGCCCATAATTAGGGTTCCAGCAGCTGCAGCAAGACAGGTGGCAACAAATACAGCGCCGAAATCCATGCCAGTTTCGGACAAGATTGCTGGATTAACTACGGTGATATAAGCCATCGCGAGGAATGTTGTGACGCCCGCCGTAACTTCGCGTTGGATGCTCGATCCATTCTCTGAGATTTTAAAATAGGAAGTTAGTGACATGTCTTATTTTCTAACCTTGTTTGAAAAGTGGAGAGATAGTTGCCTTGATCTTTCCCTCGGCCTCCAGGGCGTAGGCTGCGGTGAGGCAGACATCTTCCCTCCACGGCGCGGCAATTATCTGAACGCCAAATGGGAAGCCACCGACGTGAGTGGACGGGACGCAACACACAGGGAGTCCTATTGAGGAAAACGGTTGAGTAAAGAGCCCTATATTTGGCCTAAGTGGCATCAACTTATTGTCGATCTTGAGTTCTTTCTCACCGATAGCTGGCGCGGAACAAGGGGTGGCCGGCGCAATTATGACATCAAAGTGGGAGAAAATATCGTGCATAACCTTTGCGAATTTGCGCCTAACTGCCTGAGCTTTTATGTAATGGTGAGCGGGCATCAATAATCCCGCGCGAAAACGATCTCTTGTATCCGGGTCGTAGTGTTCGGCGGACCTCAGGATTGTTTCTTTATGAAGCGTAGAAGATTCCGCGTTTGTTATAAGAAAGGCCGCAGCTCTGGCCTCTTCAACAAGCGGGAGATCAACGTCTTTGACGATGCACTGTTTTGAAGAGAAACAGTTACTAATCCACGCGACCGACTTTTGGACTTCCGTACAGCTTGTTCTTCGAAAATAGCCGTTTACTACACCGACGCGCATTGAGGCGATGTCTTCAGTTAGTCTAGGTAAGGCAGGTGGATCATCGCGCTTGATGCAAGCGTGATCGTGGGGATCGAAACCACTCAAAACATCAAAGGCGAGTGTCAGGTCTCGGATATTTCGTGTCATTGGTCCAACGTGGTCTAAACTGTCACAGAATGGATAAGTGCCACTGCGAGGCAGTCTTCCGTAGGTCGGCTTTAATCCCATAACACCGCAGAAAGAAGAGGGCACTCGAATGCTACCATTCGTGTCGGTCCCGAGTGCCAGCGGAATAGCTCCCGCAGCAAGAGCGGCGCCGCTGCCACTCGACGATCCTCCAGTCATCCTGGATAAATCCCAGGGGTTCCGACATGCGCCGTAGTGACTGTTCTCCCCAGTAAAATCGTACGCAAACTCGCCCATATGAAGCGTTCCGACGCAGACGGCACCTGACGACTCGAGCCGTTTGACCAGAAGAGCATCCTCGCCAGCCGGAGGATTTCCTAGAGTTACACGAGCACCCGCGACTGTTACTTCTCCGGCAAGGTCATATAGATTTTTTACCGCATAAGGTACCCCTGCGAGCGGACCTGGATTGATGCCTGACGCAATCTGCTCGTCAAGCCATTTGGCTCGTAACGTTGCTCTTTTTTCGAGAATTAGTGAAAAAGCATTAGTTTGAGCATTAGTCTCATGACACCGTCGCAAAGTATCTGCGATAACAGACGTCGCTGTGATCTTTCCTAATCTGACCGCTGATGCGATTTCTTCGCACCCTGAACTATTATCAATCATGCGTCCGGAAAGAATCTTCCGGCGAGTGTTAGATCATCCGTAGGCACATTGGCTATGTTCTTGTACATATCGTTTGCGGTTCTGACATAATTAGAAACAGATAGCAGTTGCTCTTCGGTAAGTGCAATGCCCGACATTTTCGCAATAACTGCTGTTTCTGAGTCTAGTATTGTTCTCTGTTCGTCCACGAACCGATGTCCAGCAGAAACGGTTAACAATGTACAATATTCGTGCCAAAGACAACATGCGGATATATATTGCTAGTGGTGTGTATTATTTCCCAATACGTATTCGAGACTGCACCACGACAAATTCAAGATATTCTTCGTGCACTCATATGGGCCCAGGCAGTACTTCCTGAGTCTGTATGAATTCTGAAAGCGTTCTTTGTAGCTCTTTCTTTCTTTCGTCCTCGATAAAAGCTGCTTCAAAGCTATTCTGAGTCAGGGCAATTAAGTCTTGAACTTCAAGGCCAAAGGCCTCCGCAACAGCAACATAATTTTCGTTGAGGTATCCGCCAAAATAGGCGGGATCATCAGAGTTGATTGTGACGCAGACGCCACATTTATGGAGATCAATAATCGGGTGTTCTCGCAAACTTTCGTAAATACAGAGTTTGATGTTCGATAAGGGACAAACTGTGAGTGGTAATCGAGTGGATGCGAGGATCTCAGTGAGTTTGGGGTCTTCCAAAGACCTAACACCATGGTCAATTCGTTCAATTTTTAGCTTTTCCAACGCTTGTGCTACATATGCTGGGGGGCCTTCCTCACCAGCATGAGCTACTAGGCGATAGCCGTGTGATTTGGCATATCGAAATACGCGTGTAAATTTCGCTGGGGGATTTCCTTTCTCTCCACTATCGAGACCAATGCTTTGGATACGATCTTTAAAAGGTGAGGCCGACTTAATAGTTTCAAAAGCACTTTGCTCGGAAAGATGACGAAGAAAACACATGATCAAACCTACCGACATGCCTTTCTCGCGGGCCTCGCTAACTGCTTGGTCAAAGCCTTGAAACATTGCTGCAAAGGCTATACCTCTATCCATGTGAGTTTGCGGGTCGAACATGATTTCTGTATGCAGTATGTTGCTATCCAAGCACTTCTTTAGATAGTTTTGCATGAGTTCATAGAAATCCTCCGCCGTTTGGAGCACGTTTGCACCCAAATAGTAGATATCGAGAAAACTTTGGAGATTGTCAAAAGAATAAGCATTCCTAACATCTTCAACGCTATCGTAAGGAAGCTTTATCTTGTTTTTCTCTGCTAATCGAAGCATCAGTTCAGGCTCTAGAGAACCTTCGATATGAATGTGAAGCTCTGCTTTTGGCATTAGATTGATGAAAGATCTTAGTGATTTGTTCGGCATAGCATGTTTGGGAGATAGTTCTTAGATACACTGAAAACAGTGGCATTATTTTTGCTGGATTACGATTTTAGTAAATAGGGAAAACTAGCTTGAACGCTGACCCAATCGCAACTAACTCCGAAGACACTATTCTGATTTATGGTCTAGAAGATAGGCCCTCGTTTGCGAAAACAATGTTGGCGGCATTTGCGCATTTGTTCGCGATTGTCGTCAGTATTATGACGGCTCCCCTCATAATTGCGCGTGGGATTGGTCTCGACTCAGAAATGACTGCATACATTATCAATGCATCTTTAGTCGTTTCTGGTATCGCAACTTTCATACAGGTGCGACGTTTTGGACCAATAGGATCAGGTCTACTATCTGTTCAAGGGACAAGCTTCTCATACAGTGGTGCGATGATTGCTGCGGCTGCATTGCTACAAACTAGCAGCGTCACCGACGAACAGGTGCTTGGAACACTATTGGGGACTGCCGTAGTAGGAGCGGCCCTGGTAATGATTCTAGGAACAGTGATCGAATACCTCCAAAGAGTTATTACTTTGAGGGTGGCAGGCATTGCAATAATTCTACTTGGCCTCACGCTTGTCGGGACTTCAGTAAAAAACGTAGTAAATATTGAAGGCGGTCTTGACCGATTCGCTCAGGCAGGTTTAGTCATAGTGTTAATTCTTGCGACGACTCTTTCAGGTATACCTTGGCTAAGACTTTTGGGAGTTTCGATAAGTCTTTTGGTCGGTATGTTGTGTGCCTGGTTTTGGGGTCACCAGTACACAGCGCCTGAGATATCTATGGGGCTTATGCTACTCCGCCCTATGCCGTTCGAACTAGGTTTTGACTTCGTAGTACTGTTGTTGTTGATGCCCGTGTTCCTTGTAACAATGACGGAATCCGTAGGCGATCTAACTGCGACTGCTTCGTTGTCACGACAGCCAATTTCGGGACCGCCGTATTGGTTACGTATAAAAGGTGGGGTTATTGGAGATGGATTTAACTCCATTATTGCCGCATTTTTTGGTTCTTTCCCGAATACGACGTTTAGCCAGAATAATGGCATTATCCGTTTGACAGGAGTCGCGAGTCGTTATGTCGGTTACTTCGTTGCCGCAATGCTGATTGCGCTAGGAACAGTCCCTGCTATTGGCCAGCTCTTCCAAATTATTCCGGGAGGCGTTTTGTATGGTGCTACCGCCCTGATGTTTTTCTTAATAACGGTCACGGGTTGGCGAATTCTTCAGGGCGAGGAAGGGGCTATGTCGATGCTTCTTGTATGCAGCCTGATTTCCGTGGCTTTATATTTTCTACCGGACGTGGCCTCAGGATATGGCATCTACTTGGCTGCTGAACTAGAAATGTTATTGAAGTTCCCTGTTGCGACAGGTGCTTTATGTGCAATCGTGTGGGAATGCCTTTTGATATTTCGGTTCAGAAATGTCCACGATAAAGTTGTTAACAACTAGCGGTCTCGCAAAATTCACGAAGTTCCTTAGTAAGTGACGCCTTCAGAGATTCAGGTGCCCAACTAACATCTATCGCGTTTTGTGCAAGTCTGACTAGTTTACGATTGTCAAAACCTGCTTGAGAAATTGCGTGGATATTGTCTGATAGATAACCGCCGAAGTAAGCCGGGTCGTCAGAATTGATGGTGACGGGAACTTCGCGACGCATTAACAAGTCGATTGCGCCTGTTGTCAATGTTTGAACTACAAAGCTGTTTGATAATGGACAAATTGTGAGGCCTAGGTTTTTTTCAGCCAATGTAGACATTAACGCCTCATCCTCAATCGCATTGACGCCATGATCAATCCGGTCTACGCCAATATCGTCAACACACTGCCAAATATGATCTAGAGAGTTCTCTTGGTTGACGTCACAATGCATCGTCAGTTTAAACCCTTCGGATTTTGCCCTCGAAAAGACATCGAGAAATTTTATAGGGGGATTCCCTTTTTCGTCCGAATCCAATCCAACACCAATAAAATAATCTTGAAAAGGAATTGCTGCGCAAAGATGCTCGAAAGCCGAGTCCGCGGACAATTCACGGAGGAAACACATTATAAGTTCGCTACGTATTCCTGTTCTTTCCAAAGCTGTTTCTTGGCCTGCTTTGATGCCAGTAAGTACCACCTCTAGTGGAATCCCACGGCGCGTGTGTGCTTGTGGATCAAAAAAAGCCTCGACATAGCGAATATTATTCGTAGCAGCTTTATCCAAGTAAGCTAACGTCATATCATGGAAATCTTGCTCTGTTTGAAGAACTTCCACAGCTCGGTAGTAAACAGCCAAGAAAGACGGCAAATCGGTAAATTTATAGGTTTCCTTTAGCGCCTCCGGGTTTTCGAAATTTAGCTCGATGCCGTTTCTTTTTGCGAGCAAAAACACAAGTTCTGGCTCTAGTGTGCCCTCTAGGTGCACATGAAGTTCAACCTTGGGCATATTATTAATGAATGGATCCATGAGATGCCTCGCAGACGTAAGGAACGTGGTTGTAATTTACTATGCATTTTTGGGGCCACGAATACGTACAATGTTCGTATTGGCACAGAATCTGCTGTCCTGAGCTCTGTGAAGGATCGATAGTCTCGGAAATACCTGATGAATGCTGGAAACGAATTAGCGCTAAACGATTTCCTAGTAAAGTCGACACAGCGCATATTGGAGCGTTGCGATCATCTAGCGACCTTCTCATCGATGGAAGATGGGATTCTCCGCCAATATCTTACGCACGAGCATGCGACAGCTAATCGCCAAGTCAGTGATTGGATGTTTTGCGCGGGAATGTCCACGCATCAAGATTCAGTTGGCAACGTGTGGGGCCGATTGGGCCCGGCTGATAGGCCTGCGCTCGTTGTAGGTTCGCATTTGGATTCGGTACCTGACGCAGGTAAATACGATGGCATCTTAGGAGTGCTCTTGGGTATTGCTTTGGCGGAGTACCTGAAACATTTTGAGGTTCAGATCAGGTTGCCTCTGGAAGTCGTTGGATTCGGAGACGAGGAAGGCACTCGCTTTGCTAGAACTCTCATGACAAGCAAGGCGATTGCAGGTTCCTGGGACACAGAATGGTTTGATTTGCTCGATGAAGATGGCGTTACGCTGGAAGAAGCGATGATTGGTTTTGGATTGGACACCAACGCGGTAGAGGCAGCCTCTAGAAAACCCGAGACGATTAGAGCTTTTCTCGAGCCCCACATCGAGCAGGGCCCCGTTCTTGTTAATGAAGATGTGCCGGTCGGTGTTGTGACCGCAATTGCGGGAGCCATTCGCCTACTAATAACGGTATCGGGTCAAGCAGCCCACGCCGGAACAACGCCGATGAACATGCGTAGCGATGCGCTCGCGGGTGCGGCAGAGATGATTGTTTTCATCGAGAAATGTGCGTCAGAGCTTGGGGTAGTCGGAACAGTGGGTGCTATCCAAAGCTACCCGGGTGGCACAAATGTTGTGCCTGGCAGAGTCGAGTTCTCGTTGGATCTGCGTGCCTCTGCTGATAAGGACAGGGATATAGCCATGGAGACGATTTCAGTTTCGTTATCCGAAATCTCGAAGCGGCGTGGCCTTACAATTCACATAGATACTACCCATGAGGCTCCTGCTGCAAAATGTTCAGATTCCATCCAGCGATGTTTAGCTACTGCTATTTCATCCCGTCAGCTGCCTACCATATCTATGCCAAGTGGTGCCGGTCACGATACGATGGCAATGTCTGAAGTTGTGCCATCTGGGATGCTATTTATTAGATGCGGGGAAGGCATAAGTCATAACCCGCTTGAGAATGTTGACCGCTCAGATGTCCAAGTAGCACTAGACGTATTGATTCATGCATTTCTTAAGATGAACCTAGAGTAATTGCGATGTCTCTATCAGGACTAACCCGAAGTAGCGTAAAACGAGATCACGCGTTAATCACACCCGAATCTCATGTACCCCTTCAACACCCGGCTTGGCCTGGAGCGTCGGTTATTTCACTGATCACGCCGGAGATGGGAGCGGGGTTCTCGGAATATTTAGTCAACATTGACCAGCCATCGAAGTTTATTTGCTCGCCCGATGGCCAAGAATATTTTTTTCTTGTTACGAAAGGTTGCCTAACTCTGACGGTAGGGACATCTGTAAAGGAACTCGTTGTCGACGATTTCGCCTATTTGCCTAGTGGTCTTGATTGGGAACTTTCAAGCTCGGAAGCCTTAATTCTGACTTTTAGCAAAATTTACCAGCCCTGCAATGGTTTAGCAGCACCTGACTTTTTTACCGGATCGCTTAATAACGTAAAGGCGTTGCCATTTCTTGGCGATACGGGAGCGCTTCTTCAAACTTTAGTCCCTGAACATCTTTCATTTGACTGGGGTATTAATGTTTTCGAATTTTTACCGGGGGCAACTTTACCTCAGGTAGAGACACATTGGATGGAGCACGGGCTTTATATCCTGCAAGGCGAGGGGGTCTACCGTCTCGGCGATGACTGGTACAACGTGTTGCAAGGAGACGCGATTTGGATGAAGCCCTACTTGCTGCAATGGTTCGCAGCCACAGGTAAAACTCCGACGAAATACATCTACTACAAGGAGATGAATCGTGCGCCCAGCTACTGAGGTCTTCGTCGATAGTAAGAGAATTTGGGAAGAGCTCGAGCATTTGGGAGGTTTATCCTCAACTGAAGCGCCCTCGGTAACACGGATCCTTTTCACGGAAACCGATCTAAAGGGCCGAGCATATGTTCGTGAATTGATGCTAGAGGCGGGGCTTACTGTGATCGAAGATGCCGTCGGTAACATTACAGGACGATGGTTGGGCGAGATAGAAGATTTGGCTCGAGTAGGCAGTGGATCTCATTGTGATGCGATACCGCACGCTGGACGTTTCGATGGAACTGTTGGTGTTCTCGGAGGCATTGAAGCAGTTCGGGCTCTGCGAGCAGCTGGTTTCAAACCCAAAAGATCAATCGACATCATTATGTTTACATCAGAGGAACCTACGCGGTTTGGCATTGGGTGCTGCGGATCCCGCCTGCTTGGCGGCGCGCTCAGACCCTCCTCCCTAGCTGAGTTGAAGGATTCAGATGGTATTAGTTTCGATCAGGCGCGAACTAGTGCAGGTTATACGGGTCCGTTAGCATCTGTACCCTTAGAAGGTAATGAATATAAAGCGTTCGTTGAATTGCACGTTGAACAGGGCCCCGTACTAGAGGCGGAATCATTGGACATTGGTGTAGTTACTGCGATTGCGGCACCCGCTTCTCTTGAATTAACTTTTGAAGGTTCAGGTGGTCACGCGGGTACGGTACTGATGGGCGACCGTCGCGATGCGCTGATTCCACCGGCGATACTTGCTGCGCATGCGGAGGAGTTGGCGGTGAGCAGTGATAGTAAAGATACGGTTGCAACCGTTGGCATACTGGAGGTGTACCCGGGTGCAGTAAATAGCATACCTCGTAAGGTTAGAATGACGATTGATATCAGAGATACACAGTTGGAAACACGTGACGCCGTGGTGAGCAAAATTGAGGAAAGGGCAAAGGTTCTGGCATCTGAACGCGATTTAAAACTCGAGATGAAGACCATTAACTCAGATGAACCGGCATTCGCTAATGACGAACTCATCGCATCGATCGAAGACGCGGCGCGTGAATTTAAATCGAGGCGAATGGTCAGCCGCGCGTATCATGATGCTTTATTCATGGCCAAAGTCGCACCGATGGGGATGATCTTTGTCCCGAGCAAGGGAGGGATTAGCCATCGCCCAGAGGAATACACATCGCCGGATGAGATAAAGCAAGGAGTTATTGTTTTAGCGAAAACCCTAGCAAAGCTTGCGAGTTGAAATATCGATAAAAGTCCGGGAATTTAGCGAGACTGGCCTAATCTGACCTTGAGTGTGGTCCCCAAAAAAAGAAGTTAATAGATACCGATTCGATCTGGCCTGGGTCGAAGTGAGCTACCATTGTGCACTGATGCACAGTCGTGGCGCGCCTTACAAAAAATCGATAACAGGAGCTTTCAAATTTGTTTGCGCGGCAAGGTTTGGGCAAATTTTTGATATCTGGCTGAGGAATTGGAAAGATAACTTATTGCTCAGCGGCTGTGCCCGACGAGGGCGTATACTTTGTTTCCGACCCGCGCACGAACGCGGTTTTTGACAATGTCAGTAGCTATTCGAAACTGAGTACCTCTCGGAAGCGCTGGTTCCCGCCAATTGATCGTTCTATCGGATGATAATCTTGTAACAACCTAAACCGTGATCGCTATTGTTGGAAACGAAAATGTCCACCCATCCCTACGTGTATAAGGGCGCCATGGCTGCGAGCCTACCCGCTTACAGCTTTTAAAAGCTCTAAGGGGCTAGGCAGGAGACCTATGGGGTGGTGGGTAGTTATAGAAGTGCTGGGACTTTTTGAAGCTTCTGGAAGTTGTCAAAGCTGCCTGAGTCTAAAACGCCTCTGTGTGCATCTGAGAGGGGGTTTTGGTAACGTGATAGAGGATTTTTTGGAGCGAAGCCAATGGAACAGAAAGCTGCCAACTTTGAGCCAATTGTTGAAGAGCAAGGGTGCTGCAATGAGCCGTCTTGTTGTGGCCCGCAAATCCCGTTTACGAGGGCTATTACTAAGGTAGGACGGAATGATCCCTGCCCATGTGGCAACGGGAAAAAATTCAAGAAATGCTGTGGCCGTCGCGAGTGAATGATCCTAGGTCTAGCATAGAAATCAGCTAAATCTTGTGGGACGGCTTTAGAGAAGTAATACACGCCACCTTTACGATACGTGTAAGAGGGATGCTTCAATGTCTTCAATTTTGTCTACTCCCATTCAGCGGTTTCAGAAAAATCCGTAGCTGATCAGAGAGTTAGAAACTTTTAAAAGAAGAATATGGTGGCCAGAGGTGGAATCGAACCACCGACACGGGGATTTTCAGTCCCCTGCTCTACCGACTGAGCTATCTGGCCAGAGAGGGTGCCGCGTTCAGGTTGAACAACCAGTCAGCGAGGCGAGGCGCGTATTAAATCGGAAGGGGGCAGGGCGGTCAAGCCAGTGTAAGCTGTTGGTTTTTATAGGATAGACGATCACTATTCAGGCGGAATGTAGCCCTCGGCATGGTCCACAGGTTCTCCGGTTAGAAACAGATCACGCTGCGCGTTCAAATAACGACGTGCGTCCTTGTCTCTCATATCCAGATGCTTCTCGTTGATGAGCATGGTCTGCAGTTTGTGCCATTCTTCCCAGGCCTGGGCGGACACCTGCTTGAAAATCTCTTCGCCTCTGGGGCCCGGCATCGGTGGTGTGTCGAGTCCAGGTAGATCCTTCTTGTAGCGAGAGCAGTGCACCGTTCGTGTCATGTCAGGTCCAGGGAGATTTGAGCGTTGGTTGAAATTAGCTTCATCTCATTGTGCCAGAAGCTTTAGTAGATGGTGCGTCGGTTTTGTCAGGCCAATCTCAGGCAGATCATTCGGGTCCACCCATTGCAAGGTACCCTGTTCATCCACTGATGCTGCTGTTGCCGAAGGGACGGTACATTCTGCCTGTACCGGCGTGATATCGAGATGGAAATGCGTAAACGTATTCCGAAAGGGTGCGAAAGGCGATGATACCTGTCGCCAGTTGCGGTTTTCGATTTCGTCGGCAAGGAGCTCGGCTTCGACTTCGGGAAACGTCCAAAGTCCGCCCCATAGTCCAGTTGTTGGACGACGTATCAGCAGGTATTCGCCCTCTTGATTACAGACAAGCACCATGCAGGTTTCGCGAACAGGTATTGCCTTCTTTGGTTTTTTAAATGGGAAGTCCGAGATACGTTGTTCCTGTTTAGCTCTGCAACAATCTTTAAGTGGGCACAATGAACATTTAGGTTCGCGGCTGACGCATAAGATGGCACCCAGGTCCATCATCACCTGGGTATAGTCGCTGATACGCTGATCGGGAGTCAGCTGTTCAGCGGCCGACCATAGAGCTCTCGCGGTTGCATTGGTCCCCGGCCAACCCTCGATTGCAAAACAACGGGCGAGTACTCGTTTGACGTTGGCGTCCAGAATGACACCACGTTGTCCATGCGCGATGGCGAGAATCGCTCCGGCCGTCGAGCGTCCGATGCCGGGTAACCCTTCAAGAGCTGTCTGATCGTCTGGGAACTCGCCGTTGTACTCAGCGATTACCTGTTTTGCGGTCTTATGGAGATTGCGTGCTCTTGCGTAGTAGCCAAGCCCGGTCCATAGATGTAGGACCTGATCTTCTTTGGCGGCGGCGAGTGTGCCGATGTCAGGAAACTTGGTCATAAAGCGATCGTAGTAGGGGATAACTGTGGCGACCTGAGTTTGTTGCAGCATGATTTCAGACACCCAGACCCGGTACGGTGTGATGTCCTGCTGCCAGGGTAGATCCTTGCGGCCGTGCTTATCAAACCAAGCGAGCACGCGTGCCTGAAAGCTCGCAATTTCCGTGGGCGTCAACTGCAGTGCGTCACTCACTCGTTGAACAGTCCCGCAAGGAGATCTTTCGCTTTGTTCCGAACATTCTGTGGGATTTTCTCTTCCAGTTTCTGTCTGACTTCTTCGAGCAGCTCCTTTCCTTTTCCAACGAGTCTCTTATTGGCGAGTCGCCTCACCATATCAAGTACTGCTTCACGATCACGTCGGCATAATGTAGCGGGTGAATCATTGATGGTTCCTGCACAGGTGACCGGAGAGGAAATACGTGTCAGCGACTCGTCGACCACCAGTTGGTCCTCCGTCCTTGGTGAGTGCGGGTCGGGTTCAGGCGGCGCTTCCTCACCAATAAGAAAACGGCAGTGAGCGGATTCATCGTAGTGATTAAGGCGCCAGTGCCAGGTTCTTGCGAGTGTAGTCACATAACACGCGGATGATGCCGCGGGTGACTTCCCGGTTGCTGGACATAAGTTCGTACAGAGATTCGCCCTCCAGCCTCAGCAAGGTGCAGTCCTCCAGGGCTTCGATCGAGGCAGCGCGGGATTCCGGATCGAGTGCCGCCAGTTCTCCAAACACAGCGCGATTACCCAATGTGCCGAGCTCGGTGTTATTGGTGAAGAGGCGCACCTTGCCCGAGGCGACGATATACATCGAGGTTCCTAGATCACCCTCGCGGATGATCACCTCCCCTTCGGAGAAGTCTTCCGATTCGACGATGGTGGCCAGGTCCACTAGCTCAGCCTCCGGTACCGACGCGAAAATCGGAACCGACTTCAGAATCAGCACCTTCTCAATGGTGAGCAGCATGTGTGTGATAACCAGATGACTCAGGACTATTATTGCTGGATTGCACCCTATCCGCCAGCGGTGACATCAGGAGAATATTTCGTCTACGGTGGACGGGGTGTGGTCAGCCGAGACCCTGAAGTAACTCGCTAACCACCTCTCGCACGTGGGGACTGGGATCTGCTTTGAGACCTGCGAGGATTTGCGGGGCGTCTTCAATCTCCAGTTGCACCAGGCTCCAGGCAGCGGTCTCACGCACAAGGGATTCTGGGTCTGCGAGACCGGAGCGGACGGCATCCAATAGATGTTCATGCTTATCGTTGCCAATCTGATGGAGTAGGCTGGCCTTCGTCCATGCAAATGACCGGCTAAAGTGCTTGGAGACGAGATCTTCGAAACGATCCTGGGTATTCATATGAACTTGTGGAAAGCGCTCATCCAACTGTGCCAGGCGCTCGGATACGGACAGATCATCCAGCATGGGAAACACCACAGTTTTGATCTCATTTGTTAGCAGATTGTCCAGCACCTCGAGGGCGTATACCCGCAGTTCAGGCACCCTAGAGGCAATGCTTGCCCGCGTGTCCATCATGACGTTTGAGGGGAAGATGAACGACATGATGAGCAACATGTTGTCTCGTCTCGTACCCAGTTCCTGACGCAGTGCGGCGGTCAGCGCATCGTAACGACTATGTTTCGAGATGTCCTCCATGCTGGCGAGCAGCCAGGTGATGAGCTCTACTTCTTCCTCGAGTTTGTTAACGAAGATGTATTGATCGTCCGGGTCTGCCTGGTAGTTCAGCTTTGCGAGTGCCAGGTAGATCTGGTGGCGTAGCTCGTGGTGATCGGTTTCGATATGGCGCAGCAGAATCTCCATAGCGCCGGTCCCACCAATTTCACTAACAATCTCGATGATCTGTCGTTTCACCTGCCGTGTGGCGTCGGGAGACCGGAATCCCAGATCGAGATCGTAGAGCGCATCGTCATCGAACTGCTGAAGGGCTTGCGCTGCAGGTTTCTGCAATCCCGTTACGGAAAGCTTGCCTACCAGCGTATTGATCAGTCCATTGTCTCGTATCAATCCGGCCGCATGGATGGCACGGGAGACGACAGCAGGGTCGTCATCGTCGAGCAGCTCCACCAGGTAGCTTGCACCGGCATCAAAATCGCCCAACACATCGGCGGCATACATTCTTTGCGAAGGATCCTCTGATCGAGCTAGTTCCAGAAGCTTGCCCTTCGCATCGTCACTCGTAGGGCCATAGTTTAAAAGACCTGTCAGGGCGCCTCGGCGAATGAACTCCTGCTCACTATCAATGTGTGGCGTGAGGACGTCGCTGACTTCATCTCCGCCCAGTGCGCCATAGGTGATCAGCGCCTGCCCGAGGACGAGGGGGTGCGTTTCTGTTTCGATCCGTTCGCGTACCTGGCTTTGCAGTGCATCAATACCCAGTCTTGTGATACGTTCAAGCGTGTCCAAACGCACCTCATAACTATCGTTAGTTATGGCCTTCTTCAGCAGTTCCGTAATCTGCGGGTGCTCCATCTCTTCGAGCAGGTTTATGCAGTATAGTACTTCTGCAGGATAGCTGGATTCGATACCACCCTTGATGATGTCTAGACTGGCGTTATCCAGTTCTTGGATAGAGAGCTTACCGATTTTGCGTTTCTGAATGCTCACAACGAGGTTCGATAGATACATCTGACGAATCGCAAGGCCCATAAAGATCCAGAACACCATCAGGCCAGTCAGTACCAGCAGGAACATTTGAGGTTCCCATTGTAGGCAGTTTGAAATGATGAACAGAGTCAGGCCTGCAAGACCTCCTGAGAGCGGATCGATGACACCCTCAATCAATGATGTGCCCTGAGTGCGCTGACGTTCTGGTAGCACCTGGAACAGAATGGTCACGCTCGGGCGCCACATCGCGGACTGCAGCACAAATCGCATCCCGTTGGTGGCCACCATAACAAAGAAAATCGCGATCCCAGCGACGCCCGTAAACTCCATCGCGCTGACGGCGGCGGTGCCGATGGCAATGACAATCGGGAATCCAATGACGCCTGCAAGTACGCCAAATTTTCGGAGCACAGGGGCAAAGAAAAAGATCATGACGAGCAGTGTGATGAAGCCACTGACGGCAATGAATTGTCCAAGGAAGGTCGCGAGAGCGACCTCGTCAGTGAACTGTTTCGAAGCGTAGTGGTAGAACGCCACGTCCAGAAAAAAGTACGCAAAAATGTAGGCCGCATAGCACAACGAAATGGATCTGACGTATGGTAATCGCAGGAGTCGCAGGAGTTTGTTGTCGATCTCCTTTCCTTCCACCAGATCACCGCTGGTCACTGCCAGGGGTGCCTCGAATTTACGAGCCGTCAGTTCGGCGATGATGAACACAAGCGACGTTGCGCCGGCCGCGACTAGAAGCAGATCCTGGACGTCCATAAACGCCAGTAGCAAGGCGACCGAGATACCGCCGACCATCTCGGCGAGAAACTCACCAGAGCGTACAATGCCCGACAGCCGTTTGGTTTGACGGACATCCAACAGGCGGGAGAGTAATGTCACAAATTGCAGACTGAACAACATGTACACGGTCTCGAAAAAGAGCGGCAGGGCGAAGATGAAGATCTTGTTGTCGACCGTGCCGAGTAGGAACCGGTAACCTAGGAGTCCAACTAGGATCGTGCCCAGGATAGTAAAGACATAGGTTGAAAAAGATCGTCCGTAAGTGATTTTCGAAATCAGCAGTGTGAGCACGGTCCCCGTGAAGGCCAGCAAGATGGCCATGATGGCGAGTTGTTCTGCGGTGAACTCTGCGAGGAATAGCGTGAATGCCGCGACCCGGAGCATTCCGATCGCGATTCCGGAGACAAACATGTTGCCGAACAGCAGGGAGATAACGGCTGTTTCTTCCGGTCGAACACCCAGCACAGACAACCACGAGCTGTTCTGATGGGTTCTGGCGACCGGTTGATTCAAGGAAGAGAAACCTCAGCAGTAACGTTCATCATTATGCGGCAAACCCCGTGGCAGGGCGAGCCTGTCGGAGCCGAGATCGTTACCGCGCGCAGAGCAGTGCCCTGATACGCCAGACATCATAGTGCACCGAATCGGGGTCAACTCTCGCATGGGAAGCTTAAAGGGAGAAGTATCTCATCAATTCTGTTGTCAGATTGCTGCAATCAGCCTGGCGATTGGAGGGAGGAATACTCTGGGCCCTTCCGCTGGGCTCAGGGTGATAGGGTAATCCTCATGTCAGGACTGATCTGATCTATCCCGCAGCTGGTCGATTTGTTAGTCTCAAATTCCAGGGAAAGGGGGAGTATCCATGACTCAGATAGGCAGTGAAGAAAACCCACTGAGAGTTGCTGTCATCGGTGCAGGTCCAGCTGGGTTTTACACCATCAGTAACTTTCAGAAGTTCAAAGAGATCCACACGAGGATTGATTTGTACGACCGTCTGCCGACTCCCTTCGGACTGGTCCGTAATGGCGTTGCGCCCGATCACCAGAAAGACAAGTCCGTTACGCGTGCCTACGATAAGAGTGCACAGCAGCCTAATGTGCGTTTCTTTGGTAATGTCGAATACGGTACCCACATTCATATGGACGACCTGAAGCAGCACTATCACATGGTGATGTTTTCGAACGGTGCAAAGATGGACCGTAGCCTGGAGGTGCCGGGTGAGGATCTTGCCGGTAGCCACTCCGCTACTGACTTTGTGGCCTGGTACAACGGTCATCCTGATTATGCCCATCTTGAATTTGATTTGTCTCAGGAAAGTGTGGCGATCGTGGGTATCGGCAACGTGGCGGTCGATGTTGCGCGAATGCTCTGTATGTCCGACGCCGAACGACGGGCGACCGACATGGCGGATCATGCGGTTCAGGCACTTGCCAAAAGCAACGTCAAGCATGTGTACATGCTGGGACGGCGGGGACCCGCGCAGGCGGCGTTTACCCCGCCTGAAATCAAAGAGCTCGGCGAGCTTGAAGATGCAGATATCGAAGTCCTTGCGGATGAGGGTACGTTGGATGCCCTGAGTCAGGAGGATCTGGATGCGAACGGCGACAAGAACGCGGTTAAGAATGTTGAGTTGATTGGCGGCTATGCCGGCCAACCTCTGTCGGGCAAGAGCAAGACGCTGACGATCCGCTTTCTGGTGTCGCCAACGGAACTGCAGGGAGACAAGCGAGTGTCTGGTATTCGTATCGTCAAGAACGAACTGTATCTGGATGATCGAGGTAGTATTCGGCCACGCGCCACCGAAAACTTTGAGGATCTGCAGGCTGGGTTGGTCTTCCGTTCCGTGGGCTATCGTGGGTCACCGCTTCCGGACGTGCCCTTCCACGAGGAGTGGGGATCTATTCACAACGAACTGGGTCGCGTCACGGATGGTAACGGTAACAACGTCGAAGGACTGTATTGTGCCGGTTGGATTAAAAGGGGTCCGACCGGCGTGATCGGGACAAACAAGACAGACGCCCAGGAAACGGTCAAATGTATGGTCGAGGATATGGAAGCTGGACTGTTCTTCTCCCCTTCAGAATCCTCGGGCGCGATCGTTGGACTGCTGCAATCTCGCCAGCCTGATCTGATCAGTTACGACGATTGGTCACGCATAGATGCCTACGAGCTGGCCGCAGGTGACGCAGAAGGACGTCCGCGGGTCAAACTGACCAGCGTGCCGGATATGCTGAAGGTCGCTCGCGCAGGCTAGTTGTCTTTGTTCATTGCGGTCAGCACCGCATCGAGCTTGGGTGTTGGTTGATCCTTAAACTCAGCCTGTCGACGGAATACCTCTGCGGCAGCATGGTGAAACCCCCCGGGCAATCCTGCGCCTTCAAACGTGGCGGCGATTTCCTCCATCTCGCCCACAAAACGCCAGGCCTTTGCAGTATTTGCTGACACGCGTCGTGCGGTTTCTGTACTGAAGGTTTCTCCCCATTGATGTGCGAGATGTTCGCGCACGCCTGCAATTTCAGCGAGTGCGAGGATCGCGGACAACAATGCTGTGGAGCCTTTGGTATAGGCAGCAAACGCCATTTTCAGTGTAGACGCGGCGCCAATATCTTTCGAGACTATATTTAGATGGAGGGGAGAGCCCGCAAAAAGATCAACGATGGTACTGGCGGATGGGCCTGACACGTGCAGCACGGTACCTGCTTCCTTCTTCCATGCAGGGCCACCGATGATTCCGCCGTCCACCATCTCCACGCCGGCATCGGTCAGCATGGTGTTGATTTCGTGCGTTCTTCCAGGCGCGATCGCATTACCTTCAAGATACAGTCCCTTGAATCCGTGACGGATCACAGTGCTCACCACAGTCGTGGCCTCGGACGGAGGACAAACGCTCAGGATGATCTCGGCATCTTTCACGAGCTGGCCAAGCGTACCCGCATCAGTTAACCCACCCCTCTCAGCACGTTCGCGGGTTGCGTTACTGCGCCCCTCTGAAGCCCACAATACTGTCGCGCCGGAATGCGTCGCTGCTGCGCCCACCGAAGCTCCCATCTGACCGGGGTTGATCAGTCCTATTGTCGTCATATGACCTCCTGTTGACGCTGACATGGTAACCGCTTTGTGACGGTGGTGCCCTGCGCGTAAGTTAGGTTATGGTGAGGTATCGCAGCCTAAGCAACGAACATAGAAAGATGGGGAATGATGGCAGACGATTTGGTGTTGTTGGAGAAGATTGACATTGAAGACGGTACTGGATTCGCCGAGATTGTGATCAATCGTCCGGAACGTCGCAATGCTTTGATCCCAGAAGCCGCGGAAGGTGTCATCAGTGCACTTGAGGATATTGACCAGGATGACAAGATGGCCGCCGTTATCCTTCGAGGCGAGGGTGGCTACTTCTGTTCAGGGATCGATCTGAAAGCCCTGCAGTCTGCGACATCGACAGGCCACGCCAGAAAGGATGCGATCAGACACATGCACCTAGCATTCTATCACTTTCGTAAACCAGTGATCGCTGCCTTCGAGGGGTTTGGGATCAATGCCGGTTGTGCACTTGCCCTTGCGTGCGACCTAGTGGTGGCCGGTGAGTCATCGTTTATACAGATTGGAGAGATTCAACAGGGTGCACCAATTCCCATGAATGCGGCGTGGATGCGCCTCAAGTTGCCTGAATTTGTCCTTTCCAGAATGGCGCTGTTGGGAGACCGTATCACCGGACCTGAAATGTTTCGTCTGGGTGTAGCGACAGAGTGTGTAGCTGACGATGAGGTGCTTTCGAGAAGCCGTAAGATGGCGACGCGCATCGCTGGATTTCCACCCGGTGGCGCTGTCAACATCAAGCAGTCGATTGTCGGCCAACGTTCGATTGACGATGTCGAGAAATGGTTTACCAGTCCGCAGTCCAACGCCCTGAGGACGGCAAAAATGTTGAAGCCGGACTCCTGACTCTGGCGCTCCATGCCGAAGGGGACGTTTATTGAAGACAGGGAAACTGCAGGAAACCAAGGGCGTGACATGGAAGGTACGCAACAGTCTGCTATCCAGAGTTTCGGGGCCTTATTTTTGGTGATCACCTGCAATTAGGTTCATGCCTCATTATCAGTGGCACCAAGGACCTTTGAATACGGTCAGGTCCATCCCAACGACCCGAAACAAATCGCCCAGTTCGACCTCCTCGTCGGCGACTACCAGGTCACTAATGCATCAGTGGTTAGGCAGGCAATGGTCCTCTCACCAACCTGGCGTGATCGCGAGATGGAATGGCTATTGCGTGCTTGATGGTATCGAGATCGTCGATGACTAGTTTTACCCTGATCCCACTAAGAAGCCTGACAAATGTCTACCCCCGGATTTCGTCGGTCGTATCGGACATTCGAATTACGTAGTACCCTTCACTACACCCAAGATCGACGTGTGTGTCTGTCTGATCGAACAACTATTCCGTGATATTTTCTGCGAGCGGCGTGTAATGCCCAGCGTTCAGGAAGTTACGACACTCTGCCATCATATCAGCACTGGCGCCGGGTTGTTTTTACCGTCTGTCGTAAGCAAGAAGTAGATTGACGTAGCCGGATCGGGCGATAGCGAAACGGTGTGAGTGCTCACAGAAGAAATGACTTTCGGCACGTTCGAGGAGGTGGCGGCAGATTGGGCAAGTGAATGGCGTCACCCCGTTGTCCCTTGGGGTGACACCATTGGTACCGATCGTCTGTACCGTCTATGCGGTTTATACAGTTTGCGGTTTGGCAGATAGAAGGAGAGTGCTGTTACTTCTTCTGATTTAGCTGTAGCAACATACCGTTCGCACTTTTCGGATGTACATACACCTGAGGAGAACCAACACCAATCAGCTGAACGCCGCTTGCTTCGAAATCCTTGATCGTGGTACCGAGGTCATCGACTTCTAGTGCGAGTGTGTGAAGACCTTCACCACGTGAAGCGAGTGCCTTGCCAACTGCAGCGTCTGCATTGGTGGGTGCGACGATTTCAACGTAGCCACCATTGTCCATGTTGAAGAATGCCTGTTTGATACCCAACGCTTCAGATTCGTCGGTACGGTCAAGCACCATACCAAGCTTGTCTTTCCAGGTTGCGACCGCTGCATCGAAATCCTCTACGCGAATGACGACGTGATCTACACCTTTGATGGCCATATCAGTTCCCCTTTGTGATATTGTTTATCAGGCTGCCAGGCCCTGTAGTCGAGCGGCTTCTTCACGAACGGCTTCCGGAACGCCCAGCATCTGGCGATTGAAGCCGCAGCGTTTGAACCAGTAGTGGAGACCCAAAAGGTCGGTGAAACCCATGCCACCATGGACCTCTGTTGCCGTCTTGGACACACTGCGACCGACCTCCGCGAGGTGTGCCTTGGTGTGGCACGCCAGTAGACGTGCTTCCTCCGGAACGTTGTCTAGTGCATGTCCGGCATACCAGACCATGGATCTGCAGGGTTCAAGATCCGCGATCATCTGTGCACACATGTGTTTGACCGCCTGGAAGGACGCAATCGGTCGGTTGAACTGTTCGCGCACTTTCGCGTACGCGACCGCTTCATCAATCATGTGCTGTGCGGCTCCCAGCGTGTCGGACGCCATGACGACACGCGCGCGGTCTAGAGCTTCGGTGAATACGGCAGGATCGTCACTGATCAGCTCCGCTGCGACGTTGTTGTATTTGATCTCACAGGTAGTGCGTGTACGGTCGACCGTCGGTAAATCGGTCACTTCGCAATCGGATGCGCTCACCAGATAGATGTGTTTGCCTTTGGTAGCTACCAGAAAATGATCAGCCTGCGTATCCAGCGCAAAGAGCGATTTACCGGTGATTTTACCGCCTGAGACTTTCACGTCCGCATCCACTCGGGCGCCAATCGCTTCACCGAATGCTATGCCAATGCGAACCTCACCGCCGGCAATACTACCCAGGAGGTCTTCACGTTTTCTGGCTGCCAGCAAGATTGTCGGTGCGATCACGGCAGAGCTGATAAACGGGGAGGGTGTGACGTTCCCGCCCAGGCAATCCGCAACCACTACAGCATCAAGACTACCCAGACCAACACCGCCATGATCTTCCGGGATCATAAGTCCCGGGACACCTAGTTCGGTGAGTCCTTGCCAGACGGCGCTATCGGAGGCTTCCCCGGAAGCAATCTTGCGTACTTCCTCCAGTGGGACGTTGTCCGCCAAAAAGCGGGTGATGCTGTCAGATAGGAGGGTCTGTTCTTCTGAAAGTCCGAATCTCATGGTGCTTACCTGAATCTAATCCTGTGGCGTCTATTCAATGTGTCTCGACGTGACTTATCGTCGCGAAGCTATTTTTCTATTTTGGGCTCTTTGGGCATGCCTAGGCCACGTTCACTGATAATATTCTTCTGGATCTGATTGGTGCCGCCACCAATGATCAGTCCGAGGAAGTACATGAACTGGTACTGCCAGCTGCCGCCTCCGCGCAGGTAGGGGTTGGACCCAAACGACAAGCCGACCTCACCCATTGCGTCTATTGCCAGGGCCTCCAGTTCGTGTCGTAGTTCGGTGCCCTGCAGCTTGGTGATCATGCGCGCGAGCGGTGCTTCCTGATCCTTGTTCAAACGAGAAGACAACACGCGCATGTCGTTATAGCGCATGGCCATGACACGTCCTTGAATTTTCATTAGACGTTCCCGGTACAGGGGATTGTCAATGAGGCGCTCACCGCCAAGGGTCTCCGTCTTCATTAAATCGATGAGCGAATTGAGCCGCGTCATTGACGCGTTGGGATCGGCGAGCGAATCTCGTTCGTGACCAAGAATCGCGTTGGCAACCTGCCATCCCTGTCCGCGACGACCGACGATCTGGTCTTTGGGTACGCGGACGTCGGTGAAGAAAACCTCGTTGAAGTTCGCGTTCATTGTCATGTCCACGAGAGGGCGAATCTCAATACCTGGTGTGTCCATGCGGAGCAACAGGAAGGAAATACCGTTGTGTTTGGGTGCGTCGGGTTCAGTCCTGACTAGGCAGAACATCCAATGGGCAAGGTGGGCAGTGCTGGTCCAAATCTTGGAACCGTTGATGACCCATTCATCCCCATCCAGAACAGCGCTGGTCCGCAGACTGGCAAGATCAGATCCGGCGCCTGGCTCTGAATAGCCCTGACACCAAACCATTTCACCATGCAGGGTGGGCTTGATGAACTGCTCTTTCTGCTCGTCCGTGCCCATTTCAAGCAGCGTTGGAATCAGCATGGAAATACCCTGGCCTCCCAGTCCGCCAGGCATCCGGGCAGTGGAAAATTCCTCATTGATGATGCGGCTTTTCACCATATCCGGGGCGGCGCCGAATCCGCCGTATTCTTTGGGGATTGTCCGGGCGGTATACCCAGCTTCGATCAACGTCTTCTGCCAGGACTTACCAGCTTCCGAGCCAGCGCTGCTGGGTGCCTGTTGATCCTTGTGTGTCGTGATGAAGTCACGAACTTCCTCGCGAAAAGACTCATATTCGGGACCGAAAGAGAGTTCCATAATCTTTCCTAGATGTGCCGTCGTAAAGGAGTCGGAACTATATCGTGTTTGGCGGCGAAGTCGCCACCAGCGCGCTGATCAGCGTATCTGGCCGGTGAAAAGGCTTATACCGGACGGCTGATCATGAATAGGGCTTTGAATAGAAGTTTGGAGTCAAGGAATGTGATCGGATCTACCAAGAAATGGCGTCTATGTTACCCACTACGCGATCGTGACGGTGTCAGGTGCAGCACGCCAAGCATCTGGACGGGACCCCTATTGTTCTGGTCTGGCAGATGCTGAGCCTTAGCTCGAATTTCGGAAATAGGTGTAATATATCTGAAAGTAGAGCGTCAAGATTTTGCCGCCAAAAGTAGTCGAAGTGTCGGCTACCGACGTCGACGCGTCGCTTTTTCGGCACGGATGGCGTAGTCCACCATGTGTTTGTTCAGCGTTTCGATCAGCTCTTTCTTGAGATCAGGATCGTTGGTTTCTCTGATTTCCTGTTTCAGGGTGCCAATGGTGCCTTTTAGCTTAACCTCCTGTGGCGCGAGACCAGCACTCTTCAACACGCTATAGCCCATACGCAATTCAGGCGGGGTGTGTCTCCATTCCTCAAGGTCGAGTGGTTTGCCTTTACCGGACAAATTGTCAAACAGCCCATCTTTTTCCGCCTGCCGAACCTTTTCCTCGACGAGGCTATATCGTTTTTTTAGCGATATTTTTGATTGCGGACGATTCGTAGCCATGTCAAAAGGCTCAGTGGACCTTAGGCGTAATCGTAATAGATCTTGAGAGTATTCTATACGAAACCGAGGTCTCTTGAATGTATTCATACATACTCTGACGTCGTTAGCTGCATTCGCTGTCTCCTCAACCAAACTCACCACTTGCACTCCCCCAGTGTTACAAGCATGCTTCGCGTCTCAAGATCGACGGCTCCAAATCCGTCGGAATTTATATGAAATGCACACATATAACACGTGCAATTAACAGACAGGAGAGAACATGGCCGTTCAGGTTGGAGATCAAATTCCCGAGGGTGCCCTGAAAGTGATGGGAGAAAAAGGACCACAGGATGTGTCCACATCGGACATGTTTGGTGGCAAAAAAGTTGTTTTGTTTGCGGTCCCGGGTGCCTTTACACCGACCTGTAGTGCAGCACATCTACCAGGCTTTGTGGCTAACGCTGACAAGATCAAAGCAAAGGGTGTCGACGAGATTGTGTGTATGGCAGTCAATGATGCGTTCGTCATGGACGCTTGGGGCAAAGCACAGAATGCCGAAGAACTGACCATGGCTGCCGATGGCAGCGGTGTTCTGACCGCTGCGCTGGGGCTTGAAATGGATGCTAGCGGCTTTGGTATGGGTGTTCGTTCTCAGCGTTTTGCGCTGATTGCTGAAGACGGCAAGATCACTACACTGAACGTCGAAGCGCCTGGTCAATTAGACGTCAGCACTGCAGAGACTATTCTCAGCGCTCTGTAAGGTCCCTCTTCGATCAATTGCTGATCGGGTTTTTGATCAAGGACTGACTTAAAAATGGCGCTACGGCGCCGTTTTTTTGTGCGCGACACCTGAACCGATGATCGATTCTTGGGTTTTCTGGACGCTGCTCGCTGCAACCATGCAGTCGGTACGTTTTGCCACTCAGAAATATCTTACCGATGATATCTCGCCTTTCGCAGCGACGTTGGTTCGCTATCTTTTTGGACTACCATTTGCGCTGATCTGGCTACTCTGGTGGCGTGAAGGTGCTGAACTGCCTCCCTTCAACACCACGTTTGTTATGTGCTGTCTATTGGCTGGTGTGTCCCAGGTCGTCGCTACTGTTTTGGTCATGCATATCTTTACGCTGCGTGCGTTCGCGCTTGGCAGCACGCTGATTCGATCTGAGATTGTGATTACTGCGCTGCTTGGCTTTACTTTTTTTTCCGAGACCATCACGCCATCGGGATGGATTGCCATTGTGGTTTGTGCGGTTGGCTTGATGTTGATAGGGGCATCGAAGTCGAGTGCAGTGGCGGCAGAAACAGTCACTGGCTCTTGGTGGTCACTCCTAGCCAACCGGGAAACGGTGTATGGCTTGGTGGCCGCCCTATGTTTCTCGCTGACGTCATTGTTGATACGAAAAGGCAGCCTTTCATTCGAACTTTCCGAACCCGTGTTTACCGCAGCACTGACGCTGTTTGTGATGGTGTGCTGGCAGACACTGATCTGTGTCGCCTGGTTGATGCTGCGGGAGCCAGGTCAGATGCGGCGAGTGTTTTTCCGCTGGCGACCGGGTCTCTTCGTGGGTCTCACCAGTGTGATTGGATCGGTGGGCTGGTTCACCGCGTTTACGCTCGAGTTTGCTTCCTACGTCAAAACGCTTGGACAGATTGAATTTCTCTTCACTCTGATAATCAGTCTCTATGTCTTCAAGGAAATCCCACGGAGGCTGGAGATGTTTGGTATGTTCCTGATTCTGGCAGGTGTGATTACGCTCTTGCTGTCGTAGACTCGCCGCTCTGAAGACACAACTCGAAACGCCGCATAAGGGATGAACGATGCTCAAGCTGTATGGATTTCCGCTCAGCAATTACTACAACATGGTGAAGATTGCGCTCATTGAAAAGGGGGTTTCGTTCGAGGAGGTAGATTTCCACCCCAGTCAGGATTCGGACTATCTGTCAAAGAGCCCGATGGGGAAGGTCCCCTGTATTGAGACGGATGACGGGTTTCTGTCCGAAACTGACGTCATCCTGAACTATCTTGAAGACACCTATCCTGAACCCGCGTTTTTGCCAAAAAACGCTTTTGCACGTGCGAAGGTACGAGAGCTCATGAAGGAACTGGAGCTCTATGTGGAGCTGACATCACGGACGGTTTACCCGGAAGCATTCTTTGGTGGGACTGTGAGTGATGAGGTGAAGGACAAGGCGCGGGCGAGCATTGAACGCGGGTTCGCCTGTATCAAAGCCAATGGTCAGTTCTCACCATTCATTGCTGGTAGTGAACTGACCTACGCAGATTTTTTCTTCATGTATTCGGTCAGTCTTGCGCGCGCCTGCGGCGGACGTCTCTGGCAATGGGATCCGATTGCGGACTTCCCGGAAGCCAACGCGCTTCTCAAGCAGTTGGGCAAACGTGAGTCTGCGAAGCGCGTTGCGGCTGATCAAGCGGGTTAGTTCGGTTCGAGGTCAGTCCGGCCAGTTTCAGATAACGATGGCCAACTTATGACCGAAGCTGTCGAACAATCTCGGTGATCTTGTCTAGTCTCTCAATCACCTTATCTTCGGAAGTCTGTGGTAGGGAGAAGACGAGGTCCGTGAAGCCTTGCGCAATACGGCCACGGCATTGTTCGACGTCCGGTGGTGCGCCGAACAACGCAATATTCAGACAGTCCATGCTGCGTCCCACCCGTTCGAGTGCTGCGGACATGTTGCCCATGCCGCCGCTGCCAGAGCCGCCAATGGGCATCCAGCCATCACAGTACTCGGCCACCCGTTCGTAGACCCATTTTGAATTGGCGCCCATCCAGATAGGTGGGCCACCGGCGGTGATAGGCTTAGGCCAGCTCCAGATGGGATCGAAATCCACAAATTCACCATGATACTCCGCCTCATCCTCGGTCCAGATGGCTTTCATGGCCAGCATCTTCTCGCGTACGACTTTCCACCGATGAGGGAAGTTGGCGCCGTGGTTCTCCATTTCCTCTTGATTCCAGCCAGCCCCGATACCCAGAATGAATCGACCATTGGAGAGGACGTCGAGCGAAGCACATTCCTTGGCCAGCACAATGGGGTCGCGTTCGATCACCAGGCAGATGCCCGTACCTACGACGAGTTTTTCTGTCACGGCGGCGGCAGCGGTCAATGCGACAAATGGATCGTGGGATCGCCAGTACCACTCTGGTAGATCACCACCGCCAGGAAATGGCGTTTTTCTTGAAACCGGAATATGTGTGTGCTCGGGGAAGAAGAGATGATCGAAGCCTCGCTCCTCCGCCGCTTTCGCGAGATCAATCGGGCTGATGGTCGTGTCCGTTGGGAACATCGAAATGCCGAATTGGGCCATAGTCATGTCCTGTTTATGTGAAACCGATGGTGACTAGTTTGCCCTATTTCTCGTTGGCGTGGTTCACTAGGTGACTATGTCCGCCCCCGACCTGTCTCATCGCGCAATACTGGTGCCAATGAATGGAGTATCGATTGATGCTACCTGACGACACTATTGTCCAATCTGCCTGGCGTCGATTGCCGAAGACCTTCGAAGCGTTGTCGGATAAGAATTTCCGTTGGTTCTTTCTTGGTCTCTTTGGTGGATTTGCCTCTATGAACATGCAGATGTTTGTTCGTGGGTGGTTGGTTTTTGAAATTACCGGATCCTACGAAAAACTGGGCTTCATGACGGCCGCAGGTGGTGTGGTAGGTCTTTTTGCGGCGCCTCTGGGTGGCGTTGTGGCGGATCGACTTAAACAGAAAAAGACCATTATTCAATATGCGCAGTCTTTCAACGCGCTACTCGCGTTGTGGATCGGATATCTGATTGCCGTGGGAGAGCTGCGTTTTGAACATCTGCTCGCGGTGTCAATTTTGCAGGGTGTCTCCATGAGTGGAATGATGCCCGCGCGCCAGGCACTGACCACGGACATTGTTGGCCTTGAAAAACTGACCAACGCAGTGGCCTTGAACACTTCGGGGATGAACGTCTCGAGATTGCTGTTACCTGGGCTCGCAGGTGGGATGGTTGCAGCGCTTGGTGGGGGTAATGGCAATATTGAAGCCGCACAGTGGGTGTACATGGTGATGGTTGGTCTTTACGTCTTCGCCGTGCTTGCGCTGATGCAAGTCACAGTCGCCGATAGAGAGCCATCGAAGGGTCCACAACCTTCTATATTTAATGACCTTCGTTCCGGTTTTGTTTATGTGATCAAGACACCCGTCATCTTTCTGTTGTTGGGATTCAACTTCCTGATGGTGTTCTTCAGCATGTCGTACTTCACCCTTCTGCCAGGGTTCGCCAAGGATGTCCTGCAAGTCGGACCGGAGAAGCTTGGTCTTTTGATGTCGATCTCGGGAATTGGATCTTTGGTGGGTTCGCTGATGATCGCTTCCATGTCGAATCATCGTCGCGCCAAAGTTATTCTGTTAGGTACGATGATCAGTGCGATTGGGTTGATCCTGTTTTCGATAACCACTCATTACTGGTTCTCTGTATTGCTGCTGACCATTGTTGGATTTGGTTCTTCGGCCAGGATGTCTCTGTCGAATGTGCTGATCCAGACTTATGTGGATGCCAATTTTCGTGGCAGAGTCATGAGCATCTACATGCTGGAGATGTCCGTGCTTTCGATCCTGATGTATCCGGTCAGCATGATTGCCGACGTCGTAGGGCCACAATGGGTTGTTGGGGTAACCGCAGCGATGCTGGTGGTCTTGCTATTGTTCCTCTATTCGTTCCGCGCGTATCGGGATATCGATTGACCGAGGCACAGTTCTCAATTATCTGTCTGAACTTCGCCCAGCGCTCCGACCCGTTTAAGCGGGCAATCATCCAACTGAGCCTGTTGCAAAGTGAGCTGCTTATCCGGCGAGAAATAGGGCGCGACCCGTTGGCTGGCATGTGCTTTGCCGGCTTTGAAGGAACGATTCAGGCGCTTTGCTTTGGCGCGGGAGATATTGAGGGAATCGTGTGCACTATTGGTCATGAAGACCTCCTTTCGCTGAGCCTTATGGCCGACGCTGATGGGCTGAAAAGAGGCAGTAGTCATCTGTATTGCAGGTAGCGAACCTTCCCGCGGGCTAGAGGTTTACCGGGAACACCTGCCAAATACATTACGGTTGGTTCTCGTAGCTAACAACTCTTCTCTTGCATTTCGAGATCTGGCCACCTAAAGTACTTAGCGCTGGCATCACCAGCTAGCGTCATCTACGTTGTAGACACGCGATGCGCGTCCAATTGCGCTGCCCTGTGTCGTTGCCCTTCCCAAAGTGCCAAAACCAAGAATGCCGCGCCTGCGATTGTTCATGAACGACGATCGCCCATACGCAGAGGTATCAGCACTTCACTGCTCCCTTCGTGTCAAATGCAAATTGATATACCTGCGGGTACGAGGAAAACGAATGAAGTTTACTGATCTCGGGCTTCCCGAATCTTTAATCCGTGCGATAAAGAAAAGCGACTATGACGAACCCACGCCAGTTCAGCAATCGACGATACCGCTGATTCGGGAAGGTAAAGACGTTATGGCGACATCACAAACCGGCACGGGGAAAACAGCGGGTTTTGTTCTGCCGATGCTCGAACTTCTGATGAGCAATCATTCCAAACAGAGGAAAATACGTGGGCTGATCATCACGCCGACACGCGAGTTAGCAGCTCAGGTGTATGCCAGTATCGAAAAATACGGGCGCTATACGGAGCTGAAAGCCACCGTGGTCTTCGGTGGTGTCAACATCAATCCTCAGAAGAAAACACTACGACAGGGTGTCGATGTGCTGGTGGCATCACCGGGCAGATTTTTGGATCTGCACGGACAGCAAGCCTTGGACCTGCGTCACGTCGAGTACTTTGTACTTGATGAAGCAGACCGCATGCTGGACATGGGATTTATCCACGACATTCGGCGTGTGTGTGCGCTGTTGCCAAAGAAGCGGCAGACGCTCATGTTCTCCGCAACCTTCTCACCTGAGATTCGTGCACTGGCGAAGGCGATGTTGTTAAAACCCGTGGAGGTAGACATGGCACCGCGAAACTCAACGATCGATCTCGTCGAACAGGTGGTGCATCCCGTCGACAAGAAAAGAAAGGCCGATTTGTTGGCGTACCTGATCGGCAGTCAGCGCTGGGAGCAGGTGATTGTCTTCACGCGGACCAAACACGGTGCTAACAAGCTGGCCAAACAACTCGATAAGGCGGGCATCAACGCTGCGGCCATCCATGGCAACAAAAGCCAGGGTGCGCGGACGAAAGCACTCCATCAGTTCAAGGACGGTAAGCTTACGGCACTGGTCGCAACTGATATTGCAGCACGCGGTATCGACATCCGATCACTCGGACATGTGGTGAACTATGATCTGCCGAATGTCCCGGAAGACTACGTGCATCGAATTGGGCGTACAGGGCGTGCCGGGAGCACGGGTGATGCGGTTTCACTGGTGTGCGCCGATGAGATCAAACAACTGCGGGATATCGAACGACTGATTCGGCGAGATCTGGCCAGGGTAGAGGTCGAAGGATTCGAACCTGAGCATCAATTGCCGGTCACGAAGACCAGACAGACTCGACAACCCTCAAAGGGAAGCAAATCTCAAGGTCGCAACAGGCAGCGTTCGGGAGGCAGAGCTCATGCTGAGAACAAGCCGAAAAACAGGATTGGGAATACGCAAGGTACCAGTCGACGGAGACGACGTCGCGGTGCCAGGAAAGCTGCTGTCAGTGCTTGAGGGGCTTGAAAACTAATGTATACGGCTTCGTGGAGCGGGTGATGGGAATCGAACCCACGTTATCAGCTTGGGAAGCTGAAGTTCTACCATTGAACTACACCCGCAACATAGCGCCTGTGACATCTGTGGTGTTCAGATGATGTCTATGCCGATGCAATATACAAGGGCATTAGTACCGGCCTCAAGCAATTGCGATGATGGATTGCCAGTGACAGGCTATTCCCATTGGGGTCTATCGCTAGTGGTGGATGGATGGCGATAGAGGTCTGGGAACCCAAACAGCCTGCGGGGGTCACGCTCGAACAGTTGACCGCGCTTTCGGCTCAGATGGTCGATGCTGATCTGTCTGACCTGGGTACAGTGCTCGATAAGGAAAGCATCAAAAGAGATGCCACTCTGATGACTCAAACTGAGGAAAGCTGGGAAGTCGCGGCGGCGCTTTCAGATGATGACATCGTTGTCCTAATCCGTTTCTTTACCCTTGCCGAGATGCAACTAGCGGGTTGGGAAGCCGGTAAGCGCTCTCCTGTAGTGCCGCTGGTGAAGATCCTAAAGTCTCGTGGCGTTTTTACGCCAGAACTGCGCAAGTGGGTGAAGGCGAATACCGACAACCGATACCTACCGAATGGTGCAGCGCTGTAGACTCAAAGCGGTTTGGCGTAAACTCCGCAGCTGTTCAATTAATACCCTGACGGGTCATTGATAGCCTTATGAGCGACACACGAACAGCATCCGTCAAACGGGATACGCTGGAAACCAAAATTGCAGTCAGCGTCAATCTTGATGGCATCGGTCAGTGCCAGCTGAACTCAGGTCTGCCTTTTCTCGATCATATGTTGGACCAGATCGGACGGCACGGACTGATTGACCTTACCGTTTATGCTGATGGTGACCTCGAGGTGGATGCACACCATACAGTGGAAGACATCGGTATTGCCCTAGGGCAGGCGATGACGCAGGCCGTGGGCGACAAGAAAGGCATCGTCCGCTATGGCCATGCTTACGTTCCGCTTGATGAAGCGTTGTCGCGCGTGGTCATCGACTTCTCGGGGCGCCCGGGATTGACCTGGGGTGTTGACTTTGTTCGACCTCGAATTGGTGATTTTGATGTGGATCTGTTCGTCGAGTTTTTTCAGGGATTTGTGAACCATGCACAGGTCACGCTGCATGTGGATAATCTGCGAGGCAACAACGCTCATCATCAGATTGAGACGATCTTCAAGGCGTTTGGGCGGGCGCTACGAATGGCGTTGACCGCTGATCCCCGCATTACTGATATGATTCCGTCGACGAAGGGTGCACTCTGATGGAGGTCATTCCGGCTATCGATTTTAAGGATGGCAAAGTCGTCAACCTGAAACAGGGCCGGCTGGATGAGAGCATCGTGTACTCCGACGATCCGGTCGCCATTGCAGACCGTTGGGTTGAGGCGGGCGCGGAGCGACTTCATCTGGTCGATCTGGACGGTGCCTTCGAGGGCGTGCCTATGAATCATCCTGCGATAGCGCGGATTGCAAATAATCACCCTCAGCTAACGATCCAATTGGGTGGCGGTATTCGTTCTCCGGAAGTCATCGAAGCGTATCTTGAAGCGGGCGTCGATTATCTCATTGTAGGGACCAAAGCGGTTGAAGAGCCTGAGTTTGTCGGCGAGATGTGCCGCCGGTTTCCGGATCACATTATTGCAGGTCTGGATGGTCTTCATGGAATGGTCGCCAAGAATGGCTGGGTGGACGTCACCGAGGTCTCAGTAAAAAGTCTTGCGATATTGTTTGAAGCCGATGGCATCAGCGCCATTGTCTACACCGACATTTCAAAGGACGGCATGATGGGTGGCATCAGTCTGCATTCAACCATTGACCTTGCGGAGAGCGTCTCAGTACCGATCATTGCCTCGGGCGGTGTTACAGATATGAACGACATCGATGCGCTGCTCGATGTCGAAGAGCGTATCAGGGGAGGCATCACCGGTGTGATCACCGGTCGTGCGATCTACGAAGGGACGTTGGACCTTGCAGATGCCATTGCACGCTGTCGTGCTTGATTGACCGCATCAGCCTTCCGATGTCGTTTTCTCAGCGTCGACGCGAGACGATTTGTACCGCGTTGTCGGGCTGTTCGCTCAGCTTCAACTCCAGAAAATCCAGGGTTTTCGGATAGGGCTGCTAAGAACCACGAAACCCGTGTGCTGTGCGAGTCGGTGAGTCCTGTCCCAGGCCGGCGGTATCTCTTCCAAGGACCTGTCGTGATCCAGTAATACATCACTGCTCGCATTCTGTAACTCTGCGCGAGTCTCGGCTGAAGCAGCGACCGTGAGACCAGTGGTGCGTCAGACAACGAAATACAGTCCTCTGCAACCGATGTTTTCGATAAACCATCTCATGTTACGATCCTGCTGAGTGATTTCGCTGCTATGAGGTTGTTGACGCCACGAATCTGCGGAGTGTCGACGATGGCTCTGGCCAGCAACCGAGCAAAAGTCTTGCAGCTAGTAAATGCAGACATTTCACCGGGCGGCGTCAGATTGGATGGGGATGCCGTGGGGACATGCAGAATGACTTCGCGACCTGCTGCATGGGCTTACTGGGCCAATTGATGTCCGAAATCAGTGAACGGCAACAAATGGCATAGGTCATGTCAGCACTGAGCGGCCGCGGTCTCTGGGCGCGCGTCAGGTTATACCTCACATCGTCCACAAAGAGCGCACTGCAGGGTGAGGAGGGCTCCGAAACCTGGAAGTATTAGGGGCGCTCAGGTGTATCCGCGCGGGTCATCGCGGTGACACACAACAGGCCCGCGAATAGCAGTGTAACTGACCATGAACACTTCGGCCGGCGTTCCAATGTGGTAAAGCGAATCAGTTCTATTTGCTTCCTCCACTGTCCGCGAGAATGTTGTAACCGCGTAGAAGTGTCAGAGCTTCATTCAATTGGAAGTCGGTGATCGCCAGATCTTCAACGCTCGTTTTCTTGGAGTCGGCTTCGTCAGATTGGTTCAGATGGTTGTGCAGGTCACTCTCACGCATACGCCTCCTATTGCGATCCAGTCTCGTCACTTGGGACTGATCCACTCGAATATCTGGTGTGATCCCTTCCGCCTGGATCGAGCGCCCGGATGGCGTGTAGTACAACGCGGTTGTTAGCTTGATGGCTTTCTTTTCGTTCAAAGGCAGGATCGTCTGCACGGATCCCTTGCCGAAGGTTCGATTGCCCATTATGACCGCACGATCATGGTCCTGCAGCGCACCTGCGACGATTTCGGACGCCGATGCACTGCCTTCGTTGACCAGTACAACGATGGGTAAGGCATCGGTAACATCATTGCCGGTTGCACGGAACTCCTGACGTGCGTTGTCCAGTCTTCCGGAGGTATAGACCAGCAAACCGTCTTCAACAAACAGATCAGCAACCGCGACAGCGGATTGTAGGACACCTCCAGGATTATTGCGGAGGTCGAGCACCAGACCCAGCAGTGGACCTTCCTCACGCATACTATCGATCGCCTTGCCAACCTCGGGCCCGGTCTCAGTGTGGAACTGAGCTATACGAATGTAACCGTAACCGGTATCAAGCATTCGATTGCGAACGCTGGCGACTGAGATCACCTCTCTGGTGATATTGAAATCGAGGGGTTGGGATTCGCCATCGCGGAGAATGGTCACGATGATTTCTGTGCCAGGTTCACCGCGCATGGTGCTGATAGATGCGGCCAATGATTGCCCTTTCACCGGCTTGTCATCAAGTTTGATGATCAAGTCACCAGGCAAGATCCCTGCGCGTTCGGCGGGTGTTTCATCCATCGGCGAGATCACTCGAACAAAGCTATCATTTATGTCGACTTCCAGCCCTAGTCCACCGTATTTGCCTGTGGTCTTTTCCTGCAGGCGGCTGAATGATGCCTGATCGAGATAGGCTGAGTGTGGATCCAGTTGTGACAGCATGCCTCGGATCGCGTTTTCGAGCAGGGTACGGTCATCGATTTTTTCTACGTAAGCATCGCTGACCTGGTCGAATGCCTGTACAAAAATACGGAGCTCATTGAGCGGCAGTCTGGGTGGCAACGGATTGTTGCCTGCCGTCTGAACAGCTGATGGCTCGGTTCCCGCCGCTCCGGAGTGTAGCGCAAACATCAACAGCACAGCCTTGCAGGGCACTGCTACAATCTGTGGCGTGAGTCGTATTGGCATCATCTACTGTCCCCCACTTACTCTAGAGGTGTGGTGGTTCAAGCCGTTCGCCTTTCTGACGTTGCTTGGCACCATTGGTTCGGGTTAGCGGGTTTCCCACCATTCCTGATTTCAAAATAAAGTCCGGGCTCTGCCTGTCCGCCGGTATCGCCGACTGTCGCGATCACTTCACCTGTGACGACCCAATCCCCGGTCTCGCGGTAAAGAACGCTGTTATGTCCGTAGAGTGACATATAGCCGTCGCCGTGGTTGATAATCATCAGTAAGCCAAATCCACGAAGCCAGTCCGAGAACACCACGCGACCATAGTGGACAGATTTCACCGGTGTGCCCTGAGGTGCCGCGATTAGTGTTCCATCCCATCGCAGTTTTCCATCGGATCGGGCGTTACCGAAGCTGTGTCGTATACGACCTGCAATAGGCCAGGCGAGCTTCCCTTTACGTGCTGCAAAAGGGAGCTCGTCACCAGAGCCTGGAATATAGACCCTTCCCGCGGTAATGCGTTCCAGCAATTGTTCCAGTTGTTCACGATCTTGTCGCCGCTTGGTGATGTCTGCCCCGGCGCGTTTAATTTCGGCGTTGAGACGAGCAAGTGTATTTCTTCGCTCAACTTCAGTGTCACGTAACGTTTCACGCTGTTGTACTAACTGATCGCGTCGGTCACGGAGCAAAGCGTTTTCGCGGGTGATCTGTTGGGTAATGGCACCGAGTTGTTTCAGTGTTGCACGAAACCGGCCGACATCGCCAGCTCGAGCCCGTGTCACATATTCATGAAATTTCAACAGACGAGTCACTTGGTGAGGGTCGTCCTGGTTGAGGACGAGTTTGATCTGGCTTTGCTGACCCAGTTGCCAGGCCGACCTGATTTGAGCTTTGATTTGTGCCTGCTGGGCCTGCTTGCGATGGTTTAGCATCACCTGGTCTTCCTGGAGTGACTCTACCGTCTCTTGTCCCTCTTTGAGGTCTGATTCGATTTCGTCGATGCGTTGAAGGATAGTGCTGATCTCCAGCTCACTTCCCTGGAGTGCTTTCTCGAGTGCCGATCTTGCTGATTGTGTTTCTTCCAGTAGTTGCTGGAATTGCCGGATATCGGCTTCGAGTGCTTCGATCTGATTTCTTACTTCTATAGCGCTTGGAGGATCACTGTCTGTTGCGGCAGCAACAGGAGATATCGTTAGCATGAGCAATAACAAGAATAGCGTGACGACTAGATCTTCCTGTTTGCGTGCTATCGAGACAATCGTGTCCATTCAATCGGCGGCAACACCCGCATTGATGTTGTCTTCGATCAATGTCCGACCCGTCATCTCGCAAGGTTTGGGCAACCCCATCAAGGTCAGCAGTGTTGGCGCGATGTCGCAAAGTCGTCCACCGTTCGCAAGTTCAACGACCGCGTTTCCTACGTAAACGCAAGGGACCGGCTCCGAGGTATGGGCTGTGTGCACCTGACCGGATTCGTTATCTGACATCTGCTCTGCATTCCCATGGTCAGCCGTGATGATTAGGTGGCCATTGACCGATTCAATGGCGGCAACGACGCGAGTCAGGCAGGTATCTAGACATTCAACCGCCTTAACAGCAGCGTCAAAAACACCGGTGTGTCCCACCATGTCTCCGTTCGCGTAGTTGCAGACAATCAGGTCGTATTGACCACCCGTGATGGCATCGACCAGCACGTCAGTCACCGCGGGCGCGCTCATCTCCGGTGCCAAATCGTAGGTTTCGACCTTCGGGGAGGGAATCATGATGCGTTCCTCGCCATTGAAAGGGGCCTCTCGCCCCCCGTTCAGGAAGAAGGTGACATGGGCGTATTTTTCCGTTTCGGCGAGTCGTAGCTGAGTTCGACCTAGGTCGCTCAAGTATTTGCCCAGTACATTGTCGAGAAACTCAGGTTTGAATGCGACCTCAGCGTCAAGATCACTGGCGTACTCCGTCAGCGTGACGAAGTGTGCGAGTTTGATGGCTGGCCGTTCAAACTCGTTGAAGTCTGTTTCAGTAAAAACGCGACTCAGTTCACGTGCACGATCTGCCCTGAAATTCATGAAGATAACGGTATCACCATCGACCATCGCGGCACCTTTGCCAATGACCGTTGGTGCCACAAACTCATCGGTCTCTTCACGCGCATAGGCCTCCTGAAGCGCCGCGGTTGCAGACACAGCGGTTTGTTCGCCTTCCGCGATCGCTATCGAACGCCAGGCCGCGGCGACACGCTCCCAACGATTGTCGCGATCCATGGCATAGAAGCGCCCACAGACAGACGCAATACCGCCGTCTCCAAGTTTGTGAATAAGGTCCTCAAGGCGTGCGATGGAGTCTGCCGCGCTTTTCGGTGGTACATCTCTCCCATCCAAAAAAGCGTGAACCCAGACGCGCTCCGCACCCCGCTCAAAGGCCATTCGGACACAAGCTGCCACGTGATCCTCATGGCTGTGGACGCCGCCAGGTGACAGTAAACCCAGAATGTGAACAGCGTGCTGGGTATTGGCCGCGGTATCTATTGCGCGGGCCAAAACCGGATTGTCGTTAAAACTGCCATCATCGATTGCCTTGGTAATCAGTCTGAAGTCTTGATCGACAATTCGACCAGCACCCAGATTCATGTGTCCGACCTCCGAGTTACCCATCTGGCCAGATGGGAGTCCAACGTCCGTACCTGAACTGGAGATCAGCGTTCTGGGACGATGGTCCCAGAGTGCATCCCACGTCGGAGTATGACCATGGTGGATCGCATTGTCCTCTGTCGGTGAACGATGTCCCCATCCGTCAAGGACGACCAACACTGTGGGCGAAGGACTCATAGAGGATGTCCCTGTGAAAGTGTAAATGTTAACGCCAAATGCTTCCAAAAGCAGGTCAAAGCCAGTAATTCAACCAAGGTCCCCTCACACCTTTCACGAGCGACATCCTGTCTTCAATTGTGGGTTGCAGGAAGACACAACGGGCACTGATTGCCAATTTAAGAGTGCTATACTCAGCCGCTTTCTCGAACCCAAAAAACCGGCTGCCTATGATTGCGCAGATTTTTGAATTTATTGGCAACCACCTGATTCTGGTTGGCATGTTTGTCTTCCTTCTGATTGCCTTTTTTGTACACGAGGCGCGACGGAGTGGCGCGACGGTCTCTACCAGCGTTCTGGTTAACCTGATCAACAAAGAGGATGCGATGGTGCTAGATGTTCGTGACAGTAAGGAATATCGGGAAGGTCATATCGCGGGTTCCTTGAACATCCCTTACACCAGTTTTGATAAACGATCGACCGAGCTTAGCGAGTTCAAGGAGAAGCCCCTAGTGGTGGTCTGCAAGATTGGCCAGCACTCCGGGACCGTTGGTCGTAAGCTAGGTCAACTTGGATTTGAGGATGTTCGGCGATTATCCGGTGGCATGACTGAATGGTCATCGGCGGGTTTGCCCGTCGTTAAGGGTAAGAGCTAACAGACGCTGAAGCGACAGCAGAGGATCGACGCTATGAGTTTCTTCCAGCGAGGCGGATCATCAGAGATCAAGACGGTCACAGGACCGTTGCATCCCGTGGTGATGTACACGACCAGGTTTTGTGGATTCTGCATGCGTGCGAAAGCACTCCTTGAAGCGAAACAGGTGCCCTTTACCGAGATTCCTGTTGATACGGATATCGATAAACGAAGAGAGATGATTCAACGCTCTGGTCGAACATCGGTACCACAGATCTGGATTGGTGATAGGCACGTGGGTGGTTGCGATGAATTGATGATGTTACAACGTCAGGATGCGCTTGATGGACTACTCTCGGAAGGGCTGTCTGATGAAAGTGGGACGGAAGACAGAGAATGAGTGAGCATGGCTCCAATCCACAGGATGCGCAATTTGCATTACAACGAATCTATCTGAAAGACGCGTCCTTTGAATCACCAAAGGCCCCTCAGAGTTTTCGGAACGAGTGGCAGCCTAAAATCAATCTCGAGTTGAACGTCAAGAACAGCCATCTTGAAGGAGTACTCTACGAGGTTGTCCTGACGCTGACGATTGCCGCAACGACAGAAGAAGCCGAGGATGATCCTTACTACCTCGCTGAAATCCAGCAGGCAGGAGTTTTTTTGATCAGGGGGAATGGTGACGTCCTGAGTCAGGCTTTGGGTAGTTATTGTCCCAGCGTCTTGTTTCCTTACGCACGTGAGGCGGTCGATGCACTCGTGACGCGAGGTAGTTTTCCACCTTTGATGTTGGCGCCGGTAAACTTTGAAGCGATTTATCAGGAATCGCGGGCGAGAGCGAATCGGCCGCACTGATATTTTTCTTAAAAGTGCTTTACTTAATTTTTCAAGGGGCGCGCGCCTCTGCACGGTCGCGATCAGACCATAAACGTGGCCTGATAGCCCCGACTGTTTCTGCCGGGTACGTTAGCCGCCGTCATCCCGGGGAGCGGAAGCGAAGTGGAGGCCTCGCGTCCTAACATCACTGCGGTTCGGCTGTATCGCGACTGTCACCACAAACGTTTTGGAGACTAACCACCACCTTCAAAACCCAACTGTCGCCACGCCTCAAAGAGGACGACCGCCACAGCGTTGGAAAGGTTCATGCTTCGTGAATGCGGCATCATGGGGATACGAAGGGTCTGCCTGCGAGGCAGTCCGTCAAGAACGGGTTGAGGCAATCCTCGTGTTTCTGGACCAAACAGCAACATGTCGTTGTCTTCGAACTTGGTATCGCTATAACGCTGGGTTCCTCGCGTTGAGATACCGAACACCCGACCGACCGTCGTGTTTGAGAGCAGCTCATCCAGGTTCGGCCAGACCTTCAGTTCAGCCCATTCGTGGTAGTCAAGGCCCGCTCGCCGTAAACGACGGTCATCAATTTCGAAACCCAGCGGCTCGACCAGGTGAAGTTGCGCTCCAATGTTCGCACAGAGCCTGATAATGTTCCCCGTGTTTGGCGGGATTTCAGGTTCGTATAGTGCAATGTGAAGCATTGGGCAGGCCTGATTTCGAGGGGGCAGTACGCCTGGTTACTGATCACGTTGCAATGATCGTACCGCAGGAAGAAGAAGGGCGCCTCGTCTTTTTTGGCAAGCCCTCAGGGTATGACAGTCATACCCTCAATCTGGCCCATTCTCCTCATCGAGACTATCGTCTGAGTCGTTCATGCCCAGTTGTGACATTTTCCTGGTAAGCGTATTTCTACCCCAGCCTAACAACTTCGCCGCGTCGCGTTTTCTGCCCCCCGTTTGCTTGAGTGCTGCATCGATAACAATCTTCTCGAAGGTTGGGGTTGCGGTATCCAGTAGACCAGGGTCCCCTGGCTGAATGGAAGAGAGTTGGCGCGTTGCCCAGGTGGAGAGTGCTTTTTCCCAGCTTGTGTTATTGCTTACATAGTTATCTCTGACATCCAGCAGTTCTGGAGGGAGCTCTTCCATCTTGACCTGACGACCACTCGCCATGACGGTAATCCACCGGCAAAAGTTCTCCAGTTGCCGAACGTTGCCCTGCCATGGCAGTTTGGAAAGATAGTCTAGGGTCTCATCGCTAATGGATTTTGGGGTTTCACCGAGTTCGGTTGCGGCGATCTGGAGGAAATGCTCCGTCAGGAGAGGAATATCTTCCCTTCGTTCATTCAGTGTCGGAATATGGATCCGGATCACATTGAGCCGATGGAACAGGTCTTCTCGAAACCGGTTTTCTGCGACGAGTTGTTCCAAGTTCTGATGTGTTGCAGCAATGATTCGGACGTCTGTCTTGATGGGAACGTGCCCGCCGACGCGGTAAAACTCGCCATCTGAAAGAACCCGAAGAAGGCGTGTTTGCGCTTCTGGTGGCATATCGCCTATTTCATCGAGAAATAGGGTGCCGCCATCTGACTGTTCAAATCGACCCTGCCGTAGATTGTTGGCACCCGTGAACGCGCCTTTTTCATGGCCAAACAACTCTGATTCGATCAAGTCATTGGGAATAGCGGCCATATTCAAAGGCACAAAAGGTGCGGCGACGCGTGGACTATGCACGTGAAGCGCTCGTGCTACTAGCTCTTTTCCCGTTCCCGACTGCCCGTTGATAAGCACTGTGACGTTGGATTTTGAGAGTCTTCCGATGGCCCGAAAGACCTCCTGCATGGCAGGTGCCTTTCCGATAATTTCAGAGTGGGTTGTGGCACTGTTGCTTTTTCCTTCTGTGCCTTTTTGGTCATCAGCGTGTGTGACGGCGCGCTTGACCACTGCCACGGCTTCATCGACTTCAAAAGGTTTGGGAATGTACTCGAAAGCACCGCCCTGAATAGACTGTACGGCACTGTCCAGATCGGAGTGTGCGGTCATGATCACCACTGGCAGGCTCGGGTAACGGTCCTTGAGTTCACTCAGAAGATCTAAGCCATCCATACCTGGCATTCGAATGTCGCTTACGATGGCGTCAGGGGGTGACGCAGATACATTAGATAGCAACGATTCCGCTGTATCGAAACAAGTGACGGCGAGACCCTCCTGGGTGAGCGCTTTTTCAAGCACCCAGCGAATCGAGCGTTCGTCGTCCACCACCCAAACAGCTTTGTTGGTCATGACAACTCCAGGGGGATGATGATGGAGAAGCGGGTACAACCGGGTTCGCTGTCGAACTCGATAAGGCCGCTGTGTTGATGGACCAACGACTGTGCTAGTGATAGCCCAAGACCCGTACCATCTTTCCTGCCTGTGATCATTGGATAGAACAGATGATCTTTGAGGTCATCGCTGATTCCAGGACCGTTATCGATGATATCGACCTTAGTCACCATACGGTGAATTCTGCTGCCAATGGTGAAGTTCCGATCAACTCGGGTCGTGATACAGATCTGTGATGAAGGTGTGTCCGCAAGACTCTGCATGGCGTTTCTCGCAATATTCAAAAACACCTGGAGCATCATTTCAGGATCCATGGGTAGATCAGGAATAGAGGGATCGTAGTCCCGTACGAAGGACACCTTTTGCTCCGATTCAATTTCTATCAATCGCACTACCCGTTCGAGTATTTCGTGTATGTTGGTAGGCTGCGGGCGGGCTACGTGGTTAGGACCGAGCAGGTTGTCAACGAGTGCCGACAGACGATCAGTCTCGGAAATGATGATATCGGTGAATTCTCGCTGTCCGTCGTCGTCAAGCTCACGGGCCAGGAGTTGCGCCGAACCACGAATGCCACCCAGGGGATTTTTGATCTCGTGCGCCAGTCCTCGGACCATTTGACGTGCGGCGGCAGAGTTTTCGCGCGAGGACTCGTCACCTTCGATGCGTAAATAACGGTCTAGGGGGTGCATCTCAATCAGAAGCCGTGGCCACTCTTCATCGTTGAATGGCGTCAGCGAAAAGTCGACAGTGGCTGTCTTGCCCGTAGGTAGTTTCAGCGTGATCTTACGTCCGGAGTAAGGTTGGCCCGACTGCAAGGCGTCGTACATGATGGTTTCCAGTTCGTGCTCGTTCCCGATTATGTCCGACACCCTCAAACCGCTTGAGCGAGCAGCAGAAACGTCCAGTAACGCCTGTGCTGACTGATTGATGTACCTAACGCGAAACTCGTGGTCCACTGACAAAAGCGCGACACTCAGCCCGTCGAGAATATTGTTGGCCATGAGGGACGTTACCTGCATAAACGGCGCCGGTCTTCTCGGCACCCGAAATTCGGGATTCTTGATTGCTGGCAGTGACATATCACTACAGGCCTCTGTGGACTACATCGTAAGGCGTTCTCAGTGCAAGAACCGGTCCAGTTCCTGAATTGAAACTGAGTTTGTGACGTTGCCGTTTAGACGTGGGCTAGCCACGGCTTTTGTGAGCAGCTTTGGATCCGTGTAGCGTAGAGTCTACACTAAATGCACTAATAAGGTGCTTTTATTGTCACGAAATGGTGCAATAGTGGTGTATCTTTAGCGATACTTCTTAGAAAACTATGCAATGTGAAGCTAATCGGATCGCTGCTATGGATGATCTTTCCCTCTTCGTTCCTCATAACCAGGGCCAATTGGTGCGTGCCGCGCCGAATGTTCGCCAGTGGGTGTGAGCCACTGACGATGTCAGCGGATATGAGTTCGCCATCCATCTCCAATAAGACGTTATGGTCCGGTGGAGGCGTACGTTTTATTGGATAGCCAATTAAAATGTTGCCTTGATTGGCCCTGATCTGTTCGTCTGCTTCTAGAGAGGTAATTGCGAGGGTCGTATAGCGGAACGATTTCGGTTTTTGCCTAGAGACAGACTTAAACCGTGCATACGGTCGGATCTAATAGTGGACGGAGCAACGGCTATCCTCTATAGCTGTATCCAGCGAATGCTTGGGTATAATGCGCTGCCGCACGGGAGCTTCGCTCCCTGCATGACTTTCCCGGATAGAGACGTTGACTGCACAGCTACGCAATATCGCCATCATCGCGCACGTCGATCATGGTAAAACGACACTAATCGATAAACTGCTGCAGCAGGCTGGAGCGCTCGCGCGTGGCGAAGAACAAGGCGAGCGGCTGCTCGATTCAAATGATCTGGAACGTGAACGAGGCATTACTATTCTAGCGAAGAACACCGCGGTTTCCTGGCAGGACTATAGGATCAATATCGTCGATACACCAGGTCACGCGGACTTCAGTGGGGAAGTGGAGCGCATCCTCTCGATGGTGGATTCTGTGCTGCTCGTTGTCGACGCCGTCGAAGGCCCAATGCCACAGACGCGTTTTGTTACACAGAAAGCTTTCGAAAACGGCCTCAACCCGATTGTGATGGTCAACAAAATCGATCGGGACGGTGCAAGACCTGATTGGGTCGTCGATGAGGTTTTCGATCTGTTTGATAGGCTGGGAGCCAATGATGAGCAACTGGACTTTCCAGTAATCTTTGGGTCCGCGATGCACGGTATGGCTGGTCTGACATCAGACAGTATTGAGGACGACATGAGCTGCTTGTTGCAAACGATCGTTGATCAGGTCGCCGCGCCCGATGTTGATCGAGACGGACCTTTCCAGATGCAGATCAGCGCGCTCGACTACAACACCTATCTGGGTGTGATTGGTCTCGGACGTGTGGCGCGTGGTGTCGCTAAACCTGGATCGAACGTTGTAGTCGTCGACCGCGAAGGGCATCGCAGAAAAGGTCGAATCCTGAAAGTGATGGGTTACGAGGGGCTGAGCCGGGTTGAGGTGTCGCATGCTGGCGCCGGTGATATCGTTGCAATATCAGGTATCGATGATATTTCGATCTCCGATACGTTGTGTGATCCTTCTGAAATTGAGGCGCTACCCACGTTGACGGTCGACGAACCGACGATTTCTATGACATTTCAGGTCAACACATCGCCGTTCGCGGGTCAGGACGGTCGCTTTGTCACCAGCCGACAGATTCGCGAGCGTTTGCATCAGGAACTGTTACACAACGTTGCCCTGCGTGTCGAGGACACAGACGATGCGGACAAGTTCAAGGTCTCAGGCAGAGGGGAACTGCATCTCGCTGTGTTGATTGAAAATATGCGGCGAGAAGGCTTCGAACTGGGTGTCTCAAGGCCTGAGGTTATCTTCCGAGAACAGGACGGTGAGATCCAGGAACCTTATGAAAATCTGGTACTGGACGTTGGATCCGAACACCAAGGTGCTGTTATGGAAGCACTTGGAATACGCAAGGCTGAACTCGCGAACATGGTCCCGGATGGGGGTGGTCGGGTGAGGTTGGAGTTTACGATCCCAACTAGAGCGCTGATCGGTTTTCGTTCCGAGTTTCTGACGATGACATCGGGTACCGGTATTTTGACCAGTGCTTTTGCACGTTATGGTTCGCGAATTGATGAGAATCCTGGAGAGAGAATCAATGGTGTCCTGGTTTCAATGGCTGCGGGTAAATCACTGGCATTCGCATTATTCAACCTTCAGGCCCGCGGTCGGCTGATGATTGATCCCAACGAGGAGGTCTACGAGGGCATGATCGTTGGCCTGCACACCCGCCCGAACGATCTGGTAGTGAACCCGCTTAAAGGTAAACAGCTTACGAATATCAGAGCGGCAGGGCGTGATGAGAACGTGGTCCTCAACTCGCCGATCCGGTACAGCCTGGAGCAGGCGCTGGAGTTTATCGATGATGACGAGCTAGTGGAAGTCACGCCAAACCACATTCGCGTACGCAAAAAGCTCCTGACCGAAAACGAACGTAAGCGCGCGAAGCTCACCTGATCGTCGAAATGTCTTGTCTGTGTCAGGACACAAAACGAGGGACTTGTAGTAGAGTGCTTCAGTCAGCTTCGATCAGACTCTCAGGACGAGACCCATGCTGCCCCTGTATCCGGAAATCAAGCCGTACGCGCGCCATGAATTGAAGGTTGATGACGTGCACACGCTTTACGTAGACGAGAGCGGCGAGCTTGATGGGATTCCTGCCTTGTTTGTCCATGGAGGGCCAGGTTCGGGATGTGAATATGACAGTCGTTGTTTTTTCGATCCTGAGAAATATCGCATCATCCTGTTTGACCAACGCGGCAGCGGACGTTCCACACCGCATGGGGAATTGACAGCAAATACAACAAGCGACCTGGTCGCCGACATGGAACGTATTCGGGAGTTTCTGGGTGTTGAACGCTGGATGTTATTCGGTGGGGGGTGGGGTGCGACGCTATCGCTCGTTTACGCTGAGACACATCCTGACAGTGTCGCTGGCCTTGTGCTTCGAGGTGCGTTCCTGGGTCGGCAACAGGACATCGACTGGATGTATCGTGGGGGTGCTTCGAGGTTTTTCCCTGATCACTTCGAAGACTTCCTACGACCGATCCCAGCGGAAGATCGAGACGATCCAGTGACAGGTTTTAGCCATCGCCTGGAAGGGGCAGATGAGCTGGCGCGCATGGCAGCGGCCAAAGCTTGGTCCCGCTGGGAAGCGGACGCATCGACATTACATCCCAACCCTAGATTGCTGCGTCACCTAACGTCGAGTCATCGTGCGATGGCACGATATCGTGTCGGGATTCACTACCTGAGCCAGGGGTGCTTCCTCACGGAAAACCAGATTCTCAACAATGTTGCAGCCATGTCGCAGATACCAGGTATCATCGTGCATGGCCGTTTCGACATGTTATGCCCGCTCCAGTCAGCCTTTGATCTGCATGCTGCCTGGCCCCTGGCCGAACTCCAAATCATTCGTGAGGCAGGACACTCTGCGACAGAACCTGCGTTGATCGACGCGCTGGTGCGAGCCACACGAGACATGGCTAGACGACTCTCGATCGACTGATCCTTCCAGTCTACTCATGCGTGCGCTTATCCAGAGAGTCTCAGAGGCTTCCGTATCCGTTGATACCACACTGGTTGGTCGTATCGGGCATGGCATCCTTTTGTTGTTGGGCGTTGAGCACGAAGACAATGAGGCTGTAGTGAGCCGGTTGTGCGAGCGTGTTCTGACCTATCGCATCTTTCCAGATGAATACAGCCACATGAACAGATCGCTATTGGATGTTGACGGGGATTTACTCGTGGTCCCTCAGTTCACTTTGGCGGCAGATACTCAAAAGGGACGCCGGCCATCTTTCTCTCCGGCTGCCACGCCAAACATTGCGGAGAAGCTTTACGAGACTTTTGTGCGGACCGCGAGAAACTCCGTTCAGTGTGTTGAAACCGGTAAGTTTGGCGCGGATATGAAAGTGCAACTGGTGAACGATGGTCCCGTGACGTTCTTGTTGGAGGTGGCACCATAGTCAAGGACGTCAGGATTTGGTGCTGACCTCTTCTCCCTGCGGTTTGATCAGTGTGGAGAACAGAATTCCTGCTTCAAACAGGACCCACATGGGAAACGCGAGCAGCAATTGTGAAATGATGTCCGGAGGTGTCAACAACATCCCCACAACGAAACATCCTACGATCACATAGGGTCGCTTACGCCGAAGGTTGTCGACAGTGGTCACGCCTGACCAGATCATGAGCATGGCGGCAATCGGAATCTCGAATGCAATACCAAAGGCGAAGAACAATTTCAGTACGAAATCGAGGTAGCGATTGATATCGGTCATGACTGTGACGCCTTCAGGGGCGACACTGGTGAAAAACGAAAAGACTAGAGGAAACACGACAAAGAACGCGAACAGAACACCCAGGTAGAACAACAGGACGCTTGTGACGAGTAGCGGTATCGCCATGCGCTTTTCATTGGCATACAGGCCGGGTGCGATGAATGCCCAAATTTGATGCAGGATGTAGGGTATGGCAATGAAAATGGCTAGCACCAACGTCAACTTGAAAGGCGTGAGAAACGGGGACGCCACCTCTGTGGCAATCATTGTCGCCCCCTCGGGCAGATAGACACGCAGAGGTTCAGATAGCAAAACGTAGAATTCGTTGGCGAAAAAAAACAAGGGCAGAAAGATCAGCACGACCGCGCCCAGACTGCGAAGAATGCGGGATCGCAGCTCAATCAGGTGTTCGACCAGGGGTTGCCCCTGCTCTGTGTCATGTTCCTGATCGGGCATTGTCATTATTAGATTTTGCCTGTGGTATTTCGTCAGTAGGGTTGGGATCCGGCTCAGGCGCTTTGCCCTTCTTGTCGAGAACCTGCCCAGAAGATCGATTAAGCCTCTGATCGGAGTTCGTGCTGAGCAGCGTCATTTCGGTCGCGTCGTTCGCTTCATTGATGACATCTTGCACCTGACCCTTGGCCTGGTTCAGTTCATCCATGATGGACTCGTTGTAGAGTTGTTGGCGTATTTCATCTGCACCGATTTCGTTTTCGATTTCGGTTCGAAGATTGGTCAGACTTCGCCGGATCCGCCCCACATAGAACGCAACCGTTCGAATAGTCTCAGGTAGCTTGCTCGGGCCGATTACCAGCAGTGCGACCACAAACACAAGCATCAGCTCTGGGAAGCCAATATCGAACATCGTGCCGCTCAGTCAAACCTGACGAGGGTGGTCAGGAATGTTTGCTGTCAGCGTTGGCTCTCTCGTTGATGACCTTTGGTTCCTCGCTCGCAGCCGACTCAACGCCGGCGGGTTTCTCGGACTTATCTTCCATCGCGTTACGGAAGCCTTTTATCGCTGATCCTAGATCACCACCGAGTGACTTCAGTTTGGTTGTGCCAAACAACAGTAGCACAATGACCAGGACCAGAATGAGTTCTGTTACACCAAATGACATGTTTGCTTCTCCTATTTTTGCGTCGCGCCTTTGTTCGCGCGATTACTTGGACCGCGCTGCCTTTTCTATTATCCCTGAGATATCAAAACGTCGTTCCAACTCAGACAGTACTTGCTGATGGCTGAGTCCTAGGTGCGCGAGCATAACCATAGTGTGGAACCAGAGGTCTGCGGTCTCCTTCACCAGTTCATTCGCGAGGACCTCATTCGTTTTTCCATCAAGGTTTTTCGCTGCAATAATGGTCTCGCTGGCTTCCTCACCGACCTTCTTCAAGATGCGATCAAGACCACCCTGATACAAGTTTGCGACATACGATGTTTCTGGATCAGCCTGTCGACGCTTATCCAGTGTATCGGCGAGTTGGTTCAGCACTTCGTTCATGTCCTATCTCGATGAGTCTGCTCTCGGCTTACTTGGGATTTTCGTATATCGCTGACGGGTCACGGAGTACGGGTTCCATGGCCTCCCAAACACCGTCTTTCAATGTCCTAAAAAAGCAGGACTGACGCCCAGTGTGACAGGAAATACCACCTTCCTGATGGACTTTCAATACAAGCACATCGCTGTCGCAATCCATTTGCAGCTCTATGAGATGTTGCGTATTGCCAGACTCTTCCCCTTTTCGCCATAGTCTCTGCCGTGATCGGGACCAATAGTGTACGATCTGATGCTGAACGGTGGTGTTTAGGGCTTCCCGGTTCATCCAAGCGACCATCAGGATACGCCCATTATCCGCATCCTGCGCGATCGCGGGAACCAATCCATTGTCGTCAAACTGCACCTCTTCCAGCCACTCGTTCATGGGGAACACCTGCGTCCTCGGTCCAAAAAAGGGGCGCGAGCATACGTCATGGTTTGACGAACATCCAGTAAATACCGGCGCTGCCGAGCAGTGATGATCCGATGATCCATTCGTTCGCGGCGTATCCTGTTGCGGGAATCAGCAGGCTGGCCAGCGCACCAAGTAGCAGGACACCTCCGGTCCTACTCTGGCGGCGCTGCCGTCGCTCAGCGTTGATATCCTGCTGTAGAGCGCGCAATACTTGAGTCTGTTCTTTACTGATCCGCGCAAGGGATGCCATGTCTTGTAGTGCCGTCAGCGCAACAATGGGTAGTCGGGGTAACTGTTCAATCAATGCCGGACCGTGTTCTGATAACTGACGTACTAGGCCACGAAGACCCACGCGTTCGCTCATCCAGCGTTCCATAAAGGGCGCTGCTGTTTCCCAGAGGTCCAGTTCCGGGTAAATCTGTCGCCCCATGCCTTCGATATTCAGCAGTGTCTTTTGCAGGAGGACAAGTTGAGGTTGGATCTCCATGTCAAACTGACGCGCTGCGTTGAAGAGGGCAAGCAGGACCTGTCCGAATGAGATCTGGGAAATGGGTTTCTGGAAATAAGGGTCGCAAACGCTGCGAATCATCGCTTCAAATTCCTGCAGGTCTGTCTCGGCGGGTACCCATCCACTTTCGATATGAAGCCGTGCCACCTCACGGTAATCCCGCCTGAAAAATGCGATCAGGTTATAAGCCAAATAGTCTTTATCTTCTTCCGTTAATGAGCCGATGATTGCGCAGTCTAGCGCTATATAGGTTGGGCGTGCGGGGTCGCTCGTATCGATGTAGACATTTCCCGGGTGCATATCGGCGTGGAAAAAATTGTGTTCGAAGACTTGCGTAAAGAAGATCTCAACACCCAGGTGTGCCAGTACCTTCATGTTGACGTTGCGACGGTGCAGGCCCTGAATATCTGCCGAGGTGAGACCTTGAATTCTCTCCATGACCAACACGTTGTTGCGAGTGAACTCCGAGTACACACGCGGTACGTACAGTTTCCCCGAGTCGAGCCAGTAGTCTCTCAGGCGAATGGTATTGGCAGCTTCGAGCTTTAGATTCAGCTCACTGCTGATGACGTTCTCGTAGTCATGGACCACGTCGACAGGACGCAATCTTCTTCCATCGACGGAGAAACGATTAACGAGATCAGCCAGCAGATAAAGGACCTTTAGATCTTCCTGAACGATGCTATCGATCCCGGGTCGAATGACTTTGATGACGACAGGGGAGCCGTCGCGTAATGTCGCTTCATGCACCTGTGCGACGGAGGCAGATGCAAGCGGTTCCGTTTTGAATGTTTGAAATAAGGTCGAGACAGGCGCGCCGAGGGCCATCTCCAGAATCGCTCTCGCCTCCTGCCCGGGGAACGGCGGAACCTGCTCCTGTAGCTTTTGAAGTTCGTCGGCGAGAGGTTCGGAGAGCAGATCTCTTCGGGTCGAGAGTAGTTGACCGAACTTTACGTAAATGGGTCCCAATTCCTCCAACGCTAGACGTAGTGACGTCGAAGGACTTTGACTGGGTACCGGCATGCACCTTAGCAGCCAGATCATCAGACCCAACCGTCTCGGCAGTTTCGCGTGCGGTGGAATTAAGCGATCGAGGCGACGCCGAATGACGACCCAAAGGATTCGAAGCATGCGCCGAATTCGCATCATCCTGGGCTTGCTGTTGAACGTTCGGTGTAAGGACGGATACCGCTGTGAATGGCAACGATGCCACCTAGAAGTTGACGCACACGGGCCCGGTCGAATCCGGTATCCCTGATCGTTGATAGCAGTGACCCGGCACTCGGATGCATGTCGATCGATTCATCCAAATATTGGTAGCTCTCGGCATCATTGGCCAGGAACTTGCCCATGCGAGGCCACAGACGCCGATATTGCTTGTAGGCGGAGGCGATGAAATCGTTGTCTGGCTTGGAAAACTCCAGTACGACGAGTCGCCCACCGCTCTTTAGTACACGCAGGATCTCCTTTAGTGCAACCTCTTTGTTAGTGACATTCCGGAGGCCAAACCCCATGGTGACGATATCGAAGGTCTCGTCAGCGAAACCCAGAGACTCAGCGTCACTCAGAACGTATTTAATGTCGCTTAAGCCTCGGTCGAGCATCTGGTCCCTACCCTGGTTCAACATCGTATCATTGATGTCGGAAAGGACAATTTCGCCATCAGGCGCAACTTTGGGGGCGAGTCGAGCTGCGATATCTCCGGTACCGCCCGCAAGATCGAGGACACGATGCCCCGGTCGAACCCGGCTGACCTCGACCGCAATGTCTTTCAGTATTCGGTGGGAACCGAGTGACATCAAATCGTTCATGACGTCATAA
>Ga0208624_1000031_pt1 | contig 83867 bp, 82 predicted proteins | sample Knorr_S23_td_DCM_FD_185607 | JGI IMG/M metagenome (GOLD analysis project Ga0208624, IMG submission 185607) | Marine microbial communities from Southern Atlantic Ocean transect - Knorr_S23_td_DCM_ad_71m_LV_A (SPAdes) (version 2) | ecosystem: Environmental > Aquatic > Marine > Oceanic | place... | reverse complement strand
GGGGGAGACAAGCTCAACGGCGCCAGTCTCAAGAGAGTAGACCGCGCCGATGATGACGAGGTCTTCGCGCTCACGGAGTAAGTCCGAGCCGGCGCTGAGGTGCTGCACCGTAGCGTGGACGTTGGCCTCGACGGCGTCGGCGAGTCGCTGAGCGCCCTCGGACCCTCCAAGCGAAGAGATCCCCGGCCGGATCTTTTCGATGAGCGCTTCTATGTTTGGTGTGCTGCTGCTCTCTGGGTCATCTATCGCGCCGAGAGTCGCCTGGACCGCGCCGCATGAGGAGTGTCCGAGGACCACGATGAGTCGTGCGCCGAGGTGTTCGACGGCGTACTCAATGCTGCCTAGCTCGATCGGAGTAGCGACGTGCCCAGCCGTGCGGACAACGAAGATTTCGCCTAGGCCTTGGTCGAAGATGAGCTCGGGTGAGACTCGGGAGTCAGCACAGCCGAGGATGATGGCGAAGGGTGCTTGACCGTCCTTCAGCGCTTCGCGCTTCGCTTCCTCGGGCAGGACACCGCTCGCTGTGCCTGCGAGGAAGCGCTGATTGCCCTCGAGGAGTCTCTGGAGTGCTTCTGCTGCTGTAACCATCGTGCAGTCCGTCAGCGGTCTCCTGTTCGCCTGATGTTTCCGGCTCCGCTCCCGTCTTGAGAAGAGCTGATCCCACCGCCGCTGCCGCCGGTGCCCTTCGGGCGCCCGCCACCTACCACCTCGAGGTCACCGCTGTCGAGGAGGGCCTTCACGGGGGGGTGATCCGCGGCCTTGGGAGAGATCTGTCCTGTCGCGCCGAGTCCGAGGAAGAGGCGCTTACCGCCGGGGAGGGGCACCTTGATGGGGCGCTTCGTGGTGTTTTTCACTTCCATGACCCGGACAGCCTACCCGGACGAGCATCCCACGAGCGTTCCCTTTCTCAAGAGAGGTGTACGCGCTTGGCTCTGGAGGGCCCCTATCCTTTGCGTATGAAGGCGTCCTCTCTCCTCACGCTCTTGCTCGCTGTGTCTTCTGTCTCCTGCGCAAGCTCGAGTCATCGAGGCGAACCTGGCGAGACGAACTTCGTCTTCTTCCTCGTCGATGACCTCGGATGGACCGACATCGGCAGCTTTGGGAGCAGCTTCTACGACACACCCAACGTCGATCGGCTCGCAGCGAGCGGTCAGCGCTTCACAAACGCCTACGCGGCCTGCCCCGTCTGCTCGCCAACCCGCGCGAGCATCATGGCGGGGAAGTACCCGGCTCGGATGGCGACGACGGATTACTTTGGCGCGGCGCAGCCAGGTGGCTGGCGGCGAAACACGAAGCATCTGCCTGCCGCATATGAGGATCGCCTCGCGCACGATGAAGTGACGATCGCGGAGGCGTTGAAGGAGTCTGGCTACGCGACCTTCTTCGCGGGTAAGTGGCACCTCGGCCCTGAGAGCCACTGGCCTGAGACGCAGGGCTTTGACGTGAACCAGGGCGGGATCACGCGCGGCGGTCCGTATGGGGGGAAGCGTTACTTCTCTCCCTACGGGAACCCGCGCCTCGAGGACGGCCCCGAGGGCGAGCACCTGCCCGCGCGCCTCGCTACGGAGACGGTGAAGTTCATCGAGGAGAGGCAGGACGAGCCCTTCTTGGCCTACCTCTCCTTCTACTCGGTGCACACGCCGCTCATCGCGCGCGAGGACTTGAAGGAGAAGTACAAGGCTCGCAAGGCGGAGCGCGGCCTCAAAGCGGAGTGGGGCGAGGAGGGCTCACGCAAGGTGCGGCAGGTGCAGGAACATGCCGTCTACGGCGGGATGGTCGAGGCCATGGACCAGGCGGTGGGCGAGGTACTCGACGCCTTGGAGCGCCTCGGGCTCGCTGAGGACACGGTGGTGATCTTCATGTCGGACAACGGCGGCCTCTCGACCTCAGAGGGTCACCCGACTTCGAACCTGCCGCTTCGGGCGGGGAAGGGTTGGATCTACGAGGGCGGCATCCGCGAGCCGATGGTGATCCGCTGGCCTGGCGTGACGGAGCCGGGGAGCGTCTGCACTGAGCCCGTCACGAGCACGGACTTCTATCCAACGATGTTGGAGATGGCGGGGCTCCCGCTGCGGCCAGAGCAGCACATGGACGGCGTGAGCTTGGTTCGTCTCCTCGAGGGTGGTGAGGCGCCAGAGCGTGAGGCGATCTACTGGCACTATCCGCACTACGGCAACCAGGGCAGCGCGCCTGCGGGTGCAGTTCGTGCTGGAGATTGGAAGCTGATCGAGTGGTATGAGGACGGGGCGCTGGAGCTCTATGACCTCTCACGGGACATCGGGGAGGCTGAAGATCTCTCTTCCGAGCATCCGGAGCTCGCGCGTGCGTTGCACGCGAAGCTCGTTGCATGGCGGGTGGAGACAGGCGCGCGTATGTCGAGTGAGAACCCGAGCTTTGACCCTGAGAAGAGGGTCGCCAGGTAGGGCTGACTAGCAGCTCGATATCCGGTTGAGGGATCGCAGGGGGAGGCTCAAGGCTGTAGTCCGCTGATGCTCAGGTGAACCACTCGTAGAAGGGGATAAACTTACCAGCGAGGCGTCCGAGTAAGAATCCTATCACCGCGCCTATGAGGGCGAGGGGCCAAGAGTTGAACTGCATGCCTAAGAGGCCCGCACCGATCAAGGAACCCAGGGTTGCGCAGAGGGCGATATAACAACTCTTCATCGGCTCGAGTGTACGGATTGAATTGGCCGCGTTAGAAGATCGATTTATGCGCCCTTGTTGTATTGTGTGATCTCTATGAAGTTGAATCCGACCTTGCTCTCTTGTGGCCTGCTTCTCGTTAGCTGCAGCCAGCTCCCTCTCGCAAACCCACACGGTCCCACGCCGACTTCAGAGTTAGCCGTGGAGACGGGGCTGCCGGAGGTGCGCTTCTACATGATCTCGGACACATGACCTCCCTGCCTGAAGGTCATAGCCGCCGTGCGCGAGCTAGAGAAAGATTACGAGGGCAAGGCGACGTTTAGGGTTATTGCACCTACAGCTACCTCCCTTGACGAGATTCAAGCCTTCGGCTTCGCGGACCTCCGGAGCGGTGTCGTCGTGTTCGGCACCGACGGGGAGGCTGAGGCGAAGCTTCCAGGCCATATGTTTGGACGTGCCGAGATCGAGGCGGGCTTGAAGAAAGCCCTTAGGGGTTGAGCCGGACAGAGAGGGCTTGTGAGCTCGAGCAATCAGCCGAACCGCTCCCCGCCACGCAGAGTTAAACCGGACGAATCGCTACGAGATCATCAGAGGGTCATGATTCTCAAATGCCGCGTTCGTTGGGAGTGCTCCCGGACTTCACCCTTGCATCTCTCCTAGAGGTGGTCATAAGCGTGCAGGGTTCCTCGGCTTCCTGCAGGTATGCCGAGCTCTGCGGGCATAGAATCCTCCATCCGTTTCGACCGGTTTGAGAGCCATGAACGTAGAAGCACGTGATGCGGCGCGAGCGCGCCAAGGACAACTCACAAAGCCCCCTGGGAGCCTCGGCACCTTAGAAGATGTGGCCGTCACTTTGGCCGGAATCCAAGGCGTCGAGCTTCCACAGAGCCGCCCAGCAGCTGCTCTGATCTTCGCCTCTGATCACCCCGTGACATGTCACGGCGTCTCTGCATATCCGCCTTCGGTCACGAGCGCGATGATGGCGAACTTTGCTGGCGGAGGGGCAGCTTCGACTGTCTTCGCCGAAAGCCTCGGCGTACCACTCTCTGTCTTCGACGTCGGCGTCGCGTCGAGCTATCCGCCCTCTGACTTCGTGCGGCAGTCTGAGATCGCCGGTACTGCTGGTGATCTGCGAACGGAAGATGCCCTCGACAGCAAGGCCTTTGAGGCGGCATGGAAGGCGGGTGCGGATGCGGTCCATCAGCTCGAGGGTGACGTGCGTGTCGTGCTCTTTGGAGAGATGGGGATAGGTAACACCACCCCAGCAGCTGCTCTGAGCGCGGCTCTCTTGGGGCGGCCCGCTGTAGATCTCGTCGGACCCGGCACTGGGGTTGAAGGAGAGGCTCTAGAGAACAAGCGTCTCGTCGTGCAGGACGCCTTGGACAGGGTGGGGCCCCTCGACCCGGCAGCAGGTCTGGAGGCGCTGCGGCGTCTCGGCGGGCGAGAGCTCGTTGCGATAGCGGGCGCTACGACAGCAGCTGTCGAGCGTGGCATGGCTGTGCTCGTCGATGGGTTCATTGTCACTGCAGCGGTGCTCGCTGCGGTTCGTGCGCAACCAGAAGTCAGAGATGGTCTCTTGTTCGCGCACAGGTCCATGGAGCCAGGCCATCGCGCTCTGCTTGAGGGCCTTGAGGCTGACGCCCTGCTCGATCTTGGCTTGCGCTTGGGCGAGTGTAGCGGCGCCTTGGCAGCGCTCCCGCTCTTGGACTTGGCGTGCGCGATGCACGCGGGCATGGCTACCTTCGAAGAGGCCTCGATTGAAGGACCAGTTGAGGAGGAGACTGGATCGTGACCCCTGCGCCGCTTCGGGGAGCTCGTGCAGCCTTTGTCTTCCTGACACGGCTGCCTCTCGGCGGATTCCCCTATAGCGACGCTGATTGGCGTTGGGCGTCAGCTTTCTTTCCCTTCGTTGGGATCGCTCTGGGCCTACTGGCGGCCGGAGTGCATGCGCTGTTGGCACCTTATGGCGCGCTCGTCGCTGCAGCCTTCGCGATCACAGCGACCATATTGGTGACCGGGGCCTTTCATGAGGACGGCCTCGCAGACAGCGCGGACGCTCTCGGCGGCGGGCTTGAGCCGCGAGAGCGAGTGCTGGAGATTCTCAAGGACAGCAGGCTAGGGACCTATGGGACGACGGCACTGCTGCTCTCGATCCTCTTCCGCGTCGTGATCCTCACGGAGCTGTTTGGTGGAGAGGTCGTTTCTTCGCGTCTCTTTCCAGAGCTCGCGCTCACTGGCGCAGGTTGGGCGCTCGTCTGCGCACACGTCCTCGCCAGGGTCGGTCCGGTCTCTCTCATGGCTACGCTTCCTTACGCGACGAGCGATGAGCACTCGAAGAGCAGACATTTGCTCGGCACAACTTGGAGACAAGCTGTATGCGCTGGGCTCTGGGGCGCTGCTGTCCTCGCGATCGCGCCCGTCCCTTCAGTCGGTGTCCTCGCGATCACAGCCTCGCTCGTCGTCTTCACCTCTTGGTTTGGCCGTAGGTGTCTCGCGCGGGTTGGCGGGATCACTGGCGACTTCCTCGGGGCGCTCGAGCAAGCCGGGGAGGTAGTTGTCCTCTTGGTGCTCTTGATCGTCGCGCATCATGGCTGAGCTCGTCTGCTTTCGACACGCGGCCGTCACGGTGAAGGGGCTCTGTTACGGCCGAGCTGATGTCCCGGTGGAGCTCACTCCAGAGGCTGCTTGCGCTGAGCTTAACCCTGCTAGCTTCGAGAGGGTCTGGTCATCACCCTCGGCGCGCTGTGCAGATGTCGCCCGCGCACTTGTCGCGCGCCCGGGACCTGCTCCGAGGCTCGAGATTGACGAGCGCCTCTATGAGTTGGACTTTGGCGAGTGGGAGTCCAAGCCTTGGGATGAGCTCCCGGTAAGGGCGAGGGAGGCGTGGGCTGAGGATTGGAAGCGCGCCGCACCGCCTGCCGGGGAGTCTCTGCCAGAGCTTGAAGAGAGGGTCAGGCAGTGGCATCAGGGGCTCGCTGAGACAGAGCGCCACCTCTTGATAGCGCACGCTGGCGTCGTCCGCGCGCTGTGGGTCATCCGGGAGGGCATCGTGTGGGACGAGGCCATGTCGAGAGCGGTTCCTCACACGCAGGCATTGCGCATGCCCACACCGAAGGTGGGGTGATCTTGAGGCCCTAGTTCGCTGCATCGTGGAGTCGACTTTTTTATAGACTGTCTCGCATGAACATGAGATCTGCACTTCTCCCTGTTGGCTTGTCGCTCTTCAGCTGCAGCCAAGCTCCAGAGGCAACTTCTGAGCCCTCCGAAGAGCTCGTGCAGCCCAGCGAGGTCGTCTCACAAGAGGCTGCTCCGGCCACGGAGGTCATCGCACAAGATGCTGCAGATCCCAGCGAGCCAGCCACGAAGGCTGTCATCTCTCTCGGAGACATCGCCCCGAAGGAGGTCGCCTCAAAGGCGCTCCCCGAGGTTCGCTACTACCTGCTCGCTGAGACATGACCTATGTGCTTGAAGGTCTCAGCCGCCGTGCGCGAGCTTGAGCAAGAGTACAAGGGCCAGGCGATCTTCGAGATCAAGACGCCCCAAGAGACAGCCGCCTCTTATGACGAGATCCTCGCCTTCGGCTTCGCGGACTTAAGGCATGGCTTGGTCGTCTTTGACGCTAACGGAGCACCTACCCTGAAGCTCCCGGGGCACGCCTACGGTCGCGCCCAAATCGAGGCCGGCCTGAAGGCGGCCTTAGGGAAGTAGCACCGCGAGATTCTCTAGGCCTAGGCATAAGGCTGCCCTCAAGTCTGATCCTAGGTCCTTCGAGTCGTAGCGAAGTGGAGCGGCTGACGGGACTCGAACCCGCGACATTCAGCTTGGGAAGCTGACGCTCTACCAACTGAGCTACAGCCGCTCTCAAGGGGCCTGCAAGCGGCCCTCAGCGCGAAGCAGGATAGCGTGAGGCGGTTCTTACCGAAAGGGGGGTGTCACATGGCGCGAAACCTCTGATGATGAATGTGTTGAGGCTTTTGATGATGAATGTGTTGAGGCTTTCACAGTCTCCGTGAGATACGACTCATAGCCTCTATACCTCTTCAAAGAATCACCATGCGCATGATGCAGCACTTCGCGATCCTCGGCTTCACGCTCTTGTTCAGCTCTATGGCGAGCTTCGACGACCCCGTCGTAGAGCCGCTGGTGGATGAAGCCGCTGCAGAGCAGGAGGACCCCGAAGAGGGGGACGGCGAAGAGGGGGACAGCGAAGTCGTTGAAGAGCCCAAGGCACGCAGCACCTGGGAGTATCTGGCAGAGAAGTACGACGCTGACGAGGACGGCCAGATCACGCCGGAGGAGTACGGGCGTGATGAGACGCACTTCAAGCGGCTCGACGTGGACTCCGATGGAGTCATCTCCAAGGCCGAGATTGATGAGCGTGACCGAGCCTCTCGCGGCGGCAGGGGTGGAGGCGGCCGTGGAGGTCGAGGTGGTCGCGGGCGTAGAGGGGGAGGCGAAGCTCGCCCGGCCCGCGGCGTCGCGCCTCTCGAGGGGAGCGAGGCTCCCGACTTTGAGCTCTTAGTCCTCGCCGAGCGCAAGGCCTCGAAGAGAGAGGCGGAGGCAGGAGAGGGCGAGGAGGGAGAGGCGCCCGAAGATGAGAAGGAGCAAGGAGCCTCTGAAGAAGAGGGAGGGGTGAAGGAGGAGGCAGAGAAGAAGCTCAAGCTCTCCTCTTTCCAAGAGAAGAAGCGGCCGGTCGCGTTGATCTTCGGCAGCTACACATGACCTCCCTTCCGGTCGTCGGTCGGACGACTCACAGAGATCCAAGAGCAGTACGGTGAGAAGGTCGAGTTCATCGTCGTCTACATCCGCGAAGCGCATGCTCTTGATGGGATCAGCCCTCGTGGTGTGGGAGGTGATCACCCCGTCGTTGAAGAGCCCCTGACGGTGCAGGAGCGCATCGCTGTGGCGAAGCGCTGCGACGCGAAGCTCGACCTCTCGGCCTTCACGGTCGTCATTGATGACATCAAGGACACCACCAACCTCGCGTATGCAGCCTTCCCCGACAGGCTCTATCTGGTCGATGGAGAGGGACGCATCGCCTACGCAGGCGGGCGCGGGCCCCATGAGTTCTTCCCGAATGAGCTCGAAGACTCGATCCGTGAGCAGCTGGAGATGGAGCCTATCGAACGGAAAGAGGAGCCACGGCGCAGGGGGGGCTCCTCACGCAGGCGCCCTCGCTAGGGCTTGGCAGACGCGCCTGGGTGGATTGGGGTATTTACCCCAACCCTGTGAGGGGGCAGGAGAGGCTAATCTAGGGAAAGCTGAGCGCCCCTTAGGTGCGAAGGCGACGCCTCCCAGGGCGCTCGTGGAGTTCTCCAGCGGGCGCTATCCCCGCCATGGAAGCTATACGAATCCTCCTTGTCGATGACCACGCCCTCGTGCGTGAGGCGCTCGCCGTTCAGCTCGCGAACTGGGTCGAGTTCGAGGTCGTCGGCATGGCAGAGGACGCTGGCGCAGGTCTTAACGCAGCGATGGAGCTCAAGCCGGATGTCATCGTCATGGACATCGACATGCCTGGGATCATCTGCTTTGACGCGGCAGAGCGAATCAAGTCGAGGCTCGCGGACGTAAAGATCATCTTCCTCTCCAGCGCGCTTCACGACCACTACATCGAGAGCGCTCTCAAGGCGGGCGCATCGGCTTACCTCCACAAGGGAGAGCCCACAGAGACCCTCGCGATGGCTATTCGTGAGGTCGCCGCGGGAGGGAACTATTTCTCTGATGAGATACGCGGCCGAATCGTCGAAAAGGACGGGAGCTACTCCCTCGCGGATGGCGCGAAGCTCCGCTCGAAGATCCTCACGGATCGTGAGATCGAGGTCCTCAGGTACCTCGCTCGCGGCCTGACCAAGAAAGAGATCGCGGGTCTGATGCACCTCAGCCCCAAGACCATCGAGAGCCACAGCGCGCGCGTGATGGACAAGCTCGACATCCACGACCGTGTCGAGCTCGCCCGCTACGCTATCCGGGAGGGTCTCATTGACGCCTGAACCACGAGACTCCTGACTTATGAACATGTACTCCAAGCTCCAGAGATGGTCCCTCGTAGCGCTCATCCCTTGCCTCCTCGCTGGAGAGCTCGCTGCCCAGCGCTCAGAGGCCTTCTGCGCGCTCCGAGATCCTGACCGAGAGATCCGCCTCTTGGCACCGGCTTACGAGAAGCACGTGAGCCTCGTCCGCACGATCTCTAAGGATGCGCGCTCCCAGATCCTCGAGGAGATGCCCTTTGCGATTCACTTTGATGAGCTAGGCCAGCACACCCTCTACGTCGTCTTAGGCGAGAAGCGAGAGGTGCTGGGCTACGTCCACGTCCGCTCTGAGTCCTTCAGCTGGGGCCTCGTGAGGATCGCGTGGATGATGAACACAAACCTCGACATCACGGGCTACCGCTTTCAGCGCTGTCGCTCTCAGCACCGCGCTGAGCTTGAGTCCGAACAGACCGCGAATCAGCTCATCGGGAAGAGCCCCAAGGCCCTCATCGCCATGCTGACTCCCGACGGCTCCGCGCTCCGCCCCGGAGCGGTGGACGTCTCAGAGGGCGCGAAGGAGCTCATGCGCGTCATGGTGCAGAGCGCGATCAAGACTCGCGTCGTGACCGGGATCGTGTGGGAGCGAGAGGTGGGCTCGGTCAAGGCGACCGCGCTCGCCCTCCGCCACTTGGCGGGCTCCGCGCGGGTCGAGGAGGTCGAGGGTCTCTATGACGCGCAGCGTCAGGCCTCGCTAGAGGCCTCTGGGCTCGGGGAGTCCATCGGCTTTGACCGCTCGGCAGTGCTCTCCTGGAGCGCTCTCAGGAAGAACAAGCGAGGCGCAGGAGCGGTCTTTCGCACGCCTTGGTCGGCGGGCGATATGAGCGCGAAGCTCTGGTGGGTGCTCGGGCCGCAGGGCGAGATACTCGCTGTCGAGGACCCTGAGCGTTCGCTAGCGCCCGAAGCTATGGCGCGCTTCACGGGCCTCATTGGGAGGACGTTCCAGAGCACCGACGAGTGCAGCTCCGCTAGCGAGCTCGCGGCGCTAGAGGTCTCCCTGCTCCTCAAGGAGGGCTGAGTTAAGCGACCGCTGTGAAGATCGCCTCACATATCGGCGCGCTCATCGCCGTCTCCACGGCGCTGGGTCTGGGGCTGCTGATCTTCCTGTTTCAGGGGGCGGTGCAGGTGTTGGACGAGGAGCAGCAGGCGGCCGCGGAAAACGTTGACCTCAAAGAGGTAGAGGGCCTTGAGGAGTCGCTGCGCTTCTACTTCAGGATCGCGGACCTCTCGTTGAGCGGGCCCCACACCTATCTCGCTGAACAAGCGGGTGAGCTGGCCACAGGCATCCAGAAGCGGCTCGAGGAGATGGACTCGCTGCCTCTAGTCGGCCTCTTCGATAAGGAGAGGGCGCTGATCGGCGAGAGCACCGCCACGGTGGCGCGGATGCTCAGTGGGATCATGCACATCGAGGGGGAGAATCGACTCAGGGAAGTAGGCCTCCTAGAGGAGGAGGTCGACGCTGAGCTTGTGCTCCTGCGGAGCAGGGCGGACGACCTCGTCGAGAAGGTAGAGGCGGCGCGAGCAGAGCGAGCAGCCCTCGCGACTGCGAGTCGAGAGCGCCTGCAACTCCAAGGTGGCGCTGGCGCGTTGCTCTACATCTGCCTCGTCATCTTGCTCTGGAGGTGGACTGCTAAGAACGTCATCGATCCCTTGCGCGAGCTCACAGCGGAGGCTTCAAAGGCAGAAGAGGGGCACGAAGAGATGGCGCCGCTCTCAGGCGGTCCTCGTGAGGTGCGTGTCCTCGCGCGCACCATCTCGGGTCTCGTCCAGTCCCTAGGACAGCATCAGGAGGTCCTTGAGGACACAGTCAAGCAGCGCACTCAAGAGCTCGTCCGTGCGAACGAGGACCTCCTCGAAGAGATCGTTCAGCGTGAGCGCGCAGAGGATGCGCTGCGACAGCACGAGGAGAAGAAGCGTGAGGACCACAAAATGGAGGCGCTGGGCCGCCTCGCTGGTGGAGTCGCGCACGACTTCAACAACCTCCTCACCGCGATCGTCGGCTATTCGGATCTGAGCCTGAGCCGCATGGAGCCCGAGGACCCAGAATATGAGAGCCTCGAGCAGATCCGCTTGGCGGGGGACCGAGCTTCGGTGCTTACGAGGCAGCTCCTGCTCCTCGGGCGTAAGCAGATCTCTGCGCCCGTGAGCCTCTCGCTAGGGGCCGTCGCTAAGAACATGGAGAAGATCCTGCAGTCGATGCTCGGTGAGAAGGTGACACTCACGCTCGAAGTGGAGCCGGGCCTCCCGCCGATCAAGGCTGAGCAGGGGCAGCTAGAGCAGGTGCTCGTGAACCTGACCGTAAACGCGCGCGACGCGATCGATGGCTTCGGGGCGGTCAAGATCCGGGTCGGCGCTGAGGGGGGCTCAGAAGATATGGTCCACGTCATCGTTGAAGATGACGGCGTAGGCATGGACAAAGAGACCCAGGCGCGGATGTTTGAGCCCTACTTCTCGACTAAGTCAGTGGACAAGGGGACTGGGCTCGGCCTCTCGATCGTGTACGGGATCATTCAGCAGAACGGGGGCAGGATGGAGGTGCGCTCCGAGCTGGGAGAAGGGACAGAGATGAAGGTCCTCTTCCCTCCGACTGAGGAGCCGGCGGTGAATGAAGAGGTCGCCACAGAGGTCTCGACCGAAGCGCAGGAGAAGAAGCAGATCCTCCTCGTAGAAGACGAAGAGGTCGTGCGTGGTCTTGCCTCTTCGACCCTCCAGTTCGCGGGCTATGAGGTGACTCAGGCATCAGACGGCGAGGACGCCTTGGCGGTCTTCAGGGAGCAGGGCGGCAGCTTCGACCTCATCATCACAGATGTCGTGATGCCGCGTATGAGCGGTCGTGACCTCATGAAGCAAGTCTCGGCGACTGCGCCTGAGATGAAGGTCCTCTACATGTCCGGGCACATCGCTGACGATGAACTCCAAGCAGAGATCTCGAAAGAGGACGTCCCTTACTTGCCGAAGCCGTTCAAGCCATCTGAGCTGACGCAGAAGGTCTCCGAGCTCTTCGGCGAGGCTTAAGGCCTAGAAGCGGCAGCGCAGCTGAAGGGCAAAGGACTCGCCCCGCTCCGCACCGTCGACTGCGTCGAGGTCCACTTGCCACTGAGCGCTCATCGTGAGACCGTCGTTGAAGTTGTGGAGGGCGCCGAGCGTGGCCCAATAGCGGTCATCGCCGTCAGCCTCAGCTCCGAAGAGCTGGGTGTAGGCGAGCTTGCGCTCGTCAGGGCTTGAGATGTTCACCTCGAAAAGCCCGTTCGTGATGTCTGCGTCCTCGTCGTGGCCGATGTTTAACTCGCCCAACAGCGTGGCACTTGGACCGCTCCAGACCGCGTCTAGCCCTAAGCGCTCACGACGTGCGAGTCCGTTGGACGCGAGGCGGGCCGACATAAACGAGGCCCCGAAGGCGAGGGGCTCCTCTCGTGAGGTCCCTAGCCTGCCGGCGAAGACGTAGTTCTCCTCGAGGTCTCGATAGAGGTTTCCGCTCCCGCGCGTCAGCCCGACCTCGTACTCGCGTGTGGCGTTTGCGCCGTTCAAGGACAGGCCCCAATCTGCCTTGATGCCGAGGTTGGTTCGGCTGAAGTAGTCGCGCAGCGTGCCGTTCGTGGACTGTGTCTGCTCGAGACCGTACGGGACTTCGAAGTGCCCGACCCGGAGGTTGACTCCCTCGGAGGCATAGCGCGTGTAGTTGAAGTCGAAGAAGCGGTATGTCCACTCCCAGTCATGAGCGCTGTCGAAGAAGCCGGGAGTCATCGGCAGGCCGTCCGCTCGGAGAGCGTAGCCCTGCAGCCGTAAGGTCCCGATGTCCCCCGCTGGGGAAGAGAAGACCTTGTGGATGTCGGCGCCAAAGGCCGTCAAGAAGCCCGTGCGATCCACGCCCGCCGCGTGGACGCTGCGGGTGCTGAGGTCCCAGCTGAAGCGGACATCATTTCGGACGGCATCTGACCAAGCGAAGAGGGAGTTGACCTCGTCCTCGTTGGGGTCTTCCTGGGAGTAGGCGAGCGTCGCGGGGGAGATGACGAGGGCGCTGAGCAGATAGAGCTTGAGCTGGTTGAACTTCATGGCGGGGAGGTGAGGGTGGGTCGCTTTCGGCGACCCTGGAGAGATTATTCCTCATCTGGGTGAGGCGCTACTAGCTGCCTTCACCCCGTGAGGGGCGTCTCTGTTCGATTGGGTAATTCACCCCAAACGAAAACGACCCCCACTTGGCTGATAATGAGCGGTCTGGGAGGCCAGATCGAACTCTTCATTCACGGGTTCATCAGGCCGAGCGAGGGCGCTGACACGACCTCGTTTGAGCAGGCCTCTCTCCCGAGGAGATCCTTCACTATCACCCCTCAAGTGGGCGGCAAAAGCGCCGCAGATGATCCCAAGCGAAATGAACACGACCCAGAACGAAACCCCGGACGACTTCTCCAAGACCTCCTCAGAGGAGCTCTTCTCGATGGTCTACGCAGACCTCCAGCAGCGCGCTCGCTCTTGTATGGCCAGCGCGAATGGCGCGCTGACCATACAGCCGACGGCGCTAGTGCATGAGGCCTGGATCAAGCTTGAGTCCGGCGGTGAGAAGCAGTGGAAGAACAAAGCTCACTTCATGGGGACCGCTGTAAGGGCCATGAGGTGCCTCTTGATCGACCACGCGCGGGGCCGCTCCACAAAGAAGCGCGGCGGTGGACGAACGGCCCTGCCCCTTGAGGAGGAGCTCCTCATCACAGATGAGAACGCCGAGACCTTCATTCAGCTTGATGAGTCTCTCGAGGCCCTCGCTGGCCTCGACCGCGAGCTGGCCTCGGTGGTCGAGCTGCGCTTCTTCGCTGGGCTGACAGACGAGGAGATCGCAGCCTCTCTAGAGATCTCCGTCGACCAGGCGAAGAAGGCATGGGCGATGGCGAGAGCGTGGCTGAAGCAGCGCCTCAAGGCAGGGGAGCTGGAGGAGAAGAAGATCGCGTGAACGCGTCTGACTTCGTCAGGGTCCGTCGTCTCTTTGAGGCGGCGATGAATCTTCCGGACTCTCAGCAGCGAGCGTTCGTGGAGCGCTTCTGCGTAGATGATCCGGTGACTCGCGACGAGGTGCTCGGTCTCTTGGATGCAGACCGGGAGATGGACTCCACGCGAAAGCTCCTTGACGAGGGCGGGGTTAAGCGCAGCTCTGTCGTCGAGATTCCAGAGCAGATCGGTCCCTACCGTGCGGTGAGTGTCATCGCGACAGGCGGCATGGGGATGGTTTACGAGGGAATTCAGGCTAGCCCACGTCGCAGAGTTGCCATCAAGACCTTGCTCATCGGACCTCGCGACGAGCGCGCGCTGGCGCGCTTCGAGGCAGAGAGCGAGGTGCTCGCACGCCTTGAGCACCCTGCGATCGCACGCGTCTATACAGCGGGAACCTACGGACAGCGAATCGGCGCAGAGGAGCGTGAGCTGCCCTACTACGTGATGGAGTACGTCGAGGGAGCGAGCAGCATCACCGACTATGTTGAGAAGCAGAAGCTCTCCATCCGCAAGCGGCTTCAGCTCTTTTGCCAGGTTTGCGAGGCGGTGGACTTCGCGCATAAGCAAGGCGTCATTCACCGTGACCTAAAGCCTGGCAACATCCTCGTAGACAAGGACGGTAGGCCTAAGGTCATCGACTTCGGTACGGCCCGCCTTGTCGGAGAGGACGCGGGGGCGACCGTGACCCGCTCCGGTGAGATTCTTGGGACGCTCAATTACATGAGTCCAGAGCAGCTCTCTCCCACGGATGATGGGCCGGACGCGCGCTCCGATGTCTACTCGCTTGGGTGCGTGCTCTACGAGCTCCTCACCAGCAAGCCTGCCTACTCCGCAAAGGGGCGTACCTTCCCAGAGATGGTAGCTAGCGTGGTTACTGGCACTGTTCAGCCGCCGAGCCACTCGGACCCGAGCCTCTCGAGGGCGCTCGACCTCGTCTGTATGAAGGCGATGAGCAAGAAGCGGGAGGATCGTTATGAGTCCTCTGCGGAGTTCGCGGGAGATTTGCAGCGCTTCCTTGATGCGCGTGAGGTCCTCGCGGCCCCGCCCTCGATGGCGATGAAGGCTCGACTTTTCATGCGCAGACATCCTGCCGTCGTCGCAGCTTTCGTGATCTTCACGTTCTCTGCATGCACGGGTGTCTATTTCATGTCCCGGGCAAAGTCGCGCCAGGCCGCCCTGGTCCACCGCCTAGAGGAGACCCTCAATGAGTCGCGTGAGCAGGAGCTGAGACAACGCGGAGCTAGACAGAACATAACGACAGCCCTCTCCGGTCTGTTGAAGGGGAAGTTTGATCGTGGTGATGGGGGCGCCTTCCTTGAAGCGCTCGATCCGCTGGAAGGCGTAAGCAGCTTGAGCGAGGGCGCAACTCAAGCAAGCCGTCTCGAGGCCGCTGGGCAGACCGCGTTTGAGCTGCGCTTCTTCGAGAGGGCAGAGTCACTTTTCTCTGACTCTATGCGTGCTTGGGCTCGACTCAGGGGGCTTGACGATGTCTCTGTATACCGCGTCCGCTTGGCGCTATTGAGCGTCAAGCACGCGTCAGGCCGTCACAAGAACTTACGCAGCGACCTCGACGTCTACGCGCAGGAGTTGCAAGAGTCAGAGCATGCCAATCGCCAACTCTCGCTCGGGCTAGAGCACCTCTACGCCAACTTGGCTTTGGATGAGGAGCGTTTGGATGACGCAGAGGCCCTCGCTTGGGAGCTGCTCTTGAAGCAGCGCGAGTACCTCGGCGCGTATCACCCTGACACTCTCAAGACGAGCTGGCTCCTCGGTAGAGTCCTCGCATGGCAGGGCAGGGGCTCGGCCTCTACGAAGTACTTCGAAGAGGCCCGCGACGGATTCCTAGGTGTGTACGGCCCAAATCACCCTGACACCCTTGAGTGCTTGGTCGACTTAGGTGTGGCCCTCTCTGTTCATCCCAGCTGTCCGCAGGGGAGGCTGCTCTTGACCAGCGCCTCGGACAAGCTGCAGCGCGTCCTCGGCGAGGAGCACGACTCGACCCTGCACGCGCGGGTCCACTTAGAGCTCATCCTCCTTCAGCAAGGTGCGGATGACGTAGCGGAGCGCCTCGAGCGCTCGTTCGTGCTCTGTCGAGCCAACTTGGGTGAGGGACACGACCTCACCCGCTTGTGCAGAGAGACCCTAGACGAGCTCCCTTGAGGAGGTCCAGTGGTGCTATAGGCCCACAGTGCTATAGAACTGTTCGCAGCACGTCGTAGATGAGCTGAGAGCTCTCGCCCTCTAGGAGCTCGCCCACTCGGGCGCGCTCCTCATCGCTGAGCTCCCGCATCTTGAGCTCCCTAGCGATCTCAAGGCGCAGCACGCAGGCTGAGTTCACGTACTCGTTGAGGATGGAGTCGACCGACCGCTCCGAGAGCGTTGAGATCGTTGCTTCGACGATGCCATCGTCGATGTATCCGAGCGCGATCAGGGCGTCTTGGTTCGTGGGAGTAAACGTAAGGTCCTCCCGAGCATCTCCATCAAGCCCCATGTCGAGGCGGGCTGTGATGTACTCCGTGAGCTGTTCGACGAGCTCGGGGTGCTCCGCCGCGAGGTTGTTTCGCTCGAAGGGGTCTGAGGGGAGATGGTAGAGCTCTGTGCTCATGGACTCTTGGCACTCCCCGAGATCGCTCGGGAGGATCAGCTGCCAGCCATCCTGGGTCACTACTGTTGACGAGAAGCGCGTGGAGGAGAAGGCGAAGGGGCGTGAGCTCTCCCAAGAGGACTTGTCCTCGATCGCATCGAGCAAGCTGCGGCCTTGCAGAGCGTCGGGCTGCGGTAGCTCGCAGAGCTCGACGAGGGTGGGGAAAAGGTCTACACACTCCACGGCGCTGTCGATGCTCGTCGGCAGCAGCTCAGGCCCCTTCACAATGAGGGGGACGTGGATCAACTCCTTGTGAAGGTGGATGCCATGCCCTTTCTTCATGAGGTCGTAGAGAGAGATCTTTCTGCCGCTCGCTCTCCGCTGCCGCCTCAGCGTGCCTCCCCAAGACTCTTCTCGTGTCCAGAGACCCTCGCCGTGGTCTGAGGTCACGACGATGACGGCCTCCTCATAGAGGCCGTTCTCTTTCAAGGTGTCGATGATTTGGCCGATGCGTAGGTCGGACTGCAGTACGTCATCGTTGTAGCCGGCGATACTGACTCGGATCTGTTCAAGGCTCGGCTCGAGCTGCCCTAGGCGCTCCTCAGGCCGGCTCTCGTAGGAGCGCAGATACTCTTCGAGCTCTGGGTGGAGCGCAGGGGGGTCTCGCATCCAGCGCTGCCGCTCTCTCCGCTGAGGGCCATAGGGGCTGTGAGGGTCTGAGTAATGAACGTATGTGAAGGTAGGCTTGTCTGCGTGCTCCGAGATCCAAGCAGCCGCTGGCTCTACCTTTGGGTAGCCTTTGACAGGTTTGTTGTGTGTGCTGCCTGTAGGGCTGTTGAAGAGGTCAAAGCCTCGCTGAAAGCCATTGTCCGTATTGATGATCGGATTGTGAATGAACGCCCCAGTGGCGTAGCCCGCGCTCTGGAAGAGCTCGGCTATGACTGGCAGCTCTGAAGGGAGCGAGAGGCGCTCCTCCTTGAGGTAGCGGCCGGTCATGATTGAGACCATGGATGGAGAGGTCCATGAGGACTGGGAGTAGGCTCGCTCGAAGCGAACTCCGTCTGCCGTCAGCTCGTCTAGCCGCGGGGATGTGGGGAGGTCATAGCCGTAGGCTGAGAGGTGGTCCGCCCGCAGGGTGTCGACCACGATAAAGACGACGTGCTTAGGTGTGCTCGGTTCATCTGCCTCTGAGAGGCAGGAGGCTAAGCAGAGAGCTGCTAGGGGTAGGAAGGGTCTGTTGCAGGCACCGAGCATATTGGGACCTATCATCGCCCATTTTCGGGTGAATTTGGGGAGGGAGCTGATTTTCGTGTCAGGCGCGTGGGAAGTCGTCTGTTTCGGTCTATCTGGCTCTTGGCCGCGCAGTGTGGTGGGGCTGAGGTCTTCCACATAGTGGCTCGAGGGGGTAAATCTAGAGGTATGGGGTTCGTCGGACGGAGGCAAGACGCTGTGGACGAGCGAGGGCGACACACGCTCAAGGTGATGAGCGGGACGATCGTCGGCGTGCACAAGAGAGACGTCTTTGTAGAGCTGGGACCGCGCATGCAGGGCGTGATCGCGCGAGACGCCTTTCGGTCTGAGCCGCGAGAGGGCGCGACCCATGACTTCACCCTCAAGGGACAAGAGGAGGGGCTGTGGCGCCTCGCCCTCAAAGAGGAGGAGGTCCTCCACTCCTGGGAGGAGATGGAGGTCTCAAGCGTCGTGGAGGGTCGCGTCACGAGCACGAACCTTGGCGGGCTCGAGCTTCGCGTTGGCAGATTGCACGCCTTCATGCCGCGCTCGGAGACAGGCGTCCCTCGCGGGAGCGACCTCGATGAGCTCGTCGGTCAGCTCCTCATCTCGGAGGTGATCGAGGTCGATCACGAGCGTCAGCGCTGCCTCTTGAGCCGTAAGCGGGTCTTGAAGCGCGAGCGTGAACGAGGGGGCGAAGGAGGTGTTCGACCTGGTGAGGTCGTGCACGGACGCGTCGTCCGTATCGAGTCTTATGGCGTCTTCATCCGCTTCGGCCGTGGGCGGCAAGGGCTTGTTCACATCTCGAACATCTGCCATCGCCGCATCGCTCACCCGGCAGAGATCCTCAAGGTGGGGGACTCTGTCGAGGCGAAGGTGTTGCACATACAGCGCGGCGGTAAGCGGATCTCGCTCGGGATCAAGCAGGTGGGCGTCGACCCTTGGTCCTCCGCTGAGGAACGACTCGGCGAAAAGTCTCTCGTTCACGGGGTCATCGAGCATGTGCTTGACGCTGGTCTGGTTGTCGCATTAGAGGGCGACCTCAGCGGCTTCGTCCCTCGCAGCGAGACAGGCGTATCCATGGAGCATCCGCTCAAGGCGCACTACACAGAGGGTCAACCTGCATCCCTGCGCGTCCTCTCTCTGGATGTGAAGGCGCAGCGGCTCACGCTCTCTCTCTTGCACACCGACGGCTCTAGGATCGCAGCAGAGGAGGCCTCCTTCAGCGAGGACGCGGCGCCGATGCTCAAGGAAGCTCCTGCGCGCCCGCTCGCCGGCACGAACCTCGGCGCACTCTTAGAGCGCGCGCTCTCGCGAAAGACGGACTGCGCTTGAGCGAGGCTCAGCGCGCGCCGCTCTTCATGACCTTCTGGACGCGATCAAGCCTGTAGGTCTTCAGGATCCCGGAGTGGCAGCACTCCGCCTCAAGGTAGTCCTTATCGCGCCGGCGGTATGCGAAGCGTGGCCGGACGCTGAGGGTCGCGGGGTGCTCTCCGCTGCTGCCATAGAGGACTGTGACCTCTTCTCCGCTCGTGAGGTTCTTGCTGAGAGCGCGGATGCGACGCGGGAAGCGCGGGAGCGCCGGGGACGCCGAGGAGAAGGTCAGCGCTCGGCCGGAGTCGCTGAGCAGCTCAGTCATGGAGACCACGTCGAGCCCACCCGCGCGCTCCCAGCACTCTTCGATCACCTTCCAGCAGTAGACGGCGTCCGAGAGAGCGCGGTGGTGAGGCCCGTCCTCTAGATCAAGGTGCTCGCTCAGGGTGACGAGCTTGTGGTTGGGAGACTCCGGGATGTATTTGCGCGACAAGGGCAGGCTGTCGAGGAAGGGGCCTGCGGGGAGCTCGTCGAAGCGCTGACGCTTGGCCTCATAGGCGATGACCTTCGCGTCAAAGGGCGCGTTGTGGGCAGCGAACCATGCGTCGCCCGCCCAGTCGAAGAAGTCTCCGAGGACGGTCGCCGCATCGTCGGCGTCCAAGACGTCCTCGATCGTGATCCCGTGGATCGCGGTCGCCATCGGGTCGATCTCGACCTCAGGTCGGATAAAGCGCTCGAAGGAGTCTTGGATCTCGCCATCTTCGACGAGCACCGCGCCGAGCTCGAGGAGGTGGGGTGCTCCTTGGAGGGTGGCGGTCTCAGTGTCGAGGACGATGAGGGCTTGGCTCATGGGGCAGTCTGTCTGCGCTACACCAAGAGGTCGTCGAAGCCCGGAAGACCTCGGAGGATCTCGAGGTCGGTGGAGCCGAGGAGCTCACCGCGGACGAAGTAGCCGCGGTCCCGGGCTGCGTTGAGCTCTGTCACGGCCTCTTGAGAGTCCCCGAGAGCAGCGAGAATGCAGGCTAATCGGAAGTTCGTGAAGCCGTCCTTCGGGAACTTCTCTCGCGCCTCCTCAAGCAGCTCGCGGGCCTCCTCTCTCCTGCCTAGGCGGGCGAAGAGGAGCGCAGTGTGTGTGCGGGTCTCTTGGTCGTCAGGGAATTTGATCAGCTGCTCAAGACCGCTCTGGATGCCAGCCTCAGCGACTGTGATCGCTTGCTCGACAGCGCCAAGGCGCATGTGGACGAGGTAGAGGTTGTCCGCGGCGCCGACATATTGAGGGCGGAGCTCTAGGGAGCGCTCGAGGTGCTCTTGCGCGTGCTTGAAGTTGCCCTCACGAGCGAGGAGCGCGCCGAGGTAGGAGTGTGCCATCCACTCCTCGGGGTCGATCTGTATGGCGATCCGATACTCACGTTGAGCGTCTGTGGGCTGTCCGGAGTGCTGGTATGCGAAGCCCAGAGAGGTGTGCGCCTCTGCGCACTCTTGGTCGAGGCCTAAGGAGCGGTTGGCGTACTCTCGAGCCTCGTCGAGGAAGCTCGGATCACCATCCCACATGAGGAATTTTCTCACCATGGCCTCTGCGAGGCAGGAGTATGCCTTCGGCGAGTAGGCGTTCTTCTCGATCGCCGCTCTGATCATGCTCATGCAAGCGATGACATGCTTTGAAGTCCCTCGCAGGAGCTTGTCGTGGGCTTGGTGTGCGAGCTCCTCAGACTTTTGCGGATCTCGCTGGAGATCAAAGATCGGACGCACAGAGACCTCGCGCATGCCCTGCCTGACAAAGCGCGCGGCGACACGGGCGAGGCTCTCCTGCAGAGACCACTCGTCGTCATCTTCGATGTGGACTACATCCTCCCACTCCTGCACTACGGCTCGACCTCGCTCACTGGTGCCCCAGCGCTCCAGCCTCAGCTCCAAGCTGGCGCCACTCGGGAGGGTCGAGAGCTCGCCCTTCAGCAGGAAGTCCACGTCGACTTGGCCTGCAGGGTCTACCTCATCTGAGAGGAAGACGCTCAGGCGCTTTGTGCGGTCTAGGTCGCTCGCGAGGTCCTTGCGCGTCCCCCCAGCGAGACCCTCTGCTTCGGTCGAGGTGTCGAAGGGGAGGATGTGGAGGTCTCCCTCGGCGACCTGGAGCGTAGAGGTCGAGCTGTGCATGTCCTTGATCGCGCTCAGGATCGCAGTGTGGACCTCACGTCCGTTCGCGAAGCGGTCTACCGGCTCCGGCTCTAGGCAGCGCTTGATCACGGCGCTGATGGGCTCGGGGAAGCCGGGCCGCGCCTCAGTCGGCTCCTCATACGCCCCGTCGAGGATCGTCATGCAGACCTCGGGGAAGCTCGATCCGGGGAAGGGGAGCTTGCCGGTGCAGAGGTGATAAAGGACCGAGCCGAAGGCGAAGACGTCCGAGGTGAAGGTGAGCTCCTCGCCACGGACTTGCTCAGGGGACATATAGAGGACTGTGCCGACGAGCATCCCTTGCTGGGTGATGCCCGTATCATCCGTCGCCCTAGCGATGCCGAAGTCGAGCAGCTTTACCATCCCATCGTCCATCACCATGATGTTTCCTGGCTTGAGATCCCGGTGGATGATGTTGGACTCGTGGACCATCGCGAGCGCAGACGCGACCTGCTCAGCTATACGCAAGCACTCCTCATAGCCGAGCGTCTGCGAGGTCTCCTTAATGACCTTGTCGAGGGGCTTGCCCTCGAGAAACTCCATCGCGATATAGGAGCGCTCTTGGCCTTCGACCTTGGCGGTGTCGAAGTTGAACACCATCGCGATGTTTGGGTTGATGAGCTTGCCGCCCGCCCGCGCCTCTCGCTTGAAGCGCTCCGAGGCCTCCGGATCGATCGTCACGTGTGCCTCAAGGATCTTGAGCGCGACGGTTCTGTCGAGCTTGAGGTCAGTGGCGCGGTAGACCTGGCTCGATTGACCTGAGCCGATCAGGTCCTCGTTCAGGTCGAACTCATAGTGGGCGAACTTCATCGAAGGGCCGGCCCTTGGGGGGACGGCATCGCATTCTACCGCCAATCGGCCTCCTTGGGCCCTGCATTGAGGCACAGAGGCTGTCGGCATGGCAGGTGCGCGCGACCTGCCCCGTCGGATATCATGACCCTCCCCTGTGCGCACCCCGCGCCTAACCCCGCAGGGACCCCGCTCCCCATACCGCCCATGACGACCCTCTTCGTACCCAAAGAGACCCTCCCCGGGGAGACCCGGGTCGCGACGACCCCCGAGGCTGTCTCGCGCTTTGTTCGCCAGGGCCTCGAGGTGCTCGTAGAGCGCGGCGCTGGCCTCGTCGCTTCCTACACCGACGCGGCCTATGAAGAGGCCGGCGCGACGCTGTGCGGCCCTGAGGCTTGGGAGACCGCTGACGCTGTGGCGAAGGTCCAGCCCCCCAGCCTCGAGGAAGCAGGGAGGCTCTCCAAGGGCTGCGTGCTGGTCTGCATGGTGATCCCCTCCGCGCAGCTCGAGCTCGTCCGCGCCCTCAGGGACAAGGGCGTCACCTGCCTCGCGTTGGACCTCATCCCTCGGATCACCCGCGCCCAGTCCATGGACGTCTTGAGCTCGCAGGCGACGATCGCCGGCTACAAGGCAGTCCTTCTAGCCGCCGCAAACCTAGGCAAGCTCTGTCCGCTCCTCATGACCGCAGCCGGCACCGTCAAGCCCGCCAAGGTCGTGATCTTCGGCGCTGGGGTCGCTGGTCTGCAGGCCATCGCCACCGCTCGCCGGCTAGGCTGCGTCGTCGAGGCCACGGACGTCCGCCTCGCTGCGAAGGAGCAAGTAGAGAGCCTCGGCGCGACCTTCATCGAGGTCGAGGGCGCAGAGGACCTCGAGGACGAGGGGGGCTACGCCAAGGAGGCGAGTGAGGACTTCCTCCAGCGCCAACGCGAGGAGGTCGCGCGGCGCGTCTCGGAGGCCCACATCGTGATCACGACCGCCCTGATCCCTGGTCGGCCGGCCCCCGTGCTTGTCCCCGAGGAGATGGTGAAGTCCATGCAAGAGGGCAGCGTGATCGTCGACCTCGCCGTCGAGAGCGGCGGCAACTGCACCCTGAGTCAGGCCGGCGAGATCATCACGGCCCACGGCGTCACGATCGTCGGGACGAAGAACCTCCCCGCCACGGTCCCCGCCGACGCGAGCAACCTCTTCGCCAAGAACGTGCTCGCGCTCTTGAAGCCCTTCATCGCGGAGGGCGCCCTCAGCCTCGACTTTGAGGATGAGGTCATCGCGGGCTGCGCTCTGACGCACGACGGGGCTGTCACTCACGCACAAACTACGGAGCTCCTCTCGAACAACGAGGTGAAGTCATGATGCTCGCGCAAGCAGGTGGGGGAGACTTCCTCCTCGTCGGCCTCTGGATCCTGGTGCTCGCGATCTTCGTGGGCTTTGAGCTCATCACGAAGGTCCCGCCGACCCTCCACACGCCGCTCATGTCTGGGGCCAACGCGATCAGCGGGATCACGATCGTCGGAGCGATCTCATGCGCGGTCGCTGACTATCCAGAGTTGGGCAAGGTCCTCGGCTTCCTCGCGATCACCCTCGCCACCGTGAACGTCGTCGGCGGCTTCGTCGTGACCGATAGGATGCTCGGGATGTTCGCCTCCAAGGGCTCCAAGAAGAAGGACAGCTGACGCTATGAGCCTCTCTGCCATCTTCGAGACCGCGAGCGCGGCCGACACCTGGGTGCAAGCCAGCTACATGCTGGCAGCGCTCCTCTTTATCCTCGGGATCAAGCGCCTCGCGCGGGTCCGCACAGCCCAGAGCGGCAACCAGATCGCGGCCGTCGCGATGCTCCTCGCGATCTGCGTGACGGTCTGGCACCTCTGGGGCGAAGTCTTCGACCTCAAGGTGCTCGTCGGCGGCTTGGCCTTGGGTGGTGTCATCGGGCTCCTCTTGGCTAAGCGCGTCCAGATGACCTCCATGCCTGAGCTCGTCGCGCTCTTCAACGGCCTCGGCGGGGTCGCCTCGCTCTTGGTCGCTTGGGCAGAGATCGAGCGCGCTCGCTCGGAGATGCCTGAGGGCGCTGCGAGCCTCTCCTCTCAGGAGGGCGTCCTCTTTGCTGTCGCAGCTGTACTCTCGGTCTTGATCGGCGCCGTGACCTTCTCTGGCAGCTTCATCGCCTTCCTCAAGCTCGCTGGAAAGCTCTGGAAGAGCCGCATCGGCCCCTTGGGGAACAAGCCGCTGAACGTGCTCCTGCTCCTCGGCGCGGTCTACGCCGCCGGGATGGTGGGCTTCGCCGCTTCAGGCGGTTCCGCAGACATTCAGACCTGGGTCTACGTCCTCTTGGGCCTGACCCTAGTCCTCGGTGTGGGCCTCGTCGTCCCGATCGGCGGCGCGGACATGCCGGTCGTGATCTCGCTCTTGAACTCCTACTCAGGCCTCGCCGCCTCAGCGACCGGCTTCGTGCTGCAGAACGAGCTCTTGATCGTCGCTGGCTCCTTGGTGGGGGCGTCTGGCCTGATCTTGACGCAGATCATGTGCAAGGCCATGAACCGCTCCCTCGCGAACGTGCTCTTCGGAGGCATCGACGCAGGCTCGAGCGACGGCGACTCTGAATATAAAGGGGTCAAGTCCACGAGCGGCGCCGACGTCGCGATGATCCTCGAGTCCGCTCAGAGCGTCATCATTGTCCCGGGCTACGGGATGGCCGTCGCGCAGGCTCAGCACAAGGTGCAGGAGCTCGCAGGGGTCTTGGAGGCAGACGGCATCGAGGTGCGGTACGCCATTCACCCCGTCGCAGGCCGTATGCCAGGACACATGAACGTCCTCTTGGCAGAGGCGAACGTGCCCTATGAGCAGCTCTTCGAGCTCGACCAGATCAACTCAGACTTCAAGAACACGGACGTCGTGATCATCATCGGCGCGAACGATGTCTGTAACCCTGTGGCCTACGAGGAGGGCTCGGCGATCGCCGGTATGCCCGTCTTGGATGTCTGGGATGCGCGCACGGTTGTTGTCGTAAAGCGCTCTCTCTCAGCAGGTTATGCAGGGATTAAGAACCCCCTCTTCGAGCGAGACAACACCCTGATGTTCTTTGCAGATGGCAAGGAAGCCGTCGAGGAGACGATCAGCGAATACCAAGACCTGTAGCGGCCATACACGGTCTCCTGCGGTCACGGAGAACGCGTTCGATCTTCACAGTTTCTTCATCAAACCGTGGGTAGCTTACGCACGTGTGATCGGACTGAGGACACCCTCAAGGGAGGGCCCCGCCAGATCTCATAGGTACTCAATAAAGGCAGATATGAAAGCCATGAAGCTCCCCCTCCTCGCCACCCTCGCTGTCGCAGCTACGCTTACCTCTTGCGGCGGCTCGGTGAACGGCAGCAGCCGCACCATCCTTCAGAACAAAGGTTCAGACACGCTCGTCAACGTCGCCCAGGCTTGGGCTGAGGAGTACAGCAAGGTCAATCCAAGCTGTGCCATAGCAGTCACCGGTGGCGGTTCAGGCACCGGGATCTCAGCCATGATCAATGGCACCGTGGACATCGCAAACTCGAGCCGTTCGATGAAGGACAAAGAGATGACCATGGCTCGGGAGAATGGCGTCGAGCCGGTTGAGTTCACGGTCGGGTTTGACGCCCTCGCGGTCTACGTTCACAAGGACAACCCCATCGAGTCCATCACCATCGAGCAGCTCGCCATGATCTATGGTGAAGGCGGCGAGGTCGAGAAGTGGAGTCAGCTTGGCATCCAGATGCCTGAGGGCGCTAGCGATGAGATCGTCCGGGTCAGTCGACAGAACAACTCTGGCACCTACGCTTACTTCCGCGAAGCCGTCTTGGGCAAGACCGGCAACTACAAGCTCGGTTCTCTCGACATGCACGGCTCGAAGGACGTCGTCGATCTCGTTGAGAAGACCCCGAGCGCGATCGGTTACTCCGGCCTCGCATACGCGACGGATCACTTGAAGCTTGTTCCTGTCTCTTCAGACGGCGGTGCGCCCGTCGCGCCGACTGTCGAGACCGCGATCGATCGGACCTATCCGATCGCTCGTCCGCTCCTCATGTACACCTCTGGGCAGCCCACCGGAGCGACCAAGGAGTACTTGGATTGGATCCTCTCTGACGTCGGTCAGCAGATCATCCTGAAGAAGGGTTATGCGCCCGTCCGGGACCTGTAAGTAGCCTCACCTCTCCCCACACTACCTCTCTATGACTCAGTACGAAGAGCGCCTCGAGCGCGACATCCAGAAGGTCCGCAAGCGGGTTCGAAGGATGGGTGAAGCTGTCGTAGGCGCTGTTAGATCGGCGACTGAGACAGCGCTGACGCGCGACGCAGAGCTGGCGACGAAGACGATCTTGGGCGACCTGCCGATCAACCGGTTGGCGCGCAAGCTCGACCACCGCTGCCACATCTTCATCGCGCGGCACCTGCCGAGCGCTGGTCACCTGCGGTACATCTCCTCCGCGATGCGTCTCTCAAAGACGCTGGAGCGCGTCGGGGATTACGCGGAGACGATCTCTCGTGCTGCGGTGCAGCTGAGCACTGCGCCCCCGGAGTCTGTGGCTAAGGACATCGAGATGATGGGCCGGCACGCGGCGAACACCTTGGAGCAGTCTCTCAACGCTTTCTACGAGGGGAATGTGGAGGAGGCGCGCACTACGCGCGCTGTCGTCGGCCAATATGGCTCGACGTTTGACAAGGTGTTCACCGACCTCGTCAACGCTGGCAAAGAGGGCACTCAGCCGATGGAGGACCTCTTCGCCTTGATGGCGATCTTCAACCGCCTCGAGCGGATCCTGCACCAGGGTAAGAACGTCAGCGAGCAGACGATCTTCACGGTGACGGGGGAAGGGAAAGAGGAGAAGACCTTCGATGTCCTGTTCGTCGACAGCAGAAACGCTGGAGCGAGCGCGCTCGCTGAGCACTACTGCAGGAAGGCATACCCTGAGGCCGGCACCTTTGAGAGCGCCGGCTGGGATGTCGTCTCTGAGCCCGATCAGGCATACATCGAGTTCGCTGACTCGAAAGGCTTAGACCTTCGCGACCTTGAGCCCCGCTCATTCTCGGATGTCATCAAGCAGGTCGCCGACTACGACCTCGTGATTGACCTCGCCGGCGGCGTCCGTGAGCACCTCACCAGGATCCCGTTCCACACGACGATCCTGTCATGGCCCCTCGAGGATCGGGATGATCCGGAGTCCGTCTACAAGCAGCTCGCTCCGCAAGTCAGCGAGCTGATGGAGCTCTTGCGCGGAGAAGAAGAGGACTAAAGTTGGCTGGTAAGGGAGGAGGAGCACCTCAGAGAGTGCTAGAGGACCGGATCGACCTCGCGTGGGTCGTTGACCGCATCACACAAGGCGTCGTGTTCGTGGGGGGCGTCTCCGCGATCCTCTTCGTGATCGCGATCTTCGTGTTCATCGCGCAGCAGGGGCTAGGCTTCGCGATCTTCGAGCTCGATAAGGGGGTGTTCTTCACCTCTCCGGCTTGGCGACCGACCTCTGAGCCCGAGCCACAGTTCGGCGCATTGGCCCTGATGGCCGGGACCGCGAGCGTGACCGGCTTCGCGATGCTCGTCTCCGTGCCCTTCTCTCTGGGGGCAGCGATCTACATCGGTGAGTTCGCTACGGGTCGCACCCGAGAGTTCTTGAAAGTGCTCGTGGAGCTCCTCGCCGCGATCCCCTCCGTCGTGTGGGGCTTCATCGGTCTGACGATCATGAACCCGCTCATCATTGAGGTGTTCGACGTCCCGGTCGGACTGACGATCTTGAACGCAGGCGTGATCCTCGGGCTCATGGCGGCACCGATCATGACTACGATCGCAGAGGACGCGTTGAAGGCGGTCCCTGACGGCTACCGCGAGGCGGCAGAGGCGATGGGCGCTACTCGCTGGCAGGTCATTCGACAGGTCGTCCTGCCCTCCGCGAAGAATGGCCTGGTGGCCGCTGTCCTCTTGGGGGTCGGCCGCGGCTTCGGTGAGACTATGGCGGTCTTGATGGCCTCAGGCCACGCGATCAACTTGCCCACGAGCCCTTTCGACTCGGTCCGAGCGCTCACTGCCACGATCGCAGCGGAGCTAGGAGAGACCGCTCGTGGTTCAGAGCACTACAAGGTGCTCTTCTCACTGGGGATCCTGCTCTTCATCGTGACATTCGTCATCAACCTGCTCGCGGACGTCCTCGTCCGTGGCCGCAAGGGGAAGCGCGCATGACCGACATCGACTTCAAGAGCTTCAAGGCCCAGCCGCTGGACTACAAGAACCAGCGTAACCAGCGCCTCTATCGCCTCCTCTTCGGATGGATGACGGTGCTCCTTATCCTGCCTGTGCTGATCATCTTGGTCCTCCTCACTGCTAAGGGCGCTCCCGCGCTCTCGTGGGAGTTCTTCACAGCGGATCCGATCAACGGGATGACAGAGGGCGGCATCTTCCCTTGCCTCATCGGGACGATCTGGATCGTCGCAGTTGCGCTCTTCGCGTCGGTCCCGCTGGGCGTGGCTTGCGCCGTCTACCTCTCTGAGTACGCGCCGGATAACACCCTCACCCGCCTGATCAACCTCGCGATCATCAACCTCGCGGGGGTCCCGTCCATCGTGCACGCGCTCTTTGGGGTCGGGGCATTCGTGATGTTCTTTGACTTGGGGACGAGCATCTTGGCTGCCGGATTGACGCTGGCTGTGATGACTATGCCAGTCGTAATCGTCAGCACGCGCGAGTCCTTGCAGGCCGTGCCGCAGGCCTTCCGAGAGGCCTGCTGGAGCCTAGGTGCGACACGCTCTCAGACGATCCGTAAGGTCGTCATACCCAACTCGGTCACTGGAATCCTCACCGGCGTCATCTTGGAGGTGTCTCGCACCGTTGGAGAGACCGCGCCGATCATGTTCACGGGCGCTGCGTTGTTCCTGCCCTTCGTGCCGGACAACTTCTTTGAGCGGCTCAGCAGCCAGACCATGGCGATGTCACTTCACTTGTTCACGGTCTCAACTCAGGTGCCGAATGTCCCTGAAGAGCTGCCCTTCGGCGTGGCGCTCGTTCTGATCGGGATGGTGCTCGTCCTGAACTCGGTCTCAATCGCCTTCCGGATGTATCTCAGGGGGCAGAAGAAGTGGTAGGTGATTCGATGGCAGCGACCACGGCTACAGAGAAGCTGAAGGTCAGAGATCTCACGATCCGTTACGGCGACACTGTGGCCCTCAACGGCGCGTCATTCGAGGTCTATGAGAACGAGATCTTCGGAGTGATCGGGCCTGCGAACAGCGGCAAGACCTCGTTCTTGCGGGCGATCAACCGCATGGATGAGATGACCTCAAACATGCACGTCTCGGGCGGGGTCCTCTTCAACGGCAAGGACGTGAGTCATTGGCGGAACCTTTACGCCTTGCGGAGTCGCATCGGCGTGGTGTTCCCGCTGCCCGTTGGCTTGCCGATGTCGATCTACGAGAACGTGGCCTTCGCACCGAAGCTGAGAGGTGTGCGCGGCGCAGAGCTTGACGAGATCGTCGAGCGCTGCCTCACCCGCGCGGCGCTATGGGACGAGGTGAAGGACCGACTGAAGTCTCTCGGGAGCCTGCTCTCAGGAGGGCAGCAGCAGCGCCTGACGATCGCACGCGCGCTCTCGCAGGAGCCAGAGCTCTTGCTCCTCGACGAGTTCTCCATCGCGGTCGACCCTGTCACGACGATGCGTATCGAGGACGTGCTGAAAGAGCTGAAGGAAGAGATGACGATCATCCTCGTCACGAACTTAGTCCAACAGGCGCGGCGTCTCGCGGACAGGACAGCGTTCTTCCTGAACGGCGAGGTGGTCGAGGTCGGCGACACCGCGGAGCTCTTCACCAGGAACGCGCAAGATCAGCGCACGACAGACTATGTGGAGGGTCGCTTTGGTTGAGACCACGATGCCCGCGATTCGTACCAAGGGCTTGAACCTCTGGTACGGAGACTTCCAGGCGCTCTTCGACGTCGACATCGACGTCAAAGCTGGGAAGGTGACCTCTCTCATCGGCCCCTCAGGTTGTGGAAAGTCGACCTATCTGCGCGCGGTGAATCGCATCAACGAGCGCTTGGGCTACGTCCGCACCACGGGCACGATCGAGGTTATGGGACAAAACGTCCTCGCAGATGAGGTCGAGCTGACCCAGCTCCGCCGCGAGGTGGGGATGGTCTTTCAGCGCCCTAACCCGCTCCCGCTCCCTGTCAGAGACAACGTCCTCTTCGCCTACCGGCTTCACCGAGGCGGAAAGGGCCCCAGGGAAGAGGAAGACCAAGTCGTGGAGGAGGCCCTCCGAGAGGTCCTGCTCTGGGACAAGGTGAAGGATCGACTAGACCAGACCGCCACGGAGCTCTCCCTCGAGGAGCAGCAGAAGCTCTGCATCGCGCGGCTCCTGCCGGTTAAGCCGAGCGTCTTGCTCATGGACGAGCCCTGCTCGGCGCTGGACCCTGAGGCGACCAAGGCCGTAGAGGAGCTCATTTGGAGGCTGCGGGGTGACTACTCGATCCTGATCGTCACGCACAACATGGCCCAGGCGCGCCGGGCTAGCGACGAGTGCATCTTCATGCTCATGGGCAAGGTGGTCGAGCACTCTAGGACTGGCGATATGTTTGTCTCACCCCAGCAGCAAGAGACAGCCGACTACATCGAGGGGCGCTACGGCTGATCCAGCCCTCGAGGCGCTCTAGATATCGCTAGCTATCTCCCCGTATCCCGGGGCTTTCTTAGTGAGTCAATTCACGCCTGCGCTTATAAGGTGTCAGCGCTCGGCAGCGTGCTGCTGAGCCTCCCCAGTCATGATCCCTGCTGAAGAGTTTGAGCTCCTTGAGGAAGCAGCCCTCGATTATCGGCGTCGGGTGATCCGTCACCCCGTCTACTCAAGCTTGGACTCCGTTGAGGCCCTGAGGGTCTTCATGGAGCACCACGTCTTCGCAGTCTGGGACTTCATGACGCTCTTGAAGCGCCTGCAACACGACGCGACCTCTGTGGAGATCGCGTGGAGGCCGACCGAGGACAGCAAGATCCGCCGGATGGTCAACGAGATCGTCTTAGGTGAAGAGTCTGACGAGGTGGAGCCAGGCCGCTACACCAGTCACTTAGAGCTATACATCGAGGCGATGAAGGAGGTGGGCGCCGACACCGGCCCGATCGAGGCCTTCATCGAAGAGCTGCGTCGCGGCCGTGACCCAGAGCTCGCCCTCGAGTCAGCGCATGCTCCGTCGGCCTCTCAGGCCTTCTCTGCTTGGACTTGGCGCCTCTCGAACTCGCGTGGGACTCATGAGGTGGCATCGGCCTTCTTGTTCGGTCGCGAAGACCTCATCCCCGATATGTTCCGCTCTGTGCTGGAAGACCTCGGCGACAACTGCCCGATGCTGCGGCTCTACCTAGACCGTCACATTGAGCTCGATGAGGGAGAGCACGGACCGCTCGCTCGAGAGCTCTTGATGGAGCTCTGTGGAGATGTCCCCGGCAGATGGCAGGAGGCACGACACGCAGCCGTGCACTCGCTCCGCTTACGGGACGCACTCTGGGACGGCGTCCTCGCGGACGTGAAGGTCTGCAGAGTGGTCAGCGCCTGAGGCGCGCCGGTCAGGCCTTCGTCAACGCGTCGCCGCCCTGGGCTTGGCCAGTCGCGCGGACATAGAGGTCGAACATCTTCTGCTCGATTGGGAAGCCGTAGCTGCCGCGCTTGAGGCGCCAGCCAGCTGCCTTTGAGAGCAGGTCACGCATCCACTGCGGCCCCTCTTCGACGTGCTTGTCGTAGATCGAGGCCGTGTTGTTGTAGTGCGTCCAGGTGTCGCGCACTGAGGCCGGGATCGGCGTGTTCTGCGCGTTGTACTTGTACTCGAAGCAGTCGCCCCACTCTTCGAAGCCTTGGGGCGGGTTGTACCCGAGCTTGACCGCGGCGTCCCAGTCCTCTGTCCCCGGGATGGGGCGGAAGGGGTACACCTCAGAGCCGGCGATGGGGTAGGCGTGCTTGACCTTGGCGGCCTGCTTGAGCGTCTCCTCCATGGACTCCTGCGTCTCGCCGGGATATCCGATGATCCAGAAGGTGCCAGGGACGATGTTGCGCTTGGCGAGCTCACCGATCGCGGCCGGGATGTTGTCGATCTTGATGTTCTTTTTGATGCGCTCCTGCATAGCCATGGTGCCAGTCTCGGCGCCCAGCCAGAGCAGGTGACACTTGGACTCCTCGAGCAGGTCGAGGGTCTCGGTCTTGTAACGCATGATCGTCTCGACCTCGATCGTGCCGTTCCAGTGGATCGGCACCTCGAGGTTGACGAGCTCTTGGCAGAACTCTCTCGTGCGCTTCTCGGCGACGCCGAAGTTGGCGTCCTGGAAGCGCAGGACGTCGAACTTGAAGCGGTCTTGGAGCTCCGCGATCTCCTCGGCGAGCTGCTTGCCCGGGATGGCCTTCCAGCGCCTGCCCGTCACAGCGGGGGAGCAGCAGAAGGTGCAGGGCTCGGGGCAGCCGAAGCTAGAGAAGTGGCTGAACGCGCGCGGGGGGTTGTTCGGCGTCCAGTGGCCAGGGAGCGGGAAGCGGTGTCGGACCTTCTTCTGGGTCGGCCGCAGCTGCAGCTCGGTGTAGCGCTCGTACTCGAGCAGGTGCCACGGCACCGGGTGGAACTTGTCGAAGTTCACGACCTCCCGGTGGTCGGTGTAGACCGTGCGTCCGTCACGGCGGACCGCTAGGCCGGGCAGGTTGGCGAGGTCCTCGCCGCTCTCGAGCGCTTGGACGATCTCGAGGAAAGCGATCTCGCCTTGGCCGATGCAGACGGCGTCAGCGATGTTCTCGTCGAGGTACATCTCAGGCGTGACGCTGGGGAACCAGCCTCCCCAGATGATCGGGAGGTCGGGGTACCGCTCACGGACAGCCTTGGCCACGACGTAGCCGTCGTAGACCTGGTAGCCCAGGATGCAGGAGCTCGCGAAGCAGAGCGCGCCATCGCAGGCCTCGAGGACCTTCTCGATGTAGTTCTCTTCGATCATCGCGTCGAGCATGACGACCTCGTAGCCCTCGGCGACGGGACCAGAGGCGATCTGGAGCAGCTCGAGCGGGAGCAAGTCCGCGCTGAACATCTCGCCGCGCTTCGGATCCGCCCGATGAGGGAGGAAGAGCACGATCTTCTTCTTCTGCTGGATCATGGCTCAGGCGGGGGCGTTAGGTGTCACGCCCGATGTCTGGTCGAGCTGGAGGACGTCGGCTTGGGTGCGGTAACCCATGACCTTCACATACATGTGGAAGAGCTTGTGCTCGATCGGGAAGGTGAAGTTCTGGCTCTTGAGGCGCCAGCTAGAGATGCGCTGCATCACGTCGCGCACGGGGGCGAAGCCCTCAGTCGCGAGGCTGTCGTAGAAGGTCGAGGTCACGCCGTAGCGCTTCCACTTCGTGATGACGTCGAGCGGGAGGCCGATGTCGTCATACTCGTACTTGTACTCGAGGCAGCTGCCCCAGTCCTCCAAGGTCGTCGGCGGCTTGTAGCCGAGCTCGACTGCAGCGTCGAAGTCCTCCGTGCCAGGGATCGGGCGGAAGGGGAAGATGTCGCTGGGTGACTGAGGGAAGAGGTGCTTGATGCGCGCGGCGACCTCAATGGTCTTGTTCATCGACTCGAGGGACTCACCGGGGTAACCGATGATCCAGGAGAGGCCTGTCTGGATGCCGCGTTGGTTGAGTCGACGCAGGGACTTCTCGAGGGCGCCCTCGATGTCGATCTCTTTCTTGATCTTGGTCTGCTGCTCCTGGCTGCCGGCCTCTGCGCCGAGGGCGGCCATGTGGAAGCGAGAGGCTGCGAGCTTGTCGAGGGACTCGTCCTTGTAGCGGTCGATCGTCTCGATCTCGTAGGTGCCGTTCCACCAGAAGGGGGAGCCATGCGCGATGAGCTCGTCGCAGAACTCGTTCGAGCGCTTCTCATGGACGCCGAAGTTGGCGTCTTGGAAGCGGAGGATGTTGAAGTTGAAGCGCTCGTGGCACTCCATGATCCGGTCTGCGAGGAGCTTGCCAGGGATGGCCTTCCAGCGGCGGTTGGTGACGAGCGGGCTGCAGCAGAAGGTGCAGGGCTCAGGGCAACCGTAGCTCGAGTAATAGCTGAAGCCACGTTGAACCGTGCCGGGCTCCATGTCCCAGGGGTCCATGTACTTGTGACGCACCTTCCAGCCGGCGGGCTTGTTCTGAAGCTCGACGTACGCTTCGAAGTCGAGGAGGTGCCACGGAACGTCAGGGACCTTGTCAAAGCCGACGACCGCGCGATGCTCGGTGTAGACGGGGCTGCCGTCTTTGCCCTTCACGACGAGCCCGGGGACGCTCTCGAGGCTCTCGCCCGCTTCGACTGCGTGGACCACGTCGCGGAAGGTGAGCTCACCCTGTCCGAGCGCGACCGCGTCAGCGATGTTCTCGTTGATGTAAGCCTCAGGGATGACGCTGGGGAACCAGCCGCCCCAGATGATCGGCAGCTCAGGGAAGCGAGCGCGGATTGCGCTCGCTACTTGTGCGCCGTGAGTCACTTGATATCCGAGAATACAGGAGCTCGCAAAGAGGAGCGCGCCATCGCAGGCCTCCATCACGCGATCCATGTAGTCCTCGTGGATCATCGAGTCGATGAGCACGACCTCGTAGCCTTCCTGATCTGGGAAGCCAGCGATCTGCAGCAGCTCCAGCGGGAGCAAGTCTGCACTCACCCTCACACCCTGGGCGGGGTTCGCCCTATGGGGGAGGAAGAGAACTATGCGCTTCTTCTGTTGGATCATTGAAGGGTTCGTGTGCGGTTGTGAGGGCCCTGCGCCCCAGAAACCCGCCCTAGGGGTGTCGAGAAGGTGGAAAAACCTCCCGTGTACGGGATGTTACCACCTCCACGGATCCCGGGGTGGAATCTGTGCTCTTGGTGCTCCATATCGTCCTAAGAAGGGCTAGGACTGGGGCAATTGACGGCATGTTGGGCTCATAATCCCCAGGATGGGGAGAGCCAACCCCGGCTCAGTCAGCAGCGGGCTCTGCGCGCTCCATTTGGTGTCGCCAAAATCCAGGTACAAGGGTCTCCCAGGACCCCTCTACCACCTCTAGCGACGCCTGAAGGGCCTCTCCGGCCAGTGAGGGGGGGTCGTCCACATAGGGGAACGAGACCACTCGAGCGCTGAAGACCTCATTCTGAGGCCTCAAATTGCCATCTTTGTTGAGCAGTAGGACTAGTACATGCTGCCCTGGGAGCTCCCAAGGGCCAGTCCAGAGGCCCACTTCGAGGTCTTGGAGGAGGACCCAGAGGGGGATCCCTAGGACATCCTGGGTGCCCTCCGCGAGGACTCCGAGCTCCTCTGAGGGGCTCTGAAGGCCTCTGAGAGCCTCTTCAGCTGCTCTCAGAGCCTCTGATCTGCGCTCCTGACCTCCCATGGCGCGGCCTGCAGCGAGGGGAAGGCTGACGTTGGTCAGCGCGAGCCTGCGCAGGTGGGGCTGAGTGAATTTGGGCCCGAGGGGCTTCAGGGCTTCTGCGACTCGGTCGACCTCAACAGCGCTGATGGGCTCCCCATCACAAGCCAAGACCGTGCCCTCTGGCCAGTCATGGTTGGCTCCAGGCTCTGAGCTCATCTCCGCCTGGGAGCAAGCGAGGAGCAGCCCAGCGAAAGCTCCAAGGAGTTCAGAGGGCTTCAGCAGCCTCGCGCGGCTCATCAAGAGACAGTCTCAGTTGGGCTGATCGAAGGAGGAGATGAAGGAGAGACCACGCTCGGTCAAGAACTCGTAGGCGGCAGCGATGTTGGACTCCACGACATCGAGCCCCTCGCTCACCGCGATCTGGCCGAAGCTCCCTTGGTTTTCAAGGAAGAGGGAGCGCGGATCTTGCGCGTACGACTCAATCCGGAGGGCGTTCGCGGTCGGATGCTCAGCGCCAAAGTCCTCCTCATCTTCACCGGCCTCTTGGGGCGGGAAGACCATGCGAATACCCCAAATGGCGGGGTCATTTTCAAATTGCGGCACGGGCTCCTGCATCTTGAAGAGGCCCTCCTTCAGGAGGTCTCCGCTGTTTCGATAGTGCCTCGGATTGATCAGCGAGCGGATCGTGACTTGCTGCCCGCTGAAGTCCTGAAGACCAGTTTGAGCGGTCACGGCCTCTGTCACCTGACGAACGCGCGCGCCAAAGTCCTCACAGGTGAGGGCGCCCAACTCCTCGCGAAACTGGTAGCGATCAGGGAGGAAAACGGCCTGGGAGACGGCGCCGGGGCGCGTCGACGGGTTGGTCAGCACCGGCCCCATCGGCGTGATGGCAAAGCTCGTATAGGGAGGGGCGCCGTCTTGGAAGAAGCTGTTGTGCACGCGCTGCACAGCCCCCGTATCAGGCTGGGAGGGGGGGTGCATGAGCTCACAGATGAAGGCGATGGTGCGGGTGTCGTACACGTTAAGAGGGGGTCTTGGGGGGAGGGCGGCGCTGGCACGACCCAGGAGCGGGCCTGATGCTAGGATATTCGGCCTTTCTAAGGGCTCACAGACTCAAGCGGAACCGTCACTTAACACGAAAAGCACCAGAGACACCAACGCCTCACCGCATAAGGCGTACTTCTACGCCCTCACAGAGCATCGGAAATCACCATCACCCGTGGGCGGCCAATCCGTCCCACTCGTTGAACTGATCATGACTAGCATCCTCCTCCTGGCCCTCTTCGCCCAGCCGCAACCCCTCTCCACCGTCGCCGCCGAGTCTGAGTTCGGCGAGCCCGTGACTGTGAACGAGGTCCTCATCACTGATGCGGCGATCAAGCGACACATCATCTACGGACCCTGCCGCCCCGCCCTCGAGTGGCGTCGGATCGACGCGCTCTTGCAGCACGAGATCGGCCGCCGCAAAGAGGCCGGTGAGAGCGTCGAAGGTCTGAACCCTAGCGATGAGGACTTCCAGCGAACCTATGACAAGAAGATCGCTGAGTTCGAAGAGCGCTTCCCAACCCTCGAGCTCGAGGCTGAGATCCGCCGCGCGTACAGGAACTTGGACTGGTATCGGCGCGAGCTCCGCATGGACATCGTGTTCGACAACACCTACATCCCGGACAACCAAGAGCTCTGGCCTGCGATTACCTTTGAGGCGCTGCGCGCCGAGGCAGGCGACATCCTCATTGATGACTTCAAGCAGAGCTATGAGCGTCGCAGCAACTACTACGCGACCGAGCTCGCGTCATGGGAAGAGGCTAAGGCCACGTACCCTGACCGGGTGAAGGCCTACGAGGCTGAGCTCGCAGAGTGGGAGCGCAAGCGTGACGCTGGCGAAGAGATCGCAGAGCAGCCCTCTCGCCCCGAGGAGCCCGGCGATGAGCCTGAGTTCCCGCAGGAGGACGCGATGTACCGCTCCATCCTCCGGCAGATGGTCCGTGACATGCTCTTCAAGACCGCAGAGACGAAGACCTCCATCGACGGTCTCCCCGATGAGATCGTGATGACCCTAGACATCAACGGTGACGGCGAGGTGGAGCACACCTGGCGCACTGACGAGCTCTGGAACGATGTGAAAGACACCGTCAGCGAGAAAGAGATCAGCGACGCGAAGCACTTCCTGGCCAAGATGGAGTCTGCCCGGCAGCGTATGGCTGGCGAGGAGTTCCTCCTCACGAGCGAGGAGGCGCGCACGATCTTCGAGTCCAACGAGGGCGGCGCGGGCTTCCAGAGCGCGCAGTTCAACATCGGTATGGTCGCGGTCGGGAACCACCAGTTCCCCTCCGTCGAGTCCTACGGCGACTACTTCCGGGTCCTCGAGTCTCACCGAAAGCGCGTGACCCCTCTCATTGAGACCCCCGAGGAGGGCGGCATCGCCCAGCCCCTGCGCGAGCACCTCGTCCGCGCGAACCAGATCATGGGTCTCGGCAAGGTCGACTGTGAAGTGCTGCTCGTCAGCGCCTTCGACTTCCCTGGTAACAAGTGGATCGAGAACGGCTGGGAGACCTCCAAAGAGCAGGCCGCTTGGATCAAGGAAGAGATCGAGAAGAACAACCAGAACTACGCTGAGTACCGTCGCCTCCGCATGGAAGCTGCCGCTGCCGGCGAAGATCTCGACCCCAACAGCATCCCTCAAGCGATGGACCCGCACGACTTCTGGTCGCTGCTCTTGGATGAGTACTGCGGCTACTGGGATCCCCCGCAGCCCGAGAAGGGCCGCCCCGGCTCAGCTGTCGGCTACAAGATGAAGGGCCGCTTCGGCGAGCGCTATCGCAACGACCTTCAAGGGATGATCGGCGAGAGCCCCTTCCACCAGTTCGTCCGCGGCTTCTCGATCACGGACTACGTGTTCTTTGAGCAGCAGGTCGGCACCGTCGCAGGTCCCTTCAAGGGCCCCCACGGCTACTACCTCACCAAGGTCATGCGTCGCATGCCCCCGACTCGCCCGCTGAACATTGGAGATGACCGTCACGTGGGCTTGCTCCGTGAGGACTACGTGCCTTTCTCATTGATCGGCTACTGCGAAGAGGCCTTCCAGTCAGCTGACGTCAAGGGCATCTGAGCCCGCGCCTCAAGGCGCATCTTGAGCTCAAGAGGCGGCCGCGCAGCGGTCGCCTCTTCTTTTATGTGGAGGAGCGCCAAGCCCTCAAGACTGGTGGAGCAGGCAGGCCGCCTGCACCGCGACACCCGCGCCCCCAGCGAGAGCGCCGAGGCCCTCGAGGGTCTTGCCCTTCACGTTCACGCAGTCAGGGCCGACCTCAAGGAGCGCTGCGATGCTCTCGCGCATCGAGGCTCGATGCGGCGCGATGCGCGGGCCCTCGGTGGCGATCACGACGTCTACGTTTCCGACGGTCCAGCCCATGCCCCTCACCTCAGTGACAGAGGCGCGCAAGAGGTCGCGGCTGTCCGCCCCCTTCCACTTCTCATCCGTATCGGGGAAGCGGGTGCCCAGGTCGTCGAGGCCTGCGGCGCCCAAGATGGCGTCGCAGATCGCGTGCAGGACAGCGTCCCCGTCTGAGTGACCGTCCGGCCCCGTCGGGTGGGGGAGCTCAACGCCCCCTAAGATGCATGGGCGGCCCTCCACGAGACGGTGGACGTCGAAGCCGATGCCTGTACGAATCGTCGTCATTTGTTCTCCTGATTGGACACCGCGAGCCAAGCCTCAGCTAGGGCGACGTCGCCGGGCGTGGTGATCTTTAGATTGGACTCCTCCCCTTGGGCGAGCGCGACGGGCCCGCGCTCCTCTTCCCAAAGGACGCTCTCGTCCGTGGCCTCAGCGCCTCGCTGTTGTGCGCCTCTGAGGAGATCGAGGAGCGCTTCACGCGGGAAGACCTGCGGTGTCTGCGCGATCCAGACGCGAGCGCGGTCGATCGTGCGATCAGCGCGCGCGCCGTCCACGCTCTCCTTCAGGGTGTCCTTCGCTGGGATCGCGACGAGGGCTGCGCCCTCTTCTCGCGCGACCGCGAGCGAGCGGGTGATGACTTCGGGTGTGACGAGCGGTCGAGCAGCGTCATGGACCGCGACCCAAGCTTGCTCACTCTTGGAGCGCTCGACGCCGTTCAAGACGGAGCGCGAGCGGGTCTCGCCACCACGGACGATCGCGCTGAGCTTGCTGATAGATGAGCCTGCCGCGACCTCATGAAAACGCTCAACGTCTTCATCGCGCGCGACGAGGATGATCTCGTCGATCATCGGCGTCTCTTCGAAGGCGCGGAGGGTGTGAGCGAGCACTGTCTGCCCTCCCAAAGGCAGGAGGAGCTTTGAGCCCACGGACACCTGCCCCATCCGTCGGGAGCTCCCTGCCGCGACGATCACCGCTGCTGCGGGCTGCTGAGGTTCTTGGTCTGTGGATTTCATGAGTGGAAGGCTCGTGCGGCGCTTCAACAGCGCCTCCATAAAGCGTAGTTTGCGAGCCGTCCTGTAGGAAAGCCTGTGCCCACTTCGTCTCAAGAGAACTCCAGCGCCTCCACCCCGGAGAGCGACGCCGCGCTGCCCCCGCGCGGGGAGCGGAGCGTGCCGGTCGTGCTAGGGATCGACCCCGGCACTGTGGTCGTCGGCTATGGCGCGGTCGCCGAGACCGCCTCGGGCCCCAAGCTCGTCGCGGCAGGCGAGCTGCGGCAGCCTGCGAGTCGCCCTGTCCCGCAGCGCCTCGCCGGTCTGCGCGCTGACCTAGACGAGCTCCTCGCGCGCCTAGACCCAGACGTCGTGGTTGTGGAGGAGGCCTTCGCGCGGAAGAACATCCAGTCTGCGCTGCGCATCGGAGAGGGGCGGGGGGTCGTGCTCTCATCGGCTGCAGCCATCGGTTCAGAGGTCATCCAGCTCTCGCCAGCATCAGCGAGGCGACGTGTCGTAGGGAACGGCGCGGCTGACAAGACCCAGGTCGCGAAGATGGTCGCGGCGATCTTGGGCCTGAGTGAGATCCCCGGGACGCTCGATGTCTCGGACGCGCTCGCGCTCGCGCTCGCCCACGTCTTTGAGTCTGGCCATAGAGGGCAGCTCAACCCAGAGCGGGGGGGCCGCTCAGCGGAGTCTGCCTGAGCAGATGGGTAGCAGCAGCGAGAAGAAGAAGGCCGCTCGGGTTGAGATGTCGGAGCGCTCGCAGCGCTTCAGCGAGGAGCTCTCGTCGCTCATGCCGGGCTGGAGGTATGTGGACAGCGAGGTCCGCATCGATGGCGAGCTGGTCGCCGAGCTGATCGGTCGAGTCGGAGAGCGGATGGTCTTTGTGCACGCGCTCAAGGGTCGCAAGGCAGAGGTTATTGGTGAGGTTATGGTGCGCCTCAGCAAGGCAGCTACAGACGCGCGGCGTTTGGCGCGGGAGTATCGAACTTCAGCGGAGACGCCGCCGCTGATCATCCTCATCGTTCAGGGGAAGACACGCGGGCTGCTGAGAGGCTTGGGCTCGCTCTGTCCTGACCCGGTGCTGCCCTTCGCAGAGCGCTGCCTGCAGACGGCAGGTCGCGAGGCGCGCTTCCTCGAGGAGCTCTTTCCTCTGGAGTTGGCTCCGTCTGTTCTGGAGCGCGAGGCCTCTGCGCCTGAAGAAGAGGCCGGCTCTGCGGTCGAAGAGAGCGCCCAAGCAGGACCCGGCAGGGATGAGGTCGCCGCTCGACTCGACAGGATTGACTCTAGGTTGGAGCGGGTTGATGAGGGCGGTGAGTCCCACTGGCTGCACGATGGCGAGGTGCTCTGCAGTGTCTCACAGGACGCAGAGGGCAAGCTCATCGGTCGGCTCGGGACAGACGGGCTTCAGCACTCGCTGCGCTCTGACCGAGGCCTCGAGGTCTTCTTAGACTGGGTCTTGGCGCACCTCGTCGAGCTAGGCGACGTGGGAGAACGCGAGGGGCTGCGCGACGTCGAGCTGATGCCGCACCCCTCAGAGCCGCTCCTCACGCCCGAAGAGCTGGCTGCATTCCAAGAGTGAGCGCTTAGCGCTCCCACTCGGGAGAGCCCACGGGCTCTCTCTCGTATTTCCTTGGATCGCCCATTCCGGTCCGGCAGCTTAGGTGAGTAAGACGAGTCGGCGTCCGCGCTCGGCTCTGTCTAGCTCTCTCCCTCACCCTTGGACTTCAAGCACGCTAGAAAGCTGTTCGGGCGCTCTCGCGCTGCAGCGGACGGGTCTTCGAGATCCGTCGCCGCCAGCGCGGCTCGGGCGTGGGCCGATGGTGGAGCTCGGGCGGCCTCTCTCTGCGTCGCGAGCGGTAAGGGTGGGGTGGGGAAGTCGGTCCTCTCTGCATCGATCGCGGCCTACTTCGCAGCTCGCGGCAGAACCCTGCTCGTCGATGCTGACCTCGGGATGGGGAACGCGCACATCCTCCAAGGGGTGAAGCCGCGCGCGAGCTTGGTCGACTTTATCGAGGGCGAGCACACGATCGGCGACATTCGCACTTCGTGTGGAGAGGGTCTGGACCTCTTGGCAGGAGGCTCTGGAATCCCGCACATGGCGCTGCTCCATCGCGAGGATCGGGCGCGCCTCTCCGAGCAGCTCGCTGAGCTAGAGATCGCTTATAAGTTTCTACTCCTCGACTCGGCCGCCGGGATCTCCAATCAGACCATGTCCTTCGCTGCGGCTGCGGACAGGCTCCTGCTCGTCTTAACTCCTGACGTCACGTCGATGACAGACGCGTATGGATTCCTCAAGGTGCACAATCAGGTGCGCCCGGCAGGGGAGGCGCTCTTCGTGGTGAACCGCGCCGCGGATGAAGAGCAAGCGCATAAGACCGCCGATCGCTTCCGCGAGGTCTCGGAGCAGTTCCTTGGGGTGCAGCCTCGATGGTTGGGCTTCTTGCCAGAGGATCCGGCGGTGAGCGCGTCTGTGAATCAGCGCACGCCCCTCATCCTGAAAGATTCGGACTCAGCGGCAGGGAGGGCGCTCGCGGGGATCAGCGGGCAGCTCTTCTCAGAGCTAGAGTGCCTCAGCCCTCGAGGGCTGGGCCGCTCTATGCGCTCCGTCGCTGGCGGGGGCTCGCTGTGGTCGGGGACGGGGCGAAGGGCTTAGACGCTCGCGCAGATAGCGTCGGAGGGACTCCGCCGTCTTTGGGCCGATCCCTGGGATCTCTTCGAGCGGTGGGAGGTGCCCATCTCTCTTCCTCGATGAGGCGATGGCTTGGGCGCGTCGCGCGCCGAGGCCTGGGATCGCGCTGAGCTCTCTAGCAGAGCCGTGCGATAAGAGCTTGTGAGCTGGCGTGGGAGGGCCGACGCGAGCTGGGATGGGGGAGGATCGCGGATGAAAGGCCCATGTCATCGCCAAGAGCCAGCCCGCGAGGATCCAGGGTGGTGAGGACTTCGGGTGCATGTGTAGAGACACGCGAGGCAGCGCTCCGTCGCCGAGGGATTGCCGCATCCCTCGCTGGGCGCGTAACCTCATGGGATGCACCCCGCCCGCACAGCGCTCCCGAGGAGGGATGGAGCTCCGGAGCCGCTCCCTGAGCCGGAGGTCTCGCTGCTCGTTCGGCGGGCGCTTGAGGAGGACTTGGGTGGAGAGCTGGACGTGGCGCGGGACCTCACGACCGCGGCCTGCGGCGGCGGCTCAGCCCGAGCCTCTGCCCAGCTCGTCGCGCGGGAGGCAGGCTGCCTAGCAGGGCTAGAGGTCTTTCTCACAGCCTTCCGCTGGCTCGACCCCGCCGCCACGCTCGAGGTTCGTTGCGCGGACGGCGACCACTTCTCCGCAGGTGACGTCCTCGGGGTGGTGAGCTGTGAGCATGCTGCGCTCCTCGCGGGGGAGCGCACGGCGCTGAACTTCATCCAGCGGCTCTCCGGTGTCGCGACGCGGACCTCACGCTACGTGGCTGGCGCCGCAGGCAAGGCGCGGGTCTTAGACACGCGCAAGACGACCCCTGGGCTGCGGCTCTTGGAGCGCTTCGCTGTGCGCTGCGGCGGTGGGGAGAACCACCGCTTCTCGCTCGCAGATGAGGTCATGATCAAAGACAACCACGTCGACCTGAGCGGTCTACCGCTCGAAGAGGTCGTCCGTGCGGCGCGCGCGAGCACGCCGGCAGAGGTGCGTGTGACGGCAGAAGCGAGAGACCTCGCTGAGGCGCGCGCTGCCGTCGCAGGCGGAGCGGACGTCGTCCTCCTAGACAACCTCTCTCCTGAAGAGATGAGCGCGATGCTCGTCGAGCTGCGCGCCCTCGCGGGCGGCAGAGAGGTCGAGTTTGAGGCCTCTGGCGGCGTGACCCTAGAGACCATCGCAGAGGTCGCCGCTTGCGGAGTGGACAGGGTCTCGGTGGGAGGGCTGACGCACTCAGCACCGGCGGTCGATCTGGCCCTGGAGGTCGTGCGTTGAACCGCCTCATCATCGACCGCTCGAAGCCGGATGCGCTCGCCGTCAAGTTCCCTGCTTCACATGACCAAGGGGTTCTCTGTAGGAGGCTTCTGGAGTCCTTCTGGCGTGAGGTCGGGGTGCCGGAAGGGGAAGACGGCACCCTCCAACTCGTCACGAGCGAGCTCCTGACGAACGCTATCGATCACGGGGGTGGCGGCGGCGCGCGTGACTTCAAAGATCTCAAGGTGGACGTCCGCCTCCAGGCGCGCCTCAGCGTCGACTCCGGCGGCTGGGTGCTGGAGGTCACGGACAAGGGCGGCGGGGACCCCGAGGAGCTGCGGCCCTTCCTCGAGCCGGACGGACCCCCTGACTTAGAGGACGAGCGCGGGAGAGGCTTCTTCCTCCTCGCGCAGAGCGTCGAGTCATTGACGGTGGAGGCGAGCCCAGCGGGCGACGGGCTCACCTTCCGTGCAGAGCGACGCTACGCCGGAGGGGACGAAGCTTGAGCTCGTCCGTCGCTCCGGAGCGCGGCTTCAGAGCGGCCTTGCGTTGGCTGGGGCAGGGGCTCTTGAGCCTCCCCACGGCTGCAACGCTCTCGCTGGTCCTCGGCTGGAGCTATCTGATGTACTGGGCTGTCACCCTCCCTAGCGAGGAGCTGGAGGGTGTGAACTACCTCAAGAACTTCCTCAACGACCTCGGCCACGCGCCCCTCTTCGGCCTCTGGGTGCTCTGGATGCTGCCGCTGCTCCCGCGCAGAGAAGGGTGGGCCTCGCTTGGCCCAAGGGCCTGGGCGGTCCTCCTCGGTGTGGCTCTCGCAGGGGGCGCCGGCACAGAGCTCTTACAAGCCTCGATCCCAGGGCGCACCGCCTCGTGGGCGGATGTCCTGACCGACGTGAGCGGTGCGGCCAGCGTCCTGTGGGTCGCGACTTACCTCGGGAGCTCCGAGGCGACTGAGGCCGGGACGCGCTCACGCCTCATGCGAGGGCTCTTGGCATGCTGCGCCTCCGCGCTGCTTGCTACCCTCTCCGTCTGACGTCACCCTGTCCGCTTCGAACCACCCCAAGAGCCCCCTCCCTTGAGCGATCCCAAGAGTTACTCGAGCCCCCTCGCGGGCCGCTACGCGTCCGAAGCGATGCGCTACCTCTTCTCCGCGGAGAAGAAGTTCACGACCTGGCGGGAGCTCTGGCTGGCCTTGGCAGAGGGGGAGTCTGAGCTCGGGCTCCCGATCTCCGAGGCGCAGCTCGCGCAGATGCGTGAGACGCTCGGAGACCTCGACCTCGAGGCCGCGGACCGCTACGAGCGCGAGCTGCGCCACGACGTCATGGCGCACGTCCACGCTTGGGGAGACCAGTGCCCCGAGGCCCGACCGATCCTGCACCTCGGCGCGACCTCTTGCTACGTCACGGACAACACCGACCTGATCCTCCTGCGGGATGCGCTCTCCTTGGTGAAGGCACAGCTTGTGAGCGTCATCGCCAACCTCCGCGACTTCGCGATGGAGTGGCGTGAGCTCCCGACGCTCGGCTTCACGCACTTCCAGCCCGCGCAGGCCACGACCGTCGGCAAGCGCGCCTGCCTCTGGATGCAGGACTTCCTCCATGATCTCGAGGACCTCGAGCACGCGGAGACCATGATCCGCTTCCGCGGCGTGAAGGGGACCACCGGGACCCAGACCTCCTTCTTGCAGCTCTTCTCGGACGATCACGCGAAGGTGCGCGAGCTCGATGAGCTCGTCACGAAGAAGATGGGTTTCGATCGCGTCTTCGGCGTCACGGGCCAGACCTATCCGCGCCAGCTCGACTTCCGCGTCGGCCAGGCGCTCTCGAGCATCGCACAGACCGCGCACAAGTTCGGCACGGATCTCAGGCTCCTCGCCAACCGTCGCGAGCTGGAGGAGCCCTTCGGGAAGAAGCAGATCGGCTCCTCTGCGATGCCCTGGAAGCGGAACCCGATGCGCTCCGAGCGTATCTGCTCCCTTGCTAGGCTCACCATCAGCCTCTTGGACTCCACCGCCCAGACCGCGGCGACCCAGTGGCTCGAGCGTACCCTCGACGACTCCGCGAACCGCCGCGTCGTCTTGCCGGAGATGTTCCTCTCTACGGACGCGACCCTGAACCTCTGCTTGGATGTCACGAGCGGCCTCGTGGTGAACCCCGCGATCGTCCGCGCGCGCCTCGACGAGGAGCTGCCCTTCCTCGCATCAGAGTCACTGATGATGGCGGCTGTGAAGGAGGGCGGGGATCGCCAGGACATCCACGAGGCGATCCGCATGGCGAGCCACGCCGCCGCGCAGGAGATCAAGGAGGGACGCCCGAACGACCTCAAGGAGCGCCTCAAGAGCGAGCCGCTCCTCGCCTGTGTGAAGGACCGCGTGGACGAGATCCTAGACCCCTCACTCCACATCGGCCGCGCAGCCGAGCAGGTCGTTGAGTTTGTGGAGGCCGAGGTCACGCCTGTCCTCGAGCGCCTCTCGGACTGCCTCGGCGCTGAGGGCGAGGTCAACGTTTGAGGCTCGGCCTCGCGCTGGCGCTGCTCGCGGCCTGCGCTGCGCCGAGCGCACCTGGAGGTCTCGCGGGAGAGGCCGCGCCGCAGGGGGACAGTGAGCTGCGGGTGATGGCCTTCAACCTGCGCTACAAAGGCGGGGACAAGGCGCCTAACGACTGGGCGAGCAGGCTGCCTGTGGCGGTGGAGCAGATCGAGTTGGAGCGTCCTGACCTCATCGGGACGCAGGAGGGGCTGTACTCGCAGCTCGTAGACCTTGAGCGCGAGCTCGGTGGTTATCGCTGGGTCGGTCAGGGCAGGGAGGGAGGCAGCCACGGCGAATACATGGCGATCTTCTATCGCACGGAGCGGCTTGAGCTCTTGGAGTACGACCACTACTGGCTTTCGGACACCCCGGAGGTGGTCGGCTCGAAGAGCTGGGGGAACAACTGCGTGCGCATGACGACCTGGGCGAGGTTCCTCGACCGAGTGACCGGCGAGCGCTTCGTGCATGTCAACACGCACTTCGATCACCAGGTGGAGGCGGCGCGGGTGAAGAGCGCGGAGCTTATGGCGCAGCGGGTCAAGCGCTTCGGCAGGCGGCGCGTCATCCTCACAGGTGACTTCAACTGCACAGGAGGGGAGAGCGACGCGTGGCGAGTGCTCGTGGAGGACGGCCCCTACGAGGACGCCTGGGAGACCGCCGCGGAGCGCGGCCCCGACATCAACACCTTCCACGGCTGGGGTCCGCCCAGAGAGGGAGAGCGCCGCATCGACTGGGTCCTCCACCGCGGCGAGCTCACCACCCTCTCCGCGAAGGTCTGCACCTATGGCCGGGACGGGCTCTGGCCGAGCGACCACTTCCCAGTGCTCGCCGTCTTCAGCCTCGCTGGTGCCGAAGAGAGCTAATCTCCAGCGCCCCCGTTTGAAGGATTCGCCTGCTTAGGTCATCCTTCCAGGATCGAGCGCCTGCGCGACGCGCGCGCGGGCTCCTAGGACCACACCCCCTGCACACGAGATGGCAAGAGATCTGAACGTCGCCCTCATCGGCCAAGCCTTCATGGGCAAGGCGCACTCCAACGCCTGGAGCCAGGCTCCGCGCTTCTTCGACCTGCCGGTCAACCCAGTCATGCACACGGTCGCAGCGAGGAACGCTGATACCCTGCCGGCCTTCGCTGACCGCTTCGGCTGGAAGAGCTGGAGCACGAACGCTCTCGCGCTCACGAAGAACGAGGATGTCCACCTCGTCGACGTCTCGACTCCTAATGACTCCCACCGTTCCCTCTCAGTGGCGATGCTCGAGGCGGGTAAGCACGTCGCTTGCGAGAAGCCACTCGCTGGCACTCTCGACGAGGCGCGGGAGATGCGCGACGCAGCTCGCAAGGCGAAGGGCTGCAAGACCTTCGTCTGGTACAACTACCGCCGCTGCCCCGCGGTGGCGCTCGCACACAACCTGATCCGGGCCGGCAAGATCGGTGAGATCTATCACGTGCGTGCGAGCTACCTGCAGGGCTGGGGCGGCCCGGACACGCCGCTCCTTTGGCGCTTCAAGAAAGGCGCCGCAGGCTCGGGCGCCCACGGTGATCTGAACGCGCACATCATCGACCTCGCTCGTTTCCTCACAGGTGACGAGGTGAAGGAGATCAACGGGGCCATCTGCAAGACCTTCGTCAAGGAGCGCAAGCGACTTGATGGACCTGGTAAGGGCAAGAGCACCGTCGACGACAGCGTCCAGTTCCTCGCGACCTTCAAGAAGGGCGCGACGGCCTCCTTCGAGGCGACGCGCCTCGCCGGCGGTCACTTCAATGACAACTCGATCGAGATCAACGGCACGAAGGGATCACTGCGTTGGTCTTTCGAGCGCCTGAACGAGCTCCAGTACTTCGACATCTCGGAGGACGGCAGGACCCGCGGCTGGGGCAACATCATGGCTACAGACGCTGAGGCTCACCCTTACGCCGGGGCTTGGTGGCCGGAGGGCCACGTCATCGGCTACGAGCACAGCTTCACGAACCAGGTGGCGGACATCTGCCGTGTCGTCGGGCGCAGGAAGCCGGAGGTCCCGCTGCCGGATTTTGCTGACGCCTACGAGACCCAGCGGGTCCTCGAGGCTGCCCTCATCGCCGCCAAGGCGCGTGAGACGGTCAAGATGTCCGAAGTGAAGTAAAGTGAGCGGCCCGCAGCTGCGGGCGAACCAACCAGAACCAAAGCAGAACGGAGATTGAATCCATGGCGCGTCCCCTTTGCCTCTTCACCGGTCAGTGGGCTGACCTCCCCCTCGAAACCCTCGCCGAGAAAGCGAAGTCCTTCGGTTACGAAGGCCTAGAGCTCGCGTGCTGGGGCGATCACTTCGATGTGCAGCGCGCCCTCAAAGAGGACAGTTACTGCCAGGAGCACTGGGCGCTCTTGGAGTCCAAGGGCATGCTCTCCTACGCGACCAGCACCCACCTCGTTGGGCAGGCGGTCTGCGATCTCATCGACGAGCGTCACAAGGCGATCCTCCCCGACTACATCTGGGGTGATGGTGATCCGGAGGGCGTCCGACAGCGCGCCGCCGAAGAGGTGAAGGACACCGCCCGCGCCACGCGTAAGTTCTTTGACTGCGCCCCTGAACCCGTGAAGAGCTACATCGAGCGCCGCGGCTTCTGCGTCGTGAACGGCTTCACCGGCTCGAGCATCTGGCACGCCCTCTACGGCTTTCCGCCTTTCACCGAGGGGATGATCGACGCCGGCTTCGAGGACTTCGCTGCGCGCTGGACCCCGATCTTCGATGTCTTCGAGGAGGAGGGGTGCAAGTTCGCCCTCGAGGTGCACCCCACGGAGATCGCCTTCGACATGGCGTCTTCGCGCCGCTCCTTGGAGGCCGTCAACCACCACCCGGCCTACGGCTTCAACTTCGACCCCTCACACTTCGGCTACCAGCACGCGGACTATCTCGGCTTCATCAAGGAGTTTGCTGACAAGATCTACAACGTCCATGTGAAGGACGTCTGGTGGTCGGACAAGCCCGCGGATGCCGGAGTGTTCGGCGGACACGCGGCCTTCGGCACCAACGGCCGCTACTGGGAGTTCGCCTCACCCGGCCGCGGCAAGATCGACTTCGAGGGCATCATTCGCCAGCTCAACCACTGCCGCTATGACGGCCCGTTGACTGTTGAGTGGGAAGACTGCGGGATGCATCGCGAGCACGGTGCCGCCGAGGCTGCAGAGCTCGTGAAGCGCCTCGACTTCAAGCCCTTCATGGGCGCCTTCGACGCCGCCTTCAGCGAAGACTGATCCCTCGCACAGGCGCGACCCTTGATCGGGTCCACCGCTTTCCTCAGGGTTTGACCCTGAAGAGCGGGGCGCGCTCGCTGTGCGCGCTCCGTCCACCACCTCTAACAAAGAATCCAGATGAGTTCAGACCAACAGGGCGTGATGCCCAAACTCTCGATCCTCATGTTCATCCAGTTCTTCATCTGGGGGACCTGGTACCTGAGCGTCAGCTTGTATATGTACGAGAACGGGATGGGGGACGTCCGCTACTACGCGTATACGGCTGGACCTCTCGGCGCGATCATCGCGCCCTTCTTCACCGGCCTCATCGCGGACCGCTTCTTCAACACGGAGAAGGTCTTGGCGACCCTCTTCCTCCTCGCCGGTGCCTTCATGATGCTCTTGCCCGTCGTAGGCGGGATGGAGGGGGAGGCGCTCGCTACTCAGGGTGACCTCGTCACGGCGATGGAGGTCAGCTTCCTCGGGGCGACGTGGGTGAAGGGGGAGCTCTTCAACTACATCATCCTCGCGCACATGCTCTGCTACATGCCCACCCTGGGCCTCACAGCGAGCCTCGCCTTCCACCACATGCCCAAGGGCAGCACGCAGTTCCCCATGGTGCGCCTCTGGGGGACCATCGGCTGGATCGTGGCGGGCTTCACGATCGCGTTCGCGCTGCGAGAGACAGACGCCGCTGGTGAGGTGATCACCAAGGGCGAGCTTCGCCCGGAGCAGTTCCAGCTCGGCGGCATCGCCGCCGTCCTCCTCGGAGCCTTCTGCTTCTTCCTGCCCAAGACGCCTGCGCCGAAGAAGGGGCAAGCTGTGGACTGGGGGACCCTCTTCTTCGTGGACGCTTGGAAGCAGCTCATGCGCCCGAGCTTCGCGGTCTTCATGATCGGCTCCTTCCTGGTCTGCATCCCCCTCGCCGCCTACTACGCCAGCCTCCAGCAGCAGATGGAGGCGATGGCCTTCTCCAACATCGCCGCGTGGAAGAACGTGGGCACCTTCATCGAGGCGGGGATGATGTTCCTCATGCCCTTCTTCTTCCGGCGCCTGGGTGTCCGCTGGATGATCATCGCCGGCATCGGCGCGTGGGCGCTCCGCTATGTGCTCTTCTCGCTCGGCGCCTCCCCTGAGGGCTTTTGGCTGGTCGTGGGCGGGATCGCGCTCCACGGCTTCTGCTATGACTTCTTCTTCGTGACGGGCCAGGTCTACGCGGACCAAGCGACCGGGCCGGACATCCGGGGTCAGGTGCAGAGCATGCTGATCTTCTTCACCCAAGGCTTGGGCCTCTTCTTTGGCGCGCTCGCGGCGAACAGCCTCGCAGCCAAGACCTTCGGGGACGTGCCGAGCAACACCGCCGCAGCCCTGGAGCTCTGGCCTGACTTCTGGTGGCCGCTGGCCGGGCTCGCCACTGTGCTTATGGTCCTCTTCATCTTCTTCTTCCGCCCGGACCCTGTGGCTGAGACGAAGGCCTGAGCTGAGGCTCACTCCGAATGCGCTGGGGCCCTGCTGAGAGGGCCCCAGCGCTTTTTTTGTGCCGATTCGCGCAGGGCGGGCTTTGGAGAGCTGCGCTTTGAGGGGGTGGGAATCTGGCTTTCTCGCTTCGGTTCCCTCCTAGGGCCTCCTTAGGGGCGTGTGAAGAGCAGCACGAGCCCAGCGGGCAAGGGTGATTTTTCGCCGCTTTCCCGTCCACCCGGCGGCCTGCGCGTGCACTTGACCATATCGAGCGAGAAACCCACTTCCGCAGAGGACAACGATGACCAGACTCACATCAATATTCGCCAAGAGCAGACTCCCGTTCCTGTCGTCAGCCAAGGATCAGCCTAAGACAGGTCGGATAGACGAACCTCTAGAGAGCGTCAGAGAGCAGGAGGAGGCCTCCTTCTCTAAGCGCATCAAAGCCGAGACCGCCGAGGCGCACCGCATCGTCGAGTCCACCAACTTCGTGAAGGGCATCCTGCGCGGCGTTATGGACCTCGAGAGCTTCGGGAACATGCAAGCTGGCATGTACCTCGTCTACTCCGCCATGGAGGTCGAGCTCGAGCGGCACAAGGACCACCCCCTGGTCTCCGAGGTCTACTTCCCCGAGCTCAAGCGAACTGAGGTGCTCGAAGACGACCTCCGCTTCCTCTATGGGGAGAGCTGGGAGAGCCAGATCCGAAGCACGCCCGCCCGCGAGGAGTATGTGGAGCGGATCCACTGGCTGGGCGACAACGACCCCGGCCTCCTCGTCGCGCACAGCTACACGCGCTACCTCGGGGACCTCTCCGGCGGTCAGGCGGTCTCCAAGATCGCGCGCCGCTCGCTGGACCTGGAGGGCCGAGATGGTCTGCGCTTCTTCGACTTCGACGAGGTTGAAGATGGGAAGGCCTTCAAGAACGAGTACCGCAGGCGCCTCGATGAGCTGCCGCTCAGCGACGTCCGCGCGATGGAGGTGATCGATGAGGCGAAGAAGGTCTTCGCGCTCAATCAGCGCCTCTTCGAAGAGCTCGAGGGCAGCTGGATTCGCACCCTCGCGAGCTTCCTCCCGATCGACTTCAACAGCCGCTTGCGCGCCTAAGACACCCCCACTGGAGAGTATGACCATGGACATCGTGACCCTTGGCGGTGAGACCGCCGCGACCGACGCCGACCACGGCTTTGACGCTGAGACCTTTAAGGAGTTCATCTCCTTCGACGTGGGCGATGGAGCGCCGATCTATTACCACAGCGTCGGCAAGCTCTACCGCCAGCCCGGCGGAGAGATCATCGCTGACGTCGAGGCGCTCGTGAGCAACCGCTTGGTGAAGATGGAGGGCGACAAGGCGGAGGCCATCTGTCGCACCCTCGTGCTCTACCGAGATCCGGAGACAGGCGAGATCCTCAAGGAGGCCGACGGCAGCCACATTGTCCGGGAGTACCCGTACATCATCGCGCGCTTTGAGCGGAAGGACCGTCGCCTTGTGATCCACACGGAGGGCCTCAGCGGTCCTCACCAGAACGGACACTACGGCCTCGCCAAGGTGAGCAATGACAAGGTCTACGCGCACCGCTCCGGCGACACGACGCTCTTTTACTGGACCCTCTACGGAGAGGTCGAGACGCCCATCGGCAAGGTGTGGTTTAACGAGGCCTACAACGGGTCGACCTCGCCGGACGTCATGACGATGAACCGCTACGGGACCCTGCCTGCCTTCGCTGGCATGGGCGACGGCTTCATGCAGACCACCGCCGCGCGCGTCGACTCTTACGAGGAGCTCCCGCAGCACATCCGTGAGTACGTCGAGGAACACGCGCCCTCGCATGTCGCCCCTCCGGTAGACGACGAGGAGATCGCGCGCCTGCGAGACGAATACCTCGGTGATGCGCCCCCTGAGGGGCCGAAGTCTGAGGCGCCCAAGCGCCTCAGCAACGAGGAGATCGCGGAGGTGGTCGGACAGTACTTCTCCTCCCTGCGCCTGATGGAGGTGGACGAGCTCTTGGACCTCTTCACTGAGGACGCCTTGAGCTGGGACCCTGTGGGGACACCCCCGATGCGCGTCCGCGACAAGTCGACGAACTACTTCCGAGCGCTCTCGAAGATCTTCGACAAGATGTCCCTCACCGAGGACGACATCTTCGTCTCAGGCAACGAGGCCGCTGTGAGGTGGAAGGGCGAGGCCAAGCTCCGCAGGAAGGAGACCGAGGTCAAGTTCGACGGCGTGAGCGTCTTTGAGATCAGTCCCGAAGGTCTGATCCAGAACGTCCGCTCCTACTGGGACAAGCCGGGCTTGATGGCCAGCCTCTAAGCGCTGTCATCGCTATCGCTGAGGGACCTCATGTACGACCCTGAGAAGTACGCCGCCGTCGCAGACAACTTCGTCTACGTACACCGCGCCCTGCGCCGAGACTTAACGCGGATCATCGATGGTGGGAGGGAGCTCTTCAGGAGCGACTTCCCGCGCTTCGCGCGCATCCTCGCGAAGCACACTGAGCTAGAAGATGTCCTCTTCTTCCCAGCGCTCGAGGAGCGCGCGCCGGGCTCCACCCAGATGACGACGGACCCGCACCAGGAGATCGAAGCCCTCGTTGACTCCCTGCTCGCGGACAGCTCAGGTGAGGACCTCGAAGGGCGCTTGAGAGCGCTCCAAGAGCTCTTGCTGGCTCACCTCGCTGAGGAGGAGGAGCTCGTCATGCCAGCCATGATGGAGCACTTCGAGGCGGCGGAGATCTGGGCCCTCGACGGCCAGATCATGGAGCACTGCGCGCCTGAGTTCATGCAGGAGATGCTGCCCTGGTGGTTCACGCACATCGACGCGGCAGACCGCGTGGCTGTGGCGCAAAACATGGTCGCTGGAGTGCCTCCGGAGGTGCTTGGGTTGCTCGCGCAGCTCATCAGAGCCGGACTCGCAGAGCAGGACTGGCAGTCGCTCCGTGAGCGCGTCCCTGCGCTCGCTGCAGAGGCTGCCTGAAGAGGGGCGACGGCGTACTCAGCCCCTGTCTGTGTCGTCCTCAGTGGGCGCGGCTTGACGGTGGCGGAGAACCTCTGGAAGATGAGTGGACTCAAAGGTCCCTCAAGGAGATTTCCATGCATCGTCTGCTCTTCCTGCTCCCCCTGCTCATCACCTCCTGTCAGATGGGCACCGTCTACAACATCAGCTCCCTCGACAACTGGAGGGGCTACAAGAAGGACTCGGTCCCCGAGCAGTGGGTCAACGAGGACGAGGAAACGATCCACCTTACCGGCGGTGGGGCGGGTGACCTGATCACCCGAGAGCAGTACGACGACTTCGAGCTCACCATGGAGTGGAAGATCTCTCCTAAGGGCAACAGCGGGGTCATGTACCGCGTGTCTGAGGGAGATGGTCCGACCTACTTCACTGGTCCTGAGATGCAGGTCCTCGACAACGCTGTCGCGGGTGGCGACCTCATGCACTCCGCAGGCGCTGACTATGCGCTCCACGCGCCCAGCGAGGACAACACTCGCCCGGTGGGCGAGTGGAATGAGGTGCGCATGGTCGTAGACGGACCGCACGTTGAGTACTGGCTCAACGGCGTGCAGCAGTGCAGCTATGAGCTCTGGAGCGAAGATTGGAACGCCCGCGTCGCGGCCTCCAAGTTCAAGGAGTGGCCTGGCTTCGGTATGAACAAGCGTGGGCACATCGCCCTCCAGGATCACGGCAACCCCGTCTGGTATCGGAACATCCACATCCGCTCTCTCTGAGCCGAAATAGGGCTAGCAGGCGGCCTTTAAGACCCCTTAATGGCCGCTTTTGTGAAGGAGCTGCAAAAAAGAGAACTCCTTCGTGGCTAAGTTAGCACAGGCCCTAGGGGCGGGATAGACTTCCGCGCCTTAGGAGTCTCAACCTCCCACCGTTCGTTCCTCGTGCCAATTCGGCTCCGAGGAATTGGACGCGGTGGAACGAGGTGGGGCGCTCCGCACAACCTAGAGCCTGAGCCTTGACCCAACCCGGAATCCCCAACGAGTACTCGCTGTCGACGTCGTGTTATGGCGACCGTCTCCAGACGATCGAAGATCAAGCCTTCGCAACGGTCGCGATGGGCTTTCGTCGTATGGAGCTTGGGTTAGCTGAGGAGCCGGTCCCCTTGAATGGTTTCCATGACTCGCGGCGAGAGACTGGCATCGAGGTCCGCTCGATGGTGGTGGGATGCCTCGACTCACGCTCCTCTGCGATGACAGGCACACGCCTTGGTAGCCTCGACCGAGACGAGCGCGCTCAGGCGCTGCTCTCTTGCAGGCGCCACATTCGCATCGCCGCGCAGTATGAGTGCCCCGTCGTGATCTTGCGCGGCTGTCAGCTCGAGGATGAGAAGCTGACCCTCGCGGCGGACACCCTCCATGCGCGCCTCGTCGAAGAGGGGCCGGAGGAAGAGGTGATCAACGATGTGCAGGCGCACGTCAGCAAGGTCGCTCGGAAGAGCCAGAGTCAGATAGATCACTTCTGTCGAGGTATTCACAAGCTCATCACCGAGTTCCCCGGCGTCACGATCGCTGTTGAGGCGGGGATGCACTACAACGACATCTTTGGCCACGAGACCATCGGTTGGATGCTCGAAGACCTCGGTGGGCAAGGGCTCCGCTACTGGCACGACACAGGCCGGATCTACATGCGAGAGCGCGCGGGCCTCCCGTCTCAGGGCGACTGGCTCGACACCTTCGGTTCGAACATGGTGGGGGCGCACATCCATGACTCGGACGGCGTCTTCTGCGAGATGCCTGTGGGGAAGGGAGGGGTCGACTTCAAGCTGCTCGCTGAGTACATCCCCAAAGAGGCGGAGCGAGTTCTTGAGGTGAACTCACGGCATCCCCGCGCCGAGATCCTCGCGGCCGTGCAGACTCTCGAGAGCCTCGGAGTCTGAGGAGGAGCGCCCTGTGGCGCCCCCTGGGCCCCTAGGTGGGACTCTTCGCCTCATAAGGGCCTCCACACCTTCGCGCAGCGGGCGTGAGGGCCTAGGATCTGTCGACGCTCAGGCATGTCTCAGCTAGATCCACAAGCCAGCACCCAAGAGCCGGAGTTCTTGGGCTCCGCCCTCGCTCACCTGCAGGAGGTCCTCAAGACCGCCGCGAGGGGTGCGAAAGGAGAGCGCTTGCTCGTCCTCACACACCGTGGGCCTGACCCTGACGCCATCGGAGCGCTGGAGGGGATGCGCTTCCTCTTAGATCGCTCCCTCGGGATCCAAGCAGACATCGTCACAGTGGGTCGGATCCACCGAGCGGAGAACCTCGCGCTTGTGCGGACCCTCGACCTAGAGTTCGGCGAGTACGACGAGGTCCGCCCTCTGGAGTACTTCGGGAGCCTCCTCGTAGACACACAGCCTGGCTTCGGACACACGGTCATCCCTGAGGAGATCCCGCTCTTAGGTGTCCTAGACCATCACGTCACCCCTGAGGATGGCGTCGGGCCTGAGACGGTCCCGCACCACGACGTGCGACTCGGCGTCGGCGCGACTTCCTCGATCGTCTGGGACTACATCCGTGAGAGCGGGTTGGAGCTTGAGCCTGTCGTGGCCACCGCGCTCTTCTGCGGCGTGCGCTATGACACGAAGGATCTCTCACGCAACGTCTCTGCGCTCGATGAGGAGGCCTACTACGAGACCTTCCGACGCGCGCGACGTGAGGTGCTGCCCTCGATCCACAACCCACCGCTTCCGCGGAAGTACTACGCAGAGCTACACCGCGCGCTCGACCTAGCCTGTCAGCACGGCCCCCTCGTGCTTTGCTTGCTAGGAGAGGTCAGCCATCCAGAGTTCGTCGCGGAGATGGCGGACTTCTTCTTGCGGATGCGCGGGGCGAGCTGGGTCGTCGTCGGAGGGTTCGTCGAGGAAGAGGGGGAGTACGTGATCTCGCTCCGAACGGACCAGGCCTTCGGGAACGCCTACCCCCTGCTGCAGCGCGTCATGGGTGGTGAAGGGACCTTTGGGGGACACGGCCACATCGCTGGCGGCCGGATCCCCGTGGAGGCCGCTCGTGAGGGAGCGATCGAAGAGGTCGAGGAGCGGCTTAACGTCCTCGCGCTCGCCGTCATCGGTAAGGACGAGCATGGTGAGGACGGACCCGAAGAGCGCGACCTCATCTGAGTCGACGCGACTCCTGATCATCGCAGGGAGAGACTCCAGCGGTGGAGCGGGTGTCGTGGCTGACCTCGAGGCGGCTAAGTGGGCGGGCGTGAGCGCTCATGTCGTGGTCACAGCAGAGACACGGCAGGGGAGTGAGGGACTTGTGGAGCTGGGCGCGAGGTCTCCGCGAGAGTGGGTGGAGGAGGCGTCGCGCGCTCTCGAGGACGGCATCGAAGCGGTCAAGTTCGGACTCCTTCCTGGGGCAGAGCACGTCGAGGCGGCCGCTAGGCTGTTGGGAGAGATCGAGGAGGGCGTCCCGGTCGTTGTGGACCCGGTGCTCGCTCCGAGCTTAGGGGGGCGCTTCCTAGATGACCGGGGCGTCATGGCGTTGCGGGATGAGCTGCTCCCTAGGGGCTGTGTTTTGACCCCCAATATTTTGGAGGCAGCAGAGCTGACTGAGCGCTCACAGAAACTCCTCATGGAGAGTCCGGAGGCCCGCGTCGAAGCAGCAGAGGAGCTGATCGGGCGTGGAGCGGGGGGTGTGCTCATGAAGGGGGGACACGCCGCGGGAGAGCTCGCAGAGCTTGTCTGCGAGCCGGGGAGAGAACCTGTGTGGCTTCGCTTAGAGCGGCGAAGCGGTGCCCTGCGAGGGACAGGCTGTAGGCACGCTACAGCCGTCGCAGCCTCCCTCGCGAAGGGGGTCGGGCTCAGCGAGGCTGCTGAGGTCTCCAGCGCCTGGATAGGCTCCCTCTTCCCGTCTTAGGGGGCCTTTTGACGGCTCTTTTGGGCTGCCACTTGCCTTCTGTGGAGCCGGAGGTACTCTTTTCCACCCACGAGAGAGGCGCATCGCGTCGCTCTAAGTGAAAGCGGCTGTAGCTCAGTGGTAGAGCGCAACCTTGCCAAGGTTGATGTCGAGGGTTCAAATCCCTTCAGCCGCTCCACAATGCGCGTTTTCGGGCCTCTTGAGAGGGCCGTGAGCGCGATTTTTTTTTAGATCGTGATTCATTGAACTCGCCGCCTTCGGATTCGTTTTGCGATGCGTCCACGATCCCCACCTCTGAAGGAGAACACCCACATGTTGAGCGTACTGCTCCTCGCTTTAGCGCAGGACATCGTCCTCCCAGAGAGCGTCATCATCGCTCCACGCGCGAATGACTCTGTCACAGCCACAGTCGCGAAGGTCCAGCATCTGAGCGGTGAAGAGCTGCGTGAAACTGGCGAGCGCTCCCTCCCTCGCGCGATCGCCAAGGCCGCAGGTGTCTGGGTGCAGGAGACGAGCCTCGGCGGCGGCGCGCCGGTGATTCGAGGCCTCTTGGGGAATCAAATCCTCGTCGTGGTAGACGGCGTTCGCCTCAATGATTCGACCACGCGCTACGGGCCGAACCAGAGCCTGAACATGATCGACCCCGCCTTCGTAGAGCGCGTCGATCTGATCCGAGGAGCGAACTCTGTCATTTATGGCTCAGACGCAATCGGCGGAGTGGTCTCGATCTGGACCAAGCGACCGCCCGTGAGTGAAGGAGACTCCGCTGGCGCGGAGCTGGGCTTGACGGCTGTCACTGCGAGCTCTGGGCTGCGCGCTGACGCTGTCTACTCTGGGAGCGCAGCAGGCTTCGGCTGGATCCTGGGTGGCACCAGGTCGGATTGGGGAGATCTGACGATCGGAGGAGGGGAGGAGCAGCCCTTCACTGGCTATGAGTCAGAGGGTCGCTTCGCCAGCTTGGTGACAGCTCTGGATGAAGACGTCAGCCTTCGCGTGGTAGCTCGCAGGCACCGTGACTTCGACGTGCCTAGAACGGACAAGCTCTACGCCGGCTTCGGGCAGCTCCAGCCCAAGAACGCGGACTATCGCTACAGCTTGCAGGACCGCAGCGGCTACCTCCTCTCTTACACCGACCAGAGCGCCGGAGGTCTCGCTGATGTGTTCCAGCTCCGTCTCTCGCTTCACACATACGTCGAGGAGCGTGACAAGCAGAAGACGGGCAGTGACACCGCGACCTTCGAGCAGGACGACGTCCGCTCCCTAGGGGTCGGCGCTGACTGGAAGCTCACATCTGGTGGAGGGCATGAGCTCACCTTTGGCTTTGATCACTTCGCGGATCGCGTCGACTCTCTCCGCGTTGACACTGACACCACGACGGGGGTTAGCACGCTCAGGGATGGGACCTTCGCTCCTGGCGCTGAGTACTCTTCCTCCGGGGTGTTCATCCAAGATGAGCTCCGAGACTTAGGCGCTTGGGACATCACCCTCGGGGCGCGGTACTCCCGCTATGACTTCGCCTTCAATGAGTTTGACGGCGGCGCCTACGTCGAGGGTGACTTTGACTCTTTCGTCGCTAGCGCAGAGGCTGCTCGTGAGCTGGGCGAAGGGACGCGGCTGATCGGCGTCCTCTCTCAAGGCTTCCGCGCTCCCAATCTGGATGACCTCGCTCAAGACGGTGACTGGGCCGGAGGGACAGAGGTCCACAACCCAGACCTCCAGCCAGAGGAGAGCGTCACAGCGGAGCTCGTGCTTGAGTGGTCACGTGAGCGTTACGACGCCTCCCTCGCGGCCTTCGCGACAGAGATCGACGGCTACATCGGTCGGATCCTCACAGATGAGGGTGATCCTGCGACGGCAGGAGATGAGGAGTATTTGCGCATCAACTCAGGGGAGCTCTCGCTGACTGGCTTGGAGTACTCCGCTCGTCGCTACTTAGGGGACGGGCCTTACTCTCTCGGCGTGCAGGCGGCCTACGTGCGAGGGCGCCAGTACGACGAGAACGAGGCCAGCTTGGATGGCGTCCATGCCCGGCGTATTCCGCCGCTCTTTGGCCGCGCCTCGCTGCGCTACGACGCGCCCTCCGTGGACGCGAAGCTCGGTTGGAGCGAACTCTCCATAGTCTTTGCGCAAGAGCAGGACCGCCTCCATCCGGAGGATGTGAGCGACCCGCGCATCGACCCTGAGGGGACCGACAACTGGGCGACCCTGAACCTCGATTTAGGCGGGCGCATGAACGAGTCCTTTGACTGGAACATCGGCCTGCACAACCTCTTGGATGAGCGCTACCGGGTCCATGCATCGGGCTTCGACTCGCCCGGATTTGGGCTCGTATTTGGTGTGCGGGGGCATTTCTAGGCCTCTTCCACCACTCTGCGGTTTAAGAGGGGAGAATCTATGGGGGCGCAGCCCCTGCACTCCTCGTGAGAGATCCAAAGCACATCAACAAGCGGTCCATCCCGCTCCGGAGACGCCGGGGTGGGGAGGGCTCTGGGCTCCCCGCGGCCTTCACGTACTCCTTGGGTCTACACGCCCTCGCGATGGCGGCGGTGGTGCTCGTCGCTGAGCTTGAGTGGAGCTCGCCTGTGGGCACAACGAGCAGCCCCCTTGAGGTCAGGATTGCTTCCCTCCCTAGCCAGATGACCTTGGAGGAAGAGAGCGAGCGAGAGCTTTTGACGGAGCTCCCTCCGGTCTCAAACCTCGTCGATCTTGTGGAGGAGCTCCCCGTCTTCGATCCGGCCCAACCCATGAGGCCCACGGCCCGGGATCCGCTGTTGGAGGAGGATCCTTTCGAAGCGCTTGAGCTCGAGGCCTTTGAAGGCTTGCCCGAGGAAGAGTCCGTTCAAGTGGAGGAGGCCAAAGAGGAGCCGGTCGGAGAGCGAGAGCCTCTGCGACAGCTCTTAGAGAGCCCCGCGGTGATCTATCCAGAGAGCGCAGCGCTGCGGCGCCTGGAGGGAACGGTCCTCCTCAGCATGATCGTCGGACCCGACGGCGGAGTCATAGAGGTCGTGCTGGTTGAGAGCAGCGGTCACGGCTCACTAGATCGTGCCGCGATTCAAGCCGCGCGGCGCTATCGCTTTGAGCCAGGGGAGGGCACGATCACAGTCTCAAAGCCCTTCACCTTCCGCCTCTCCTGAGGCCGCGCCTTGATACGAAGACGGCCCGCTCAGAGAGCGGGCCGCTGTTCTGAATCAGCTGTGGTCGAGGGTTAGGCGCGGTTGGCGAACCACTCGGCGTTCTTCGCCGTGTACTCAGCCCACTGCTCCGGGAGCTCGTTCTCGTCGAAGATCGCATCGACGGGGCACTCCGGTGCGCAAGCTCCACAGTCGATGCACTCATCAGGGTCGATGTAGAGCATCGTCTCTTTCTCAAAGTCTGCGTCGTCTTTGGTCGGGTGGATGCAGTCCACGGGGCAGACTTCGACGCAGGCGGTGTCCTTCGTGTTGACGCAAGGTTCGGCGATGACGTAGGTCATTGGTTTGGCACTCCGAATAGTTTTGGTTCCCGACGGCCCCACTGGGCTCGCCGCTGACCAAGGATTCTAGCCCATGCTGGGCAACTCTGGGAGCCCTCAGATCCTCATCTCTTGCTCAACCAGAGGTGAAGGCCCCTGGTGACTTGGGCTGTCCAGCCCGGCGGGAGGAGGGTAGTCCCCGAGTACTCCTCGATGATCGCGGGGCCTTGGAAGCGCACACCCTCAGAGAGGGCCTCCCGCTGAACCCTGCGTGCGATGATCTGACCGTCAAATCCAGCCCACCGCGTCCCGAGGACCGCGCCCTCAGGGAGGCGCTTGGAGTGAACCTCGCCGGCCCTCGGCATAGGGCGGCGGACGAGGGCTCGCGCGCGGAGGTGGACGAGCTCGACCTGCCCGTCCTCCAAGGCCCAGCCGTAGCGCTCCTCATGGGCGCGGTGGAAGCGCGCCGCAGCGTCGTCGCGACGGCCCTCGCCGAGCGCTAGGTCGTAAGACTGCCCGCGGTAACGCAGGTCGAGGCGGAGCTCTGTGCGGATCTTTGAGCGCGGGTGTCCAGAGGCTCTGAGGAGCTCTGTGGCTTCAGCTGCGAGCTCCTGCAACGCTGCTGCGCGCCTCTCTCGCGGCCAGGCCTTGAGGTCCCCAAGGACTGTCTGAGAGCGATCTTGCACGGCGTCAGCGTGCGCCATGCCCCAAGCGCTCAGCGCGCCGGGGTGCTGGGGGATCAGGGCGCCGGGCTGGTTCAGGCTGCCTGCTAGAGCTGCTGCGTGCAGCCCGCCAGCCCCGCCAAAGGCGACGAGCGGGAGGCGCTGTGGGTCACGACCTCGCTGCATCGTCATGACCCCGAGCGCGCGTCTCATCGCAGCGCGAGCGACGGATAAGACGCCCTCTGCGGCCGCGCGGGGTGAGACACCCAGCTCCTCGCCCAAGGTGCTGAAGCCGCGCTTCACGGCCTCTACGTCTAGCTCAAGGGCTCCTCCGAGGAAGGCGCTCGTGGAGATGTGTCCGAGCATCACGTGGGCGTCGGTGACCGTGAGCTCGGTCCCTGTTCCATAGCAGACTGGACCGGGGCTGGCCCCAGCACTCTTGGGGCCGACCCTCAAGACACCACCTGCGTCGACCGAGACGATCGAGCCGCCGCCACAGCCGATCGTGTGAATGTCGAGGGCTGGGACCCCGATGGGGTGACCAGCGACCTGCACGTCGTTCACCGCCTCTTCGAGGCCTGCGCCGCTCGAATGGAAGGCGACGTCTGTGCTCGTTCCACCCATGTCTAGGGTGACCACTTCAGCGTGCCCGGCCTCCGCCGCGGCCCGCGCGGCTCCTACGACGCCACCTGCGGGTCCGCTGAAGAGGACCCGCGCCGGCTCGCGCGCAGCCTGCGCAGCAGGGAAGCTCCCGCCGCTTGACTGGAGCATGGAGAGCTCACGCTCGCCGACGCGCTCCGCGAGGCGCTCGAGGTAGGCGCGCACGATAGGGACAAGGCTCGCGTTGGCTGCGGCGGTAGAGAAGCGCTCATACTCGCGGTACTCGGCGAGGAGCTTCGCGGAGCAGGTGACGCTGAGACCGGCAGCTTCGAGGTGCTCCGCGACCTGTTCCTCCATCTCAGGGTCTGCGTAGGAGTGCAAGAGACAGACCGCGACGGACTTGGCTCCAGACCTGCGCACTCGCTGCACGAGGCGATCGAGCTCTGCCTTCGTCGGCTTGACCTCGATCTGTAGGCCACCGCCTGGACTCGGAAATGCGCGCTGCGAGACTTCGAAGCGGCGCCGGCGCTCGACGAGGGGGGCGGGCTTCTCGGGGTGGAGGGCGTAGAGCTCAGGCCGCTCCTGTCTCCCGACCTCGATCAAGTCCCGGAAGCCCTCATTCGTTATGAGGGCCGTGGGGGCGACCTCTCCGGTCAGCATGGCGTTGAGCCCGACGGTGGAGCCGTGGATGAGCTCCAACCCACCACTCCCTGAGAGAGCCTTGAGGCCGCTCTCCACGGCCTCAGAGGGGTCCTGGGGCGTGGAGTGCACCTTCAGCGTCCGTACCTCGTCTCCGTCGAGGAGGACGAGGTCCGTGAAGGTCCCGCCTGTGTCTGCGCCTATCGCTTTCAAAGTTCAGTGATCTCCGCTCCGAGAGAGCCTCGGGGGCCTGCGGAGGATACCCTCATAGGCGAGATGTGGAACCTCTCTGACTCAGCCTGGGTTCTCGGGGCCTACCTCCTGGGCGCAGTGCCCTTTGGCATCCTGCTCGCCAAGGCGCGCGGCGTCGACCTCCGCTCCGTCGGCAGCGGCAATATTGGCGCGACGAACGCGATGCGGGCGCTGGGGAAGCCCTTAGGCCTCTTGGCCTTTGGCCTGGACTTAGGGAAGGGCCTCATCATTCCTTGGTACCTCCTCCAGGCTGGAGGTCCAAGTGCGCTGCCTGTGGCGTCCATAGCGGGCGTCGCGGCCGCGGCAGGGCACGTCTGGCCCATCTGGATCGGCTTCCAAGGCGGAAAGGCGGTCGCGACCGCGCTCGGGGCGCTCTGTGCAGTGGATCCAGCTGTCGCCCTCTGGGGGGGACCCGTCTGGATCCTCGCGGTGTTCTTCACGAGCCACGTCAGCGTTGGCTCTCTCGCGATGAGCGCCTCCTTCCCTGTCACGGCCTGGCTTCGCTGGAGTGACGTTGAGGGCGGCGCTTGGTTCGCAGGCTCTGCGCTGCTCATGTGCCTCCTGATCTGGGTCCGGCACCGACCGAACATCGAGCGGCTGTTGCAGGGAGAGGAGGCAAGGACGAGACTGGGCCTTCGCGGGCGACCTGCCCAGGGAGAAGAGTGAGATGAGCGAAGCCTATAAGAAGGTCTTGGTGATCGGCGATGGTGGATGGGGGACAGCCCTCGCGCTCGTCCTCGCTCGGCACGGCAGAGAGGTCACCCTGTGGAGCGCGTTCCCAGAGCAAGCAGAGGAGCTCGCAGAGCACCTTGAGAACAAGCGCTTCCTCCCGGGAGTGAGTCTGCCCGAGAGCATGCGCTTCAGCGCGGACCCCTCCTCCGCTGCGGATGGTGTAGAGCTCGCAGTGAGCGTAGTCCCCACCCAGCACCTGCGGTCTGTCGCGGAGCGCTTTGAAGACGCGCTCTCCGGGACCCTGCCCATCGTCACCGCGACGAAGGGCGTAGAGATTGAGACCTTCCAGCATCCCTTGGAGATCCTCCAGAGCGTCCTCGGGGAGCGCGGCTACTGTGTCCTGACAGGCCCTAGCCACGCGGAGGAGGTCGCGCGTGGCTTGCCGGCCTCCGTCATCGCGGCGAGCCACGACGCGGCGTTGGCCGCGCGCGTGCAAGCGACCTTCAGTGGAGACTCCTTCCGGGTCTACACCTCAGGTGACCCTGTTGGGGCAGAGCTCGCAGGGGCGCTCAAGAACGTGATCGCCCTCGCAGCCGGGATCTGTGATGGCCTCGGGCTCGGAGACAACGCCAAGGCGGCGCTCATCAGCAGAGGCATGGTGGAGATGGCTCGCTTCGGGCGTAGCCGCGGCGGATCCCCTGAGACCTTCTTCGGGCTCGCGGGCTTCGGCGACCTCGTGACGACCTGCTGCTCAGAGCACTCCAGGAATCGCAGCGTGGGAGAGGCTATAGGTCGTGGTGAAACGCTCGAAGAGATCCTCCAGCGCATGGAGATGGTGGCGGAGGGGGTCTGGACTACGAAGGCGCTCTTCGGCCCGGAGGCAGAGCTTGGTGATGAGGAGCTGCCGATCGCGAGAGAGGTGCATGACATTCTTTTCGAGGGAAAGGACGCCCGAGACGCCGTGCAGGACTTGATGAGCCGCGCGCCGGTCAGTGAGATGGGTGATCTCTTAGGGGACACGACATGAACGAGACGACAGGATTCATAACGACGCTCGCAGCGACTCTCATCTGCTTGGGCGGTGCGGTCATGACCGGCCGCGCCGCGAAGCGGCGTGCCCACCTCACCTGGGTCAGCGGCGCAGTGCTGTTCTTGGCGACCACCATTCACTTCGCTGGGGAGTTGGGGAAGCTATATGAGTTGGAGGCTGCGGGTTGGATTTATCCATTCCACCTCCTCCTCGCCCAGGTCACCTCGGTCGCGTATCTCGTCGTGATCGTCTCTGGCGTAGCGACGCTCAAGAAGGCCGGGCGACGTAAGACCCACGGCAGGATCGCTTACTCGGTCTTAGGCCTCACGGTCATCACGGCCATTACTGGCGTCTGGATGATCCTCAAAGCGCCCCTGCTCTAGTCAGGAGGAGCCTCCGTGGAGGCCGCCGGCTCCAGGGAGGAGCCAAGGCAAGACGACGAGGAAGCCGTTCGCGAAGAGCGGGACGCTGACGAAGATCAGCCAGCTGCGCCTGCTGCGGATGGTGAAGACCGCCATGGCGAAGCCCACCAGCGCGAGAGGGGTGGAGATCCAGTAGGCCAGCTCGGGTGAGGGCGCCCAGCCCTCGCTGAGCCGCGCCCAGATCACCGAGCCCCAGAAGACGGCCCAGCCGGCGCTGGCGAAGATCATGGACCGAATCCAGGTCCTGTGGCGCCTGCGCACCCTCGGACCCCCGCTCAGACGCTCTCTCCCGGGCTTCACCACGAAGAGATTGTCGCCTAAGTCGGCTTGTTGGGACAGGGCGGATTGACGTCGTGGCGCTGCCCGGATAGAACATGGCCCCTTCGGTCGGGGCGTGGCGCAGCCTGGCTAGCGCGCTGCAATGGGGTTGCAGAGGTCGGAGGTTCGAATCCTCTCGCCCCGACCATCTCTTGAGTCCGCTCTTGCGGGCTCTGGGGGAGGGCCTGCTTGGCAGCACAGGCCCCCTCTGCTCGGCCGCCGAGACCAGGCCTGCGCCTTCAAATGTGGCCTAGGGCCGTCTCAAGCGGCGCCCTCTGGCACCGCATACGGGCCCCCTCACCTCCTGAACCCTGGGAGGGAGACGCGGACAAAATTCTCTCTTTCCTGTCGTCTGGATGGGCTGCGCGCGCAACTCGAGGTCGAAGGAGACGCCTCATCTAGAGCGCGACTCTGTACCCACGAAAGAACGCCCTCATCCAACAGGAAACGAAATGAAGATCTCCCGATTCGTGCCCCTCCTGGGCGCGCTCTCAATCTTGGCCATGACGGCCGATGCAAACTCAGTGGCAGAGCCCAATCGCAGCGCTCCTAGCGTGCACTTAGTCACATCCCCTGTAGACGGTGCCCCTGGGAGCTTGCGACAGCTGATCTCGGTGGCGGCCCCCGGCGACGTGATCACCTTCGCTGGCCCCATGACAGTCAACCTCGGCTCCCCGATCATCGTTGGTGTCGACAACCTCACCATCGAGGCCTGCTACCCGGACGTGACTGTGAACGCGCTGGGGCTCTTCCCTGGGATCGAGCTCTCTGCCGTGACGGGCTGTCACATCAGGGGCTTGAGGATGGAGGGCTTCAACCCAGCGATCGGCCTCACCACTGGCGCGCACGACAACCGCATCGGTGGTCCAGACCCTTGCGATCTCGTCGAGATCTATAGCGGCGGCCTCGGAGTCGCGCTCTCAGACCCCGGGACGGTCCGCAACAAGTTCGCGCAGGTCCAGGTGCATCACAACATGTACGAGGGGATCTATCTCCGCCACGGCGCGAGCGAGAACTTCTTCGGTGATGGGACCCCCTTCGGCGCGGTCATCTCATCTGACAACGGCAGGAACGGCGTCCTCCTCGAGGATACAGGCGGTACGGGGAGCTCCGTCATTCGGAACGAGTTCCACCACTGCCTCATCGGTCTAGACCCGAGCGGGCTCGCGCCTGCAGGTAACGCGCTCTCAGGCGTCGTGCTTGATGGGCCGGGAGTCATCGAGAACCTGTTCAGCGCTTGCGTCATCTCAGACAACAGCATGAACGGAGTCACGATCACAGGCGGTGCGAATCAAAACACCTTCTGGACCTGCCTCATCGGCGTAGACGCCTCTGGCACAGCCATGCTGGGCAACGTCAACGGAGTTGAGATCAGCGCTGGCTCCTTGAACGCGATCGAGGCAGGCGTGGTCTCAGGCAACCAGCAGTTTGGTGTCGTGATCCGGTCTAGCGCTGCCTTCGACAACAAGGTCAACGAGAACCGGATCGGTCCGGACGCTAACGCAGCAGCGCTAGGAAACGGCAGGTCCGGCGTCGCCCTCATGGATGGGGCCTTCGAGAACCGTGTTATCGGTAACCACATCTCCAGCAACGGAGAGGATGGCGTCGCGCTGATGGGGAACGACCCCGTCGACAACTTGATCGAGTCTAACTTGATCGGCACGGATCAGAGCGCGAGCGCAGCGATGCCCAACGCGAGGAACGGGATCTTCTTGGGCTCTGTCGCGAGCTCGAACGACTTCAGGGAGAACGTCGTGAGCGGCAACGCAGACAACGGTGTCGCCGTCGTCGGCTTGGGATCGGATGAGAACAGTTTCCAAGGGAACATCATCGGACTGGACTCTTCGCTCGCTAACGCGATCCCGAACGGCGGGAGCGGGATGCTCATCTACAGCTCCAAGAACCTCGTTGGCGGAGTGAATCCGGGCGACGGAAACTACATCTGCGCGAACACGCGCTGGGGGGTCGAGGTCCGAGGACCCGTCGCTGGCTTCGCTGCCCTTGAGAACGAGTTCTACGGCAACACCGTCGGCATGGCCGGCCTCGGTAACGCGAGAGGCGGGCTGTGGTTCGACTCTGGCGCCCTCGACAACTTCGTCGGCAACAACCTCGCAGGTAACACGATCCATGAGAACGGTGGCCCCGGCGTCTTGGTGCACAACGCCTCGACAGCTGACCCTGCGGACGGGAACCACATCCTCAGCAACAGCATTACGGCTAACGCAGGTGATGGGATCGAGCTAGCGGGTGGTGGCAACTGCATGATCCCTGCACCGATCATCACCGCGGCGAACTCTGTGAGCATCGAGGGTTACACGACCGTCTCGAGTCCTCTGTGCACGGTGCAGGTCTTCCGTGACACTGACGACGAAGGGATGGAGTTCCTCGGGGAGGTCTTGGTCGCCTCGAGCTATGGCTTCTTCAGTGTCCCGGTCACCCTGTCTCCGGGCGATCGCGTCACGGCGACGCAGACCGCAGATATAGGCTGCACGACCCCTCGTGCCGAGACCTCTCCCTTCTCCACGGTCATGACGGCGTCAGAGATCGGCTCGCCCGATTGCTTCTGCCCTAACGCTGTCGCCATCTGCGGCAACCCTGACCCCAACGCAGGCTGCGCGAACTCCACCGGGAGCGGCGCCCTGCTGAAGGCTCACGGTACGACTAGCGTAGCTAGCGACGACCTGACCCTCTCCGTAACGCAGGTACCCCGTACGAGCTTCACGATGCTCCTCGGCAGCCGCGCGACTCGGAACATCCCGTTCCGCGACGGTCGCCTCTGCGTCGGCGGCTCTGGCACGCGCATCTGGCGCTTCCAGCTCCGGAACTCGGGTCAGTGGGGTGCGTCAGTCTTCGGCGCTGGCATCGTCGCGAGGAGCCTCTCCTTCTCCACCCCGAGCGGTTACATCAACTCAGGAAACACCTGGTACTTCCAGACCTTCTACAGGGACACCACGGGTCCCTGCGGTACGGGTGGAAACCTCACCAACAACGTGAAGATCACCTTCACACCCTGAGCGTTCACGATGATCCGCGACGCGGGGGCGGCGCTCAGGCGCCGTCCCCGCTCTCTGTCTTCTAAGAGGCGTCTTCTATAAGGCGTCTTCCATGAGGTGGTGGGATCTGAGATCTTCTACCTCGTGGTGCTCGCCAGCTTCTCTTTCGGGACAGTCGTGATCTCAGCGCTCCTCTCGCTGCCGATCGCGCTCTTCACCTTGGCCTTCCTGGTCGAGCCGCGCAGGCAGGCTGCTGGGAAGCAGCCGCTCGGCTACTGGGGTTGTGTCGGGTATGCGTTGGCTCTGGGCGGCCTGCTCTCTCCCCTCGGCTTCGGCATCTTCCTCCTCGCGAAGAGAGGGCTGGGGATCTTCAGCTGAGCGCGAGCGCTGCTGCTCGCACGCCAGCGAGTCACAGAGCGCCGATGGGGTATCATCAGGTCGCACATGGATAACCGACCCGTCGTCTTGCTCGCTGCACCTGACCCTGTGAAGGGGGAGCTCGCGCGCGGCCTCCTCGAAGAGGCCGGGATCCCGTCTCTCTTCCACGGGCCAGACAGGGACGTCGCGGAGCTTGGGACCGCTGTCCACATGGCCTTTACGAGGCCTGACCTCTTGGTCCCTGCTGCTGCTCTAGAGGACGCTCGTGAGGTCCTCAAGGAGGCTTGGGGTGAAGAGATAGAGGAGCTCTGAGCGAATGTCGCTCGCCCTCTGCGCAGGAGCGCTGGTCCTCTCAGGCGCTGGGGCAGCGGTCTCACCGGATGTAGCCGTCGGCGCCTCGTGTGTGGACTGTCACGGGGTCTTGGTGGACGAGTATCGAGGGACAGGAATGGCGCGCGCGATCGAACCCATCCGTGAGGGAGAGCTCGCAGGACTTGAGCGGGTCTCAGACCAAGACACGGGGCTCTCATATGAGCTCGTAGAGAGCGCTCGCGGTCCGCGGATCATCGAGCGTTGGGGGGAGTCTGGCGCGCGCTCGCTGCCGCTCCTCTACGCGATCGGCGCGGGGAGGCTGGACCGCTCCTACGTCGCTCAGGTCGGCGGGATGGAGTGGTTCGCGCCGCTCGAGGTCGTGAGCGCGCACGCAGACGTTCAGCGACACGCCGCGCTGGCTCCGGGACATGAGATGGTCCCGGGCAAGCGCTTCACGACGCCTATTACGAATGAGTGCCTCGCTTGTCACACAGACTCTCCGCCACCGATCGATTATCCCGCCAACCTGCACAACTCGAGCTGGATCCCACACGGCATCTCATGCGCTGCATGTCACGCCCGGGGCGAGGAGCACGCGGCCTATCGGGAGTCAGAGGGGGAGGGGGGAGACCCCGCCATCTCCCTAGGTGAGCTCGGTCTCGCGGAGCGACTCTCGCTCTGCGCGCGCTGTCACCTGCAAGGGGACGCGCGCATATCGCTGACAGGCGCTCGGTCCTTGTCCGACCCAGGAGCGGACTTCCTTGGAGAGTGGGCGGTCTATCTCCCCCGCGAAGAGGACGAGGACGTCGCCTTCGTAAGCCAGGTCGAGCGCATGTTGAGCTCGGTCTGCTTCACGAGCGCTCTTGAGGGGGACGGACAGCCGCTCGAGTGCACCACATGTCACGACCCGCATCGCTCTCTAGACGATGAGCTGGAGCGAGTGCGCGTCCGCGCTGCGTGCATGCAGTGTCACGAGGGCGGCGATGAGGACTGCTCTAGGCCGAGCGCGACGCCGACTGCTAAGGATTGCGTGGAGTGTCACATGCCGCTCGTCGAGGTTTTTGACGTCTCAGCAGTAAAGATCCACGACCACAAGATCGCGCGGTCTCCATCTGCGCCGGAGAGCTATCCAAGGATTCGTGTCAAGCACGCCAAAGACGGAGACGTTGTTCGGTTCCAGTGGCCTTGGCTAGAACCACACGAGGTCGACCCCGGTCTCGAGATGATGGCGGCCTTGATCGCTGGCGGAGAGCGGCGAGCGCTTGAGCGGGTCGACGCTGAACCTGGCGAGCAGAGCCGCAGGCTGCCCACCTATCACCACCTGAGGGGGGTGCTCTTGGAAGGCGCGGGTCGCTTGGATGAGGCGCGCAAGAGCTACATGCGCGCGCTGCTCTTGGACCCTGACTCAGGCGAGAGCGCGGTGAACCTCTCTCTGGTCTTGGGCCGAATGAACCGGGCTGCCGAGGGGGTCGCTCAGCTTGACGCGCTCTTAGAACGGCACCCCTTCGCCGAAGGAGCCCTGCGAAACCGCGGACTCCTGAAGAGCGCGCTCGGCGATGTGCAGGGGCTCAAGGGTGACCTAGAGGCCGCCCATGCGATCCTCCCGCGCGCAGAGCTCGCGCGGGCGTTAGCGCAGATCAGCCGGCGGTTAGGGGATGAGGCTGGCGCGCAGCTGTGGGAACAGCGCGCGCAGCTCTTGGGGCCTTAGGGCTCAGCCCTCGTGGTCGGCCACGCGAGCGTCATCTCCGTGAGTTGGTCTGGCTGGAGGAGGAAGTCGTGGGGTGCGCCTGAGGTGCGCGAGTCTTTTTGTCCTCGTGCGCATAGCGCTGTGAAGACGTACCCTTCATGCATGGATCCTCTCCCTAATAAGTGCGTGCCCTGTGAGGGTGGAATCCCCGCGCTGACATCTGAGCAAGCGGCAGAGCGCCACGCTCTCATCCCGAGCTGGTCTCTCTCAGAGGGGAAGCTCTCGCGCTCTTACGAGCTCAAGGACTTCCGCGCAGCGCTCGCATGGGTCAACCGCGTCGGCATGTTGGCGGAGGAGGAGGCCCACCATCCAAACTTCCACATCACGAGCTGGAACAAGGTGGAGTTCGTCCTCTATACCCACGCCGTCGACGGCCTCACAGACAATGACTTTGTCCTCGCGAAGGCTATTGATGACCTCGCGAGGAAGGACGGGCACGCTTAAGGCGCCGCCTATAGTCGCATCAAAGCTAACGCCCGATCACGGAAGCTCGACCACTCGACGGAGCCGTCGGGCTCTCCTCCACATGCAGAGAAGGGCTCGGTGCACAGGAAGATGGGTCCGTGCTCAGGTGACTCAGGCAAGAGGCCGTGGCTCCCGCGCACTTGGCTCGGGTCTTGAGAGACGACGTCCATCAAGGTGCGGAAGCCGAGCTTCTTTTGCGCGAGCCTCCGTGCCACGCGTAGAGCGGGGAGCGTGAGCCGCTGGTCAGTGAAGAGCTCGCAAGGGTCGTAGCCAGGCTTGCGATGTATGTCGACGGTCGGCGCGAAGTCAGGAGCTGCTGCCTCTTCGAGCCAGTAGGGGTAGTGGAACCAGGAGTCGGGCTCAGAGAGCGCTATCAGGTCGCCCGCGCGGGGGTGGTCGAGACCGAGCACTCCGCGGGCCTCGCCGGAGCAGAGAGAGGCGACCCCAGGGACGCCCGCGAGCGCCTCTCGAGCGGCCTCGATGGAGGCCGCTGAGTCGCAGTAGATGTGCGCGAGCTGGTGGTCGACCACGGCGAATGCGCGGGATGCGAAGACGTCGAGCATCTCACCCGTAGGAGACTGACGCACCTCTAAGAGGCCAGCGCGACGAAGCACGCGGTTCAGCTCGACCGCGCGCGAGACGGGCCTTATCCCATACTCGCTGCAGACGATCAGCGCCGCATCACGCTGCGCTGCTGCGGCGTGAATGTCAGAGACGAGCTCGTCGGCCTCTCTGACTGCCTGAATCGAGCGGGGGTCGTCTGGGCCGAAGCGCTGGTGGTCGTAGTCGAGGTGGGGGAGGTAGACGAGGGTGAGGGCTGGTGAGTGCTCTTCGAGCGTCCTGATGGCGGCGTCAGCTATCCATCGGCTCGAGGGGAGACCCGAGCGGGGCCCCCAGAAGTCGAAGAAGGGGAAGGGGCCGAGGGCGCTGACTAGGTCCTCTCCATAGGAGGTGGGGCTCGAGTAGGTGTCGACGATCTTGCGGCCGTCAGCTGGGTAGTGGGGGCGTGGCGTGATCGAGAGGTCGACGGCTGCGCCCATGTTCCACCACCAAAAGAGCTTCGCCGTGAGGGCGCTCGGCTCGCGGCGCTTGACTGTCTCGTAGAGCTTCTCGCCGCTCACGAGGGTGTTCGCCTGCCGCCAGAGCGCGACCTCTCGGCTGGCGGGGTCCATCCAGCCGTTGCCGACTGCGCCGTGCTCTTGGGGTGAGAGCCCCGTGAGCAGGCTCGCCTGAGCGCTGCAGGTGACCGCAGGCAGTACGGCGGTCATGGGAGCGCATGCGCCAGACTCCGCGAGGGCGCGGAGCTTAGGGGCGTGCTCGAGCAGGGCAGGGGTCATGCCCACGAGGTTGACTATGACGGCGCGTCTCATGGCCTGAGGATGCTAGCATCGCTGGCCATGTTCAGTCGGATCTTGGACCTCTTCCGCGGGCGACCGGTGGTCGTGAGCGGAACCTCAAAGCTCGAGGAGGGCTTCGCCCGTCGCATTGACGTGGGCGACCCGCTCGCTGGCGGCACCCAGTTCCTCCTCTGCAGGGTGGACGGGGTGATCCACGCGATCACCACAGAGTGCCCCCACGCAGGCGGACGCATCGTCGAAGGGCCTATGAAAGATGGCCGCTTCGCGATCTGCCCGCTGCACCAGTACGCCTTCGACCCGCGCACCGGACGTCCGGAGGGAGACATCTGCTCCAAGGCAGAGACCTATCGGGTGCGTGAGGAGGGGGACGAGTGTCGCGTCTGGCTCTAGCCCTCTCCATAGCGCTCAGCAGTGCGCCGGCCATCGGGCAGGTCAAGCTGGGGATCGATGTGCTCCTCGAGGACCGGATAGAGCTAGTAGAGGGCTTGCGGGTCGGGCTTGTGACTCACCCCGCGGGGGTGGACAGCGCCCTCGTGCCGACGATCGACCGGCTCGCGGCGGACGAGCGCGTGAGGCTCGTGCAGCTCTTTGGACCGGAGCACGGCGTGCGCGGTGACGTCGCCGCAGGCGAGGATGTCTCTGACGCGCGAGATCCACGGACGGGCGTCCCTGTAGAGAGCTTGTACGGAGCGAGGAGGCGTCCATCGAAGGAGAGCCTCGAGCGGATCGACGTCCTCTTGTTCGACCTCCAAGACGTCGGCGCGCGCATGTACACCTACATCTCGACCCTCGGGGAGGTGATGACAGCTGCAGGTGAGGTGGGCGTGAAGGTGGTCGTCTTGGATAGGCCGAACCCGCTCGGCGGGCTGCGGTTTGAAGGGCCGGTCATGCCGGAGGAGTGGGAGAGCTTCATCTCTTGGGGCCCGCTCCCTATGACTCATGGCATGACAATGGGGGAGATCGCGCGCCTCTGGAAGGAGAGGCAGGGAGTCTCGTGCGAGCTCGACGTCGTCCGAATGAGCGGCTGGGAGCGGAGCATGGTCTGGGAAGACACCGGCTTGGAGTGGCTGCAGTCCTCCCCTCATATCCCTCACCCTGTGAACGCTCACCTCTACCTCGCTACTGGAGCGATCGGCGAGTCCTTCGAGGGGGTTCACTGCGGCGTCGGCTACACCACCCCCTTCGAGGTCCTCGCGGCGCCTGGGCTCGATGAGAACGCGCTCGCCGACGCGATGAATGAGCGCGGGCTCAGCGGAGTCCGCTTCCTCCCCTTCATCACGCGCCCCTTCTACGGTGAGCAAGAGGGCGTCGAGGTCCGCGGCGTCAGGCTGATCCTCACGGACGAGCGGAGCTTCCTGCCTGTGCGTACAGCTCTGGCCCTCCTGATCGAGCTGCACGGGCAGCTAGGCGAGGAGCTCAGGTTTAAGTCTGAGCGAGCCTTCGCGATCCGCTGGGGAAGCGCAGAGCTCTTCGAGCGCGTCACGGCAGGCGCGACCCTTGCGGAGCTCGAGGCTAGCTTTGTGGACGGTCTGAAGGAGTTCGAGGAGGTCCGAGCAGAGCTCTTGCTCTACTAGGGTGGAGGATGGAGCGGGGGGTCATATTTAAGCGCTGCCTCGCCTCCCGATGTCCGCAGTGTGGAGAGGGCCAACTCTTCCAGTCTTACAGCAAGCTCCAGGAGGAGTGCCCCGTCTGCGAGCTGAGGTATCGCAGGGAGCCGGGCGCGATGACGGGGGCGATGTACCTCTCAGCCGTGGTCACGGAGGTCTTGGCAGCGATGCTCTGCGCTGCGCTCTTCCTCCTTACAGATTGGAGCGTGAAGACAGGCCTCATGATCGGCGTCCCAGTCGTCGCCGCCTTTGCGCTCTTCAGCTATCCGCGGAGCGTGGCCCTCTGGGTCGCGATCGAGTACTGGACGGACCTAAAGAATGGAGCGCCCTGGGCTAAGCCGCGCTGAGGCTAGCGATGACCTCCTCGGTGACCTCGTCCACGCTGCGCGCGTCCTTATGTGAGATTCGCTTCCAGACGCTGCAGTAGCCCTGGCTCTGCATCACCAAGGAGCTCGCCCGGCGGACGCGGTCAACTGCTCGTTGGCGCAGGATCTGGCCTTCGGCAGAGCTCGGATCGATGTTGCGGCGGATGAGGTCTCTCATCTCTTCGGTCGCCCTGAGCACATGCTTGTAGTTGACCCGCGCCGGCTGGGTCAGCTGTCGTGCGTTGGAGAGTCCGCAGATGTTATCCCTGGAGCGCGCCCTCCAGCCGCCTAAGCTCCGCTCGACCCCAGCGGTGAAGCCTTGAGCAGGGGTCGCACCCCAAGCGGGCGCGGGGGCGATGGTGAGGATCGCGAGGCTGAGTGACAGCCAGCTTCTCTGTTTCTTGGTGGTCATGTTGGGCTTGGACCTCGCCTTGTAGAGAGGAACGCAGCAAGTGTTACGAAGTTCATCCCTCATAGTTTTCTAGCTAGATTTAGAAACCGTCACCCCGCACGCCTCAGGCCCCGGATAGGCTCTCACCATGCCGGAGCTGCCGGAGGTAGAGACAGTCGCGAGGCTGGTGCGTCCTGGCCTCGTGGGACGCAGGATTACGGGCGCTGGGGTCGCGTGGGAGCGCTCTCTAGGGGGCATGGACGCGAGGACCTTCAGGCGACGAGTCCGAGGAGCGACGATTGAGCGAGTGGGCAGGAGGGCTAAGTGGATCGTGATTGACCTCAAAGAGGGTGAGTCCGCGAGAGGACATCTTTTATGCCACCTGCGGATGAGCGGTCGGCTTCATGTTGAGCCGACAGGCACCGACATGGGGCGGCACGAGCGTGTGCGTATCGATCTTGACGATGGCAAGAGCTTGTTCTTCCTTGATGTGCGCAAGTTCGGTCGCATGGTCTATACGAACGACGCAGCAGAGAGCTTTGTTGGGCTGGGCCCAGAGCCTCTCTCAGATGAGTTCTCGAGCGCTTGGTTCCGGAGCGCGCTCAAGTCGCGTAAGCGGCGGCTCAAGCCGCTCTTACTGGACCAAGCCTTCCTCGCAGGGCTCGGCAACATCTACGTCGACGAGGCATTGCACGCCTCAGGTCTGCACCCTTTGAGGCGTTCAGACAGGATCCCCGGACAGAAGGCGGACCAGCTGCGTGAGGAGATCCGGTCCGTATTGGAGGAGGCGATCCTGCGTGAGGGGTCGAGCTTCGACACCTTCTATAGGACACCCGAGGGGCAACCCGGGAGCTACCAAGACCAGTTTTTGGTCTACGGTCGAGACGGCAAGCCGTGCAGGACCTGCGGGAGGACCCTCAAGAAGATCGTGGTGGCGCAGCGCGGGACCCACCTTTGCACCCGCTGTCAGCCTGCCCCGCGAGGTTAGAATGCGCTCATGATCGAGTTCAGTGACCTGAAGCGCGGGGTGTGCATCCAATACAAGGGCGCACCCGTGATCGTGACCGAGGTGAAGTTCAGCAGCCCCACTGCGCGCGGGGCGAGCATGATCGGGAAGACGAAGATGAGGAACCTGCTCACTGGGCAGGTCCTGAGCGACTCCTTCCGGAGCGGCGACAAGTTTGAGGAGGTGGACGTCGAGCGGCACCCGTGCAGCTACCTCTACACAGACGGCTCCCGCTGGCACTTCATGGATGACGTCAGCTTTGACCAGTTCGATCTAGGGCCCGACGAGCTCGGAGATGCCACCGGCTACCTAGTCGAGGGGATCGAAGGCATCGAGGCTATGTTCGTTGACGGGGCTCTCGCAGGGATCGAGCTGCCCAACACCGTGGACCTAGAGATCACGGAGACGACGCCGCCCATCAAGGGAGCGACGGCTGCTGCCCAGCTCAAGTCAGCGACTCTAGAGACCGGGGTAGAGGTGCAGGTGCCCCCGTACTTGGTCACGGGAGAGCGGGTCCGCATCGACACTCGGGATGGTCACTTCGTCGAGCGCGTCAAGGATTGAGAGTCATGAGGAGCTCCGTCAACGCGATCCTGATCACGGCTGCCATCTCGCTAGCAGCTTGCGCCGAAGCAGAGGAACCCGTCGAGGTCGGGCCTCAGGGTCCGATCTGTGGCCCCTGCGATATGACGATGCCTGCTGACTATCCGCTCACGGAGATCGCTGGCATGCGCTTCGCGACCTGCGGCGAGTTCTGCGTCGAGCTCATCACAGCGAACCCTGAGCGCTACGCAGAGTTCGCTGTCAGCGAGTAGCGCTCAAGCCAAGCGCGCGCGCCACGCCGACTCGATCTCGGGCACCTGCGACCACTGCTCGGCGCAGATCGCGAGGTAGAGGGTGACGTCCTCCGAGCCATACTCCTTGTCGAGCTTGGCGAGCGCGCTGTCGATCTTGTCGACCGCAGGCACGTTGTCCTCGCCGCCGTCGATCATCCCGTCCTCGTGGGAGACGCCGGTCTCGTCGAGGAAGCTCGTGATGAGCTCCTTGTTCGTCTTCAGCAGGTAGCTGCCGAAGAGCTCGTAGGTCATCTCGGCGTTGCTCTGGGCCTGCAGGATGGAGTGCGCGCGTCTAGCGCGCTGAGCCATAGGGAGCTTCCGGATCGCCTGAGGGCGAAAGTTCAGCGCCTTCGCGACCTCATGGTCGAGGGGGCCGAAGCCCTGGTTTTCGAGGGCTGAATAGATCTCGAGGAAGCGCTCCGGTGAGGTCTTCTTTAGCTGTTCGACGACTTGCATGGGAGGAGTCTAGCTGAACCAGAGCGAGATCGCCGGTTGTCTCTGCTTCGAATGGTGCTCATGATGAGGGGCCATGATCGAGTTGAATCAAGAGACCCGCCGTAAGGCAGACAGCCTCTACACCGTCTTCGCGGCCTGCTTCGCCGTCATCCTCGTGCTCACGAACATCATCGGCACGAAGCTCTTCTACCTCTTCCCTGAGGGAGGCCCCGCTTGGTTCAACGGGGGAGAGCCCGTGACGCTCACGGCGGGCATCATCACCTACCCGCTCACGTTCTGGCTGACGGACATCGTCAGTGAACTTTGGGGGCGTAAGAAGGCGAACCTCATGGTCTGGATCGGCTTCGGGACGAGCTTCCTGATGTTGCTCGTCTTGCAGTTCGCTGTCTCTCTCCCGCCCTCGGAGGTCTGGTCGATCCCTGGCATCGCGCCCCTCGACGCTGGCCTCTTAGAGCGCGAGGGCGCAGGCGGAGCGGCGATGATGCAGGCCGCGTACGCCTCTACGTTCCAGAACCCGCGGCTCCTGCTCTTCGCCTCGATGCTGGCCTACTTGGTCGCGCAGCTCTTTGACGTGCGCCTCTATCACTTCTGGTGGCGGATCACTGGCGGTCGTCACATGTGGATCCGAAACAACGGCTCTACCGTCATCAGCCAGCTCGTCGACACGATCATCGTCAACGGGATCTTTCTGCGCTTTGGCTTCGGGATGGATTGGGCTCCGATCATGGAGATCATCTTCTGGGTCTACGTATGTAAGGTCATGCTCGCAGCCATCGACACGCCGCTGATTTACCTTGGGAAGGCTGGGATCTGTCGCAGCCTTGGAGTCCCCAACGACGCTCCGATGGAGTCAGCGCCGCTCGCGCAGCCCTAGTCTCTCTTCAGGCCTCGAAAGAGGTCCTTGAGGCCGCCCTCTGTCGCTTTCTCAATGAGGACGCCACGTGCAGCGCTGGTCAGCCAGCGCTTCCAGGCGCCGTCGCGGTCCACCAGCTTTGGGTTATCTAGGCGGCCCTCCAAGCGGAGCTTCACGGTGTCAGCGGGCAGTGAGACGGCGCCGCTCCCGATGTCGGCGCGTCCGCCAGTGATCTGTAGTTGGATCTCACCGTCCAGCTTGGCGCCGGGGCTGGAGACGAGCCCCTCGACCCCGAGGCCGATGGCGCCTGCGAGGAGCTTGTCCTCGATGCCGAGGTCTTTGGCTAGCTGCACAGCGTCCACTCCAGCGCCGCCACCCTGAAAGCGCCAGCTGCTCGCGCTCTTGCGTGACCAAGAGAGCTCCAGGTCTCCATCGCTCGTGCGAGCAGTGGTCGTCATGGGTCGCTCGACGAGCTCTGGCTCGTCAGAGAGGTCGGAGAGGACGAGCTCTACTGTGCGTCCATCTCCCAGCGGAATGTCACGCCAGGCTGCTTCGATGATGTGCACGCGCGGCCTGCTCCGGTGGAGGGGGGTGCGAGCAGCGGGAGGGGGTAGGAAGATCCCTGCCGCCTCTTGAGCAGCTCGCTCAGCCTCCGCGCTAGAGCCTTCACCTCCGAGGAGCTCGAAGCCTCGCCGCACCTGCTCGAGCAGCTCATCGAGCCTCTCCTTGTCTTCGATGAGCTCGCGCCAGTCGATCTCTCTGCCCTTGTCGGGTTTTCCAGTCTCCGCCTCGCTCAGCGGGGGGAGCTCAATCTTGGATCCTGGTTGTTCACGGGGCTGGTCAAAGCTCGCGCCGCTCAAGACGAGGCGCTCGATGACGAGCTCGTGCCTCGCGAGTGCTGCGCCGTCGAGGTCAGCCTCGAGGGACTCCCAGCGCACGAGGTCACGGCTGAGGTCCTCTGGATCAACGACTGCGAGCCCGCCCACAGAGATCTTGGCCTGCGCAAAGGAGAGCTCAGCCTCACGGCAGTCGACCTGCGCGCCTGTCACTTGGGCGAGGGAGCTCACGAGGGCGCCACGGATCCCCTTCGCCTGAGCGAGTGAGAGGTAGGTGCTCGCTCCCAAGACGATCAAGACGAGGCCTAGCACGCCTGCTGGGCGCCACCAGCGACCCGTCAACTCTAGCGTAGATCGGAAGCCCTCCTTCGGAAGTCCACCAAGGAGCAGCCACGCGAGCGCTCTGACCCAAGCCTTTGATGTCCATAGTCGGAAGGCCTCAGAGCCCTCCTCTAGGGTCGCGAGCTTCTCTCTGAGCCGCGTGACTAGCTGAACCAGGAGCGCCCCTGTGAGGGCACCAAAGAGCAGCCCTACGGCCGCACCACCGCTGACTCGGTTTGACTCCCACTCCGCCCAGGCCAAGAGCGGAGCCTCTGCTAGCCGTGCTAGGAGGCCGCTGAGTGGACCGCTCGCGAGCGCAGCTCCGACTCGTTCGACCTGCTCATATGCGGCGAGGGCTACGAGGGAGCTCGCGCCCGCAAGGGCCGTGAAGAGCGGGACGCTCGCGTTCAAGATCAAGAGCGCACCGACACAGAGCGCCAAGAGTGCAGCTCCAGTGTGATCCCAGGGCACGAAACCTACGACGCCACCTAAGAGACATGACAGGGTGAGCTGCTCACTTGTGACGCGGCCTACGAGCAGGCCGAGGATGCGGTGACGTGACACGGGGGATCTCCGGTCCCCATGCTAGTCGATCTCTTCAAGTGGGCCCAAGTGGCCCCTTTGGGCTCAGGCTCCCCAGGTGATCTCGTAGCCGTTTGAGAGGTTGAACAGGCTCGAGCAGGGGGAGGTTCCAGCGTCACGATACCAGTACTGATAGCGGCGCGTTTGGCCCACGCTGATGGTGCCGTTCGTGACGATCGAGATGGTGGAGCTCGTCGTGAAGTTGTTGCCGGAGTTGGCGAACTGGACCTCGAGCCTGCGGACGTTGCCCCCAGCGCAGCGGAGGCCGTCCCCGAAGGGGTTTCCGTTCCCCGAGTTGACAGCGTTGTTGCCTTGGAAAAAGAGGCCCGGGCCAGGGGTGAGGTTGGTAGCTGTCAAGACAACATTGTCTGCTGCGACGCTAGGCGTACCTGAGGCAGTGAGCTCTGCGCCGCTGCCCGTGTCGTTCGCGCACCCTTCACCGAGGCCGCCGTTGTTTGAGCAGGGGCATGGGGTCCCGATGCCGTCACCGAAGCAGTACTTCGTACCGGGCTCCGAGCTGCCGAGTCCGGTCGCGCGGGTCATAAGGACCGCGGGGAAGCCGATCGAGTCAAGATCTGCGGGTGCCTGATCGTTCAGAGAGAGGTCGTTCAAGTTGAAGGCACCAGCAGTGTTCGAGAAGGACGCGAAGGAGCGACCGCTCGAGCTGAAGCTCTCATCAAGCGGGGCCGGGTATTCGCCCACTCCGTGGGTGCAGACCACCCCGACGATGAAGTTGCCTGAGACCGCGACGCCGCCGGTGGAGTAAGAGTTCAGGATGTCTGTGTCAGCGTTCGTGACCGTCGTGGCTGTGCTCCAGAGGAGGACTCCGTCGCTGGGGTCTCCGTCGTTGTTGGGGTCGTCCCAGATGCCGACTGTGACGGCGCTGCCGTTTGCGATGGAGCCGGGGATCGAGGCGGCACCATAGGAGGTCTGGACCTCAGTGATCGTGTCAGCGCCACCCTCGGCTGCGAAGAGGTTGCCCCACCAGATGTCCCCGCCAGCGGAGAGTCCGAGGTTGTTCGTAGCCGAGCCGAGGTCGTAGCGATAGCCGTCAGGCTCATCGAGGATCGTGACTTCCAGCGAGCCGGAGCCGCCGCTGGCGCCGTCCCAAGTACCGACCTGTAAGAGGTAGGTAGAGCCCGAGCTGACGCTGAAGTTGATCGTCGACTGGAATCCGCACGCGTCATCATTGCAGGCGATAGCGCTCCCGTCGGAGGGGCAGCTGCTACCTGCGTAGGCGGCGAGCTTCGAATCGATCGTCGTTTGGCCGCAGGTCGAGATCTGAGCGAGGCCCGTGGCATTGGCGGTCCATGCGAACCACACGTCGTTCCCGATCGCGCTCGCCCCGAAGACATAGCAAGAGGGCTCAGCTTGTCCTTGCGTACCGGTCGTGGCGCTCGAGTTGTTGAAAGCGAACAGCCCCTGGCCTGAGATCGCTGCTGCTGATGAGCAGTCATCGCTGCCGCCTACGACGATCGCCGCTCCGGTCGTAGATGGAGTCAGCGCTCCAGGTGCGCTCGTCCGGCCAGCGCTGAACTGCGCGTTTGCTACGGAGAGGCTTGAGAGAGAGAGACAGAGGATGAGAGCGTGTCGCATGTCGGCGTCAGAGGTCAGATCTAGGTCGGGACGGAGGGGATCCAAGGCCAGCTTGTGCCCATACCCCTTAGATCAAGGATACCCCGAAATTCAATTTCCTGCCGTTCATGTGCGCCGGTGGGTCAGTTCGGAGCGCTCTTCCTTGGGCGAACCTCCGCTATGAGAGGAGGGGCGGCCATCCGCGCAGGATGGCCGCCCCCCTTGTGCTTGGTGCCCCTCGCGCTCACGCGCGAGGGGACCCATCTGTCATGGGATCAGGCGCCCCAGACGATGTTGATAGCGTTGGTGAGGTTGTGGCTGTTGCCGCAGACCCCACCACTGGAGACCTCACGGTACCAGTACTGGTAGTTCAGGCTGTCACCAGCGCTGACACCTCCGGTCGCGGCGAGATCCACGGTAGAGAGGGCGTTACCAGAGGCGTCAGAGGCTGTCACCTGGAGGCGAATGGCGTTGAAGCCAGCGCAGCGTAGGCCGTCTCCGAAGGGGAGTCCGGCGCCGCCGTTCACAGCGTTCTCACCAGAGAAGAACACGCCCGGGAGACCCGGAACCGCGCCCACCGCGATGAGGGAGACGCTGGAAGCGCTAGCGCTCGGGCTACCAGTAGCGGCCAGGGAGGCCGGCTGGGTAGTTGAGTTAACACAACCAGAGGGCAGGATCTGAAGCGCGTCGTTGCCACAGGGGCAAGCGCCAGCGCTACCGTTGCAGTAGGGGACACCCGTCGTCGCGATGACAGAGAGGATGCCGGTGCCAGCTTCGCTTCCGCTCCAGCCGCCGACGTTGACCTGATAGGTCGTGCCTGCCGTGGCGAAGAAGCCGAGGCCAGACTGGAGACCGCAAAGGTCGTCGCTGCAAGCGACCTCAGCACCACCGCAGCCATCGAAGACCGCGAGGACTGTGTCGAAGTCAGCGGCAGGGGTGCCGTCTAGGTTGCAGAGCGCCATGATCACGAGGCCATTCTCAGCCGCCGTGTAGGAGTGCCAGACATCATTGAAGTTGTCACGGCAGGAGATCGCAGTACCACCAGAGGCAGCCGCCGATCCGTAGCTCGCGCCAGTCGTGTCGATCAAGTTCGCGCCGTCGACGAGCGTGCCAGCGTTGGCGCAGTCATCGTGCGGGTGCGGAGGCAACGGGTTAGAGATCGAGATCGTCAGGTTGCCAGAGCCGCCGGCAGTGCCGGGGAAGTGGCCGACTTGGAGCAGGTAGCTCGAGCCGTTCGTGACGTTGAAGCTCATCTCAGAGGTGAAGCCAGCGCAACCGGATGCGTCGTCGTTACAAGCGAGCGACGAACCGTCGACAGGGCAACCACCGGCCGGATAAGCCGCGATCTTCGTGTCAGCGCTTGCGTCGTTGCAGGTCGAGATCGTCGCGGTGCCGTCGGCGTCAGCGGTCCACTCGAACCAGACGTCGTTATCAACTGCGGAGCTTCCGAAGTTGTAGCAGAGGGCCTCGTTCTGTCCCTCAGCGCCAGTCGTAGCAGTGACTGCGCTGAAGGGGAAGGCCCCTTGGCCAGCGATCGCCTCAGGAGCTGAGCAGTCGTCTGCGCAGCCCGTGCAAGAGGATGCCTGACTGACATTCAGAGTGGCAGCGCCACCGGGAGTGCCGGGGAAGTTACCGCACATGATGAGGTAGCTCGAGCCAGCGGTGCAGCTGAAGGCGATCTGCGACTGGAGGCCGCAGGTGTCGTCGTTGCATGCGAGAGCAGCGCCGTCAGCGGGGCAACCGCCACCGTCGAAGGCAGCGATCTTGGTATCCGGGGCAGAGCCACAGGTGTCCATGGTCACGGTGCCGCTGACAGTCGCGGTCCACTCGAACCACATATCGTTGTCGACAGCTGAGCTTCCAAAGGCGAAGCAGAGAGCTTCGTTTTGACCTTCAGAGTCTGTCGAGTTGCTGGAGTTGTCATAGGCGAAGTTGCCGTCACCAGAGATCGCGCTCGGGTTGGAGCAGGTCTCACCCTCGGCGGCGATCAGGGTTTGCGTGATTGTCACATTGCCAGTGCCGCCGGGAGTGCCGGGGAAGTGCCCGACCTGCAGGAGATAGCTGCTACCTGCGGTGCAGGCGAAGGACATCTCTGAGGTGAAGCCTGCGCAGCCCGTGCCGTCGTCGTTACAAGCGAGCGCCGAGCCGTCAACGGGGCAACCGCCGGCCGGATAAGCCGCGATCTTCGTGTCAGCGCTTGCGTCGTTGCAGGTAGAGACGGTGACCGATCCATTGGTGTCGCAGGTCCACTCGAACCAGACGTCGTTATCAACTGCGGAGCTTCCGAAGTTGTAGCAGAGGGCTTCGTTCTGTCCCTCAGCGCCCGTCGTCGC